>Ga0137306_100365_pt1 | contig 67319 bp, 56 predicted proteins | sample Inofroosms_March_FD_97187 | JGI IMG/M metagenome (GOLD analysis project Ga0137306, IMG submission 97187) | Mouse cecal microbial communities from Vienna, Austria - N-Acetylneuraminic and N-Acetylglucosamine D2O microcosms_March | ecosystem: Host-associated > Mammals > Digestive system > Large... | reverse complement strand
GTGTACTCAATGGCGGTCATTTTGCCTTTGTCGTCCCGCCCCTGCCTGCGTGTGATGTACCCGGCTTTTTCCAGTTCCCACACGGCGGTACGGATTGCGTCAATGCTTTCTTTGTTGATACTGGATAAGCCCTTTAAGGTGTAGTCCCAATTTTCCGGCAGGGACAACATTTGTGAAAGCAGCCCTTTCGCTTTTAGGGTCAAGTCGGGGTTGCGTAGGTGGTGGTTAGACATAACTGTATAGCCCCTGTTTTTCTCTACCCGGAATACTGCCACTTTATCAGCTCCTTTCATCTAATTTCTTTTACGCAGCAGAATGACAATCAATGCTTTTTCTTGCTGCATAATTTCGGGCATAAAAAAACGGCGTTCTTGTTCTTCCATACAGAAGTAAGAAACGCCGTTATGCGGTTCGATATTTAATTTTCATATTCGGGTTAAAATGCTATTTGAATTTTTGCGTAGAAACTAAAAAGCATATCAGTCAATAGTACATAGTGCGTTGGACTCTGATTTTGAACTGTAAATCTACGCCCATTTCTACGCCCAAATTGCATTAAAATATATAAATTTATATGGTTTTTTATAAAGTTACGATTTTTAGAAACAGCGTAATCATGCGGTTTTACGGACTTTTATGAGGTTATATAGATTTATAGAAATTGGCTAATATATTACGATTCCCAGTTTCATATCTTGTTATACCTGCCCAGAAAACCTTGATTTTCAAGGTTTTCTGCCTTTCTCTATATTTTTACTACACATTTTTCAAGGCATGTTCGACGCTTTTGGCCGCTTTGACCTTTTTATCCTCGGTCATATTCATGTCAGACCAAATCAACTCCTTTCTGCTGTATACCGCAAAAAGAGTCCAATACAAGCTAATATTATATCATACCACCTGGCATTTTGGAATAATCAAATTGAATTTTCTGCTTATTTTCTGCAAAATTGAGCAGAAAATAGTACATAAAAAAAGTGTAAAGCCTTTATAATATCATAAGACCTTACACCCTTTTGGTTCGTGGTTACTGTTTCATTGTTATTCTTTAATTCTGTCAAGCTTATTTTGAGATCGGTATCTCAACATTGTCTTGATCATACGAAGTCTGAACGATGAGCGCAGCCACCTCATCAACATCAAGAACACGGTCATAACCAGCTATGTGATAGGCATTCTTCTTACTATTATCGGTGTATCCAAACCTGCCGCCATCGGTTAAGTATGGCAGTCTTGTCCCATCTTTTAGCACCACTCCCTGTACTGAAGGAATGCCATGCTCATCTTCACTTTCAACAGGAGCCGTACCAACCGAATAATTCACCCTCATAGAAATAGGAGAAATACTAATATGATCTATCGTAAATTCTGTTCCTTCCACTTTCTTGCCCACCTGAATCGTTTGAGATGAACTCACATCTGGAAGCGTTATGTCGAAATTCCAGTTTCCTTCCAATACCGGAGTAAACGCTGCTTTGGAAAGTGTTCCCAGATTTTTAAAACCGACATGGATTGTCTTACCAAGGAATGAATCGTTCTCATTCGCAACATTTGCCCGAATAATATACTCCATATTTCCATCGCTGTCCGTATAATGGCAGATCGTACTTCCATCTTCGTAACTCGCTATCGCAGATCCGTCTTCATACACTGGCATACCGTTTTCATCAGGAATAATACCATTATACATGGTTCCAGACATATTTACCCATGCGTCCTCAGCCTCCGGGTTCTCTCCCTGATAGATCGTTATTGTGTCAAATCCCGGTTCCTCCCTCTCTGCCACCGCATAACCCGAAATACGAAACGACATGTATGCAAATCTCTCGTCCACAACAACCGTATCCGGCTCGATCGTGACACCGTGATCTGTCACAGCAAGGGATACATTCTCTGTTTCTTCACGGTACACTTTTGCGATATTCTTTTCTGTAAGTTCCTGCTGCTGTTCATCGGATGCCTGAATATTTCCATTCATGCCTCGTCCCCAATAATGGTGAATGGCGGCAGCGGCACTGATGCCGCTAACTGCTACGATGCAGACACCCACGATGGCAGCAGCCTGTGTTTTAAAGGATTTCTTACTTTTTGTATTTAATTTTTTCATAGAACCCGTCTCCTTCTGATGAATCATTTCAAAGGCTTGATTTGTTTTTTTCAACACAATTTCGGACAATTCAATTTCTTCAAAAAATACGTTTTTCTTATTTGACATTTTCTTATTTGACATTTTGATCCTCCTGACAATCGCGATAATATGCTTCCAGTTCTTTCCGTCCTCTTGAAACTCTTGTCTTGATGGTATTTAATGGTACTGACAATATTTCCGCAATTTCCCGCAGCTTAAATCCCTGACTATAGTACAATTCCATCGGAAGCCGATACCGTTCGTCAATCGAGGCATACGCCTCCTTGAGCTCTACATTGTATTCATCGCATTGTGACGGTTCTTCATATGCTTCTATCGTCTCGTAAACTGCATTCTGCCTAAGGATGTCATAGCAATGGTTTATAAGGATTCTTGTCATCCATGTCTTAAAGAACTCTGGTTTCCTCAGTGTAGCTAACTTCTCCCAACAAGTGAGAATTGTATCCTGAAGAGCATCTGCTGCATCTTCTTCATTCATCAGGATCGCAATGGCAGTTCTATACATATCCTTCATATAAAACTGCATTAATTCAATAAATGCGTCTTTATCGTGCCTCTGCGCCTTCTTTACATAACTCTTTGTTTCAATACTTTTCATCAACCTTCTCCTACGCGCGTATGATTGTAAAACAAATGCAAACGTCCTTTATTCGTTTTACAATCATTAGACGCCAGATTTTGTCTTTTGGTTTCAAAATACTTGAAAATAGGTTATATTTCATAAAAAAGAAGTATTGGACTCTGCAATTCAATTATCAATTGCAAAGTCCAATACTTCTTTTCTCCATGCGCTACAGCGCTTCCATACGCTTTAAAAATTCTCTTACATTCTGCTCGATATCGCCTTTAAAGATCGCAGAGCCTGTGACGATCACATTTGCTCCGGCGTCGAGGTTCATCTCCAGATTGCCGAGCGTCACGCCGCCGTCAATTTCAAGCTTGACATCGGGATACCGCTGGTTGATGACAGTTCGCATCTTTTTGATTTTATCAACACAGTCCATGATATAGCGCTGTCCGCCAAAACCAGGATGCACCGTCATAATCAGCACCATATCCACCAAATCCATGTAGGGAAGCACTGCCTCCACAGGCGTCTCAGGATTGATGGCAAGTCCGGTCTTTTTGCCGAGCGCACGAATCTTTGAAAGCGTCTCCGGGATACAGCTGCACGCCTCCACATGAATCGTCACACCATCTGCACCCAGCCGAATCAATTCTTCAATATAGCGCTCTGGCTGCTCGACCATCATATGTACATCCATAAAAAGTTCTGATTTCTTCCGCACGCATTCTAGGACAGGCATTCCAAAGGATATGGAAGGCACAAACATTCCATCCATGACATCAATATGCAGATACGGCGCGCCTGCCTGCTCGACCAGTTCAATCTGCTTTCCAAGTTCCCAAAAATCAGCCGCCAGTATTGAGGGACATAAATAATTCATCTTAGTATTTCCTCTTTTCTTTTTCTTTTAACTCTTCATAAAAAGTAACGTAGTTTTCATATCGGACTTTGCTGATATGGTTTTCTCCTAATGCTTCCCTGACACCGCACACCGGCTCATGAATGTGGGCGCAGGTCATAAATTTGCATTGTGTCTCATAAAGTTCAAATTCCGGATAATATGCTTTCAATTCCTCCTTCTCGATATCAAACAGGGACAGCGAGCTAAAGCCCGGCGTATCCATGATGTACGTATTGTCCGAGACTGCGATCAACTCTGAATGCCTTGTCGTATGTTTTCCGCGCGCGATCTTCTCACTGATCGCTCCGGTCTCCATCTGCGTTCCCTTTTGCAGACAGTTCACCAGTGAGGACTTCCCCACACCGCTCGGCCCTGCAACCGCTGTGGTTTTTCTGTGCAGTACCGCTGCAAGCTGGTCAATCCCTTCTTTTTTTTCAGCACTCACAAACAAAATACGACATCCGCTGTCCTTGTAAATCTTTTCGATACATTCCTGCTGCCCTGCATCTGCTAGGTCTTGTTTATTAAAACATAGAATGCATTCCAGCCCCTGTCTGCGCATCATAATCAAGAATCGGTCCAGCAGGTTGTAGTTTGGTTCTGGTTTTGTCATGGAAAAAATGAGTAGTGCCTGATCAATATTGGCCACTGCGGGACGTATCAGTGCATTTTTTCTTGGCAGAATCTGTGTGATATTCCCCTCCGCATCCTTGACATGCGTGATCTCCATCTCCACATCATCCCCCACGAGCGGTTTCATATTTTCTTTTCGAAAGATGCCCTTTGCCTTGCATTCATAAATCCCCTCACCGGGGACATGAACGTAATAAAAACCTGCGATTCCCTTTATTATCTTACCCTGCATATCTTTACCTGCATATTCTTCATGATCATAAAAAGCCTAATTTTTTGTAAACTGCACACTGCGCGAATCATTCTTTGGTTCTGGAACAACCTGCGTTGTCTGGTTGCCGTCTGCGTCCTGAATAGGCACTTCCTTATTTGCGAGATAGGTGACAATCACCGTCCCGTAAGCCGATGAAACCTTCAGGTCATTGATATTGATGGACACTGGAAACGCGGTGACATTCTGTGCAGACCATAAAACCTCCGACCCGTCAGCCGTCATAAGATGTACCTCCGCGGGACCGCCTACATAATCCTCCGGCGCCTCCACTGTCAGACGGCAGCTATAGGTTGCGATCTCACTTCCGATGCTGACCTTCAGATCGACCTTTGCACCCACCAAAACATTTGTCCCTGCCTCATAACTCTGATAACAGATTTGCCCCGCCGGATAATCCGAGCTGTACGACTCCTCAATATTATTTACCACAAATCCGGCAGCTTCAAGCACACTGACCGCAGCGTCCTTCGAATTGCCAAGCACCTGCGGCATACGTGCCTGCGCGCCGTCTCCGCCCACGCTCAGGACAATCGTCACCTCCGACTCGATCGGTGCGATGCTGTTTCCCTCCGGCGACTGTGAGATGATCGTTCCTTTGGCGTACTCTGCCGAGCTCTGCTCTGTCTTGATGACCTTAAAGCCCTCTTTTGTCAGCGCAGCGGTGCCCTCCGCCTCCGACATTCCCTCGACTGCCGGAACAGGAATCCCTTCTCCGCCCGCGCTGACAGTGAGAATAATGGTCGTATTTTTGAGAATTTTGTCATTGGCAAGCACCTTCTGACCATCTTCAAGCGCTGCCGATATGACTTGATTTTTAGCGTATTGTGCCGATTCCGTAAAGGTTGTCTTGCAGCCAAGCCCAACCGCATTCAATGACTGTTTGATCTCGTCAAGATCATGACCTTCAAATTCTGGCATCACCGCACGCTCGGCATCATCGCCGGTATCTGGGCTCTGGGTGGACGCATTGCCAATCTGTTCAAAGATACCTGTCGCCTGCCCTGCAAAATATAACAAAATACAGCCGATAATCACTGCTGCGATCACCGTGAGGACGGTCTTAAATCCTTCCGCTTTCGGATTATAGTCGTACTCATTCTTTCCAAGGTTCTCAGGATACTCATAATCGTCATACACATAACCGCCCTTTCGCACATTCTGCCTGTTGACGACCTCCTGCTCATAATCCTCCTCGTAGTAATCATATGCTTTGTTTGTCCTGCCTTGGCTGGTCTTTGCGGATGCACTCTGCTGCGGTTTTTTCTTTTTGCCGGCTGGACTCTGCTTTTTCTTCGCCTCCGGCTTTTTATTTTCTGTTTTTTTTGCCGGGCTTTTTTCTGTTTTTTTCTCCGGCCGCTTTTCCGTCTTTTTGGCGCCTGTGCCGTTTGCCGCCGCTTTTGACGGTTTCGGGCGGTTGGTTTTTGCAGGCGTCTCCATCACGACCTGACCGTAATAGTCATCATCTTCATAGTACGCAGTGCCGTAGGAGTCCATCTCGTAACGGCTGCTGCCCCTTCTATTTGAATTTGACGATGCCTGCATACCTTGCTCGGGCATTGTCTCCAATATCTCCTCGTCTGCATAAGCCTCTCTGCGCGGCACTCTGTCCTCCCAGACGGTGTCAAGCACTGCGGGCATGGGGATAGGCTCTGGAGACGCCGGAACAATCTTGGTCTTTCCCGCCTCATCCTCCGTGTCAACGCGCGCGATCGCCGCATCTGGGTTAATCAGAGAATGCTTTAGATCCGCAATCATCTCTCCCATGCTCTGATACCGCCTGTCAGCGCTCTTTTGCGTACATTTCATGACAATATTTTCCACACTCACCGGAATCTCTGGCACAAAGTCCCGAAGAAACGGCATGGGGTCCTGAATATGCTTGATCGCGATTGCCACTGTGGTATCCCCGTTAAACGGAACACGTCCTGTGAGCATCTCAAACATGGTGATACCCATGGAATAGATATCACTCTTCTCATCTGAAAATCCGCCTCTTGCCTGCTCGGGCGAGGTGTAGTGGACAGAACCCATTACATTGGAAGTGATTGTATTGCTGGACGCCGCTTTGGCAATGCCAAAATCAGTCACCTTCACCTTCCCCTCTTTGGATATCATAATGTTCTGAGGCTTTATATCCCTATGTATGATATGGTTGTTGTGCGCCGCCTCAATACCCATTGCAACCTGTATTGCAATGCTGATGGCCTCCTTTGTCGTCAGCCGGACCTTCTTCTCAATATATTTTTTGAGTGTGATACCCTCCACCAGCTCCATCACGATATAATGAATGCCATTTTCCTCTCCAACATCATAGACATTCACGATATTTGGATGCATGAGTCCCGCGGCAGCCTGCGCCTCCACGCGGAATTTCGACACAAAGTTCCTGTTTTCAGAAAACTCCTGTTTTAACACCTTCACAGCCACGAAACGGTTCAGCTTTTGATCTTTTGCCTTATATACATCTGACATTCCGCCAGTGCCAATCTTCTCGAGCACCTCATAGCGGCCGCCGATCAGCATTCCCAACTTAATCATTCTGACCTCCAAACGGTTCCACAAGAACCACAGCTATATTGTCACGTCCGCCATTTTCATTGGCAGCCTCAATCAAGCGCCTCCCGGCCTCCTCTAAGCTGCTGCTGTCCATGATAATCCTGTGTATCTCGTCATCCTTGAGCATATTGGTAAGCCCGTCTGTGCAGAGCAGCAGCTTTTCCGCAAGTCCGATGTGCACATCAAAAAAATCCACAAGCACATACTCTTTTACACCAATTGCTCTTGTGATAATATTCTTATCCGGATGTACTCTCGCTGCTTCCCTGTCAATTCCTCCCATGTCCACCATTTCTTCGACAAGGGAGTGGTCTTTGGTGATCTGCGTGATAAAGTCGTTGACGACGTACATTCTGCTGTCTCCGACATTCGCCACGGTCACATGACAGCCGTCAAACGTGACTGCGACAAAAGTCGTCCCCATTCCTTTATACTTGCTGCTGTGTCTGGAGATCTGATTGATGTGCGTGTTGGCATCATCAATTGCTTTTTGCAGGATATTCTCTGCATCGTACTCATCTGTATACTGTTCAATCGCTGACACTGCTTTCTCTACAGCATGTTTTGACGCGTAGTCTCCCGCATTATGTCCTCCCATACCATCTGCCACTATAAAAAGGTTTGGAAGATTTCCCACCGGCTTATCCGAAGTAAATAGATAGTCCTCATTTATTTCCCTTCTCCTGCCTATATCCGTTATAGAAAATAACTTCACTTTTTCTCCTCCAATCAGTGAAAATGCTTCCATCATTTTTCACACTTCTTCTTATATTAGCACATGTGTAATCTTAATTCAAGTCTCCAACCGTCTCCGAAGCTGTCCGCACGCCCCGTCGATATCTCTGCCCATCTCCCTGCGGACGGTTGCATGAATATGCTTTTTTTCTAAACGGCTCTGGAAATTGAGGACCTCCCGGCGCTTCGATGCGGTATAATCACGCTCTTTGATCGGATTGACGGGAATGAGATTGACATGGCAGTTCAAACCGCTCACAAGACGGCACAGCGTTTCGGCGTCTGCCTCGGTGTCGTTGACGCCGTTCACAAGACTGTACTCGAAGGTGATGCGCCTGCCTGTCTGGTCAAAATAATAGCGGCAGGCATCTATGACCTCCTCCAGCGCATATTTCTTGGCGACCGGCATCAGCTCCTGTCTTTTCTCCTGTGTCGCCCCGTGCAGGGACAGCGCTAACGTAATCTGTAATTTTTCATCCGCAAGCCGTCTTATGTTCTCCACAATGCCACAGGTTGAGACGGTAATATTGCGCTGGCTGATATGAAGTCCGTTTTCGTCCGAGATAAGCTGCAAAAAGCGCAGCAGATTGTCATAATTGTCGAGGGGCTCACCCGTGCCCATCACGACGACATTCGATACGCGCTCTTTGGTGTCTCTTGCGATTGCATAGATTTGGTCAAGCATCTCCGACGGCGTCAGGTTTCTCTCCAAGCCGCCGAGCGTTGAGGCGCAGAACCGGCACCCCATACGGCACCCGACCTGCGAGGAGATGCACACAGAATTTCCATGATGGTACTGCATCCAGACACTCTCGACATAATTCCCGTCTGCCAGCGCAAAGAGGTATTTCTTCGTGCCGTCAAGCTTCGAGGTCTGTACGGTCTTTTCTCTCAGTGCAGTGTATGGATACTGCGCTTCGAGCTGTTCCCGCAGATTTTTCGGCAGACTGGTCATTTCATCATAGCTCCTTGCGAGCTTCACATGAATCCACTCATAGAGCTGTTTTGCGCGAAACGGCTTCTCGCCCATCGCCTCAACAGCCTGTTTTAGTTCTGCCAGTGTCATTGATTTGATATCAAATGCCTTGTTCTCCATCGCTTTGTTCTCCATCACTATTTTCCTGCCTGCACAACACACTGATAAAAAATCCGTCCGTATCGTGTACGCCCGGCAATAATTGCAGATAGCCGTTCTTGGTGGTCTCGGTATGTAAACTGGCGGGCAGCGCGTCATCAAGAGACAGCGGCGCCAGTCCGAATTTCTCCCGCAGCCATGCAAACTGTTGTTCATTCTCCTTCTGATTTATCGTACAAGTGCTGAACAGCAGCCGCCCGCCCGGCTTGAGATACCGCACTGCCACCGCAAGAATCTGCCTTTGCAGTACCGTGATATCCTCTATTGCCTGCTGTGTAATATTGTATTTGATATCGCGCTTCTTCCCGATGACGCCCAGCCCCGAGCAGGGCACATCGGCAATCACGATATCTGCTGTTCCCACAAGCGCGCTGTCCTCCACTGCGGCATTCGCTGTCTGTGCGGTCATGTGCCTCAAACCGCACCTGCCAAAATTCTCAAGCATTCGCGCCACCTTGTCTGCGGAGAGATCTCTTGACACCACCGAATACTGAAATGCATTTTCCGCCGAACACTGTTCTAAAATGTCCGCTGCAAGCATGGATTTTCCGCCCGGCGCCGCACACAAGTCAAGCACCCGCACGGTCTTTTCGCCTGTCTGCTTGTCCGCATAGCGCGCTATGCCTGCCGCCATGACTGCAAGGATAGAGCTGGCGTCCTGCACGACAAAGGCGCCCTCGTGATAATAAGGCAGCCTTGTGAGGTCATCTGTCCCTGATACATTGTATACACAGGAGAGATACGGATGCTGTTCCATCGTCCCGCCCTGTGCTGCAAGCGCCTGCTGCACTGCCTGCACTGCCGTTTCTAACGGAAGATCTGGCACAACGCGGAAACGAATTGTCACAGGATGCTCTTTTAAAAGCCCCGCCAGCACAGCCTCTGTCGTCTCCGCCCCAAGCTGCGCTGTCCACATGTCCACAATCCACTCTGGCATAGAATACTTGACAGACAGGCTTGTGTATACCAGACTGCCCTTGTTGCGTGCAATGTTTCTGAGAACACCATTCACAAAGCCTTTCAGCGAGGAGAAGCCCTTTTTTTGTGCAAGTTTTACTGCCTCATTGCAGGCTGCCGCGTCGGGCACCGCATCCATGTACAAAATCTGATACACACTCATGCGCAGAAGTGCCCGGATCACCTTCTTCATTTTGTCAGTCTTTACGCTGGAATACTGGCCAATCACGTAATCCAGCTCAATCTGGCGCTCTAAAGTCCCCTCATAGAGCCGTTTGATGAAGGCTTTCTCCTGTTGCGCCAGATAATTATATTTATAGAGCACCTCCCGCACAAGAAGATGGGAATACACCTGCTCTGTCAAAAGCATTTCCAATACGATCATGCGCTGGTTCGTGCCCTGCGTTTTATTTTGTCCCTGTACCATCTCAATCATCCCGCCTGCCAAACAGCATCAAAAGCCGCAATAGCTGCAGGATTGCCGCTGCTGCCGCCGCAACATACGTATATGCCGCCGCCTTCAATACCCTGGCGCTCTTTTTGCGCTCATCACTCGTCACAATGCCATACTGCTCGATGCAGGCAAGCGCCCGTCTCGAGGCGTCAAACTCCACAGGAAGCGTCGCTATCTGAAAAAGCACTGCAAGGGAAAACACCCAGATGCCAATATTCACCAGTATGGGATTGCTGCCCAAAAGTATTCCGACAAGAATAATGGGAATACCGAGCTTCGACCCGATATTTGCCGCCGGCACCAGTGCCGTTCTTATATTGAGCGGCGCATACCCTTCATGATGCTGCATGACATGCCCGCACTCGTGCGCCGCCACCCCGATCGCCGCCACAGAGCTTGAGCCATATACACTGTCAGACAGCCGCACCACTTTTCTTGTCGGGTCATAGTGGTCTGTCAGATTTCCTCTGATATGCTCTACCCGCACATCATGAATGCCCTTGCTGCGCAGAATTGCCTCCGCAGTCTGGGCGCCTGTCATTCCTGACATACTCCGCACGCTGGCATATTTGTGAAATGTCGAGTTGACCCGCGCCGAAGCGAGTATACTGAGTACTGCACCTATTAATACTAAAATATACGTAGGATCAAAATAATATCCAAAACCAAATGGCATAGCTTCTCCCTTCTATATATATAATATCATAAACCTTATTCCCCTAAAAGCATTCCTGCCTTCCACGGATTCCCCAGCAGAAAGCTCTTTGTATCCATGCGTTTTTTCCCCTCTAGCTGCAGCTCATAGATTCTCAGATTTCCGCTTCCGCAAGCCACATCAAAAAAGTCTTTTCCCACCGAAACAATCATGCCAGGCTGCTGTGCAGCTTCCGCTGCCACCGCATCACTACGCCAGATTTTGACTGTTTTTCCCTGACAGGAGGTGTAGGCGCTCGGCCACGGGTTCAGCCCCCTGACAAGCCGTTCGATCGAGACTGCATCGCTGGCCCAGTCTATCTTTCCCCGCGATTTATCCATCATTTTGACATAGCCTGCAAGGCTTTCGTCCTGCTTTACAGGGGTGATTTCCCCGCGCTCAAGCATAGGCAGTGTCTCCACAATCAGCGCTGCACCCGCCTGTGAGAGCTTGTCAAAAAGCGTCTCTGCCGTCTCCTTATCTTCTATGATAACCTTTTTCTGCGTAAGTATGTCTCCAGTATCAATTCCGGCATCCATCTGCATGATTGTGACGCCTGTCTCTTGTTCCCCGTCAATAATACACTGGTTAATCGGCGCTGCGCCTCTGTATTTGGGCAGCAGCGATGCATGGATATTGACGCAGCCAAACCGCGGCAGCGCTAATATTTCTTTTGACAAAATCTGGCCAAAAGCCGCCACCACATAGACATCTGCCTCATATTTTTTTAATTCCTCGACCGCCTCCGGCGCCTTGACCCTGACTGGCTGTAAGACCGCAATCCCGTGTCTGACGGCACATTCCTTGACAGGTGTGCACTGCACTTGGCCGCTTCGCCCCTTTGCCCTGTCTGGCTGTGTCACGACAGCAGTCACCTCATGACCAGCTTCGAGCAGCGCCTCCAGCGCCGCCGCCGCATAGTCCGGCGTCCCCATAAAAATAATCTTCATCTACTCTTCTTCCTCCACCATTTCCACATCCATCAGCGGGCCTTCCACTTTTTCCACAAAAAGATGCCCGTCAAGATGCTCAACCTCATGAATCAGCGCCCTTGCCAAAAGCTCTTCTCCCTCAATCTCAAAATCGTTCAATTCCTCGTCCTGCGCGGCTGCCTTGACATAATTGGGCCTTGTCACAGAACCGGTCTTTCCCGGCACGCTCAGGCACGCCTCGTTTCCTGTCTGCTCTCCGCTGACCTCCAAAATACGGGGATTGATCAGCACGATCGGGTCATCTCCTGTATCAATCACGACGATTCTCTTTAACACGCCGACCTGCACTGCTGCCAGCCCGACACCGTTTGCTTCGTACATTGTCTCAAACATATCATCAATCAAATCCTGCACTCTCGGCGTAATCTCCTTCACTTCCTTTGAAATCTTATTCAATACGGGATCTCCTATCTCTCTGATTGTTCTGATTGCCATAATTTTTTCCTTCCTTTTCTATGCTCATTCTAATACGTATTCATAGGGTCAAAATCAAACTGCACGCTGTCTGTGTTCCACTGCATTGCATGAATCGTCTGTTCCAGCGCGTCCTTGACTGCTGTCAATATCTGATATTCCCTGTGTTTGATATAAAAAATATACCGGTATACATCATTGATCTTTCCTATACAGGCTTCTGTCGGGCCGATCATGACCAGTCTCTTGTCATCAAACTGTTGTTTTACCCGCGCTGCAAGCGCTTGTGCCTGCACAGCGCCCGCCTTTTCATCATCGGAAAGCACAAGCACTGCCATCATATGTGCCACTGGCGGATACATCATTAGATCGCGGTAGGCGATTTCCTCCGCAAAAAAGTGCTCATAGTCCTGATTGGCAGCATGTACCACCGCATAATGCTCTGGCTGGTAAGTCTGTATCACGACCTCCCCCGGAAGCGTACTCCTGCCCGCTCTGCCCGCCGCCTGTGTCAGCAGTTGAAACGTGCGCTCTCCCGCCCTGTAGTCCCCGGCGTGCAGCGACATATCCGCCGCCAGAATCCCCACCAGTGTCACCTTCGCAAAATCGTGTCCCTTCACAATCATCTGCGTGCCGACAAGAATATCCGCCTCCTCATTTGCAAACTGCGACAATATCTGCTCGTAACTGTCCTTGCTCTTGGTCGTATCCGCGTCCATACGAAGCACGCGCGCCGACGGAAACTCTCTGTGCAGAAGCTCCTCAATCTGCTGTGTGCCCGCGCGGAAGCCAAGAATATACTTTGAGCCGCACTGGGGACAGTTTGTGACCCCCTGCATGCTGAACCCACAATAATGACAGACCAGTCTGCTCATGTTCCGATAGCGGTCTGTATGTTCTGACAGAGACACGTCACAGTGCGGGCACTTCATGACATGCCCGCAGGCGCGGCACGATACAAATCCCGCATACCCCCTGCGGTTGAGAAAGAGAATGGTCTGCTCTCCCTTCTTTAAGCGGTCGTTGATCAGCCCGTAAAGCCGCCTGCTAAATATAGAACGGTTCCCGCTTTTGAGCTCGCTGCGCAAATCCTCCACATACACTTGGGGGAGCTGCCCGCCCGCAAGCCTCTCCTTCAGCGTAAACAGCTTTATACTGCCCATTTTCGCCCTGTAATAAGACTCAATGGACGGCGTCGCGGAACCCAATACCAAACTGGCATTCTTCATGCGGCACAGCTCTCCTGCTACCTCGCGCGCGTGATACTTTGGCATACTCTCGCTCTTGTAGCTGCTCTCATGCTCCTCATCAATAATCACAAGCCCAAGCCGTTCAAACGGTGTAAACAGCGCAGAACGCGGTCCAATCATAATATCAATATCCCCGCGTGCGGCGCGCTCATACTGGTCTGAGCGCTCTCCCGCCGAGAGGCGCGAGTTCATCACAGATACCCTGTCGCCAAAGCGTCTATAAAATCGAACTAGCGTTTGATAAGTGAGCGCAATCTCGGGAATCAGCATAATCGCCTGTCTGCCCTCGTCCATCATCTGCTCAATCAGTTCCATGTAAACTTCGGTCTTGCCGCTTCCCGTCACGCCGTGAATCAGATATGTCCTGCGGACATCTGCTTTAAAATCCTGCATAATACTGTCCACAATCGCACGCTGATGCTCAGATAACTGTTTTTTCTGCCAGTTATTTATAGCTGCTATATTTTCCGGCAGCACCTTCCGGTAGGCGCCCTCCGCCTGCACCTCGATAAAACCAGCCTTTTCCAAAGCCTGTATTGTCTGTGCTGTGACATTTAACTTCCCCGTGACCAGCGTATGCGGCAGCGCAGGCTGTCTGGCAAGCTCGTGCATCAGCCGCGCTTTGGCATTTTGATGCTTTTTGGCAAATTCCTCCGCGCTCGCCGCTGCGGTGTCTGTGTCCACCTTACAGACAATGGTCTTTCGAACCACCTGCTTTAGTTTCCGTTTGACTGGAAGCACCGTCTTTAGTGCGGCAATCATGGTTGAGCCGTAATTTTCACGAATCCACCCCGCCAGCTTCATTGAATCGCTCTGCGCGCTGACACCGTCCTTCACGATGGAATCCACCGCTTTTAATTTGTGTTCGTCGTACTCGGCGCGGTCTGTAATCTCCATGACATACCCTTTTATCCGCTTATTTCCCAGCCCAAACGGAATCATCACCGCCATTCCGACCTCCAACTGCCCCTTGAGCGCTTCCGGTATACGGTACTGAAAAGGCCGGTCAACCTTCTCATGGGATATATCCACGATAATATTCGCAAATCTGCCTGTCATTGAATCTCTTATCTCCTGTCCAGAATCTCCTGAATGATCACCCGCTCATCCATCGGATACTTTACACCCCTGATCTCTTGATAATCCTCGTGCCCCTTTCCCGCAAGCACGATGATATCCCCCTTTTCGCCGTGTGTGATGGCGTACTCGATCGCCTCCCTGCGGTCACAGATCTCGATATACCTGCCGTCGGTCTTGCCGATGCCGGTCTTGATATCCTCGATAATGTCCTGCGGCTCCTCAAAGCGCGGATTGTCCGACGTGATGATCGTAAAGTCCGCCAGCCTGCCGCTGACCTCCCCCATCTCATAGCGCCTGAGTTTCGAGCGGTTCCCGCCGCAGCCAAACAGGCACACCAGACGGTTTGGATGATACTCCCTCAGCGTGGCAAGCAGGCTTTCAAGCGCCATCGCATTGTGCGCATAATCAATCATCAGCGTAAAATCCTCGGACACCTTGACCATCTCAATCCTGCCCTTTACTTTTGCCCGCAAAAGCGCATTCCTGATATCCTGCTCCTTCACGCCAAAGTGACGGCAGATCGCAATCGCTGTCAGTGCATTGTAAGCGCTGAATTTTCCGGGAATATCGGTCTCGATCTCCATATTCAAAAGCCCTGAGACCTTGAAATCAATCCCCAGATACCCCGCGCCTGTCACCAGCTTTAAATCACTCCCGCGCAAATCCGCCGCTGTGTCAAATCCATACGTTTCCAATGTACACGTATGCCCTGCCGTCATCTCGCGCCAATGTATATCGTCGCAGTTGACAATCCCGACACGGCACTGGCGAAACAGCATCGCCTTGCAAGCCAGATACTCCTCAAAATCCGCATGTTCTCCCGGCGCGATATGATCTGGCTCAATGTTGGTAAAAATACCATAATCAAAGACAAATCCCTGTGTGCGGTGCATCTTGAAGCCCTGAGAGGACGCCTCCATCACTACCACCTGACAGCCCGCCTCTTTCATTTCTTTAAAATACTGCTGCAAATCATAAGACTCCGGTGTAGTATGTGATGAGGGAATCACCTTCTCCCCGATAATCGTCTCGATTGTTCCCACAAGGCCAACTTTATATCCAGCCTTTTCCAAAATATATTTCACAAAATACGCTGTTGTCGTCTTTCCCTTCGTCCCTGTCACACCAATAATCTTCATGCTTTCCGCTGGATTGCCAAAATAGTTTGCCGCGATAAACGCCATCGCATAGCGGGTGTCCTCCACCTTGACTACCGTGATGCCAGTTCCTGCCGGAAGCGATACCTCCTGACTGACCACAAGTACCGCAGCCCCTTTGTCCACTGCCTCTGCCGCCGCTGTGTGTCCGTCAAAATTTGCACCCTGTATGCATATAAAAAGACAGTCCTTTGTAATCTTTCTGGAGTCGTTTACCACCTCAGATACCTCAACATCTGTACTGCCTTTGATACATTCATATTCAAAGCCTCTAAGTAACTCCCTGCACTGAACCATATTCACTCACCCGCCCCTTTGATTTCTTTCCTTATTATGAAACTCTACCCTAAAGAATACCATATCCACCTCGTTTTATCAAGAAAATTCAAAATACAAAAAATCTGATATATGCTACACGCCGTGTAAGATACATCAGATTTTTCTTTAATATATGACTTTCTTTTATATTTGTTTACATTTTATTCCAAAAATTCTACTGCTGTTTTGTGCCGCTGTTAGCGTTTATAGCTGCTCATCCAGCTTTTTTTCATACCACACCAGTTTTACAGTAAACAAAAATTCTTCCTCGTCAAACTGGTACTGCTTTGGCAGCTCTGGCCCGCAACTGTTTGAACCAATGCCATTCTGCGCATAATCGAGGCACAAGACCGTGCTGCCAGATGCTTCCAGTTCATAGTCATGTGCCTTCTGCTCTAACTCCTCCTGTGTATAAACCGAAGCATTGAAGGAGAACGGACGGACAGACACTGCGCCGAGAACAAACCTGCCATCTGACACCAGCACATAGTCGCAGTCCATATGGCTTCCATTCTCCTGCGGGCGGATATATGGCTCATGCAGCTCTGTCACCTTGGCGCGGTACATTCCGTGGCTTGCTGCCCTGTGTTTGTCTGAATAGCTCTCCATAGGTCCCATACCATAATAGGATACTTCATCGAACTCCTTCTTTAGAAACAGACGGATGCCAAACCGCGGCAGGGCAGGAAATTCCATATTGCGTTTCACCAGAAGGTCTGCACTGATTCCGCCGTTATGATCAATCCGCCACGTCATCTGCACCTCCATCATGCGCTGTAAAGCATCTGCCAAAACAGCCGCCGCACTGCTGATAATCACACTTTCGCCCGCCTGACAGACCACCGTCTCATACGCCCTTGTATATGCATGGTCATAGCGCGCCCGCTTCCATTCTTTTTTCAAATACATGTCATTGTCTGTCGGTGCACGCCAGATATTAAGCTCCATCGGACGATCCAGATATGCCTTTCCCGCGTAATGAAGCTGCGAGAAAAGTCCTGTGCATTTATCCAATATATATGTAAAATTCCCGCCTGCGCAGCAGACCTCTGTATCGGTCTCCCACACTGTTATTTTCTCTGCATCAGCTCTGGTGTATTCCATCAGCCGCAGTGCCGTCTGGTTCCTGCAATCCTCCGTGTTTAGGAGCACCTCATCAAATCCCAAAAGAGTTCCCGCCGGAACCAGTTCTGTCTCCTTCCTCATATGGTAGTACACTTTCAGATAAGAACGCCCCTGACGCGGCACTGCAATATCCATGCAAGTACTGCCTGTCTCACCGGGTTTTACAGAAAATGGCATGAGCACACCCGCCTCCACGCATACACCGTCACAGTTGACTTCGTACCGAAGCTCAACATATACCGCCAAGTCTGTAAACTCCATATAATTTCTGACTTTCAACTCCTGTGTCCGCTGTTCAAACGACACAACTCTGGCTGGGCGGTGCACATTTTTGTACTCCAAAAGCCCGGTATGCGGTGTACGGTCAGGATACACCAAGCCATCTACACAGAAATTTCCATCATGGATTGTCTCCCCGTGGTCTCCGCCGTAACGGTATACCACCTTGCCATTTTCAGTCTCTCTGTAGGCGATCGCATGATCACACCACTCCCAGACAAATCCGCCGCACAAAAGCGCATTCTGGTCTATCAGTTCAAAATAATCCTCAAAGTCCCCCGGCCCATTGCCCATCGAATGAGAATATTCGCATAAAAGAAACGGCTTCTGCGGCTCATTTTTCAAGTAAGTGCGAATCTCCTCCAAAGAGGGATACATTCTGCTGTACAAATCCAGATTGGAATAATCATACTGCTTGTCCCTGCTGCGGTATCTGGCGCTCTCATAATGCGTCAGACGCGTGCTGTCAAACGTCTTTGTCCATCGCAGCGCCCACTCGAAATTACAGCCATAAGCACTCTCATTTCCCATAGACCAGATCACCACGCAGGGACGGTTCTTGTCCCGGTGCACACAGCGCTGCACGCGGTCTAAAATCGCGGCCTCCCATGCCGGATGATCTGCGATCGGTTCGTTCCAGTGATGGAATTTGTTGGCATCACTGCAATCCTTATAAAAAATCTCCGAGGGGCCATGGCTCTCAATGTCCGCCTCGTCAATCACCAAAAAACCATATTTGTCACAAAGCTCGTAAAAAACAGGCGCGTTCGGATAATGACTCGTGCGGACTGCATTGAAATTATGCTGCTTCATCAGCGTCAAATCCAGTTTCATCTGATCAAGGCTGACTGCCGGACCTGTAACCGGATCGGAATCATGCCTGTTCACGCCGCGGAATTTGATGGCCTTCCCATTCAGAAATACACATTTCTCCTTGATATAAATCTCGCGTATCCCCACCATATCCGTGATGGTCTCCCCCTCCGTCACCAGCACAAACTTATACAAATATGGCGCTTCTGTATTCCACAATATCGGATTTGCGATTTCCATCGTGAACTCTGCTGTGTTCTTATTCGCTGCCCCCTCCACAGTTGTCTCAGACACAAGTGTGCCGTCTGCGCTGTAAAGACCTGCCCGCGTCGGAATGACTTCGTCAAAATATGTAAGCTGTACTGAAAGCTCTGCTGTGCCTTCCTTTGCTCCCGTCCCAATCGCAGTCTTGACAAAATAATCCCGCACCGCCTGCTTTGGGCGTCTTAACAAATATACGTCGCGGAAAATACCGCTCATGCGGAATTTGTCCTGATCTTCCAGATAACTTCCGTCGCACCACTTTAGCACCAGCACCGCCAGACGGTTTGTTCCCTCTGAAATCAAACTGGTCACATCAAACTCACTCGTCGCATGGGACACCTGACTGTAGCCGACATAACTGCCGTTCAGCCACACATAAAAACAGGAATCCACACCCTCAAAATTTAAATAAACCTTGGTCGCCTTCCAGTCACCATGATACACAAAACTATACACATAGGTGCCACAGGGATTGTCCTGCGGTACATAGGGCGGATCAAACGGAAACGGATAGCGGATATTCGTGTACTGATGGTTATCATATCCCTCCATCTGCCATGCGCTAGGAACGTTGATCAGACTGTCACCAGAACTGTCATATTCTGGCGCATAAAACGCCTCCTTGAGCGTATTGACACTGCTATAATAATGAAATCGCCATCTGCCATTTAACAACTGCATACGGTCAGACGCCTCGCGCTTGCCGGCAAACGTATCCACCTGCCCCGAAGCCGGAATATAGTACGCCCGCGGCGGCATTGTATTTTCATGCAGCATTTTTAAATCTTCGTAATATCTTGGTATCATCATTGTGCTTCCTCCTATGATCAATTCCCCTATCTGCCCTCCCGATTCCACCACGTTCTTCGGACACCGTTATGACGAAGGCTATTGTACTGCTTCTATTATAGTGTATAAAAATTCAAACTTCCATAAACTACATTAGACAAAACATGCACATAATGATACAATAAAACAAACATGAAAACCATGCAAAAGATATTTTTGATACACTTTCCACGAAAGGAGCACACCAGATGTACATTAACTCAGCCTATTTAAATAATTCACTCGTTGATTTTATGGACAAGAGCAAACCGCTCATCGTGGGCAGTTGCGGTACATACCATTTATACACGCATCCCCGTCTGCCAACCTACCGTCCCAAGGGCAGACTCGACTTTCAAATTTTATATGTTGCCTCCGGGAAAGCACATTTTTATTTCAATGATGATGGCACAGACACTGTGGTACATGCTGGAAATATGGTGGTCTACCGCCCCAAAGAGCCTCAGAAATATGAATATTTTGGCATCGACCAGACAGAGGTCTACTGGGTTCATTTTACAGGAAGTGATATCAAGAATATGCTGCGCGGTTACGGCATCACGGATGAGATGCACGTCATCAACACTGGAACTTCGCTGGAATACACGCGTATTTTCAAACAGATGATCTTAGAATTGCAGCGCCACCAATCCGATTACCCGGAGATGCTGGCTCTATTGCTGCGGCAGCTTTTGATCTTGATACACCGCCAGTTAACCACGAAAAATAAGATTAAGAATGTCTATCTGGATTCAGAGATGGAAAAGGCAATACAGTACTTTAATGACAACTACAATACTGAAATCAATATCGAGGAGTACGCTGCGTCGAGAGGCATGAGCGTGAGCTGGTTCATTCGCTGTTTCAAGCAGTTTGCCAGCACGACGCCGATGCAGTATATCGTATCCATACGCATTGCCAACGCACAAGTACTCCTAGAAACTACCGATTATAATGTGACAGAGATTGGGAATATTGTGGGGTATGACAATCCGCTGTATTTTAGCCGGATTTTTAAGAAACAGAAGGGGGTGTCGCCTTCGGAGTATCGGGTGCGCGGGACAAAGGCAGGAGGCTGATGTCCTACACAACAGCCTCCACAATCGTTCTGCCGCCTGTTTTGATCTCGCGGACACCAGCCTTTCAGATTTCTTTCTTATTCCCTTTTTAATCTTCCAGACCATATTCTTTTAAAAGCTTTGTCTGGTAATCGCTGTTTTGTGCAAATTTCAGTATATCCTCTGTTCGCCCATCCTTTGAAAGCAGCACAATCAGCCGGTTTATCTTGTCTTTTCCTCTGGTTTCTCCCTCTGCAATAAGGTAATCAAGTGTTGCATCCATATTCACACCTCCTGCCACATCTGCGTCTGAAACACGATTTATATATTCTATATATCTTTTATCTTTCTTGATGGTACCTATAGCATACCATGTTTCTCTGTGCATGGCAACTGCTCTCCTTAGCTGCTCCCTGTCATACCGCTCTCGCAGCAGCAGAAGAAACGCTTTCAGATCGCCGTCAAACTGCCCGACTTCCTCATCTGTCATATGTTTTGCATCAATTATGTTCATTCTGTAGTCAGGAATGGTATTTCCTGCCCACTCTTTCATCTCCTCTGGAATATCGAGCATATCATATACGCACAGCGGTCCATCAATCCCCTGCTTTTACCAATCGTTCAGACTGCCTCTAATACCAGCCCGTTATTTTAGCCACGCATCTCTTTTGGTGGCATAAAGCGCTTTAAAAATATCAATATCCTCCAGCGTTGTTATCTTGATATTCTTGTTGGAACCACACGAAAAATGAAGCTCCTCTCCCAGCTCCATCATCAGTGTGTTCGTATATACTGCGTTTGTGATTCCGCGCTTCAGCGCTTCCTTATGTGCCCACAGCGCTTTGCCATATTGATACGCCTGCGGCGTCTGTACGCGCATTATATCATTTCTATCTATTCCCATATGCCCTGCTTTTCCATCTTCTGTGCGCATAATTGTTTCCTGGCAGCGGATAGCTGACAGCCCTGAGCCATACTCTTTTGCTTTAAGAATGCAGTCTGTAATTATTTCCTGCGATATCATAGGGCGGACTGCATCATGTATTATTACAATATCCTCTGGTTTGCATACATCTTCTAAGGCAAGCAATGCATTTCTTGCTGAGGACTGTCCATTATCTCCGCCATCGACTATCCAGCGAAGTTTTGTAATACCTGCTGCCGCCGCATATCCCTTTAAGACATCATGCCAGCCCTCAATGCAGGTAACTATCATCCCCTCTATTTCTGGATGACTTTGAAATGCTTCCAATGTATAGATAATAATCGGCTTCTCATAAATGCTGATAAACTGTTTGGGTACAGACTGTTCTGTCCTGGAACCGCTTCCACCGGCTAAAATCAGTGCAATATTCATATATTCTCCTTTGTCCGTTCTTTCCCGCGATTAAATATCACCATTTTTCATAGCATACAATGCCTTAAACATTGCCACATCCTCCACGGTATTAATCTTTATATTTTTATCCGAACCTTTCGAAAAATTCACATTTCTGCCCAGACGCGATATCATATTGTTGGTGTCATTCTCACCCTCAATCCCCTTCTCTAATGCCTCCTCATGCGCCTTTTTTAATTCTCCAAGAAAATATGTCTGGGGAGTCTGAATACGCCGGAATGCATAACGCGAAATGGAAAGCCTGCCTGTGATGCCATCGTCTGTCATCATAACATTATCCATAGAAGTCACTGCTGCCACACCCATTCCTTTCTTTTTGCAGGTATAAATACTGTCGGAAATAATCCCGTCAGAAACCATAGGACGGATTGCGTCATGAATAATAATAATATTATTTTCCTGATATTTTTCCATCAGCCTGTCCACTGCTAGTCTGGAGGTTTCCTGTCCGGTTCTTCCGCCTTCCATTACCCATTTCAGCTTGCTGATATTAAACTGCTTTGCATAAGCTTCCACCATATTTTCCCAGCCTTTTAAACATGCAACTGTAATAATATCTATTTCTGGATGCTTTTGAAATGTTTCCATTGTATATACAATAACAGGACGATTGTATATATTTACAAACTGCTTCGGTATATCCATTTTAAATGTCGGGTCTGTACCTGCCGCAAGCAACAGTGCAATATTCATCTTGTGCACGCTCCCTTTCTCCGATATCGTTTCTGTTTGTCCTATTTTTCATTAATGCCGCCAATTCTGGTCATTCCTCTTTGTGCATGGATGCCTTTAGTATCTGAACGGTTTTGCGCAGTCCCTGCTCAATGGGCGTCAGCGCTTTCCAGCCAAGCCGCTCGATTTTCTCCGTGTCCAATACCGCCTTTGTCGCTGTAGAGTAACCTGCCTGCTCTGCTGCATCCGGCAGTTCAAAAACCACTTTTGTGCCTGTTTCCTTCGCAAGCAGCGCTGCAAGGTCTTTCAGCCGTATATCCGATGCGCTGTCTGCAATATTCACCGCACTTTTGCTTTCTCCTTTTAACAAAAGATACAGCGCCGCTGCCGCCGCGTCCACCGCATAGGTATAAGAATATAATTGATTCCCCTCGCTTTTCAGGATAATATCCTCACCCTGTGCCGCCTTTTTTATAAATTGCGCTGCCGCCTTGGAATCCTCCGGGGACATGGTCGGTCCATACACACGCGAAAACCTTCCGATTATAAAGTCCTGTCCCTTCTGTGACGCAAAGGCATTGCAGAGGGATTCCCCAAGACGCTTGCTCTCACAGTAGCCTGCGCGGGTAGTATTGCAGTCAATATACCCCAGATAGTCCTCGCTGAATTTATCTGCATCATTTTTGTTTTCTCCGTAAATTTCCACAGAAGAGAAGAAGAAAAAGCGCTTGCAGTGGTGGGCTGAGGCATAGTCTAACAGATTATAGGTGCCCTGCACATTGGCTGTGATAGTGCCGATAGGGTCTGCGGCGTAGGCACGCGGGTGGGTGTTGCTGGCTGCATGGAGGATATAGTCAAACATTCCAAGTTCCGGCAGCGGAGTGTTGATGTCATGGGAAAACCATGTAAACTCATCCGTATCCCAGTATGGAGCAAAACGTTCATATGCCTTCTGCCTGCTGCGGCTGATGGCAGTGATATGTACTTTCTGGCTGTCCTGTTCAATCGCTTTATTGCGATGCATCAGTATCTCTATTATAATGGAAGCAATCATTCCAGCCGCACCAGAGATTAGAAAGCGCTTTCCGTTGAGCTGTTCCCATGGAAGGGCTGTGTTGGATGCTTGGATTATGTCTGACTGGTAAATATTGTTGGTTTGTAGGTTCATATCTCCCCTCCAAATGGCAGTCCCTTAATTAATAAAATTCTTGTCTGCATAAACTATATGATATTTTTGACTGTTTTTGTAAAAATAAAGCGTTATCAGCCTCTCTGAAATAAATCCCGGGTAACGATTCAGATAGGTATCTGTCTTTTCCTTGCCATAAGCAGCAACAGCATCTACAATTGGAAACAGCCAGCTGCACATATCATTTAAAATTTTTCTTTGCATTATAAACATATTGCAAGGGGAATAAAGACTTTCTGAAAACACTCTTTTCCCTGCAGCATAATCTCCCGGACTGTTTTTTTTCAGGTATTCCATCAGATAATCCCAGTCTGTAAAATCATGACGCTCCTTATAATTTTCTGCAATATTGGGATAAACATATGTTGGCACCGGAAGAATAACGTCTATTTTATTTGAAATCATAATATCCTGCCAGTTGTCAGGAAGGATAAAATGTCTTCGGTAATGTGATAGTCCAACGATTTCTTCTTTAGCATGTTTCCATATCCAGTAAAGCACAGTCAGCTCACAATACTGGCGGTTTTTTGCAGAAATATTTTCTCCCTCGCAGTCGGTCAGGATATTTGGCGACAGCCTCTGGTCTGTCAGCGCTGCCCCTGCCTGTATTGGCTTCTCATACTCCGGGCAGCAAAAACAGCCCTGCAGGGGATTGTCATATATCGACTTTGCCATATAAATGGCAGAATCCGCAGAATATTGCTGATTGCGCGCTGTTAAATCCGCTAATTTCGTAAATGACCGCCGCTCTTTTTCAAAATATTTTTTCACATATTCATTGCGCAGAAGATTATCCATTTCAACCGTAATCGGGATAATGCGCCGCATCCCTTTGTATTCGAGCCTGCGCCTGATATCCTGATGATATATCCCTTTTGTGGCAATAAATATATCACATAAGCTGTCTGGCTTTTCCACATCGTTCAGGCTCCTTACAGGTATCCCGTCAATTGATAATTCATTGCCCTCCATATTATCCACTATAAATGAAAGAATCTCTGTTTCGGGGCACAGGAACTGCAGGTATCCTTTTAACGTTTTTGCCCGTGACTGGGCGCCAAAGATATAAACCTGTGATGCAGCAGTATATTTCTTTTCCATGTTTATTCCTAAAATCATAATTTCTTAACTATTAAAGCGTTGTTATAACACTTTTGCAATACAGCTCTATAAACAATATCCAAACATAAGTTCATCCATTGTTCAAACATTATTTCCATATAAATTCATAAGATTGTCTGCTGCCGTTCTTATGTCATATCCCTGTCTGGCTATCTGGGCATCCATTTGTTCACGGTCAGCGCTTATTCTGGCTTCTGTCAGAACATGCTCCCATTGTTCTTCCTGTAATGGAAGAAATTCAACCAGGTCCGTTACTGCGGTTTCTTCTGACAAGGTATCCGAAACATAACATTTCAGCCCTGCTGCCTGTGCTTCAACCGCGCATATGGATAATCCTTCAAAATGTGACGGCAGGCAAAATATGTCCATAGCCTGCAGGTAATCTTCTACACGTTCCTGCCAGTCCATACATACCGCATTATTCTCTATCCCAAGCTGCTTTATCAAATTTTTTAAATAAACCTTTAATTCTCCCTGCCCTATCAGCAGCAAAAACAGTTTTTTATTTCTCTGATATGCCTTTGCAAATGACCGGATTAAAAATTCCTGATTCTTCTGATAAGAGTACCGTCCTATATTTCCCACCACAATTCTGTCATCAATCCCCAGTTTCCTGCGTGTACATGCCCTTTTTTCAGGATTAAAATGATACTTTCTGACATCCACTGCATTGGGCAGAATATGAATCAGGCTTTTGGGAACCGCAGCGCTGTACAGCCATTCCCCTGCCAGCCTTGAACATGCGCAGACATCCGTAGCCATCCCCATATGAAACTGCCTTTTGTACTCCTCATGAACTGCCAGAAGCCTGTCCCTGTCCTCTTTAGCCGCAAAGTCAATCCCTGTACTGTGAGAATGAACAATTACCTGCGGAACCCCCATTTCCATCGCAGTCTCTTCAATCAAAAAACCTCTCCAAATACTTGTATGAAGATGAACAGCATCAAATCCATTTCTCAAAATCCCGATAATTTCCCTTCTCAGCCCTTCTCTTCCATCCCGCTCCGTGTTCTCAAAAGACCAGATATTGAAGCGGTACTTTTGATATTCTTTTGTTTTCACCAGCCCGGCTTTGTTTCTTGTCAGAAATTCAAACTGGTACCTGTTCTGGTCAATAAACTGCATATGGTTAAAAATATATTGGTACACGCCATTGTTTATTTCTGGCGGTGTCATATGTAAGATTCGGATTTTCTTCACACTGTTTCTCCCATAATCAGATTCGGCTTCTGCTTATCTGTTCATCAAAAAATTCTTGTTATAATCTCGCTGTTGTACGTTTCATCTGAAATCTGTTCTGGAACATATCTTCCCATTGGCGCTTCATTGACATATTTTCCTTCAATTGGAATCTTTTTATCAATTCCTCTTAAAAACCACTCATATTCAATATCCAGATGACCGATATCCCATGCCTGAAAACCCTGCCGGGCAAGATCATATGCCAGCACGGTTGCAGTCTGTCCCAATGCAATTAATATCAGCCTGTTTTTGTCAGTCTGTACCGCCTGAGCCAGCAATTCCTTATATTTTTCAAAAGCGTTTACGGCAGGTCCTAAAATTCGTTCGCAGGAGCTGGCATTGCTGATTAAATTATTTCCTACACCGAACCTTGTTTTTTCACCTTCAATTATGGTGATATCCCTGTCCTGCCATAACCTCCTCAAAGAAAGAAAACGTTCTTTTGCCTCACTTTTATCAATATAATCTTTATATGGACGCGTTATAAATGTATTATAATATTCCTTATCCATATCAAACAGCCGATAGTCATATTCTCTTCCGCCCTCTGCCAGATGCCGGCGGAACCAGCTTATGTGTTCCTCATTTTTATTGACAAAATCCCCATAAATATCAGGCAGGCACACCAGATGCTTTGGCAGGCTGCTTCTAAGTATTTCTTTTAACCTTGTTATCAATTCTGTATCGGGACACTGAAAAGTGGAAAAATTACGACCCAGTATCATATTCAGCTCCCCATCCCCGTAACGGCTCATGGAATACCCTTCCTGAAGCTTTTTCAGCGTTTCATCAACCGACTGGATGATTGGTTTCCTAAGATGTCCATTTTCAATTCCCGCACTAATCTCATACGGGGCATTTTCCAGTGTATAGGACAGATTAGACAGCCGCAGTTCCGACACATAATACAACAGCTCTCCGACATGGAAAACCTCCCGCCAGCCCGTTCTCTCATCCCTGTCCGGCGCAAACGGCGTAATAATCTTCTTCCTTTCAATCCCCGTTTCCCGAAGCTGGTCCAGGATATCTTTATACTCCGGCGTGGTAATTACCAGATAGTCATACTGGCACTTGTGGATATCACTGGCTGGAATAATGACGGAGCCGCAGAACTGCTCTCCCCAGCGGAGCGCGTCATTGTCCACAAATGCGCATATTTCAACGTCCTCCTTTAAGCACCCCGCAAACTTTCTGGCGTTTGCCCCTGCTGCCCAGAATAATACTCTCCTCATAGCGTTTCCCTCCTGATAACGCCGCGTACTTTTTCCAGATATGCATTTCCCCATCTCTTATCGGGTTCCAGATAATTTCCCTCCCCCCATTCGTTCCATGCATTTAAAAACAGATACGCATTGCCTTCCTCACGGCTTCGTTTAACAGATGCAGCCAGATACCGTTCAAACCTGTCCGGCGATGCATTGACAGTATACATTCCGCGTGTTCCCCGTCTGGGTGTATCGTCATAATCCACAAACATTGTCCTGAAGTGTCCCTGACCGTGTGGTTTTTCCAGCATCCTTGTACAGATTTCATTATAATCAAGAATCTCACTGTCCCTGCCGGACTGGGCATACAGCTCATATTTTGTGGCATTTGGTTCAAAATCTACGGAGGCATTCACCCATCTGCTCATGCTGACATGCTCCATCCCTACATTCATGGAAACGATATAGACACCCTGAAAGCCATCTGAACGGGCGCGCTTCTTCCAGTATTTAATCATCTGATTAAATTCAGGAATATTCCGCAGACGGTAAATCAACAGGACTGGTGCGTTTTCCTCTTTAATATACCGGTCGTCTTGAAAATACGGCAGAAAATACTGGTAATGCGCCTCCCATTCCTCTTCCCCGCCATAGGTCTGCGGTATCAGTATCTCTTTTTCTCCCCCTGCTCCGTGCCATGTTTTTGTCCATGGTTCATTTGCCCATGAAAAGCAGTACCGCAGGTTCAGTGTTTTATCTGACAGCAGGTTTGAAACGGGTTTCTCCAGCACCAGCCGTCCATGAAACCAGTAGTGGTAAAAGCAAAAACCATAGATGCCGGCTTCGTCTGCCAGCCCTGCCTGCCATCTCATGGTATTCCTGTCAAGCAGGTTGTAATAGTTGTCATAAAGCGGCTCCCTTGGCTGGCGCTGCCCTTCAAATATCCTGCCTGCTTTCTTTACATTGACCCACTCGGTAAACCCGTTTCCCCATGCATCATTATTTTCCGGTATCTCATGAAATTGCGGCAGATAAAATGCAATCAGCTTCATACTTATATACTCCATATTACTTCTTCAATTGAGATAACAGGACATTTTATTTTCCGGCTTAAATCCTTGGAAATCTCCTCAAACGCATAAAACGGTGTCACAACCACTGCATCCACCTCTGGCAGCTCATCATCTGCGGCGTAAATCGTTCCTATTTTGCAGACTGTCCCCGCAGCATTCCTGTCAATCCCATAACATACCTCAACCGCACTGTTATTCAGGTCATCGAGCAGACGGTTTGCAATATCTCCCATACCATATACCGCAATCCTGAAATATCCTGCATCTATAAAATATTCTTCTGCCCTGTGCCCCAGATACAGCGCTTCGAGCCAGTGGCACAGCATCTGATATGCATAAAAGTATCTTTCTTCCGGCTGGGCAGTATTGTGTTTTTTCTCACTGTTCAAAAATCTTTCCTCCCCGTTTCTCAAGTTCCCACATATAGTAATTATCAATTTTCTCTGCCGGGTCCGCCTTATGGCAGTATTGGATTGTCCCCAGGTCAGCAATGGCAGACTGGCGCATTATTGGATTTTCCAGTACTTCTTTCAGCTCTTTCTTTGGTGTAATCCCATCTGCTTCCATCATGCTTATCTGCTGAAATTCCTCGTCTGTATAGGTTCCCCAGTTTAAAATCTTGGTAAAGAACACTTCGTCAACCCCAAGTTTCTCACCCCATTGTACAAATGGAATCATCTCATGATAGTTTTTCTTCTGCACTACAAAATTAATCCGGAAATAACTCAGCGCCCCCTCTCTCCTAAGCTGGGCGGCAAACTCCATATTTTTCTGGAGCTGGTTAAAATCTCCATTGCACCGTATCTGTTCATAAGTTTCCTTTGACGCTGCATCAATGGAAACGGTCAGCATTATCCTGCCGCTCTTTCCCCTGATAAACGTTTTCCAGCGTTCTTTTGTAAATAATGTTCCATTGGACAGTATACGGATAAAGTCCGGATTGCAGCCTGCATCCTCATAGACAGACTGATAGGTTCTGCTGGCAAACACTTCCCCATCGCCTGCCAGTATCAGAAACTTACACGCAGGCAGATACTTTTCCCTGATAATCTCTGTAATCCTGTTTAATTCTTCCAGTTCTTTCTCCTGTGCAATATAAAGCTGTTTTCTGCAGGTTACACACTTTAAATTGCAGGAAGAATCATATCCGACTGCCAGAACTTCTGGTCTGTTCGTCATATTTTTATAACTGCGGTCTGTTATCTGGGGCTGGCTGCTGTTTTTTGCCACAAAAAGCGGACACATGGTTTTATCGCAGAACGAATATGTCCTGTTTTCCGTGGACAGGCATAGAATCTTATGCCGTTTTGAGTGCCAGAGTTCATCCACATCTTTATTCATCATATTATCCAAATCCTGATCGACAAATGTGGTGCAGCAGCATCTTGTATTTCCCCTGTAAAATATCTCCAAATGGTTAAGCATGGTATTGCATTCCAAATCATAGTATGCCGTATCAAATATCGTCCTGCAAAGCAGCGCCGAGGGCAGACCTGTCATCTGCTGGCAGTGAACATAGTCCGTTATTTCCGTCAGGTTTCTTTCCCTAAGATATGCTGTTATCTCCTTATCTTTTGCAACCGCAATTATAATAAAATACTCTTTCCAGTCCGTTATCTCATCTGGAGCCATCACTGGAAGCCCGTTAAAGCGCTCTGTTGATTTATATGTATCAATATAACAGCACGTATTCCACTGAATATTGTATCCTGCCAGCTTCTTTGCGGTCAGACCTGTCCCCCATACTGCGGTTTTTCTGCCCTCTGGTATCTGAAAATCATCCAGCTTTGCAAAAAAATCCTGCTCACAGACAAAATCTTTCCCATATTCCAATCCTTCTGCAAGCAGCCGCTTCTTCTTTTGTTCTTTGTCAAAATCACAGATAATTATCTGGTCATATCCCTGATTATTTAACGCATACGCCATATCATGTACAGGGTATCCCAAAAAATCCGTCCGGTCTGAATCTGTATCAATAAAATACACAATCTCAAGGCTGTCAAATATGTACAGAAAATCTTTTGCAACCCTGTTGACACCATAAATAATATATTTCATGCTCTTCTCCTTATATACAAATATAATGGCTCCCCTTTTTATCCAGTATGGACTGGATCTGGTACTGGAATTTTTTATCCACGCAGACAACGATACCTGTTTCACTGTCCAATTCCAGTTCTGACAGATTCCATACAGGCATACCTTCCATGCTTTTGGCATTCGGCTGTCCATCGGAAACAATAAATCCCTCCATGCGTGGTATCAGCTTCCAGTATTTTTTTGCCATATATCCCGTTCCGTAGATATAAATTCTGGCATACTGTATGCAGAATTGCTCCAGCTCTGCCTGAAAAAGGCGTTTTTTTAATTCCAGCAGGCTGCCAAAGCTGCCGCAGTGCTGTCTCACCTGGCTGCATATTTCATCCAGATAATATTGTCTGTCTGCCTCACGAATAGACGCATATTCCACGCTTTCCACAATCCCTGCATAATATCCTTTTTCCTGTGCCAGCAGTGCCCAGAGATACTTCATTATATCAAAGCCAGCCTCTTCAAACCTGCCCAGACCGCGAAGAACCTCTCCCCGTATCCAGAAATTCCGGGATACGCAAACTGGTGGTTTATCCTGAGACAGGACGCACCGCACAGTTTTGTCATCCAGCACCCTGCGGCACCTGTCATACTTTCCGTTCCACCCTTTTCCCAGCTCTCCAAAATACTCTCCAAAATCAGGGGACGGCGGCGACAGAATACCCAGTTTTGTTTCGCGCTCAAACAACTCCGCAATCTGTACCACATGCCCTGTGTTCCCCAACAAGTTTTTCCAGATGCTAAAAAAATGCGACTTTTGTACGCAGCTCGGTTTTATGTCTGACGACAAATCTTCGTCATGTACCACGCATACATAAGGATAGCTGCCAAGTTTTTCCAGCTCCCCGCAGGTGTCCAGATTCGCCTGTATGCATTCAAATCCCTGCTTTTTATAGTATTCCTGTACCTGATTATTTGTTGTATATATCCTGATATCAAAATATGGTCGAAGGCACATCAGGTAATCCGCCACCTCCTCACAGGCACTCAGAAAATCAGCGGAAACTGCGACAACCGCATCCTGATGCTGTCTGTTTCCCCTTTCTGCGCCATCGAGAATATACCACAGATGCAGAGAACGCTGCAGGTCTGCCATATTCATTGTCCGTATCAGATTGTCCCATATCAGGTTTACATCATATTCCGTATGTGTGTCTATATAATCAATTGCCCGCCTTATATTCTCCTGAGTCTGCCTGTCCAGTGTGTTATACCCAATCTGTTGTTTCTTTAGAAAAGGAAAGTTCCTTTTTTGTATCAATTCATATGATATCAGTGCATACTGCATATAATTGTTGCAAATATTGGCAGAGTCATTAATTCTCGTATCTGCTAATACAGAACAGGTAAATCCTCTTTCTTTAAAGTACTGTGTAAATTTTATCTCATGCTGGCTGACCACTTCATCAAAATGTTTAAAATAAGGCAGCGTTTCCCAATACTGCCGGAATAATGGACTGTGCAGCATTCTGTTCTGTACTGCCAGAAAAAATGACTGTATATGCTCAGGTATCAGCCCCTGTTCTGGGATATACGCTTCTGCATGACTGATCAGTCCCCAAAAGTCTGTTTCCCTGCGCTCCATCTGTTCAAAGATAGTGCTAAAGGCGCAAAACGGTCCGAAAAAGGAATCATTTACCAGGCAAAGTTCCTCATATTCCAATACCTTATCCCAGCCAATAAACCTGCACAGGGCATCCTTAAATGCCCCTGCATCGAATCCTATATTTTGCCGATAATAAATTTTGTCAGCATACTTTTGTATCTTCTTGATACCGCAAGGAATAGATTCACTGTTGCACACAACAACCAGGTATTCAACAGACTTCCGTAGTTCACTCAATATATAACTTATGTAATCATCAACAATATTTTCAAAATCATATGTAACATATATACATAAGCGTTTCATTTTTTACTCCCTGAAATTCACTTTTTCCCTATAATCCAATAATCACTGTATGTTTCCGCAAATTCCAAAATTTTGAGATTGAAATTTTCAAATAATTCTTCCAGGCATTTTCTATCAAACACATGGTGGTGCAGACATCTGTTTTCAAAATTTTTCTCTGCCCTTTGTAAAAATTTTTCTTTCCCACCACTCGCAGGATCCATATCGTAGTCGTGCATCTCGATTATTTCAGATAAATGTGACAAATCATCTTCTGTTACATTATTCCTATAATCAGACAATATGTGTTCAAAAGATGTAAACTGCCTATTATGATCAAAATTTGCAAATTTCCGTGGAACTACTATAATAATCATTCCATTCTTTTTAACAACTCTGTAAAATTCACTGAATGCTTTTACTGGATTTGCAATATGCTCTAAATTATTTGATGATAATACGAAATCATATGCCTCGTCAGGAATATCTGTTAACATCGTTGCATCTCTAATATACATTTTTCCGACTGCACGGTTCCCCCAAATATATTCTGATGTACTGTTTTGCTTCCACCATACTGTATCTGTGCTGAAATTAATCCCATCACACTCTTTGCATTTGTCATAAATATATGAAAACACCGAGGACGGACCCCCTATTTCAAGTCCCTTTCCTGCTATGCAGGACTCTATCAGTTCAATATTATCAAATAAATAAAATAACATCTTATCCAGAGTTACTATCTGTTCATTTTTAAATCCATGTTCTACCAAACTTTCCATTATTTCATTTCGATTTTTTGCCGGGGTAATAATAATTTTATCCAGAGAATAGTCTGTCCAGTTTTCCAAAGACTGTACTGTATAACATATTCCATTAAATTTTATGCTTTTCCCACATTTCCCCTGATCAATAAATCCAACGATTTTATGTTTTAGTTTCTCATGAACATAATCATTTTTAACAATATTTAGTTCAAACTGTTCTCCTACGCCATAAAATGCTATCTTTTTCATCTAATCTCCATTCTAACTTAATATTCTCCATTTGCCTGATTTTTTCTGCCATACACGACACCCTTACGAAATTCCAGACAGTCATCATAGGGAAAGAACATAAAACCTTCTGAAGTTTCTACACGGTAGCCATACTGCTGCAGCAATGCTTTTATTTGACGTTCGTCCTGATGTTTATGGTAGCTGCATACAGCACAGTATGCACTGCTTTCCCGCAAAACCCGTTCTGCGCCTTTCAGGGCACGCACTTCATACCCTTCAATATCCATCTTTAAAATATCTATTGGTTCCTGAATCAGTGTGTCCAGCCTAACAGATTGTTCTGAATCCTTATCCGACAAGTATTTCTGGCAGAATACCACTTTGTCTTTGTATGGCTGAAAAGTTCTTTGCAGCACTTCACTCCACTCTGGATCACACTCAATCAAATAGATTTTTTTCGCATAATCAGCATAACGAAGTGCAAAATTCCCTTCACAGACTCCTGCATCAACAATTACCATGTCTTTTTTTAGTATATTTTTATCCTTTATGTACAGATGCGGTGAATGCTCTCCCTGCTCATACAAAATATTTTTAATGCATACAAGATTATTGTCACAGACAAACGGATACGATTTTGGAAAGAACATCTTTTTTTCCTCAAACAGAATATAAGGCATTTTATCTGCATCATATTGAACAGGGTATATGGTTTCTATCCCTTTCTGGTCAAACGCTCCATATATATTTAGTGGATGTTCCCTATAATATGCCAGTACCTTCTGTATCCCATCGTCCTGAACGTCAGCATACTTTGAAATCAACTGTTTTTTTATCTGGTCTTCCAGCTCAAAATATGTTATTATCTCAGCATTAATACACAATTCTTCCCGAATCTGTTTTATAATTTCTGCAAAGTGTGCAGAGCAGATAATCAGCCGGTCAAATTTTATCTGCTCCAGATACTCTGGTGCCAGAATTGTTTTTTCTTTAAACGTCTTCCCCCATAAATTGCTATCATTATCTGTAAAAGCGATAATCTCATCACCGACATGATAGCTCTTTCTCTCTACATATTCCTTTGCAAAATAACCTGTTCCCCATACAATAACTTTCATATGCCTGCTCCTGCTGGTTTTTATTACAACCTGTTCCTTATTTCTATAAATCCGTTAACAAAGGAATGATGGTCTGATTATGTGATAGTTCATAAAAATATTTCGGAATACAGACACACTTTTCCATTGTATTTGACAGCAAAACCGCCATATAACTAAATGAACTTCCTGGTGTAGGTATCATTATCTTCCCCAGTGACATCAGATACAAATCAATATAATTATTCCTTCCTGTATTTCCTGAAACATAAACCACCCTGTCCGCCACCTTATCTATTCCCAGCATTTCCTGATGCGCCTGACACCATTTTAAATCATCAGAAAATATAAAGTATTTCTTGGTTTTACAGCCATCTTCTTTCTCAACCAAGTCCACTGTTTTCTGAAAATATCGTTCATCTGGTGTCATATTAAAATAAGCAAAATCTCCCCGTCGAATATGGATTATCACACTATCCGAATTTTTGATTTCCTCTGCATATGCCCTGTTTTTTTTGTCAAGTGTCACTTTGAAACCAACAAGGCTGTTAATCCACCTTCGGTTATGAAAAAGCCAGTCATCTTCCTTTCCTGTCGCCCATATTCCGATAAAATATGCATTTTCAAGCTTTGTAATAAAATCCGTAACACTTTTCTCCGCATAAGGTCTTCCCCATAAATAGGCATCCATGCAAAAACTGGTCTGTACCGCAAGTAATTCCTCCGGCATAACACTGTCCTTAATTACCCGCATATCTATCCCGCTTTCTAAAAGCACTTGACAGAGCGGATAAGATTGGGCATATTTATAAGAATGTCTGTTCTTTATATTTTCCAGATATGTATACCACGTATTCTTGTCAAAATAATCACTCAGCAGACGGATTGGAATATCAAAAACTTCTGCTGCCTCTGCCCTGTCAAACTGATAAAAACTGTTTTTTTGCTTTGTGACAGCAACTCCTTTTTCCACTTCTTTATAACTTAATGCCTTATTCCATTTGCAAATCCTGTTTACATTTTCTGCTTCATCCACAATATCCAGACTCAGAATGGTATCATCAAATACCACACTCCGCCCGGATTCCTCCTCTAAAAATCTTCCAAACAAATACATTAGCATCTGGTTTGCCAGCCCGTTAAACAGCTGGACAATACATACCGGTTTCTGACACCGGCGTTCCTGTCCTGCACCGTGCTCTTTCTCTTTTCCAATAAACGAGTATACACTCTCAACAATAACTTCCTCTGTCACAATACGCTCTGTCACCGCTCTGCTGGTGCCAAACAACTCTTCAGGCAGCTTTTTGGTTTCCACCGCCACCCCAAGTTCCTCCAACGCATTCAGCCACTTCATAGGAGCCTGCCCGCCGCATATCACATAAAATACATTATCCGCAAGAAACCGCAGTTTATTTACTGCTATCTTGTCCATATACCCTATCACGGCAATGATATGTCCGATATTCTCATGCGCAGACAGCGTTCGTATCAGCTTTTCCGATTCACACAGCTTGTCTGCACTGATAATCAACAACAGGTTTTTGACCCCATAAAGTCTGGACAGCATTTCTTTTAAGTCACTTGCCTCTTCATCATGCACAATATATCTGTATTCTGACATAACCCCTGTATGAACAATGCGTTTCCATATATCACAGTCATCATATGTGACATTCTTTATAATCTGCTCCAGTCTGTCCGTATGCTTTCTCTTCAGGTATTGAATCTCATACAGATATCCAATCTCGTCAAAACTACAAAAGGCAAAATTCTTTCCTGCTGCACGCAGCTGCCTGACTATGGAATCTGAAACATTTTCCAGAAAGCTCCCAAGAACAACCAGCGCATTGGGATATTGTGCTGCAATCTCGCTAAGCGGCAGAACCGGAATATCATACAATTTTCCACCAACATTGCGAGGGTTATTGTCACCAGCTGCCACAACCGGTATATCCAGTTTTCTCAGCAGTATGCAGCATATTTTCCCAGCGGTCTTGACTCCCCATATAACTACAGGTCTTGCATTACCTGCAGCATTTAACAGACTAACTGTATGCTCCTCCAGCATCAGCCGACTCTCCCTTCTGTTTCTATACAAAATCCCGATACTGCATTCACTGTGTCCGCCACATTATTTAGTATAACTTCTTCTTTGGTTATTTTGTTCCCTGTCAGACAAAAAACTGATTTGTTTATACCTCGTATAAAATATCTTCCAGTGAAAGAATCGGACAGTCTGTTTTGGCGTTTAATGCCTCCTCTATCTCATCAAAGAACGCAATTGCTGTTACCACAACCGCATCCACCGGTTCGAGTTTATCCTCCATAGATACAATATCCACATCCGCATAGAGGGCATCCGCATTTTTGTCAATCCCATATGCAACCGTGATATCTGTGTCCTTCAGCTCATCAAGAAGGGTTTCTCCAGCATAACTCATGCCATAAACCGCTATCTTTTTATAGCCGTTTTTCTCAAAATAATCAGATAAATTTTTACCCTCCTGTTTTACCTTTACCCACTGGTTCATCATTAAAAACAGGGCAAGATGCTTGTCTGACATGCTTTGATTTTTGCTTATTTTTTCTCCTGTGAGCTTTCCGACCGCACCTGCGCCAATTACTGCACCGGTCAATGCTGATATTACTGAAATAACTGATTTTTTCATTCTGTTTTCTTCCTTTCATATTTAATTCTATCAAAGTGCTCAAATGAATTCTTTCTCATATTTTTCTTAACATCACACAAATCCATACCAAATGTTCTTTGTTTATCATTTGCTTAATAAATAATTCATTTTTCTTGTATCTTATATCGTTTTAAAAATATCATTTAAAATCATAAAATAATCTCGATTTCTTATTTTTCCAAATTGTTCCAGATAATCCATAATTTCTATTCTATTGTCCATATCTCCAACTGCAACAAAAATAATATCACAGCTATTTATGACCTGCTCTTTATTATTGAAAATAGGGTATGATAAATATCTGCCTTCCTTCTTTGAATCAATAAATCCCAAGAATTGTTTCTCACACCCTAAAAACTCAATCCACTCCAACGCAAATTTTCCCCAAAATCCTGCTCCCCAAATAGCAACTTTTTGAAATTCTTTTTGTTTTATGATTTCATTTACATGGTATAGAAACCATATCTCACTCTGTGTAAAATGACTCAGGTTTTTTAAATCTTTATTTTTTAAAAAACTGGAAAATATATCTTTTACTTTCTTAATTTTAATATATTCTTTTTGCGCTACATAATTATCTAATATCCATTTATAGTAATTCTCCAATTTTAATCCTATCACTTTATAGGAATGATTATCTTCATATGTTTTATATGCATGATTTATAATTTCTTGTAACTTATTCTCTTTTTTATATGCCAGATATTTTAAAAATGATTCATATATATCATCACATTGATATCCTTTTGTCAGAAAACAATTATATTCATCTTTCATCAACTCTGGTATACCAGCCACTGGCGTAGACAATACTGGAACCCTTCGAGAAATACTCTCTATAATTACCCCTGGATAGGATTCATTTATACTGGCACAAATCATTACATCCGATTTAGCAAGATATTCATCAACATCTAATACAAAACCTTTAAAAATAACTTCTTGTTCCAATCTATTTTCTTTTACAAATTTCTTGCACTTCTCACCATATAAATTTGAATCATAACCTAATAAAGTAAGATAAATTCTAATTCCACTATTTTTACATTTTAAAATAAATTTTATAATCTCTAATTGGTTCTTCCGCTCGGAAATCACTCCTATTGCCAAAATATTTAATGAACTGTCATCTTTCTTCTCATTAAAGTTACAATTTTTGTTATTTTCATATGCTGTTCTTATACATTTAGAAGGAATATTCAGTCCATCTCCCCATATTTTGGAAAAAAGTTCTGAATCAGCACAATGATAATTAGGATATACATTGAGCCAAGAAATATGAAAAGAATCTTTGTCTACTTGATAGATATTCATTAAATGGGGAATTTGCAATTCTCTGGCAACCATTTCAGCAGTTACATTTATTTGTGTACTGCAGATCAAATCTGGTCTATTTATTTTTATTAATTCATAAATCTCGTCATAACATTTAATTGAATATAATATATCTATTGTTTCCAAACATGTAGCAACAGAAAACTTAGCTGAAGTAGTATTTAGACCATATATAGAATTACAAAGTATATCATACTCTGGTATATGTCCCCCATCTGTATCATTTGGAATTACAACAGTTGTTTCGTGTCCCTTCCGACTCATGATATGTGCCTGTTTTAACATTGTCTTACAAGCGCCTCCAATACTATAAGGGAAGTCTAAAAAATACAAAATTTTCATAATTTATCACTCTTTCTTTTCAAATATCTTACTCTAATTACAAGTAATGATGTTTCCAGATTTCTACTTTCATGATTATTATGTATTGTCAAATAGCATATTTTAATATCATTTCTCTTCTTAATAGAAACTCAATACAAAACACCATTATTTATAAGCATAAATTAATCCCATATCATCATCTTTATAGCTGCACCACCATGAAAATTCTGCTCTTTTCAACATCTCTAAAATAACTTTATTTCCCCGATAATGCCATTCCAACATAATAAATTTAATTTTTTCCAGCAGTCTGCTTTGTGAAAGTTCCTCTAATATATTATACTCCTCTCCCTCACAATCCATTTTTAAAACAATATTATACATTGAATACTGATTAATAATTGGAGCAAAGATATCTGACGCTTTTTTTACTTCTATTTGCTCGACTTGTTCATTGGTTTCTTCTATTAATCCCCAATTTAAATATTTTTCATGTGCTCTTTCTCTAATATCTGCTATTGTACTTTGTCCACAAGTCATATCATTATTAAAAATAATCGTTTTTTTCACATTCTCATTGCTTATGCCATATTGAAAAATATTGATTTTTTTTTGTTCGAAATTATTCATTAAATTTTCTTCAGCCCTTAAAAAGGTTTCTGCAAAAGGTTCAAATCCATACACTTTCTCTACATGCTCCATCTGGGCAAAATATAAAGCAGTATCACCTATATTCATTCCAACATCAATAATAATATTCTTTTTTTGGTTATTTATAAAAAAAGAATATGTCTGCTTTACAAAAACTTCACATACATTATTAAATTCGTCTTCTGACCTTACTCTTATTGAAATATCTCCAAAAAACAATTGTATACTGCCATCTTTTAAAATAAGAATTTTATCTATCTGTTTGCTGTATTCCCCATATAAATTATGACCCAAAGTAATACACTCTGCGCTAACATTCTTGTCCATCAAAAATTTTACAATAGAAAAGCATGCACGAATGCTTTGTACCATAATAACAATCTCTTCATATTCATATTGGTACACATTCACTGGTTTAATAATCTTCTTCCCTAAATACCATCCGCTTTTTTCACTGTCAATAAACGCAATGACCTCATAATTTTTAACAATATCTTCTTTATTTTGTAAAAAGAAATTTCCTACCCCATAAATTAGTGCCTTTTTTTTAATGTTCATTTTCTATTGCATGCTCCTTGCTGTTTAAATAAAATTCAACAATTCCATTTCGTATCACTTATACTTTTCCATCTTCCTTTAACCTTTTTCATTGTGCGCTCAGTTGCTCCTACTCCCATCACAAATGCCACAGTTCAGACCATAACAGCATTTCTGATTGAAAAGAACCTCCTGCACATTATTATATTCGTCCACCGAGTCCACACGTATTCTCATATTTTTCCATAATATTATCAGACTTCCATCATCAGCAACTTTCAATTCTTCAAACTCTGTAAAATTGCTTATTTGTATGATATCATATGAAATTTCAAATTCTTTTATCAGAGATTTTGCAACATTAATGCACTCGCCTATGTTCTGAATCAATACAAGGATCATATCAAATGCATACCTTTTAATCTCCTTAGGCTTAATTACTTTTTTTCCAGCGTAATATCCCCTTTTACGGTTATCAATAAATGCCACTATATTGTATTTTTCATTAAGTTCCTGCTCTCGTTCTCGAAAATATTTTCCAAGTCCGTATACTAAAACAGTGTCTTTTTTATCTTCTTTCTTATCGTTTATTGCTGTACTGCTCCCATATAGTGATACAAAACCCCTTTTTACTTCATTCGAAATATCAACCTGATCAGGCAGAGAAAACTGTTGTTGTACATTGCTGATCATTTCTGTACGAAACTGCTCTGTCTTACTGCAATGAACCCCCGATCCATCAAAACCAATGTTATGGATTAACGAATAATACGGATTAATGCATATTCCCCTGTGTGCAATAACATTTAATGCCCAAAACACAGCCCATGAATCGCACTCTCCCCTGACATTTCCAACCAATATGTCTTCCAAATCATTTCCCCATAAAGCTAATTCTTTTGACAATTCTCTTTCCTGCTTCATTTTGCTGATCATTTCATAATCTTTTTCATATATCGTCCATCTATCCTTCCATGTCCCCCACCCCCATGAGGATATGCGTCCACATCCATAGACATCATATTCGCCTTTTTTTAAATCAATCGGCCATGCATATCCAGAAACAGAATACACGCTCTTATCACTTTCATATTTTTCAAAGCACTTCTGCATAAAACAGACAAAATTAGCAGCAGGCACACAATCATCTTCCAATACAATCACCGTGTCATATTTGAGGAACACATAGTTAATTCCAAACACAATAGACGCAGCCAAACCTTTGTTTTTTTCAGAAATATATACTTTCGTAGGACAAAAATCTGTTTCATTAATCAAAGCATTGACTTTTTTCCATTCTTCATCAGTTTCATCACTTTTCAGACCATCTTGAAAGATGTATAGTTTTTGAGGTAAAATCGTATTTTGACGCAATGCTTCCAATACTCTTTTCGTATGCTCACTCCGATTATAAGTAAATAAAATTATAGCAGTATTCATCCGATACCTCTTTTTTCATATACAGATATTTTTTCTCTATTCATCTTCTCCCTCTGTTATTCTTTTTTTCAGAACGGCTACTGAAAGCCCTGCAGCATAACTTTTCATATTTGCAGAAACATTTTTTAAATCTTGTATACTGCCAACCTCTTTCCATTTCTTATCATCCTCTATGAAAAATCGCTGTTCTAAGCAAGTAAATTTACGATGTTCTACAATATTTTTCCAACTATTTTCTTCATATTCCCAATAACAACCATATAAATCCATGCTATCCTTTATGAGTACAGAACCTCCTTTTCCTGATGGTACAGAAACAAAACAATACCCCCCCCCCGTTCTTTTTAACATTTTTGCCACATTATTCAAAACACGTTTTTCAGTATCAACACTCCTAACTCTGATTACCTCATCTGCATTTTTACTTCTTTCAAATGCACTTTTTGAAACAGTAACTGATGGCTTGTCAAATCCAATATGCTCCATAGTTGAAATTAATGAAACAGCATCATATTCTTCATTTTTAATTGAGTATTGAGATATATCATTCATTATGATGCGAATTTTACTTATCTCATCCCACCATTCTTTAGGATACCTCGTCTGAACTTTCTCTGGATTTATAATATCTGTACCATGCAGTTTATGACCTTTTTCCTTTCCCCAATCTAATATCATCCTCAAATAATCATGACTGGCAAAAGTAAATCCAATGTCTAATAAAGACCCTATTTTATACTTGTTCAATCTACTCGCAAGCCATGGTACTTCTATGCATCTTTCTGTATGCTCAAACTGATGAGGGCAGGCACTGTTAAAACTGTCATTTCCCATTTTCAATATTTCATGACTGTACTCATAAATTTCTCTTTCTAATTCTGTCATACCATTTCCTCCTACGGTATTAGAAAAATATTCTCACTCATGTATTCAATGTTTCTTAATTCTTTAACAGGATGTAATTCCGAAATATCATAGATACCTCCTCTTTTTACCACAATATATTCTGAATATACCTCTTCCAAACAATCTATCAAAAGATCTCTACAACCACTTCTTAACAAAAATTCTGTATAATATTCCATATATACAGGTATTTTTCTTTTTCTTAGTAATTTCATCATCCCACTCAGCACATATCCTTCATATCCCTCTGTATCTATCCATAAATAATTAATCAAATTAATATCAAAATTATTTTCCTCAATCCAATCATCCAATGTTATGGTATAAATTTCTTCATACTCCAATTGATTCTCAGCACCATACCCCCCCCCCCGCATTTGTGATGTAGCTACCCGCACAGCAATATTGACTGTACCTCATTTGAGCAGCACCCTTCTTGTCAGATAAGGCTTGATTTATTACCATAATTCTTTTGTCCATATTATTTAGAGCTGCGTTTGCCTTTGCGATTCTCCATGTTCGATTTACAGGTTCAAAAGCAACTGCCATTAAACTATTTTTCTGATTTAATACATATATTGCCGTTGTCAATATATTGCATCCGCAATCAAAAAAATAGCCTTCTTCATTCAAATGATAAAACCTGTCCGCTAGCTCTAAAAAGGCATCTATTTCATCATATGAATACACTCTGCCAGAATCAATCATTATTCCCAACAGATCATCGGCATAATTTCCAATAAACGACAATCCGTCCTCTGTTTCTGCTACACCAAATGAACTGAACTTTTTATTTTCAATAATTATTTTAAACTCATTTTTTATATATCTATCGTTTAATATCTTCATTAGTTTCCGATAACTTATTCTGTTACAAATCCAATTATGTATATCTGATGTAAACACACATTTATTCCGATCAATATTATAACTTTCCAAAGTTCTTTTGATTTCTTCAATATATCCACTTATTACAAGTAACAAATCATATTCATAGTCATTTATGTCTTTTCCTGTAATAACATCATAATTTAAAAATTTATTTTTACTGATTACACTCTCAACAAACGCCAGCACTTCTGCTTTTTCATTATCAAAACACTCTGTCATAAATTTCTGTGCAAAATGTCCTGCTCCATATATTAATATCTTTGCTTTCATTTACTTATTATCCTATTATCCATATTTTAAACGATGCTTCCCATTCAAAAATTATAACTTTGTTTAATTCTCATTATACTAATGCAAGTATTCAATAGCCTCATTTGGCGGAACAATTACCTTTCCACTATTCTGAAATCCAGTTTCAGCAAAAACCTTTTTGAGTAAATAACAATCTCGCTGTTTTATTGGATAATTGTCCTCAAACACTACATGTCGTAAGCCCCTCCATTTCATCTGTTGCAGTTTCGTATATGCGTTTAGATGATCATCGAAGAAGCAAAGTGTTTTTCCAATATTCAAATAGGCACTCCAATCAAACAGCGAGAAATCCTCCTGCATCTTTACTTATTTTTTGTCCTTGTTTTCATAACATTTAAACAATTTCAAGCTGAGGCAGGGGGAATACAAATTTACATTTTGTCTTATTTATGTACATTTCTTCTTTTTTCAGAATAAAGTCTCTAAAATGCCATGGCAAAACAACAAAATAGTCAGGATTCATGGCGCGGGCATCTTCTTCAGACACAATCGGAATATTGGTTCCAGGTGTCACACAGCCAAACTTGTCCTCATTCACTTCAGCGATCGCCGTAATGTATTCGGACGTAATGCCGCAATACTGCAATAGCACATTACCTTTTGTGGATGCACCATACCCTAGAACCACCTTCCCCTTTGCCTTTTCCTCCTTTAAAAATTGCAGCAATTGCTCTTTATGTAGTTCCACCTTGTTTTTAAATTCTTCAAAAGGGCAGAGTGTGTCATACCCTGAAATATGTTCCCATTCTTCCATCTCTTTCACCCTGTCACTTACCACATAGCTGCTTGTTTCCTTGGCAACCATCAATTGAAAGCTGCCACCATTTATTCTGTTCTGCTCAACATCTATAACTTTCATGCCCGCGTTCTTTGCGAGGTATTGAATCTGTGCCAGACAATAAAATTCCAAATGCTCCTGACAAATTGTGTCATAAGAATTTGTTTCCAGCATAGACGGAAGATAGCTCTGTTCTAACAGCCATATCCCGTTATCATCCAAAATTTTTTCTATATCATTCGTAAATTTTTGTGGTTCTTCCAAATCATAAAACATTGCAATCGAGGTGATTACTTTTGCTTTTTTTTCAGCACGAATACTTTTAAAGTTTTCCGCTGAAAAAAAAGCAGGAATCAACTGTATATTTTCTGTATAAAATCTCCTGAATTTAATCCCTGTTGGATCCATTCCTATAAAGTCCAGATTGTTATGATGGTATGATTTTAACAAAGTCGCGTCATTACTTCCTATATCTACTACAATATCTCCATCTGAAAGCTGGACAAATTTCTCAATTTTGTCCGTTATACTCTCCAGATGATTCACCATATCTTGGTTCAATCCAGAACGGTAGCCATAATTAATACCATACATTTCTTCTTCAGAGCAGGAATGCCGCAATTGAACCAATCCACAACTTTTTTCGTTCTCCGCTGCCACACATTTGACCAGTTCAAGCGGTCCCTCATTAATTTCCTGACCTGGTTTCGGAAACACTCCTGTCAGCTTCTGCATCCCCAAATCAATAATACTCATCAAATTTTTATTTCCGCATATCCTGCACTTATTAATTTTTTTATACATAACACAGTCCCCCTTAAATTGTATATCCTATTTTCTAACTCCCTCTGCTCTTTTTTCTGTCGTTACAAAATACTTGTTATGACAACAAAACAAATATTTTTTTATTTCTTCTGCCAATGTAGATCTGTTTATTGACAAGGGATCACTATACCATTTCCTCTTAAATGCAGTTTGCAATTTATGATATATTCCCGGATAAATAAATTCCTGATTTACGAACAATTCAGATATCGTAACTTTTTCTTCAATATCGCCTTTGATATTCATATACCTTAAAATTCTAAGACTTTCTTCTTTCAGCACCTTATTTATAGGATGGTTTCGCGAATAAAATAGTTGTTCCTTTAAATATCTTTCCTGAATATAGTCTGTCATTTTAATATCACAAAACTTTTCTCTTTCTCTCAATTGTTCAAAGCGATACTCAATAACCCATTTCAAAAAATCATCTGTAAAGAAATCATCCATTTCAATTATTTCTACTATTTCATCTGTAGTAAAGCCCTCTCCTCCGAAACCTTTTTTATTTGTCAGCTCATCAATAATCGCATCATTATAGGGAAATATATTCCTCACATATGGCTCCTTTTCTGGATCCTGTTCCTTTCCCCCTTGTGGAAAATAAATGTCCAAAAACAGATTTGGTATTCGTATATACTGTACATTCTCATCCATCAGTTTCAGCCAATATTCATTGGAAAATCGATGATCAAAAGCATTATTCAATGATATGTTCTGTGAAATAAACAGCTTTATTCTGCTCAAAATATCCTTATCATACATCAATACGTCTATTTCATCATGTGATAACAAATATAATGGTGGAATATCCAAAAATACAAATTTCGAATCAAACTCTTGGTTTTGCTGCAAATACATTTTAATTCTACTAGTCTGACAGTTTCCATTGATAAAGGCTATTTCTCTGCCGCGCTGATACGCAGAAACAGCCTTTTCTCTGCTACCCCCCCCCCCGAATATTTGTTCTTTTCAAAATTTCCATGAGAGGAATTTCGTTTATTTCCATGAGACTGTAGGGTAAGTAATCTTTGAAAAATGACATCCCACACGATTCCAGCTGTTCTGCAATTGACTCCCATTGTGCCGTTGCAATAACAATCTTATACCTCCTCAAATCAACTTCATCGGGAGCAAAAACACGCAAACCGCCTATCTTATATTTAGGCTGATTATTATCTATAAAATACTGAATATCATACTGACATCCTTTCTCATAATAAAAGCTTCTTGCTATATTACCGGTACCCCAAATAGCAATCTTATTACTGTCAAACATATCATTATTGCTCCTTCGTCTTTACAATCATTTCCAAAATCCAGTCCCTGAACTGTTTTTCACGCTTCCAGCCCAATTCTTTTTCTGCCCTTGCTGCATTTCCATATAGTTGTGTGGTATAGGTGCGGTTAATAAATGTACTGTTTAAAGAAATGTGCTGCTCCCAATCTTCGAGTCCCAAGATTTCCGCGCATACTTCCAACAGATTTCTTATGCTGTGCAGCTCTCCAGAAGATAGTATGTAATCATCTGCTTTCTCTGCCTGCATCATTAAATACATTCCTCTTACATAATCTCCCGCATACCCCCAATCCTTCTTGAGTTCTATATCTCCCAGTGAGAAGCTGTGCTGTGGGTTTTCCTTTAACATACACATATTTTTAACAATTTTTTTTGTGACAAAATCCTCACTACGTCTATGGCTCTCATGATTATATAAAATAGCCGTACAGGCAAAAAGACCTTTGTCCCTGTAATATACCACCAATTGGTTTTCTGTTATCTTCCCGATTCCATATAAGCTGGCAGATCGGTACAGCGTTGTTTCGTTCTGCTGTACTGTATCAGATGCATCAAACATCAAACAGGAACCTGCTGTCAAAAATTTTGTATGTCTGGACACTTCCCAGCAGGCCGCTAATAAATTGGCGGTCGCTGAAACATTTTTCTGAAAAAGAATATTATCGTCAATCGTTTCACCGTTTCTTTTACCCTCAGCGCTTACATGACTCGCTGATAAATGATAGATTTCATCAGGTGAAAGCTCCTCTATCACCTTTTTAATGATGTGATAGTTCTGTAGATCTGTTTCATAAACCAGTGGCAGCTCTCCTTTTCTGGAAAGCTCCTCTTTTACTTTTTTGGAATTTTCGCTCAGACTGCTCCTCACTATCCCGTAAACCTGATACCCTCTTTCTCTCAGCAGCTCATATAAAAAACTGCCATCTTGTCCATATATTCCAGTAATCAATGCTTTTTTCATATCTCTATTTTCCAAATATTCTTTCTATCTGTTCCAGATTCTCTGTTTCAATTCGTGCCTTATATTTTTTTACATTTTGAAACCACTCTGCGTATCTTTCATTTTTGCTGTTAATCTGATTAATCATTCTCTCTCCCAGTGCTTCTATGGAAGCTTCCTGAATACCGCATCCTGCCTCTATCGCTTTTTCAAACGAATTGGAATCCAACGCAAAAAATGGTCTCTCAGCCTCAATACTGTCAAGCATGACGCCCGATGAGCTCAGAACATATTTCTTTCTATCATATGGGATCAGCATCCAGTCACATCTTTCCATAAAATCTTTTATATCTTTTCTCATTCGTCTAGGCTTTGTAATATATCCAACATTTTTATATGTTCCAATATGATAATTAAAAATTAGAAATCTGTATGGATATAATATCCTGTTCTTCTGATTGTCCAAGTACTCAATGATTTTGATGCAGTTCCTGTCTTCTGCCGCCGCCGATGAAGGCATGATACCGATTCGGAATAAATTTCCTTCTGGCGGCATATATTTATTGTATGTAAAAACATATGGCAGGTTCAAAACTGAAATATTGTCAAACAGAGTACTATCAATATCACTCTTGTATTTTTTGTAAGCATCTGAGTACAATATTACCCTGCAGTTCGGCATAGCTGCCATTTGATTTAAATTATCTTTAAAATATCTTTTTTTCAGATGTTCTATTTTATATTCTTTGAGCGCGTTTATACCCAGCATTTTTCTAAATGAAATCTTCTCTTGAGACAAGATCATCTCAACTTCTCCATGTAGACAAACACCAAATTTCAAATTGTCGAAATGTTTGATGATATTTTTTACTAATCCTGAATTAACTGCACTCAGGGTAAGTATCACAACAAAACGTGCCTTCCAGCACTTTCTAAATATATTTATATATTCCTGTTTATTGTCTGCAATCTCCTTCCTGCTAAATTCCAGATAAACTCGATTCATCGTTTCGTATGTAACTCCATTGCACCCCTGCATGTCTAAAATTCTTTTGACATATCCAGCCTGTTCTTTTTCACAAAAATATGTAATTTCATCCTCGGGATATACTTTTCGTATCTGCAAGATCATCCCTGCATTAAACATCTCATGGGATAAGCTTCCTGTTACTGTTTCAACTACCGCAATCATATGACTCACCATCCTCTAATCTGAAAAGTATTTTTTGCTTTATTTCCCCTTATTTGGTATATACTGACTTGTATATCTCACACCCAATCATTGTTTCAAGAACACGCTTTGCTACTGGCATTTTCCCTCTGCGAATCAAATTTGTAACAAAATCTTCCACTGTCAAAAATTTGCATTCATTTATTCTTTCCTCATTCCCTCTCAAAAAGATGCCCTTGAAGTCCTGATCCTGCTCAATAGTAATTTCTTTTTGCATATATCCGTCAAAATAATACATTTTATTATTCGTGTTTACCATCAGCTGATCTCCAAGGAACAGAAATGCATCATTCATTTCATAGCATTTGGCTTCCTCAGGCTTTAACTCATTGTCCCACATCGGTATTCTGAACAATTTCTTTTTACTGTACCACATCAAAAATACATTTCCCTCCAAATACAAACCAGCCAAAGACTCCACTTCTACGCTGTCTTGCAGCTTATGCTGTAATAATTCAGATAAATCATATTTCCGAACATACTTCCCATCCGATGTAAACTGATAAAAGAGCGAATTTGTAACCAATAGCCACAAATACTCATCCGAACCGCATCCCGCATATACCATCTGCATCTGTTCTGATAACTCTGCCTGCTCATATTGCTCTGACAGTAAATTAAATTTCCATAACAGTCTATTATCTGCAACCTCCCAGATATCGTTCTTAATTCTGATAGATAAAGTGCATTTAGACGGCGAATACTGATAGTCATATTCTGTAAAAGCATATATTTTTTCTATCGTTTCTTTCTGCATATGAAAAACCATAATATCTTTTGCATTTTCCGATACCAAATATAGTTTTTCTCCTTCTTGTGTGTCATAGACAAATCTCCCACCTTTTTTATACCCATAATCTTTCAAGGAAATCTGTCTGAATTCACTTTTCTTCCAATCATATATTGCTATATGATTGGCATTCCATGGAGTAAAAATTAATTTATCCTCATACTCGCAAATTCGATTATACATCTGATATCCCGAATCCTGCCAAGGAAAAACTCCCACAAACGACAACCGTCCGTTAGTGACATCAATTTTTACCAATCCATTGCATTCCAACAGCGAAACCCATATACTTCCTCCTGCCATTCTTGCACAACCATGTATAAAGATATTTTTATTAATCATATACAAATTCCTTCAATTTCGTTTATTTCGATTCTTCGTTGTCAGCATAGTCCTGATTCTAGGCAGCTTTCTTCATACTGGTAACAACCATCCACCTCGCCCTTATCAATCCCTGTAAAAAGCAATATCCCGCCGCATAAATTTTCCTTTTTAGAATTGCCCGCACAGGATAGAGCAAAGGATATCGAATCAGCAAATGAAACCACATGGACGGAGCACGGTTTCGATGCTTTATGCAAAATTCGCCATCTCCTATTCCATACCATTTGAACTTTTTTATATAATCCCGATAAGCGTCCGTATGCAGCTGCGCAATTTTTGTATTTCCAATCCCATATCTGACATCAGGCAAGCGTGAAAGCCGATAGATAAAATCCGTATCATCAATGGTTTTTGTGATTCTATCATCAAACAGAATTCTCTCAAATATTGATTTTCTATACATAGCAGGTGCCACTCCTATCATCTGTTTCGGACCGGGAATATTATGAAACAAATCCCACATCTGTTCTTCGCCTCTATTCATCCAGTTCATGTTGGAAAATGATTTTAACTGCGACTGGACAATCACAAATTTGTTGTCCAGCAAATCTTTTAAAAGCAGCTCCAAATCACCCTTTTCCAATCTGTGATCTCCGTCTATCATCGCTATATATTCGTTTCGGGCAGCATTTAAACCAATCTGTCTGTCCCGCGTCAGATTGGATTTATGGGTTGTAATGACATGATCCGTATATTTATAGGCAATCTCAGCAGTTCTATCAGAAGAATCGCCGTCCACCACAATAATCTCATCTGGTTCATTCATCTGCACTCTTTTTAGGCATTCTTCCAGACGAGCCTCTTCATTTTTTACACATACAACTACTGAAATTTTATACTTCAAGGCAAGTTACCCTCCTTTGTCACACTACATATCTTTCTGTTTCCTTCAATAAATATACGTATTATTAACACAATCTTTATATAAAATCTGCAAACTTCTTCTTTCTTGAATATCTGGGTTAAAACCATCTCCCATTTCCAAAAGGCTTCTTTTTTCTACTAAATAGTATTGTGGATTTGCAAGAAACAACTTTGCATAATCCATTTTATATGTAAATGCCTCTGCATTATGAATGTTGTCTCTTTTATACGAATACGCTGTATCAAAATCATGAATAACTAAAAATCCCTTATCTCTCAATACTCGATCTGCTTCTGATGCCGATTTTAAAAGATATTTTCTATCCACCCAGAACAAACAAAATCCCATGATCACAACGTCAAACATATTATCGCTATATAATAATTCATCTGACGTTCCCTGTTTTAGTACAATATCCAAATATTTTTCCATTCCATAATTAACCGCTTCGAGCGACGGTTCAATTCCATAGCATGATATCCCTAAGTTTTCTTTTAAATAAGCCAAATTATGACCAAAGCAACATCCCACCTCTAATATTTTTTTATCTTTTCCGCATATATTTTGAGAATAGAGGAAATCTTTTACAATAGAATACGGTGTATACCCCCCCCCGGTTCTATTTTCCATCACCTCTTTGTTTCTTATGAAATAGCTGTCTCCTTCTCCATTTAAAAAAACTTCTTTTCCATCTCTCATGATTCACCCTCGCACAGAAACAACATCATGTGCACAAAACTTCGCGTCCTCTTATCGCCAATGTATTGGTAAAATAAGCTTTACATCGATATCGCAAAAATAATTTTGAATCTCATCAATAACTTGTGCCGACAACGATTCCGTATACTGTTCTTCAATAATCCCCACTAATTGTTCTTTTGTTTCTACGCCAAAAACCATATAATCTATTAAATTCTGTGACAAAATATACTTTAGAATTACATGTTTTCTTTCTAAATGGTACTTGTCTAATAACTGATTAAATTCTGCAATATATGGTTTAATTCCTTCCACATATCTCGGGATTTCCTCTTCTTTCATCATCAGTAACCCCTGTAGAAAAGCGCTGCGCGTAAACACTGTAACACCTTGTTCTTTTGCCTTTTGGAACACTCCCAATGTTAATCCTCGCTGATCGAAAACACTACATGGCATCTGAAGATAATCGATTATTCCACTATCAATCGCCTTTTGGGCTTCATCAATTTCATAGACTGACACGCCAATCGCCCGAACCAGTCCTTCTGTCTTCAATTCTTGCAGTGTACTGATTGTGTCTGTATTATCTATCTCACGATAAGAATGTAAAAGATATCCATCCAGATATTTTCTATGCAACCTCTCTAGTGACTGCTGCAATTCTTCACGGATACATTTCTCTACTGCCCTTTGCTCCAAACCATCCACTGATCGGCATTGCTTGGATATAATTTGAATATTATTTGCTTCGTCTCCATTCTCCAAAAGATATTCTCCCAATAGTTCTTCTGCTTCTCCATAGATACTGGCAGTATCCCACATTCTAATATTGTTTGCGATTGCGATATCTAATATTTCAAACACCGATTCTTTCTGTAATTTACCTACTTTATTATTAATACCGTAGTTCATCCCTAACTGAGCAGTTCCCAAACATAACTCGGCCATCTATCTATCCCATTCCTCCGTCAGCAATGAAAGCATATACGAGTTCCACCATCTGCCATTATAGAAATACTGATTCCTCAATTCACCATCTTTTTGAAATCCCAGCTTTGCATATAACTTCATTTTTTTATCATCAAAACTATAAATTTCCGTCCATATCTTTTGAAGTCCCAATTCTTTAAATCCATAATCAAACAACAACGCGCAAGATTCCTCTGCATATCCCTCATTATCAATATAAGATTCCCGCCAACCGATATATAAAGATAAATCAGCATTTCTATGAACCCAATTAATATAACATAGTCCACAGCATCCAATTAGTTCTCCAGAGTCATTCAATCTTATAGCAAACATTTCTGTAGAATTATCATTCAATACCTTATTCTCATACCATCTCTGCTGCATGTCCGAATTTAATTCGCGATATTCACGGAAATACTTTCTATATTCCGAGAGATTGCGCCATTCCATTAATCTAGGCAGATCATCTCGCCTGATTGCATCAATGTATACTTTTTCCCCCTTAAACATCTTCTACATCCTCCCATTTCAAGCAAGAATCTGCAGTCATATCTCTTATTAATTTTTTTCCAATAATCCTGTCCGCTTCGTAAGGCAAAATTCCTCCCTCATATACCGGTCTGAGTGGGAAAAAGCTAGATTTCTCTAGAACCTCTCCCTTCTGCATATCTTTCTGTAAATATAAAGCCCGTCTTTGAATATTCACCGTATCCCGCTCGTTTTCTTCAACCCGCTTAACACCATCTCCCATGGCATAATACAATTCATATGCCGCATCTACCATGGTTCTCCATGTCACAGGATTCATCGAAAATTTGTGGTCAGGTCCTGTTCTGTCATTATCATCCGTAAAATGCTTCTCAAACACCCTTGCTCCCAACGCTAGCGCTCCCAGCACTGTACTATGTCCAAAAGTATGATCTGACAGTCCTAAAATAACATTTGGATATCTGTCCCTATATGTTTTTAAAACACTTAAATTGACATATCTGTAATTAACAGGGGATGCCGTATAATTTGTATTGCACTGCATCAAAACCACTTCCGTCTGCTTATTCTGCAAAACAGCCATCACCCGTTCCACATCCTCCATTGAAGATGCGCCGGTCGCTAATAAAACTGGTTTCTTTTTATCTGCAATATATTCAATAATAGACGGCCACGTAATATCTCCTGAGCCGATCTTGTAGGCATTCACATACTGATCTGCCCAGTCCACCGAAGCGAAATCGTATGGGCTTGTCATGTACTCAATGCCAACTTCATCGCACTTTTCTTTCAATTTCGGAGACCACTCGTCCGATACACTGGCATCCTCATAGGTTTCAAAAACGGATTTGCTCCATGAGGACTGATGTGACAACTGTCTTCCTAAATTATCAAAACCGCACTTGCTAACAATTAATTCTGCTTTGAAATTTTGAAATTTAGCTACGTCAGCACCCGCTTCCTTTGCCAGCTCGATTAGCTTAAAAGCACGTTCCAAGTTTCCGTCATGGTTAGCTGCTATATCCGCAATAAAATATGGTTCTCCGTGATTTGTTATTTCTCTGTTTCCGATTCTCATTCTTTTCTCCGCATCAATACTGCATTTACAGCATTTCATCATACAGGCGCTTAAATTCCCTGATACTCTCCTCCGGCGTTCTGATTTTTATCCCAAGTTCCCTTCGTATTTTCTCATTGGACATCCCCATATGTTTTGAACGCTTTGCTTTAAAGTGCATTGTTTCACTCTGTGACTTATAGATTGTCCCTGTATGTAACTCAAATATTTCCTTCATTTTTACGCCAAACTCATATTTTGAGATACACCCTGTTGCGCACACATGATACAGTCCGCAGAGATCAACCTCCAGTGCTTTATATATAATCTCTGCCAAATCGCTTACCAGTATCGGAGAGAAATCAATATCCTCAAACATATTCAATGTCTTTCCATCTTCCAGCGAAGCTACAATCCATTCCCCAAAACTTTTTTTATCCTGAATATTCTGTCCGTAAATATTGGTGCGAAAAACCAGATTCCTCCCGCAGTCCAGCACATGCCGTTCACCTGCCAATTTTGTTCTAGCGTACACGTTCAGCGGATTCACTTCATCCATCTCTGTATACAGCTTCTCATCCTCCCCGTCAAACACTGCATCAGAGGAAATATAGACCAGTTTGATTCCCAAATCCCGGCAAATCTCTGCAATGTTTTCCGTGACCACATCATTCAACTTGCGGGCCCATTCCGCATTTTCCTCGCACTCATCCACATTGACTGCCGCCGCTGTATGGATGACCGCATCCGGCTTTTCTGAGGCAAGATGCTCCTTGAGACGCTCCGTCTCATACAGAGAAAACCGTTGATACATGACATTTGGAATCTCGATATCCACAATGTCAACTCCCGTAACATTACATCTGTTCACTAATTTTTTAACAATATTGTTTCCCAAAAGACCCGCTATTCCTGTAATATACAGTTTCATAGAGTGCTCCTATCTTATCCGACTTCCTCAAGCAGCTGCCTGATCTGTTCCACTGACAGCCATTTCGTATTGCTGCCCGAACTATACGAAAAACCGTCTGCCACCTTTTTCCCAGACAGATTCCTTTTCTGCCGATCATTCCATGTAACCTGCGGATACACAATAAAATGTTTGTCATACTCATACGTCATATAGGAATCCTCAACAGTAACCATAATTTCATGTAGCTTTTCTCCCGGACGTATTCCGATCTCCTTCATTTTGCAGCCAGGGCACATTGCTTCCGCCAAATCCGTGACATGAAATGAAGGTATTTTACTGATAAAAGTTTCTCCGCCGGTTGCTTCCGCCAGAGCCTTGATAACCAATTCCACTCCCTGTTCTAGGCTGATCCAGAAACGTGTCATACGAAAATCCGTAATCGGTAGCTCGTTCCCTCCATTTTGAATAATATTCCGAAACAACGGGATAATGGATCCTCTGCTGCCTGCCACATTGCCATATCTGACAACGGAAAAATTGATGTCCTTCATCCCTGCATAAGCATTCGCCGCAATAAAAAGTTTATCGGATACAAGTTTGGTTCCCCCATACAAATTAACAGGATTAACCGCCTTGTCTGTGGACAGGGCAACTACCTTCCTTACTGTGCCGGAATCCAGCGCGGCGTCAATAACGTTCTGCGCTCCATGGATATTTGTTTTAATGGCCTCTCCCGGATTGTACTCACATGCCGGCACCTGTTTAAGCGCTGCCGCATGAATCACATAATCCACTCCATCTATGGCTCTCTGAAGCCTGCATTTATCCCTGACATCGCCAATAAAAAATCTCAGTTGATTGTTTGTGTTGTACTCTTTAAATTCTTCCTGCATCAGATATTGCTTGAACTCGTCTCTCGAATAAATGATAATTTTCTTAGGCTGGTAATACGTCAGCACATACTTTATAAAACATTTTCCAAAAGACCCTGTTCCACCTGTAATTAAAACCGTCTTGTTGTTTAACATTTGTTTTCCTTCCCTCTATATTATGTGAGTCTCTGAAATCCCGAATGACAGACCTCCCCATCCAATTGCGGCAGTCCCTGTTCTTCTTTTTGCTCCCGCATCAATTCAAAGACCTCATCCACGGTATCAAAATACGCCGCCACAATATCATCCGTATGCGCATAACATACATAGATGGACGTAGAAGCCAGATAGCCTCTTTTCAGCATCTCCTGTGTAAAAAAGGTTTTATATACCAATGGGGCATCATATACAAATTCAAAGTGGACCATAGGATTGATACCAGAAATATTAATCAAAAGACCATGCTTATCCGCTGCCTTGCGTAAGCCTGTTTTCACAGCCGCCCCAATACGGTCCAAATGCCTGTCCACATCCTTTTCCCGATACTTCTGTATGGTTGCCACGGACGCCGCCAGACCGACTCTTTCCGTCCAATAGGTACTACTGATAAAAGTGTCCTGCGCCGAGCGCATTACCTCCTCTTTTCCCACGATCGCAGCCATGGGATACCCATTGCTTAATGCCTTACCCATTGTAATCATGTCCGGCGTTACGTCCAATACTAAATGCGCCCCACCGCAACACAGTCTAAAACCGGCGGATACCTCGTCAAAAACTAGAATAATGTCTTTTTCCTCCGTGATTTTCCTTATTTTTTGTAGGAAACCATCCTGCGGATAATCGTTTCTGATCGGCTCCATAATAACCGCCGCAATTTTACCGTCATATTTATCAATTAATTTCTGAAAGCGGTCCATATCATTGTAGGAAAAAATAAAATTGGTGTCCGCCAGACCAATCGGCACGCCTTTGGGTTCCAATCCGCTTAAATGCACATAAGACAACGGATCCCCCTTTTCGAGATTCGCCGCAAGATACCAGTCATGCCATCCGTGATATCCGCAGACCAGCACAATTTCCTTTCCTGTACATGCACGTGCAATTCTAGCCGCAACAGCTAGTGCTTCCCCGCCCGTTTTAGCATATCGCACCATATCTGCCCATGGATGCAGCTCCAAGAGTAATTCCGCTAATTCCACCTCCTCTGGCGCATTCAGGGTGCTCATACTGCCTCGCCGGACGGCATCTATAACTGCTCTGTCAACATCCTCGTCACAGTAGCCAAGAACATTCGCTCCTATCCCCATAAAGCTCATATCACAGTATGTATGATCGTCTAAATCCGTAACGCGACATCCGCCAGCTGATTTATAATAGGCCGGCCACAAATCCGGCAGATGCATCTCCGGCCGCTTACTTAACAGCTGTGTCCCTCCCGGAATTATTTTTTTCGCTTTTTTATATAAATCCTGTGATATACCCATTTTACTTTTTCTCCCATACTACATGGTCATTCGCAATCGATTTCAGATAGCCCTCGTTCCTGACTGTATTTTCATTCATCTGTTCTATCTGACGATGGCTTTCCATAAATGTCAGAATATCTTCCATAAGGAATATGTCTTTTTGCCCATACAGTGCGTTATATACCTGCGCAACAACCTCAAAATCCGTTTCTGTGTCAACCGTCCATCTTTTATCTGCAAGGGACGGGCTGCGTTCCACAGAATAGTGGTTAAACCCACACTGAAACTTAATATATGGTGTGACATGCTCTCTTTCAGAAGCAAGAGCCGCTTCTTTCCACGCCTTCTCCAAAGCGCCAAATGTAAAAACTTCTGTGTCTAAACCATCTGGATATGTTTCTACCAATGTATTAGAGGTATAATCATATTCCCCCGCTTCATGTATTTGAATAATTTCATCAATTATGATCGGATCAATAAAGGGGCAGTCCGCTGTTACTCTGACAACATTTTCCGGCTGATATTTGCTTGCCGCCTGATAATAACGATCCAGCACATCGGTTTCAGCCCCCCTGTAACACTCCACTGATATACACCGGCAAAGGTCTTCTATTTGTCTATCTTCCTCTCTGATTGTTGTAGCAACTATAATTCTGTCAACCTTACGACTTCTTGCGGTTCTTTCTATAATATGCTGCAACATCGGTTTCCCGCATAATTCCTTTAGAACTTTATTTGGCAATCTGCTAGATCCCATTCTTGCCTGAATGATCAGTAAATGATTCATGTAAATTACGCCCCTTTGCATATCCTATGAAATTTTATTTTTTCTTTTCCGTTCTTCTTATCTGCGCTAGAATTTTTATAAACTGAATCTTCATCAGAGCAAATAAAACATACAGCGTTTTCCATCCGGTCTTTCCTGTCAGCAGTTTAAAAAGCATCCATTCTTCAATATCCTTCCCCTCCTTGCTGACAACCGCTTTGGACAACTCTTCTTCAAAAATGCTTATCGACTGAAACTTACGTGCATGATAAACATATGCTGCTATCTTTTCCACTGGCTTATACTGCCTATCCATCCGCCAGTTAAATAACTCAAACAGCTTCTTTTCTGTTCTTGGCAATCGTTTAAATTCACACCTGCCCTTCATACACTGGATAAAAGCTTCTCTCTCATCCAGACTATAACTGTAAGTTGACTCCTCTAAACAATCATTAAGGTTTTCTTCCGTACCATCATAGCGATAGATGGTAGGAACACCATATATATACGCTTCCAAATTGGTTGTTGAATTATAATGAACCATAACATCAACTTCCGGCAGCAGTGCACCCACCGGAAACGATACAGAAATAACATATATATTACTATATTCAGAAAGCCTGTTGTAATAGCGTATCCTACTGTTAACCTCTACAGGATGAAGTTTCACTACAAAACCAATATCCGGCAGCTGCTCTGCGGCTGCTATAACATCATCAATATATTTTTCTCTGAACCGCGTAAACCTTTCTTTTGTCTTTAATGCCTTTTCAATCTGCTCATCCGATACTCTTGAGAGCGATCTCTGATCTCCAAAAAATCCCAGATAAAGATAATCCTGAACCTTCCAGTCCGCCGGTGAGAAGCCAGTAAGTACTAAGACCTTCCGTTCATAGTTTCTCATCCAGCCTAAAATCTTATCATACTCGGGATATCTTTCATAAAGTGCCTTTATTCCTTCCACTTCATAAAAGGCATAACCGGTAATCTTAATGCGTTTCTTGTCTGAAACCTTATTCGTTTCAAGCAGTTTTTTTCCTAAAACCTTACCCGTTTTCGATCCCCACATAATATAATAGTCCACCAGTCTTGGCGAATAAGTATTATATCCGATCAAGTCCTGCACAACGCTGTCGTCAAATCCATGATTGCCCTCGGTTGTCATACTGATAATTACCGCTTTCGTCAGTAGTTTCATCATTGTCAGATAATTGGAAGAGTAACAGTCTCTCGGCGGAATAGACACGATGACATCTGGTTGAAATTCTATGACATCTTTTATGCTGGTATAAAATTCCCCTGTTTTTATTTCCACGTTGTCTGAATATTTTAAAATTTGCAGTCTGATTCTCTCAATAATTTCATATTCGCGCTCTTTCACATGATATAAAAACATAATTTTTTTCATACACTTCTACCCACTCTCTCACAACGTTTTGATTTCTTTTACGGTAAAATTATCTCCACATTCTGTATCATCACCGGTTTCCCCGTCTTCTGATACATCTGCACCACGCTGCTGCCATCCCCATAATACGCATCACTTAACACTATCGCCCTGTCCAAATCTGCGGTATCATCGTAGATTCCCCAGCCTTCTTCTTGATATCTTCTGACAATCCTGTCATACTCAATCCACAGCTGCGGACGCATGCTCTCCACTGTCGCTTTTACTAATGGGTGTGGTCGCCACAAAAGCGCTACCTCGTCTTGATTTTCTTTAAATATGCGGAAAACGTACTCCATCTTTTCGAGCATCTTTTCATTATGTGCCAGCAGCCCGGCAACGCTTGTGTTGTAGAAGATAATCTTCTTCCACGTGCCATCAGGCTTCTCGATAATTCTTAGCCATTCTTCCGGTACTTTGATGTCCTCTCTCCTCGTATTTGCCACCTTATCAAACTTGGGCGAGCCGAGTCCAAGGATTTTATTTTCGAGAAAGGTTCTGGCTTTTTCGCTGTGGTCATTGGCTGCATCCATCAGCACTTTGATATATACTTGACGCATATCTTCCGACTGCACAATCACTTTGTCCGCATTGTACACACCCGGTACGGTGCAGAAGTGTTTCATGCCCTCTATTTTCTCATCTTCATCAGGTTTAATCTCACCCAAAACAAAATACGGGATATAGATGAGCTTGTCTGTAAACTTTTTTAAGTTGTCTGAATAAAAAAATGGATGTACGCTTGTGACGAGATTCCATTTATCATAAGGATTGTGTATATAAATCATATCCGGCCGATGCTTCTCAAAATCAAACTCGTCATATCGTGTGATCGGAACATAGGCGGGATACTGGTCTGCTTCATAGTGCATCTCTCGAAAGCTTCCATCTGGATTTTTATCATAATATGGTATCGGAATAACGTAAGCGTCACAATTTTCATCTTCATCCGCCGCTTTCCATACGCTCTCTAAACTATCCCACATGCTTGCCTTGTATGGCAGAAATACTGCTTCTTTTCTGACCACGATATCATTCTTGACACTGTTCTCAATTTTGATGAGCTGCTTTTTTAGAACTTTGCTGATCTTATTTTCGTTGAAATGATTGCTTGTCAGTTCCTCATATATGTGAAAAAGAGTTTCACAATACTCTTCCACATAAGAAACTGTAATGTGCTCCTGATTTTCTAGTCTTTCAATATTTTCACCGAGGGAAACTGCAAACTCCTGGCACTCTGCTATCATATTTTGTGCCACTGCCATTCTTTTTCGAAGCAATGCTTCTTTGATTTCTTCATGAGCTTGGTGCAGACTTTCTATCAGCCCTAATACTTCCTGTTTCTGTGCACTTCTCACCTCAGATTCCCTCCAGTCTATAAATTATCATAAGGATTATCGGAACGTTTCCGTCTGCAAATTTTATATGCCTGCATATAAAATTCTGCTTCGCTCCGCGCTAGCCGCGGTCCTGGCATACCCGATAGCAGAATGTCGAAAATCGAATGTTCTGCTTAGCTAATGCCGACTTTTTACTTATATGTCAGTGTACTTCCCTGCAATCCGCTTCGCGGTAAAATCATCTCTCGATCATTCATTCCCAGTTTTGTACATATGAACCTTTAGACTTTTCTATATATTTTTGTTGTATATTCTTTGCGCTATTTAACGCAATTGTAGTTTTTAATCCACAATTTTCGCAGATAAACTCTTTTCCCTGCCGTTTTCCCTCTGCCTTGCAAGAAGAACAGATTTTTCCTGTCCCTTTGGAATTGATCTCCACTAATTCAATTGTATTGATCTGACACTTGTATGCTAATCGTTCTCTAATATATCCACGAAAGTTTCGTGTCAGCTTGCGATTGTTTGATTTGGAATATAATTTAGTCTTATTTTTTGTGACCGGTTTGGTTATCACAATACAGGCAGGTTTTTCTATTCGAAACATTCGATTGATTTCCGCGTTGATATAATTCGTTGTCCTGCGCTTTTCTTTTTCCTTTTGACTGTCATACTTTCGTCTGCCAAGATTATTTGCCTCTATATTTTCAATCTTTTGTCGATTGCCACTCTCAGCATTTTGTCTGTACGACGTATAGATTCGGCATCGTTCTTGATTTTTCTTTGCAAGCCGCTCTGTCTCTGGACTGGTCAATTCCGCAAGTGATACACCATATATATGCTCATTGGATAACGTAAACATATCTTGATTTCCCATATGAATATACACGGTATTGGTATAATCTTGATGTTTCTTAATCTTTGCCTCAATCGGCACTGCAAGCGCAATGAAATCATCTTTAATATGAACCTGTATCTGCCTGTCAAAAGTACGAGTATCTTTTAATGGTATAGATATCCGTTTTCGCGGTATCCTGCACACGATTCGCATCGCACCATCTTTGTAAGAATACCCATTTGGAGATATTCGAAATACATCGGCAGCATCCGTCTTGGGCTGTGTTAAATATCTTCGGGTCAGCCTGCACAGAAGATTGTTCAGCCGCTTCACATCAATGTCAAGTTCAACTGCGTTTCTTGGCATCTCGTATTGCTGGCGATTTAAAACTGCTGCATAGACACTTCCCATTTTGAGCACTGTCCTAAGGTAGATTTTATCATCATCACTTAGGTTCTCGTTGGCTGTGATTTTTTCGCCAACTTTATTTTTGACAATGCTCCAACTGCATTTGATATTTGTAACCGCATCGGCAATCGCAAGTTCGTAATAAACTGCTGGAAGATTGAGCTGTTCCCTCAGTCCACAGTAACGCATTTCGTTTAAGACTGTATAAACAGGTGTCAAGCTGTTTATTTTTTTGACCCCTGAGTATCGCTCATACACAAAATTTTTAACTTTGCAACAATCTGCTGCGATTCCTCTTAGAAAGGTCATTGTCTCTTCCGGCAATGTTTCACTATACTGCCAGACAATCTTTGTCATGGTACTGTTTGAAGGCATTTTTCACACCCTTTTTGTTTTTTAACAGGTCTTACAATAGAACTTTTATGTTATATTGCTATGATTACTTTGGATTTTCTTAGATTTTCTTAATCTAAGATATATTGCTTGAAATGCAGTATTTTAAAGACTTTATAATTGATTTGACCCAGAATTTGACCCAGAATAGATCATTAGAATGTAGTATATGCATTGTGTTAGTGCCTTTTTTCTTTTTGGGAATTTGACCCAGAATTTGACCCCAAATTGATTGTATACACTAATTGATCCACAAAATAACCCAATTTCTTCCTTTTTATGGTGTAATTCTGTATTAATTTTATATTTGTTTCTAAAAACATTTGCTATTTGGGTTAATTTGTGATAGACTAATGTCGATATAAAGTTATGTAAAGATAAAAAATGCAAATTTTATACACAATAGTTCTTATGAATAGTATCTTAGATTAAGAAAATCTAAGAAAATCCAAAGTAATCATGGCTATATAACATGTATGTTTAATGTTGTAATATCTCTATTTATTCTTTAACCAAAAACTGATACAAAGTATAATATATTCATACTTTACATTAGTTTTTTCAATAATTTACTCAATTCATTATATTTCCAATCTTTTTTCATACCAAAAGAAACGATTCCGAATGTAATTGTAGCTAACCCTGAATTAAGTTATCCCTAAATACAAATTAAAACTGTCGAAAAATGAAATCTACTTCTAATATCTTGTTGTACGCTCAAACAACATATTAGAAAATTAATTCATTTTCCGACAGTCTTGTAATTTTCTCAAAAGATTAAATTTTATTTAAAATACAGAACCCCAGCTTCAAAAATCTTCAAATCCTGTTCCCCATAGATATTCATGGCTACGCCATCTCCGCGGCGTTCCACGTGTGCCATCTTGCCAAGGCATCTTCCGTCAGGGGAGGTGATTCCTTCGATTGCGGCGTAGGAGCCGTTCACGTTCCACTCCTCGTCCATGGAGATATTGCCGTTAAAATCAGCATACTGTGTCGCAACCTGTCCGTTTGCAAGAAGCTTGTCAATCCACTCCTGCGGCGCCACAAATCTTCCCTCGCCGTGGGAAGCCGGTGTCACGTAGGTCTTGCCAAGCTCAGCGAGCTGCAGCCATGGCGACTTGTTTGTGACAACTTTTGTGTAGACCATCTTGGAAATATGGCGGTTGATGGTGTTGTAGGTAAGCGTAGGGGAATCTTCCTTCTGCCCGACTACCTCACCATAAGGCACCAGCCCCAGCTTGATCATCGCCTGAAAGCCGTTACAGATACCGAGTGCAAGACCGTCCCTTTCATTCAACAGCTTGTTGACTGCCTCCTTCATCTTTGCATTCTGAAATGCTGTCGCAAAGAACTTCGCGCTTCCGTCCGGCTCATCGCCTGCTGAGAAACCGCCCGGGAACATGATAATCTGTGCCTGTGCGATTGCTTTCGTAAACGCGTCAACAGAATCCCTGATATCCTCCGCCGACAGATTGCGGAATACTTTTGTCACGACATTGGCACCCGCGCGCTCAAATGCGATGGTAGAATCATACTCGCAGTTTGTACCGGGGAATACCGGTATGAATACCGTCGGTTTTGCCACTTTGTTTTTGCATACATAAATGTCTTTGGTGTCGTAGAGTTTTGTCTCGATTGCATCTGTGCCTTTTACCGCCTTCGTCGGGAATACTTTTTCAAGCTTTGATGTCCATGCCTTCAATGCCTCTTCCATCGACACGGTTGTATCTTTGTACACAAAGCCCTCGTTCTCTGCGCGCACTGCAGCCACCGTTCTGTACGCCGAGCCGCCTGCCTTAAGCGCCGAAAGCCTGCTTGACGGCACTTCGGCGATGATGCTTCCTGTCTCATTCGCAAACAATGCTTTTGCGTCAAGTGCGCTGTCAAATTCCACGCCCATTTTGTTGCCAAATGCCATTTTCGCCGCAGCTGCCACAATACCCTTGGAGTCAAGTGCATAAGCCGCGACAATCACCCTGTCGGCGATCAGCTTCGCAACGCTGCTGTACAGTTTCATAACGTTCTCATAATCAGGGAGGTCATACGCATTTTTCGGCAGATCAAACACAACGAGTTTGTCCCCTGCATTTTTTAACTCTGGCGTAATGATATCCTGCTGCTTCGCAACATCAACGGCAAAGGAAACGAGTGTGGGCGGCACGTCAATCTTATTGAATGTGCCTGACATGGAATCCTTACCGCCAATCGAGGGCAGTCCGTAGCCAATCTGTGCGTCATATGCGCCGAGCAGCGCCGCAAACGGCTGGCTCCAGCGAGCATCTTCCTCTGTCATGCGCCTGAAATATTCCTGAAAGGTAAAACGAATCTTAGTGAAGTCTCCGCCTGCTGCCACAATCTTTGCCATGGATTCCGTCACGGCATACACAGCACCGTGATATGGGCTCCAGCTCGACAGATATGGGTCGAAACCGTGCGCCATCATTGTCACGGTATCCGTCTTTCCCTTTAAAACAGGGAGCTTTGCCACCATCGCCTGTGTCTCTGTGAGCTGGTACTTTCCACCGTAAGGCATGAACACACTGCCTGCCCCGATGGACGCGTCAAACATTTCCACCAGACCTTTCTGTGAGCAGACATTGAGGTCATTTAATGTGGCAAGAACTGCTTCCTTGACGTCATTCTTTTCGAGCGCCTCCGCAACCTTTTTGACTGCTGTCTTATGAAAATAGTTGTCCTCTTTTACAGGCGTTTCCACGAATACACCCGTCTCCTGATGCGCGCCGTTTGTGTCGAGAAAGGCTCTCGCGATATCCACAACCTTGCTGCCGCGCCACTTTAATACCAGTCTTGGCTCCTCGGTGACAACCGCAACCTTCACGGCCTCCAGATTCTCCTCGGCAGCATACGCAAGGAACTGGTCAGCATCTTTCGGGTCCACAACGACTGCCATTCTCTCCTGCGACTCGGAGATGGCAAGCTCTGTCCCATCAAGACCAGCATATTTTTTCGGCACTTTGTCCATGTCCACGACAAGACCGTCCGCAAGTTCTCCGATTGCAACAGACACGCCGCCTGCGCCAAAGTCGTTGCACTTCTTGATGATTTTGCTGACCTCGGGTCTGCGGAACAGACGCTGTAATTTGCGCTCTGTCGGCGCATTTCCCTTCTGAACCTCTGCGCCGCAGGTCGTGAGGGACGCCGTTGTGTGCACCTTGGAGGAACCCGTCGCACCGCCGCAGCCGTCGCGCCCTGTCCGTCCGCCGAGCAGGATAATGATATCGCCGGGGTCTGAATTTTCACGGATAACGCCTGCACGCGGCGCTGCTGCCATCACCGCACCGATTTCCATTCGCTTTGCCACATAGTTTGGATGGTAGACTTCCTTGACAAATCCTGTTGCAAGCCCAATCTGGTTGCCGTAGGACGAATAGCCGCTCGCCGCGCCGCGCACCAGCTTTTTCTGGGAAAGCTTGCCCCGCATAGTGTTCTCAACGGGCACTGTCGGGTCTGCCGCGCCTGTGACACGCATCGCCTGATAGACATAAGTACGGCCGGAAAGAGGGTCACGGATGGCTCCGCCAAGGCAGGTTGCCGCGCCGCCGAACGGCTCGATTTCCGTCGGGTGGTTATGTGTCTCGTTCTTGAAGTTTACAAGCCATTCCTCTGTGATGACGCCCTTTCCGTCCTCCTTGTCAATCTCCACCGGCACGACAATCGAGCAGGCGTTTATCTCGTCCGACTTTTCCATGTCCTCGAGCTTGCCGTCCTTTTTAAGCTTGCGCATCGCCATGAGCGCTAAATCCATCAGACAGACATATTTGTCCTTTCTACCTGCGAAAATTTCCTCGCGGACAGCAAGATAATTTTCATAGGTTGTCCTGATTGGCGCTGTATAATAACCGTCCTCAAACGACACCTCCTTCAACTCCGTAGAAAACGTCGTATGGCGGCAATGGTCGGACCAATAGGTGTCAAGCACTCTGACTTCCGTGACCGTCGGGTCTCTGTGCTCCTCATTCTTAAAATAATTCTGAATGTGCTGGAAATCCTTGAAGGTCATGGCAAGTCCAAGCGAGCCGTAAAGCTCACTAAGCGCATCCTCGTCCATATCCGCAAATCCATCAAAACTTCCTACATCGGCAGGTTCCTCAAAAGACTGCACCAGCGTCTCCGGCTTCTCAAGCCCTGTTTCCCGGGAATCTACAGGATTGATGCAGTAACTTTTGATCTTGTCAAACTCACTGTCCGAAATGGTTCCAATCAGCAGATAGGTGACGGCTGTCTTGATGATCGGCTGCTCGTCCTCCTTTAAAAACTGCACGCACTGCACTGCGGAATCCGCCCTCTGGTCGAACTGCCCCGGCAGAAACTCCACTGAAAAACAACGGGCGTTTTCCGGCATTTCAATGCGTTCCATATATAAGTCATCAACAGGCGGCTCTGAAAATACACTGCTGCAAGCCTTCTCAAATATGGCATCTGATATGTTCTCCACATCATAGCGGATGAAAATTCTAACTTTTTTCAGCCCGGCAATACCCAGATAGCCCTTCAGTTCCTCCTCAAGTTCCCTCGCCTTCACGGCAAAAGATTCCTTTTTTTCCACGTAAATACGTTTCACTTTTCCCATTTTCTGAGTCCTCCGTAAATTTTTAATATGTAGTAATGATTTCACTTTTCATTATAACGGATTCGTCATATTTTTCAACATATAATCCGCAGAATTTCAACTCCGTTTCCGCAACAGATAAAAATTCAGAACGGGCCAGAGCACGAACTTTCACACTGAGGTGCATAATCTTAACGGGAGTTTGACACTTCCTTTTAAACCTCATAACACACAAATCTTGTATTTAAGCCTGCTTTTGGCTTATTTTTTTGTC
>Ga0137306_100364_pt1 | contig 67454 bp, 59 predicted proteins | sample Inofroosms_March_FD_97187 | JGI IMG/M metagenome (GOLD analysis project Ga0137306, IMG submission 97187) | Mouse cecal microbial communities from Vienna, Austria - N-Acetylneuraminic and N-Acetylglucosamine D2O microcosms_March | ecosystem: Host-associated > Mammals > Digestive system > Large... | reverse complement strand
TCAAACTCTACGCCTAAAAATTTAACACTTCTAATTGCCCAATTTAACATATGCACCGTGCTTTCGGCTTGAGCCTGTTTTTGATTGGTCCATAAAAATAGAAAAGACGTGGAATGATGTTCGGTTTATCTTAGTGAAGGCATCGCCAAACGCCTGATTCAGAATAAACAGTCCACTCCCACGCCATATCGTATACCGATACCCCTTGTCGGGGAGTGGATATGCGACAAGCAAGGGCGTTTTTGACTGCTTTATCCTCTGAATCTAAAAATTTGGCGAATTTTCACTAAAGGATGAAAGCAAAAACGCTTTTCCGTATGTCTGCGCAGTTTCAGTCGCGCACCGCAAAATTAATGTAAATATTTGAATCTGTCAAACGAAACTTCGTGATCACAGAAAAGTCCTGCTGCAAGGATTTTGCGGCAGGACTTCCAAGTAATTATTACGAAAAATGGCTTAAGAGAATCTTTGAAAGCCGGGGTGGGCTGATGTGCTGGCAGGTTGTATTGCCGGAATCAGAATGAGAACTGGGCGAGGGCTCCTACGCGGTGTCCCCAGCCGTGGGTGCCGTCGAAGTTCATGCGCTCCCCGAAGTTGGCTTCGGCTCCGAAGCTGATGCGGGGTGTGAGATACCAGAACAGATTGACGGCTCCGTAGAGTCCATATTTGTAGTCGCTGCCGGCGGCAGTTCCGTGATGGGGCAGGTAGCGGCCCTGACCGAAGGTGGCCGACATGAAGACCTGAGGAGTGAAGTTGTATTGCAGGCCGGCGAAGTAGCCCCATCCTGGCACGGTGTTGAGCTGTCCGGGTTTTTCGGGGTTGGCCACAAGGTCATATTTGCCAAGGAGAAAGTCGCCGCCGAAGTTTGAATATGAGCGGCCGCCGTTGACTGTGGCATAGACCGTGAGGGGATCCACCGGGCGGAACACGGTGCTGAACTGCAGACCCCAGCCCACTTTCTGGTGGTTGCGCGAATTGATCATGTCGCGGTAGGGTAGGAAACGAGTGATGGCTGAGAGGCGAATGTGTTGTCCGGTGAGCCATTCATACTGCACCATAGCCGCGATGTTGGGCATAAACTGGCTGCGGGCTGCGGTTGAGGTCCCGTCTTCCTGCACGGTCATGTCAGGAGTTTCCACGGAGGCTGCCACATAGATGCCGCTTTTGCGGAAATGATGCATGTAACGGACAAGCACATTTGTTCCGTCCATCTTCATGGTGGGGCCGCTGGCATCTATGGTCGGAGGCACGGCCGCGCCATCGCCGAAAGTGGATGAGGCATAACCGATGGTCCAGTCATTTATGGTGGCATAAGCTTTCTTAAGATGGAAGTCGCGGGTCTGGTAGCCGTTGAAATTGGCTTCTATGTAGAGCTGATAGTCGCCGAGGCGCTTGTTTCGGCCTATGACACGGAAAAACAGGGCGGTGCCGGCCGGACTTGATCCGATACGCTGTCGGTTTAGCTCGTCGCGCTGCGTAGGGATGAAGTAAGGCGAGAAACCGGGAGTGCCGGTGGTACCACCCCAGTCGAAATATCCTCTCATGCGCACCATGCCGCCTATGCCCATAGCCAGCTGTGAGTCGCGGCTCATGAACAGGAAGTAAGGAGCCTGCGGGTCCTGAAAACTGCGGAACTGGTCATAGTAGAAATTTTCTACAAGATTGCGGATCGAGTCGCTTTGCGGAGTCTCGCCCTCGCCGAAGAAAATTAGCTTGTGGTCTTTGACAAGAGCCTCGTGCTGCTCATCGGCCGGTGCGGTAGCCATTGCGCCGAGAGCGCATGCCGCCGAAAGCATGATAGCAGCTGTGCGTGTGATGAAATTCATAAGCTGAAACGGATTTTTGCTTTTTATAACATTCATCACGATTGCAAAGTTCATGCCGGGTTGGGCAAAATAGTGCAGAAATTGAAAAAAATCAAACCGAGATGTAACGTTGACACCAATTTTCCGTCTATATGATAAACGGACCTTTGAAAGGACCCGCAGAGACTGATGGACCGCAGCGAGTTTGAACGGATGGCACCCCGGCTGAGGGAGCGCATTGTCAGCATGGTTGTCGGCATGTCGGCTGAGGCTGACTCCGATATGGCTGACGATGTGGCTCAGGACACTCTTTTGAAACTGTGGATGATGCGGGATAAACTTGACAAGTACAGGAGTATAGACTCTCTGGCCTTTGTGATAGCCCGCAACCGTACGCTCGACCTTCTGCGCAGTTCCTACGGCAGCTCAACTGTCGGGATGGAGCATGTGGGCGACATCTCAGACGGAGTCTCGCCCGAAGAGACAGTGATTGACTCCGAGGAGACGGCGGGCGTGATGGAGATCATTGCATCGCTCCCTTCGGTGCAGCAGGCAGTCATCAGAATGAAGCATATAGAAGGCCTGGAGGTCGGGGAGATTGCCCGGCTCACCGGTTCTACGCCGGGCTCTATCCGGGTAGCCCTTTCAAGAGCCCGTCAGAATATCAGAGATATTTTTATGCAAAGACAGTCATGAAAGAAATAGATCAGAATAATGTCAGCCGCTATGTGGAGCGTTTTCTTGCCGGAGAGACCACCTCTGCGGAAGAGAGGGCGCTGTATGACTATTTCAGTCACGGCCATATTCCGGCTGAACTGGAGAGTTACCGGGAGATGTTTGCCTGGTATGGCTCTCTCAGTCAGGCTCCCGCAGCACCTGAACCCATAAGGCTGCCGAGACTGCGCCGCTGGCAGTGGACAGGAGTGGCAGCCACTGTGGCCCTGTTGCTGGGGCTCGGCTTTGTGTTCAGAATGCAGACCGCAGATCTGCCTGAAGAATATATGGCCTATGAGGGCAGTTACATCATCCGCGATGGCAAGAAGATCACGGACCTTCGTGTTGTCGTCCCTGAAATCCGTCGCAACGACCAGCTCGTCAGCGAGCGTCTGAACCAGCTCGACCGATCGCTTGAAGAGGCGGAAGATGCTTTTGACAGAGCGCTGATGGAAGATTTTGACATGTCGGACCCTGATGTGGCCGAGGTGGTCAAGGCTTCTCTTAGCTATTGATTACTGCAATTCCTGAAGAGGGGATCATAAGTTACACCATACCTGAAACTCTATCGGATATGAAATTTCTAAGATATATTTTAATGGTCATAGTGATGTTCCCGGCGCTGGGAGCTATGGCCCAGAGCTCGATTGATGCGGCGATAGCCACGCTTCAGAAATCAAAATCTGTGACAAACGAGATTTTCTCGGAGAAACGTGATCCGTCGACCCGCGCGGTCATCCGCTCAAGCCGGATGTTTAACTTCGATGATGACAAGATGGCCGCCAAGATCAGGGACGCCATGAAGAAGGAGCGGTCAAAGGCTGTGGCCTTTCAGATGAAGACCACAAGCGGAGCCGAGGTCTATTCAATCTCTTTCGAAGACAGCAAGCATATGGCTATAAAATATGTGCTCATCAGGCAGCATCGCGGCGGATGGGTGCTGTCGGTCGACAAGGCCCGGCGCTCTTCATCGTCAAAAGACCGCTCTGACAGTGAGATCACTGACACTATCTGGTTTGATTCTATGCCGGCTCCTGGGAACTTTGTCCGCCAGATGACTTTCCGGACCGATGAGCCGGAGGATAGCCTGGTGGTTGACGCAGACGAATGTCATGCGGTAATCATTGTGACCACAGACATGCAGGACCCTGTGAATTCAAGTATTTGAGATTAGATATAGCGAAAGTCAAAGGACACGAAAACGGATTTTCAGCCGTGGTCGTGTCCTTTGATTATTTCCGGGCCGTCATGTCAGGTGACATGCGTGTGTCATGCCTGGGGCACTGCCGGAACCTGGGCCTTGGCTTCCCAGCCGAGGGCGCTTGCGCCAAGCACGGCGGCATCGGCATCTTTGAGCTCCGAAAGAAGTATCTGCACCTTGCCTTTGAATGCCGGATACATGTTTTTCTCCATTGACTCGCGCAGCGGACGCAGCAGGAGTTCGCCGGATTTTGCCAGACCTCCGAAGAGGATTATGGCCTGCGGCGATGAGAATACGGTGAATTCGGCAAAAGCCTCGCCGAGAATGTTGCCGGTATATTCGAAGATCTCGTTGGCAAGCTTGTCGCCGGCCACGGCTGCGTCATAGACATCTTTTGAAGTGATGGCTTCGATAGGAATTGTGCGCAGGGCCGAGGGCTCGGTGCGGATTTCAAGGAACTCGCGGGCGGTGCGGGCTACGCCTGAAGCCGAGCAGTAGGCTTCGAGGCAGCCGGTGCGGCCGCAGCCGCAGAGACGGCCGTTGTTGCGCTTCATGATGGTGTGGCCGAGTTCGCCGGCAAAACCGTCATGACCGTAGACGAGCTGACCGTTGATAACTATGCCGCTGCCTACGCCGGTGCCGAGGGTGATCATGATGAAATCCTTCAGACCGCGGGCTGCGCCGTAAGTCATCTCGCCGATTGCAGCCGCGTTGGCATCGTTGGTGATGGCCACGGGTATTCCGAACTTGTCGCTGACCATCTGGACCAGAGGCAGGGGAGTGGGCCAGGGGATATTGACGAGTTTTTCGATCATGCCGGTGTAGTAGTTGGCATTGGGTGCGCCTATGCCTATGCCGTGGACTTTGTCAACAGCGTCATTGGCCACGAGCAGCCGGGTCACTTCATTGTAAAGTTCGTCAAGATATGCGTTGACATCCGAGTGTTTCAGTGTCTTGATTGAAGAACTGGCTATAACTACGCCACGTGCGTCGACGATGCCGAAAACTGTATTGGTACCGCCTATGTCGATACCCACTACGTAAGGTTTGCTCATTGTGATATAATGTGGGGGATTAAAGGATTAAAGATTTATATTTATAAATTGATTGAAGCACAAAGATAAGACAAATGGCGGATGTTTGGAACAAAATTCATGGAAATTTGCTAATTTTGTCATCTGATGGAAAATGAATTCGACATACATGACCGCGGCAGCGCCGACAAGGAGTATGAAAGAGCCTTGCGTCCGTCATATTTCGACGGCTTCAACGGTCAGGAAAAAGTGGTTGAAAACCTCAAGGTGTTCGTGCAGGCCGCGCGGATGCGGGGAGAGGCGCTTGACCATCTTCTGCTCTTCGGCCCTCCGGGTCTTGGAAAAACAACGCTCGCCGGCATCATTGCCAATGAGCTTGGAGTCAACTTCAAGGTGACTTCCGGGCCGGTGCTTGACAAGCCGGGCGATCTGGCGGGAATACTGACCTCGCTTGAGGAGAACGATGTGCTTTTCATCGACGAGATCCACCGGCTGAGCCGTGTGGTGGAGGAGTATCTCTACTCGGCTATGGAAGATTACCGCATCGACATAATGATTGACAAAGGTCCGGGCGCCCGCTCGGTACAGCTTTCGCTCTCTCCCTTCACCCTCGTTGGCGCCACCACCCGGTCGGGTATGCTGACAGCGCCGATGCGCGCGCGTTTCGGCATAAACTGCCATCTGGAATATTACAGTCATGAGGTGCTCGAACGCATCATACTCCGCTCGGCCGCACTCCTCGGAGTCAGATGCAGTGCCGAGGCGGCCCATGAGATAGCCATGCGCAGCCGCGGCACTCCGCGAATAGCCAATGCGCTCCTGCGGCGTGTGCGTGACTTCGCCCAGGTCAAAGGCAGCGGCGAGATAGATCCGGAGATTGCCCGTTTCGCTCTCGAAGCGCTAAATATTGACCGCTACGGACTCGATGAGATGGACCACAAGCTCCTGCTGACCATGATCCACAAGTTTGAAGGCGGTCCGGTGGGCCTTTCGACCATCGCGACGGCTATCGGCGAGGAGCAGGACACCATTGAGGAGGTCTACGAACCTTTCCTGATAATGGAGGGCTTCCTGCGGCGCACTCCGCGCGGACGCGAAGTGACATCGCTGGCCTATGCCCACCTGCATCTCAACCCGCCCTCGGCTATGGGGACGCTGTTCTGATCCCCTCCTGGAATATAAGAGGTTGTTTTTTAGCAGCCTCTAAAAAATTGTTACAGTCTCAAAAAAATCAAATTACCGCTCTGCAATAATGGCAGGAATCAAGTCACTGGCCAAGGATACGGCCATCTACGGACTGAGCAGCATCATCGGACGTTTTCTCAACTGGTGTCTGGTGCCGCTCTACACCCGCATGTTTCCTTCGGCCGAATACGGCCTTGTCACCTTTATATACTCCATAGTGGCGCTGGCGCTGATCATTCTGACCTACGGAATGGAAACCGGATTTTTCCGCTTTGCCAACCATGAGCGCTACAAGGACCCGATGGAGGTCTACTCAACCTCGCTGATCTCGCTTGCCGTCAGCTCGACGGCTTTCATGGCGCTTGTGCTTGCCGTGCTTGGCCCGGTCAGCGAGGCCATGCACTGCGCAGGAAATGAAACTTACGTTGTCATGATGGCTCTGACAGTGGCCATCGACGCATTCTGCTGCCTGCCGTTCTCATATCTGCGTTTCCGCAAACGCCCCATGCGCTTCGCTCTGCTGCGTCTGGTCAACATCGGACTCAACATCGGACTGAATCTGTTTTTCATACTCATCTGCCCCTGGCTCTGGACCCAGGCTCCCGGCTGGATAGCCTGGTTCTATGATCCTGATTTCGGCATCGGCTACATCTTCCTGGCCAACCTTGTCAGCTCGGCTGTGACCATGCTGTTGCTGCTGCCCGAACTCCGTGGCTTCAGCTGGAAGTTCAATCCGCGCCTATGGCGAGAGATGATAGCCTACTCCGCGCCGCTCCTGGTACTTGGCATTGCCGGCATCATGAACAGTACGCTCTATTCAATCCTCTTCCCGGAACTGTATCCCGATAAGGCCGAGGCCATGTCGCAGCTCGGCATCTATGGGGCCAATATCAAGATTGCCATTGTGATGGTGATGTTTATTCAGGCATTCCGTTTTGCCTACGAGCCATTTATCTTCGCCAAGGCTAAGGACAGAGGCGATGACCGCATGCAGAGCTACCGCGATGCGATGAAATACTTCGTCATCTTCGCTATGGTCATCTTTCTCGGAGTGATGTTCTACCTCGATATTCTGCGCCTGTTCATAGCCGAAAGCTATTTCAGCGGCCTCAAGGTGGTGCCTATAGTCATGATAGCGGAATTCTTCTTCGGGATCTTCTTCAACCTCTCGCTGTGGTATAAGCTCACCGACAAGACGGTCTGGGGCATGTGGTTCTCGCTGCTCGGACTGGCTGTCACTGTGGCGCTAAACGTACTGCTTGTGCCTCGCTTCGGCTATATGGGCTGCGCCTGGGCATCATTTGCCTGCTATGGCACCATGATGCTGGTGAGCTATTTGGCCGGACTTGTCAAATTTCCGATCGGCTACCAGGTTTCGCGCATAGTGTTCTATTTCGTCAGTGCGATAGCGCTGTGGTTTTTCGCCGAACTTATAGCCTTCGGCCACCGGCCCTGGCTCAACATGATCATACGCACCCCACTGCTGCTGGGCTATATTCTGATGGCCATGCGCATCGAGCATATCCGTTTGTCAGATATGCTCCCTCGGCGGCGCTGAAGGATGGCCGGCTCTTTCCGGCTTTTCATTCGTCAGATAGCGTGGCTATGCTTCTTCCTCCCTTGCAACAATTTATCTAAAAGATACACCACTCAGATTTTAACTCTTGTTATGAAACACCCTCTAAACAATTTCTTAGAGGTTGAGTGCCATTTCCATGTCATTTCCGGTCAGCCGGAGCGGGAGATGAAATTTTTGTTTGTCCGAATGGTGAGAAAACGCTAACTTTGCAGACGCATAATATTGCATTTTAACCAAAATCCCGATGAGCAAAGAAGACGTAACACACCGTGGAGTGATCGAATCGGTCGGCCGGAACTCGCTGACCATTCGCACCGAAGAAGCGTGTAAATGTGACGGATGTGCCATCACCGCCCTGTGCAACACCAAAGGTGGCGGCCATGAACTCCTGACCATTGACACTCCGCTTGCTTCGGACTTCAATCCTGGTGAACGGGTGGAGGTTACTGCCAGCTCAGGCTCTACACTGAGGGCCACGTGGTGGGCGCTGATTCTCCCGACGCTGATTTTCGGCGGCTCCGTGGTCGGTCTCCGGCTCGGTTTCCCGGAACTTGGAGGCTGGTCGCTCGCCATAGGTTTCGGCTTTCTGCTGCTCTATGATCTCCTGCTCTACCGCCTCCGCAGGCAATTGGCCCAGAAGATCAGCTGGAAAGTGACCAGGCTATAGTACTGATTAAAATATATCTGTTATACAGGCTCTTATAATTTTTTACCATGAATGTTGTTGTAACTTCCATTATTGTACTTGGGGTTATCGGAATTGTGGGCGCTGCCGTGCTTTACATTGTGGCCAAGCGTTTCCATGTTCAGGAAGATCCCCGTATTGACCAAGTTGAAGCCCTTCTGCCCGGCGCTAACTGTGGCGGTTGCGGACGTAGCGGATGTCGAGACTTCGCGGCCGCATGTGTCGGAGCCGATACGCTCGACGGACTTTCCTGCCCGGCTTCAGGCAGCGCGGTCATGAAACAGATCGGTGAGATTGTCGGACTGGCCGCCGCCGAGACCAAACCCAAAATCGCTGTAATCAAATGTAACGGCACCTGCGACCTGCGTCCGCAGATAGCCCGATTCGAGGGTGCGCCCACCTGCGCCGTGCTTGCCTCGCTCGGCACCGGCGAGTCAGCTTGTCCCAACGGCTGTCTCGGCTGTGGCGACTGTGTTACCGCCTGCCCCTACGGCGCTATGAAGATGAACCTCGAAACCGGTCTGCCGGAGGTGATCGAAGATAAGTGTGTGGGCTGCGGCGCCTGCGTCAAGGCCTGCCCGCGCTCCATAATCGAGCTCCGTTTCAAAGGCCCACGCGGCATGAGGGTCTACGTGGCCTGCTCTAACAAAGAAAAAGGCGCGTTGGCAATGAAAGAATGCAAGGTTGCCTGCATCGGCTGCACGAAGTGTGCCAAAGAGTGCACACACGAGGCCATAACCATCGCCAACAATCTTTCATATATCGACTATGAGAAGTGTAAGCTCTGTCGCAAGTGTGTGGACGTCTGCCCGACCCACGCCATCCATGCCGTGAACTTCCCCGTGAAGAAAGCCGCTCCCACAGCAGAGGTAAAACTGAAAACTGAAGAAACTCCCGCCTGAAACCATGAAACTCCATACGTTTAAAATTGGCGGCATCCATCCCGCCGAAAACAAGATAGCGGCCGGCAAGCCGATTGAAAATATGCCCCTTCCCGCCGAAGTAGTCCTTCCGGTAGCCCAGCACATCGGAGCTCCGGCAAAGCCTGTAGTGAAAAAAGGCGATAAAGTAAAGCGCGGCGACATGGTTGCCGAGGCCGGCGGTTTTGTGTCGGCTCCCGTCCACAGCCCCATTTCAGGCACCGTGGTCAAGATCGACGTCTGCCGCACCCCTCAGGGACTGCCCGTGGAGGCCATCTATATCAAGAGCGATGAGGCCGACCGCGAGGCTGACGCAAAGGCGCTCGAACAGCGCGAGACTCCGGCCCGCAGCGAAGCCGAAATTGCCGCGCTTGACGGCAAAGCCATCATAGACATCATCAAGAATGCCGGCATCGTGGGCCTTGGCGGAGCCACCTTCCCCTGCCACGTGAAACTGTCGCCCCCTCCCGGATCGAAGGCAGAGGTGGTGATCATCAACGCTGCCGAGTGTGAGCCTTGTCTCTCTTGCGACGACATGCTCATGCGCGAGAACCCGCGTGAGATTGTCAAGGGCGTGAGCCTTCTGATGAAAGCCGCAGGCGTAAGCCGCGGAGTCATCGCTATCGAAAACAACAAGCCCGAAGCCATCGAGGCCCTGACCCAGGCGGCTTCTACCGTACCGGGAATCGAAGTGATGCCCATGAAAGTCAAATATCCGCAGGGCGGCGAAAAGCAGCTCATCGAAGCTGTCATCGGGAAGGAAGTGCCCTCCGGCGGTCTGCCTATCGCAACCGGAGCCATAGTCCAAAATGTGGCTACAGCCTATGCCGTTTACCGTGCCGTAGTGCTCAGCGAACCGCTTATGGACCGCGTGCTCACTCTTCATGACGGCAACACAGGACGCAACCTGAGGGTGCCGTTCGGAACTATCCTCGCCACTCTGACCGAAGGCCTGGAGGAACCTGAAAAGATCATCATCGGAGGTCCGATGATGGGTCGTACAGCCTCTACGCTCCAGACTCCGATGATCAAGGGCACCTCAGGCATCCTGCTCGACAAGCGCTATGCCCACCGCCGCCCGGTTGAAAACTGCATTCGCTGCGGCCGCTGCTCCGACGCATGTCCGATGGGACTCGAACCCTTCCTGCTTGCCACTCTCTCTCGTCTCAAGGAGTGGGATGAGGTTGAAGCCAACAAGGTGGCCAACTGCATAGAGTGCGGATCATGCAGCTACGCCTGCCCCGCCTCGCGTCCGGTTGTCGACTTCGTCCGTCTGGGCAAACAGAAAGTCATGGCCGCCATGCGCGCCCGCGCAGCAGCCAAGAAGGCCTGACGCAGTGTCAGCGGCCTCGTATTTCACCCGAAACACCGAGGGCTTCTGGCAATAGTCAATGCCCCTCAGGTATAATGAATGAAAAATGTGCCGGATTTTTTGAATCCGGCACATTTTTTTGCTCGGCTTATTCGGCAAATATCCGTATCTTTGCACAAATATATCAACTTAACCATTAAAACAGATTCGTAATGACCCACATTTCTGACAGAGTGCAGGCGCTCGCACCATCGGCCACACTGGCCATGTCGCAAAAAAGCAACGAGCTCAAGGCTCAGGGTGTCGATGTGATCAATCTTTCAGTCGGCGAACCCGATTTCGAAACCCCGGCCCACATCAAGGATGCCGCAAAACGAGCCATTGACGAGAATTATACATTCTATACCCCTGTGCCGGGCTATATGTCGCTGCGCAAGGCTGTGTCTGAAAAGCTCTCGCGCGAAAACGGTGTCAGCTATGCTCCGGAGCAGATCGTGGTGTCAAACGGTGCCAAGCAGGCCCTCTGCAATGTGATCCTCGCCACCATCAATCCGGCCGACGAGGTTATCATCCCCATGCCCGCATGGGTCAGCTATGTGGAGATGGTGAAACTGGCAGGCGGCACAACTGTCGAAGTTCAGGCCGACATCACCCAGGATTTCAAGATCACCCCCGCTCAGCTCGAAGCAGCCATCACTCCGGCCACTCGCATGATACTCCTCTGCTCGCCCTCGAACCCCACCGGCAGCATCTATTCGCGCGAAGAACTACAGGGCCTGGTTGACGTGCTTGCAAAGCATCCGCAGATTCTTGTGCTTGCCGACGAAATCTATGAACACATCAACTTCACCGGATCTTTCACATCACTGGCATCATTCCCCGAAATCGCTGACCGCACCATCATCATCAACGGTGTCTCCAAAGCTTACGCCATGACCGGCTGGCGTATAGGCTACTGCGCAGCTCCCCAGTGGCTTGCCAAGGCTGTCACCAAACTCCAGGGTCAGTACTCGTCAAACGCATCATCTATCGCACAGAAAGCCGCCGAGGCTGCCTACACCGGTTCGCAGCAGTGTGTGGCTGAGATGAACAAGGCATTCGAACGTCGCCGCAACCTTGTGGTAGAGCTCGCCTCGCAGATCCCCGGGCTGAAAGTCAACTGCCCGCAGGGCGCCTTCTATCTCTTCCCCGAAGTCAGCGCATATATCGGCAAGACCACTCCCGAAGGCAACACCATTGGCTCATCGGCCGACCTGGCCATGTATCTCCTTGAGAAGGGCCACGTTGCAACGGTTGACGGCGGTGCTTTCGGCATGGAAGGCTACATCCGTCTGAGCTACGCCACTTCCGATGACAATCTGCGCGAAGCCATGCGCCGCATCGCCGCCACACTCGCCACACTGAAATAATCCATATCCGTTAGAGCTTGTTTTTAAACAGCCTCTTAAATCAAACATACACTAAAACAAACCCATTGTACATGGACTTTATAGAAGAACTCTCATGGCGCGGCATGATCCATCAGATGATGCCCGGCACCGACGAGCAGCTTAAGAAAGAAATGACCACAGCCTACCTCGGCATTGACCCGACGGCTGACTCTCTCCACATCGGCCACCTTGTGGGCGTCATGATGCTCAAACACTTCCAGCGCGCAGGTCACAAGCCCATCGCGCTCGTAGGCGGCGCCACAGGCATGATCGGCGACCCCTCCATGAAGAGCCAGGAGCGCAAGCTTCTCGACGAAGAAACCCTCCGCCACAATCAGGAGGCAATCAAGAACCAGCTTGCCAAATTCCTCGACTTCGACTCCGATGCGCCAAACGCAGCCGAGATGGTCAACAACTATGACTGGATGAAGAATTTCAGTTTCCTTGACTTCATCCGCGACGTAGGCAAGCATATCACCGTCAACTACATGATGGCCAAGGATTCAGTGAAGAAGCGCCTGAGCGGCGAATCACAGCAGGGCATGTCGTTCACCGAATTCTCCTATCAGCTTTGTCAGGGCTATGACTTCCTCCACCTCTACAAGGAGAAAAACTGCCGTCTGCAGCTCGGCGGTTCCGACCAGTGGGGCAACATCACCACCGGCACAGAACTTATCCGCCGCACAGCCGGAGGCGAGGCCTACGCACTTACTTGCCCGCTGATCACCAAGGCCGACGGAGGAAAATTCGGCAAGACCGAAAGCGGCAATGTGTGGCTCGATCCGCGCTACACCTCGCCCTACAAGTTCTACCAGTTCTGGCTCAACGTTTCTGACGCTGATGCTGAAAAATATATCAAGATATTCACTGAACTGACCCGTGAGGAGGTTGCCGCTCTCGTCGAGGAGCAGGCTCAGAATCCCGGCGCACGTCCGCTGCAGAAGCGTCTGGCCAAGGAAATCACCACAATGGTACACTCCGCCGCTGACTATGAAGCCGCCGTCGAAGCCTCGCAGATTCTCTTCAGCAACCATGCCGGCGAGACCCTCCGCAAGATCGATGAAGCCACTCTGCTTGCAGTGATGGAAGGTGTGCCGCAGTTCGAAGTGCCCCGTTCGGCCATCAGCGAAGGAGTGAAACTTGTCGATCTGCTGACCGAGACAGCCGCCGTCTTCCCCTCGAAGGGCGAGATGCGAAAAATGGTCCAGGGCGGAGGAGTTAGCATCAACAAGGAGAAAATCTCTGATCCCTATGCTCCCGTGACTGCCGACATGCTTCTCAACGACAAATACATCCTCGTGCAGCGCGGCAAGAAGAACTACTTCCTGCTCCACGTGGCAGACTGACAATCCGCCCCTATGAAATGACGTTTTTTTAAGAGGAGTGTTGCATAATCACCTCTAAGCGCCATTCAAGATTATTACTGTCTGCTAAATCATAAAAAGATAAGTCCGGCTTCTTGAAAGAAAAAGAAGCCGGACTTGCTTTTTATATTATTGCTGTCCGATAAAAGTCTATGCAGGAAATAAAAACCGGTATGATGTAGGGGTCATCGCGACTTTGCATCATACCGTTTAAACAATAGCATTCAATTAAAATAGATTACATGAGCTATCTATAGCTAAGCTTTATTGTCCAAATGTTTTTATCTGTTATTCTCGTATAATTATCTGTATGCAAAATTACAATAACATTATGCGTCTGAACATACCTAAATATGGGTAATTTTCTATTATTTAGGTGTCTGTTCTAATTGAAAACAATTAGTACGGGCCGATTTCAGGATGTTTCCGGCAGCAGATAGTTGGCGCTGCGTCTTCCTTCTTCGCATCAGCCGGACTGGATGTGGCGTTTTATTCTTGCATCTTTGTCTGGCTTCATTACCGCGCGAATGCGTTGCAGCCTCGCTGATGCTCGGAGAAAGCGCCAGCGAGGCCGTATTTTTGACGTTTTTAGAAAGAATTTTTTGAAGAAATCTGCTCCGCGAGAAAAATATTCAGCCTGGATGCTTGCGGATTCGGGGAAAAGTAGTACCTTTGCAGCCGGGTAAGTCCTACACGACCAGCTCCCTGAGAACTCCGCCAGGTCTTGATCGAAGCAACGGTATCAGGTTGTAGCGGTGCGATGTAGTAAGCTTACCCTTTTTTTTGTGCCCTTTTCAGAACTTTACAACCAGTTCGGCACACACTTTATCTCCGTCGCCTACAGGCACCACGGCATCGTGGTGATAGAAATACTTCTCATAGCTGAGGCGCAGATCGCAGCGCACGAATTTATAAATGTAGCTCAGAGTACCCCCGACTGTCACACGGTTGCGCGCGGCATAGTCAGTGAAAAGTTTCCCTTCGTCATTTCTGTTACCGCTGCTGTAGGCGGTCATTCCGTCGAATCGGGCCTGGACCGAGGCGCGGTTGAATATGCCTGCTTTTACAGGAAAACCGTAGTCGGCAAACACATTGTAGCCGTGAGCGGCCTTGTGGGCCTTGTTGGTGTAGTGCTTGTTGAGATACTCGCCCTCAAGAGTGAGACCGCCGTGGGTCCATGTCACGGAGCCCGTGAGCGAATTGATGCGCACAGAGTCCGGGATAAGAGTCTCGGCACCGGCGGCGATCTTTACCTCGCCGATTGTCCAAAGGGCTTTTCCGGCAAAGGCCATCTCTTTCACCCACACATTATGGTCAGCCATCGATGTGGGGTTGAACGCTCCGGCTTCAAGGCTGAGGAGCGATGATCCGCTTGTGGGAAAGGTATAGCTCAGCTTGGCTCCGACACCGCGCACGTTGTTCATTATGCCGCCGATAAACGAGTGGTTTGAGAAAAAATATGTGCCAGGTCCGCGGAAACAGTCGGTGCCGAAAGGCAAGCGGAACTGTCCGCCCTGCAGGCGCAGGCGCTTGGTAAAGCTGACACGCCCCCAGGCATCGAGGATCTTCATTTTACCCTGGTCGCAGAAGTCGGTCTGGATATAATAGTCGATAGGCTGGGCTATCTCTCCGGAAATAGACACGCGGGCATTGCGCACCGCAAAGCGGTTTTCGCCCCCCTTGGTGTCCATCTCCCAGCGGGCGCGGACTGTGCCGTGGATTTTGGGGACAAGATTAACCTTGTCTTTGCTGACTTCGTCAGATTGCGGCTGAGTGCCGGACTGCTGGTTTTCAGCGGCAAGACTTTTCTGAAATGATGCCAGAAAGGCAACGATGGCAAGAGGGAGGCAGAGATGTCTGATGTGTAGTTTCATTAGTCAGTGTGAGGATAGAGTCTGAATGATGCGGGTTTATGAAATTTTTCTTTAGAGAAGTCAGCCTGCACGCGGAAGGGGGCCGGCCGCTCCTCTCAGATGGCAAGTGCGATATTGTTTTCGGCAGCGATGCGGCGCATGTTTATGATGGCGTAGCGCATGCGTCCGAGAGCGGTGTTGATGCTGACGGATGTGGCTTCGGCTATTTCCTTAAATGACATGTTGCGGTAGAAGCGCATAACGAGCACCTCGCGCTGCGGATCAGGGAGGGCCATGACAATGCGTCGCAGATCTTCGTCGATCTGGGTGCTCACTATGGCATCCTCGATATTCCCTTCACAGAGGTCGCGGCGGTTGAGCACATCGCTGGTTTCGTCATCGGCCGAGACGGCATTCTCGATTTTTTCCTGGCGGAAGAAGTCGATGATCAGATTGTGGGCTATCCGGGTGAGCCATCCCGAAAATTTGCCGTGCTCGGTATAGCGTCCCTGCTTGATGGTCATGATGGCTTTGACGAATGTCTCCTGGAAGATGTCGTCGGCAATATCCTTGTTTTTTACAATGTGAAAAATGTAGGAATAGACTTTCTGCTGATGGCGTTCAAGCAATACGTCAAAAGCGTCGTTGTTGTCATTGGCATAAGCTGCAACCAGATCACGGTCGGCGAGCTTTGACAGATTTTGCATTGGTTTCTCGTTTGATTGGTTAGAGTAGCAATGTTCTATAGGCAGTAAATTTAATTAAAAAACGTTAAAATAAAGGCGGCATACAATAAACCGGAATTCCTATGGCAAATATATCAAAATTTCATTGACCTCGCAATTGTATTGACATACTTTAACCACTGTTATTCTATGTTTCACACAATAATTCCGATGAATTGGTGTTCTTCTATTTAAGAACTGTCTGAAACAAGGCAAAAACGACGTTAGAATCTGCTATTCCCACCACCACTACCTGAATCTTCACAATATCATGGCTTCTTCCGAACACTGCGGCAAAACAATGGTTGTTCTCAACCAATATAAATCCTATGGCCTGCCAAGTGTGGCAGAGTGGTATGCGGCCAACGGGGGAGAGGTCAGATTGCTTTATATATCAGAGGCTTCGAAGTCCGGTTTTCTTTCAAAGAAAGGTCTGCTGCGTGAATGGACCAAGGCCTTTTTCAAATGGGCTGTGCAGCCGCTGACTTTCAGAAACCGCATTGTCTACTGCACTTCGGCCCAGTTGCCGTTCATGCTCATCTGCCGTCTGGCCGGACTGGCTTTGGGCGACTGCCGCGTCTACTTCCATAATTTTTATCTACATGAACTCGGACGCAAACCGCTGGTGAAACGAATTCTCCGGTTTCTCCTTGCCGACAGCCGTTTTACTATTCTGACCCAGTCAGAGGGGGAGATCGAGTACTACAGAGCCCTTTCGTCAAAAGTTAATCTGAAATTCATACCATTCTGTTCCGATTTCACACCCGTGGCCAAAGAGGATCAACGGACAGCCGGTCTTCCTGATTCATATGTGTTTACCGGAGGATATACGAACCGAGACTATCCTCTGATGTTCAGACTTGCTGGGCGTTTTCCTGACAGACAGTTTGTCTTTGTCGCCTCATCGCTTAACGGCATTGAGTGCCCTCCCTCCCTTGACAATGTAACTCTTCTTTACAATCTCCCGAAAGATCAGTTCGAGTCGATCCTTACGGGTGCCGAGGTGGTTATTGTCCCTCTCAGGGAAGATGTCGGGGCTTCCGGTCAGATGCTTGCCATTTCGGCTGCAAGGAATGCAAAGCCGGTGGTCTATACAGATCTCTCGGTCATCAGTTATTTCTTCTCAGACGGTGCCGGCATTCCTTATCGTCTCGGCGATCTTGACTCTCTGTCCGCCGGGCTGCATGCGTTGTTGTCTGATTCCGGACTGAGAGAGCGCTGTGGACGGAAAGCCCTTGAACGCAGCCGCAATTTTACTATGGATGCCCAGCTGCCGCTGCTGCGTGATGTCATGGCCCTTTGATTATTCATTTGATCATTTCAGAAAAAACAAATCCGGCTGCTCTCACGAGTTACCGGATTTTAACCTATGATTCACTTATTATTTTTTGCTTAAGTCGGATGCATCGTCAGCAGCTCTCCCGGAGCACTGTGGTCCCGGCGGGATTACGTGCCACTTCTGATGCGGGTGCAAAGATATGTCATATTTTTGAAATTAGGGGCTTTCAGACTGAAAAAATCAGTGTCTGAAAGCCCCTGTTAACGTTTTTTACTGAAACGGGCAGTTGTCAGCGGTTGTTATTTGCCGCCGGGAGTCTTGATGTCGCCGCCTTTGGCGCTCTCAGCCTTGGGGGCGAGACCGCGGTTGCGGAGCAGAGCATCTACCGAAGGTTCATGGCCGCGGAAACGTACATAAAGTTCCATCGGATCCTCGCTGCCGCCCTTTTCAAGCACATTTTCTTTGAATGCTTTTGCTGTGGCGGGATCAAAGATACCTTTTTCGCTGAAGAGTTCGAAGCCGTCGGTGTCAAGCACTTCGGCCCAGAGGTAGGTGTAGTAGCCGGAGGCATAGCCGTCGCTGCCGAACACGTGTTTGAAGTAGGGCGAGCGGTAGCGGTAGGCTATCTGCCGGGGCATGTTGAGCTTTTCGGCAACCTGCTTTTCAAAATTGTCCACGTCAATCGTCTCGCCTTCGGCCGGATTGAGCATTCCCCATTCGAGGTCAAGCAGCGATGCGCCGGCAAGTTCGGTGGTGGTGAAGCCCTGGTTATGGGTGGAAGCGGCCTGGAGCTTGTTGATGAGGCTTTCGGGGATCACCTCGCCTGTCTTGTAATGGAAGGCGAATTCCTTGAGCAGTTCGGGTTCCAGAGCCCAGTGTTCGGTGATCTGAGAGGGAAGTTCCACGAAGTCTCGGTCAACGTTTGTGCCTGCCTGGCTGCGGAGTTTGGCGCGGGTGAGCATGCCGTGGAGTCCGTGACCGAATTCGTGGAACATGGTTTCCACTTCATCCACAGTAAGGAGGGCGGGTGTGTCGGCAGTGGGGCGGGTGAAGTTGCCCACGTTGTAGATGATCGGACGGCCAACGGTTCCGTCAGGATCTTCAAACGATCCTTTGAACTCGCTCATCCATGCGCCCTGGCGCTTTGACGGGCGGGGGAAGTAGTCGGTCATGAAGACTGCCACGTGTTCGCCCTTGAGGTCTTTGACTTCATAGACCTTGACTTCGGGATGATATTTCGGGGCTTCGGGAAGTTCGGTGAATGTCACGCCGTAGAGTCTTTCGGCCAGAGTGAAGATGCCTTTGCGCACATTCTCAAGCGAGAAGTAGGCGCTGACTTCGTTTTCGTCAAGCTCGAATTTTTTCTGACGGAGTTTTTCGGCATAATAATAGTAGTCCCAGGGTGCGATCTCGAATTTGGCGCCTTCGTTGCGCACGTATTCCTGCATTTCGGCTACTTCCTCGCGGGCGCGGGCTGTGGCCGGTTCCCATATTTTCATCAGCAGGCTCTTGGCTGCTTCCGGGGTCTTGGCCATGACGTTGTCAGTCATGTATGACGCATAGTTGTCAAATCCGAGCAGGCGGGCCTTGGCGGCGCGGGTCTTGATGATCTCGCCGATGACAGGGCGGTTGTCATAGGGCGCTTCGGAGGCAAGTTTCATGTAGCCTTCATACATTTTGCGGCGCAGTTCGCGGTCATCGGCATATTTGAGCAGGGGCAGACGGCTGGGGGCGTGGAGCGTGAAGATCCATTTGCCGGCCTTGCCGCGGCTGGCAGCTTCGGTGGCGGCGGTGCCCACGATGCCTGCCGGAAGTCCGGCGAGTTTCGACTCGTCATCCACAAGAAGTTCGAAGCTGTTTGTCGATGCAAGCAGATTGCGGTTGAACTGGAGATAGAGGCGGGTCAGATCGTTGTTGATGTTTTTGAGTTTTTCTTTCTCGTCGGCTGAAAGAAGGGCGCCGTTGCGGGTAAAGCTCTTGTAGGAGAGTTCGATGGCGCGTTTCTGCGGACCGTCAAGTCCGAGCTGGTCGCGGCGGTCGTAGAGATATTTGACGCGCTGGAAGAGCTTGTCGTTCATCGAGATCTCATCAGCTGCCGCCGCTGCCATCGGATAGGCTTTTTCAGAGATGGCGGTCATCTGCTCGTTGTTGTCAGTCTCGTCAAGAGAGCCGAACACGAGCATCACGCGCTGGAGCAGAGCTCCGCTCTTTTCCATGGCGAGGATGGTGTTGTCGAAGGTCGGGGTAGCCGGATTGTTGGCTATTGCCTCGATCTCCTTTTTCTGTTCGGCTATGCCCTGTTCGATTGCGGGGAGATAGTCACCATAGGTGATCTTGTCGAACGGCGGAATTTCAAACGGGGTGTTGTAAGGAGCCAGAAACGGGTTCTGACGGGTCTGTGCAGTCATATCTGCTGAGGTGCTTAGTGCTGCCGGGAGCAATACGGCTCCGAGGGCGGCTGTTAATAATCGGTTCATGTTTCCGGATGGTATTATATATATTGGTTTATCGGTCAGGGTGCGGATTCAGGCTGAAGCCGGAGGTCCTTGTCGAAGAGGAAGGTGGTCAGCAGCGGGTTGTGGTCGCTTGAGGATATGCCTCCGCGCTCTATGTCAATGGCTTTGAACGGTCCGCGGTAAAGCACATGGTCTATGCGGAAGTAGAAGCGGTCACCGTGATATGTGATGGCCGGCCCGAAGGCGGCGTCGGCATAAGCGTCGTTCATTCCGTCGGCGCTGAGGATGCGGCGCACGGCATAGCAGTCAGGGATGTCATTGAAGTCGCCGGCCACTATGAACGGACCGCCTATCGAGTCGATCACGTTTTTGACTGTGTTGGCCTGGGCGGCCCGGTCTCTGAACGCCACCGCGAGTTTGCTCAGAAGCTGCGATTTCACATCGTTGATCTCACTCCTGAGTTCCTGCTTGCTGTCAGGCACGTTACGGAAAGTCTGTTTGTAGAGGGCCTTGTCGGCATCGGTCAGGCCGATGGATTTCAGGTGGACGTTTATCAGGTGAACTGTCTGCCCTTTTATGTCAAGCCGGAAGCATTCCATCACGTTGTGGTCTTTGGGCGGGATGTGGATTCTGACCGGAGTGACGGGATACTTCGAATATACCGAGAGCTGATTATCGCGGTTGATCACCCGGTAGGGGTAGCGGGCATAGAGCGAGTCGAGCTGGCTCTGCTTCATGTGCCAGTAGTCGCCTGTGGTTACCGCTCCTGATTCCATCATGTTCAGTCTGCCGGGGCAGGTCAGTTCCGGTCCGGCCTCCTGAAGGTTGACAATGTCGGCGTCGGTCGAGAGTATGTAGCTCATAGTGGCGTTTGCCTCCAGCTCCGGGTTTTCGCCACGGAAGTCGCAGTAGTGGAGTATGTTGTATGTCAGCAGGGTGAATGACCGCTCCTTTTCCTGCTCCGAAAGGCTGTGGCCTAAGATGTGGAGTGGCGAGAAGCTGAGTATCGGCTGGATGGAGATGAGCCATCCTCCGGCTATGATCAGAGCGAGCCGCCGGTCGAAGAACAGATCGGCTGTCATCACTATCATCCCCAAGAGGAGCATTGCCGGAAAGGTCATGGCTATCATGGCCATGATCACACGTGTGTCAGGGTTGAAAGTCCCTCCGTAGGCTGCCAGGATGGTGAGCATGGCAACAAACAGATTGATCCCCACGGCTATGGCGAGGACTGTCGATCTGACCGGGCGGTGTGGACGGGGAATTTTCATTTGATCTTACGGCTGACATCGAAAAGGCGCTGACGCTCTTCGGGTGTAAGGGCGGCATAGCCTGATTTTTTTATTTTGTCGAGAATAGAGTCGAGCACTTCGCGGTCTGAGCGGCTGCATGTGGGCTCATGCTGTTTAGCTGTCTTCTGGCCGGAGCCTGCGCCGGCCTGGCGGGTGTTCCGCTCAGGTCTCGCGGAGCGGCTGCGGCTCCAGGCTGCTGAGGTGAGACTGTTCCATAGGTTGGCCATTCGGTCAAAGGCCCGGTTGAACGGAGCCGTGATGTCATGGCCGCGTTTCATGCGCAGGGCATAGAGAGCTCCGACGGCCACCCCGCCGATATGGGCTATCTCTCCCCCGGCATTGTTGCCTGTGACTCCTATGAGCACCAGAAATATGGTGATTATGGCAATCCATTTGATCGACACCGAACCGATAAACAGCAGATTCATTCTGAAATCGGGCATGAGTATGGCTGTGGCGGTGACTATGGCTATCACCGAGGCCGATGAGCCGATGAGCATCCCGTAATGCTGGGCAAACATAGGCAATCCGCAGTAGGCCGCTATAAAGAGCACGGCGCCGCCCAGTCCGCCAAGCAGATAAAGCGCAAGGAGTTGCCGCGGTGTGGCTATCATCATGAAGAGTGTGCCGAACCAGTAGAACCACAGCAGATTGAACACAATGTGCATCAGGTCATACTGCGCGAACATATAGGTAAGCAGCGTCCACGGGCGCGTCAGGAGCACTCCCGGCGAACTTGGCAGCTGCACATAGCCCAGCACGGCGTTGATGAAGTCAGGGTTGCCGGAGAATATGCCTCCGATGGCCGTCAGGCGCAACACCACGAAGACCCCGATGTTGACCCAGATGATCTTCATCAGCATCGTAGAGGTCGAAAACGACCGTCTCAGCTGTCGCAGTGTGTCAGAAACCGCCATGAAAAGTGCCTTTCTTTTTCCAGTAAAGTATTATGAAGAAGCCGAAGATCATGCCTCCGAGATGAGCGAAGTGGGCCACTCCGTCGCTCCTTCCCGCGGCCTCGCTGAGACCGATGAGAATCTCGATCACACCCATGCCTATCACCATCCACTTGGCCTTGATGGGCACCGGAATGAAAAACAGATAGAGCGGAGCGTTCGGGAAGAGCATACCGAAGGCAAGCAGGATGCCATAGATGGCTCCCGATGCGCCGATTGTCACAAACATGTTGAGGTTTCTGGCCAGCCACGCTCTGCCTTCGGCCGTGAACTCGGAGTTGGTCACAAACTCGCGGGCTTCGGCGAAGTCCACGTCAGAAGTCTTGGCGATGAGTCTGACAAAGGTGTCTTCCCAGGTCAGCGCCCAGGTCAGCTCCTGGATCAGGGCCGCACCGACACCGCATGAGATGTAATAAAACAGAAAGCGGGCGCTCCCAAGAGTGCGTTCGAGCGTCATGCCGAACATGAACAGGGAGAACATATTGAAGAAAATATGCGCCAGGCTCCCTGTCGAGTGCATGAACATGTATGTGAGCAACTGGGCCGGATTGAAATCCGAAGCCTTGAAATAGTGGAGACCGGCATAGGTCTCCAGGTCCGCGCCGAGATGACGCGGAAGTACGAACATTGCCAGCCAGACAATCAGATTTATGATAATCAGATTCTTTGTAACAGGCGGCATCTGTGAGAAAAATGAGTTTCCTGTCTGCATAGCTGCAAATTTACAAAATATTCCCCGAATATTCACATCACTATGCGGGGAGTAGGGAAATATGCGGAGAGATAGGGGGCGGATTATTTGTAAACAATTGTTTTACGCATAATAGTGTGCCGACCGGCCTGATTAACTGTTTTTAACTGATGTGGCGCTCCCGCAGAAAGGAATATTTACCGGGCGTAAAACAAATGCCGCTGTCAACGTGTTAAAATTGAAATAATTTCATCAATTTTAAGGCAGGCGAGATTCCTGCTGTTTATAAACTTGAATAGCACAAAGGACAATGAATAGACTCCGTTCATCATCAGGCATGGCAAAAGCCGTGGTGTTAGTCTGTGCGGCTCTTCTGACGGGCTGCGGACACTCTGAAAAGGCGCAGGTAGCTCCGCCGGTCAAGGTGACGGTCATGCCTGTGAGCATGACCCGCCCTGACGGCAGACTGTCTTTTTCCGGAACTGTGGAATCAGCGGAAACCTCGATGCTGAGTTTCTCCGTGCCGGGAACCATTACAGATTTCTATGTCGAGGAAGGTCAGCGCGTGGCCAAAGGGCAGGTGCTCGCCAGAGTCAGGAGCGACAGCTATGTGAACGCCGGCAATATCGCCGATGCGGAACTTGCAGAGGCCCGCGACGCATATGCGCGTCTTAAGAAACTTCATGACGCCGATGCTCTTCCTGAGATCAAATGGGTTGAGGTGCAGAACAAGCTGAAGCAGGCTGAGAATGCAGCCGAGATGTCACGGCGCGCCGTCACGGATGCCACTCTTCATGCTCCGGTCAGCGGTGTGGTCAGCCGGAAACTTGCCGGAGTCGGGCAGACGGTCATAGCGGCTGAGCCGGTGCTGGAGCTTGTGACCGTCAGTGATATCCGCATAACCATTTCCGTTCCTGAAAGTGAAATCGGCGCGATTGCCGAAGGCCAGGCCGCCACGGTCGGTTTCAAGAGTCTCGGCATAGACTCGCTCTCCGGCCGCGTGGTGCGTAAATCGGTTGTGGCTGATCCTCTGACACGCGCCTATACGGTCAAAATTGCCATTCCGACGGCTGACGGACGCATCCTGCCGGGCATGGTCGGAGATGTGGCCGTAGCTTCAGTCGCGTCGGCTGATTTGTCGGCCACGGCGGCAGAGGTGCTTCTTCCCTCGCAGTCTGTTCTTCTCGACTCTGACAACCGCACGTTTGTCTGGGTGGTTGACGGAGGCAAGGCGGCCCGGCGCTTTGTCAAGGCCGATGCTCTGGCTTCGGGCGGCGTAATAGTGTCGGAAGGCCTTTCGGCCGGCGACAGCGTGATAGTGGCCGGTATGCGGAAAGTTGGAACCGGCTCTCCTGTCAGCGTAGAGATTCAGGGAGCCTACGGGGCCGAATGAGTTTATATTTCCTAATTACAGATACACTCTAAGTTCAGACTATGTCCAGTCAGTCAGATTCTAAAAACACTGTTCCGGCTCCGTTGGCAAAGCCATCGCCGATAGTCGTGGCCGGAATGAAATACAGCAAGGAGATCATTCTGATCACCTGTATTTTCATCGCTTTCGGCATCTATGCACTGAAAGTGATGGATAAAAACGAGTTTCCATCGTTTACAATCCGCGAGGGTGTGGTCGGTGCGGTCTATCCGGGCGCTTCTGTCGAACAGATAGAACAAGAGGTGCTGAAGCCTCTTGAAGACTATGTGTTTTCTTACAATGAGGTCGACAAGACCAAAACCCACTCGCAGATCTCAGGCAATACGGCCATCATCTTCGTAGAGCTTGATGACAATGTGGATGATGCGGACAGCTTCTGGAATGAGTTCAAGATCGGCATGGAGGCCGAGAAACTCAAACTTCCGCCGGGAGTGCTCGGTGTGGAGACTCTCAGTGATTTCGGCGAGACATCGGCGCTGCTGATCACCATGCAGAGCAATGAAAAGACATATCGGGAGCTGAATGACTATATGGATGATCTCAAAGATCGTCTGCGCACCATAGAGAGCGTAGGCACAATGTCGGTCTCCGGCATGCAGACCGAGCAGATTGCGGTCTGTCTCGATCCTGAAAAGCTACAGCACTATGCCATCTCGGAGAAGACCGTAGGAGCTACTCTTCTGGCACAGGGCTTTCAGACCACCGGAGGCTCTCTCCGCAACGGTAGCTATACCCGGCCCGTTTTTGTGGCCCGTCCGGTCAATTCTGTGGCCGATGTCGCCGCTATGGTTGTGTTCTCGGCCCCTGACGGCAGTGTGGTCCGGCTCGGCGATGTGGCCGAGGTCAGAAAGGAATATCCCGATCCTGACAGCTATATCACCAATAATTTCGATAAATGCATACTCTTGAGCGTGAGCATGAAAGACGGTTACAATATCGTAGAGATGGGCAAGGAGGTCGACGCGCAGCTTGAAAAGGCCCGTGCCGACATGCCGGAGTCTGTCACGCTTTTCAAGATAACAGATCAGCCGGTGGTGGTCAACAGTTCGGTCAACTATTTTCTCGTCGAGCTGCTGATAGCCATAATCGCGGTGGTGGTCGTTATCATGATTCTTCTGCCGCTGAAAGTGGCGCTTATCGCTGCGGCGACAATTCCGGTGTCGATCTTTATCTCGCTCGGACTCTTCTATGCCTTTGACATAGAGCTCAACACCGTGACCCTCGCCTGCCTTATAGTGTCGCTGGGCATGATTGTCGACAATTCGGTGGTGATCATTGATGACTATGTCGAGCTGATATCCGAGGGTATGGACCATATGTCGGCCACTCTCCGGTCAGGAACCGAATTTTTCAAAGCCATTTTCTCTGCCACACTCGCCATATCGGTGACTTTCTTCCCCTTCCTTCTGACGGTGACAGGCATGTTCCGTGACTTCCTGACGGATTTCCCCTGGGGCATGACCATAATTCTGTTTGTGTCGCTTCTGATAGCCGAACTTCTCGTGCCATTCATGCAGTTCAGGCTGATCAAGGAGCCGATCTACAAGGAGCAGCAGGAGGCTCTCGCCTCAGGCAAGAAAAAGTTCAGCATTTTCAACTCGATGCAGAAAGGCTATGACCGTCTGATAGGGCTGTGCTTCAGATGGCCTAAAACTACCATCCTTATAGGTGTGATCTGCGTGGCGGCAAGCGCATGGATGTTTGTGGCCACACCTCTGCAGCTCATGCCTATAGCCGAACGCAATCAGTTTGCCGTAGAGATTTTCCTTCCGCAGGGCACCTCCGTGGAGCGCACCACCCAGGTGGCCGACTCGCTTGAGCGAATACTGGCGGCTGATGACAGAGTGGTATCGATAGCCTCTTTCCACGGCTGCTCGTCACCTCGCTTCCAGGCCACTTACGCTCCGCAGGTCGGAGGCCCGAACTTCGCGCAGTTCATAGTCAACACAAAAAGCAATCAGGCTACCATCGATGTGCTCGACGAGTACACCGGAAAGTATGAAAGCTGGTTTCCCGACGCTTTTGTCCGCTTCAAGCAGCTCAGCTATTCTACAGCCGACTATCCGGTAGAGATCCGTTTCACCGGATCTGACCGCGAGGCTCTGAGCCAGGCCTGCGACTCGCTGTTGCGTGTGGCCCGCCGTGTGCCCGGACTGAGAAACGTGCGATCCTCGCTTGACAATCCTGTGGCCGTCGCCATGGTCACGCCTGACGTGACACGTGCTTCGCGGCTCGGTCTCAACAGTGTGCTCCTTGAAACTACTCTTGCCATGCGTTATAGCTCAGGACTTCCGGTGGCCACAGTCTGGGAAGGCGACTATGGCATACCCGTGGTGCTCAAAACCGGAACTTCTGACCGGTCAACCGCCGAAGATCTTCTCGGCGAGCCTATGCCGGTGATCGGCCTGGGCGATGTGCCTTTGCGCCAGATAGCCGATGTCAGGCCCGAATGGCATCCTGGCATGCTCACACGTTACAGCGGCATCCCATCCGTGTCGCTCATTGCCGAAGTGCAGCGCGGGGTCAACGTGATCGACCGCACGGAAGCTCTGATGGACAGCATAGACCGTTATGAGCTTCCAGCCGGAGTCAGCCTTACACGCGGAGGCGAATGGGACAACACCATGAGCACTCTCCCGCAGATTCTTGGAGGCCTGGCCATCGCTGTGGTCATCATCTTCTTCATCCTCCTGCTGCATTATGCCGCGGCTGACACGGCGCTCCTTCTTCTTGCCTGCCTGCTGCTGTGCATTCCGGGCGCGGCAATCGGACTGCGCATCCAGTCTACGGATCTCTCGCTCACCTGTGTGCTCGGTCTGGTGTCGCTGATGGGCATCCTTGTCAGAAACGCGATAGTGCTTCTCGACTATGCCGAAGAGCTGCGCAATCAGGGCGCGAGTGTCTACGATGCTGTCTTCAATGCTTCCAGCCGACGTATGCGCCCTATCTTCCTGACATCTGCCGCCGCCACTATGGGTGTGCTCCCGATGGTGATGGGCGACAGCGCCCTGTGGAAACCTATGGGGGTGGTGATCTTCTGGGGCACACCTGTCACCATGATATTCATCCTGACCGTGATCCCCGTGGCCTACTGCCTGATGAAAAACCGCGGAAAGGCGGCTGACAAACCTCTCGAAGAGCCTCTTGAAACCCATCTGCTCTAAGAGCTTGCCTAAGAAGCCGCTATTAGCCGGCCTATAAAATCCATCTGACAATCTTTCTCAAAATCCATATCAAGCGATGAGACATATCAGATTTGCAATACTACTCGTTTCGCTCGCCGTGGCATCAGGGCTGAAAGCCGCTGAGGCAGACTCGGTCATCACTCTTGACCGCTGTATTGAACTGGCGCTTGCCAATAATATGGCCGTGCGCAATGCCGCCAATGACACCAGGGCGGCCGTAGAGCTTCGCCGCGAAGCGTTCACTAAATATTTTCCGGAGGTATCAGCTACCGGGATGGCTTTCTGGACGCATAATGACATTTTTCAATACAATCTTCTGGACATAATCGAGATCGGATTCATCAACAAGGGCAAGATGGCCGGCGTGCAGGCCATGCAGCCGGTGTTTATGGGCGGACAGATCGTCAACGGCAACAAGCTTGCGGCTGTAGGCGAGGAAGTGGCGAGGCTGCGTCAGCAGCAGACTCTCGACGAGTTGCGGCTGACAACCGAGTCGCTCTACTGGAAACTGGTGACTCTCAAAGCCTCACGCGGAGCTCTTGAAGCCGCAATAGCCACGCTTGACACGCTTGACACCCAGGTGAAGGTGGCTGTGGACGCCGGTGTGGCCATGCGCAACGATCTGCTCAAAGTGCAGCTGAAACGCAACACCTACCGCTCCGAAATGGTCGATCTTGACAATGGCATCAAGCTTGTCAGAATGCTTCTCGGCCAGTATATGGGCAAAGGCGCAGACTGGAATTTCGATGTAGACGACGCTGTGCCTGAGGCTGTGCCTGATTTTCCTGCCGAGCTCTATATGCCCGGTGCTGACGCGCTGCCTCTGACCACCGACTATAAGCTGCTGCAGAAAAACGTCGAGGCCAAAAAACTCGAAAAGCGCATAGAGATAGGCCGGAACCTCCCGCAGGTGGCGCTTGGAGCCGGATGGTTCTATCATGACCTGCTTGAACAGAACCACAACTTCGGTGCGCTGATGGTGGCTGTCAATATTCCTCTCTCCGGATGGTGGGGCGGTTCGCATGCCATCAAACGCAAGTCGCTTGCGCTTGAAAATGCACGCAACGAGCTGACGGATCTCGGTGAGAAACTCGAAATCGGTATGCAGGACAAATGGAACAGCCTCACCGCCGCCCACCGCAAGATGGACATTGCCTACGAAGGGGTGGGGGAAAGCACTGAGAATCTGCGGCTCAACCGTCTCTATTATGAGGCCGGAATGTCGACAGTTACTGACGTGCTTGAGGCTGAGGCGAGCCATAAGGAGTCGATTGACAGCTATATAGCGGCTTACGGCGCATTCCGCGTAGCCCGGTCGGCCTATCTGATCGCCACCGGGCGCACCGCCGCCGGCAGTGATTCCGGCGATCTGTGACAGCTGTTTTTTTTCTTTGTGTTAACCTTATTTAACGCTGAAATATCGCAAAATATTTGGCAGGATAAATAAAAGTTTCTACCTTTGCACCACGAAAATGACATCGCGGGGTGGAGCAGTGGTAGCTCGTTGGGCTCATAACCCAAAGGTCGCAGGTTCGAGTCCTGCCCCCGCCACTAAGAAGAAAGCCTTGCAACCGGCAGCGGTTGCAAGGCTTTCTCTTGTTCGCCCCCTCGTCTGGGGCGGGGGATAGATCAGAATGATTAAAAGAGGCTGCCTAAACTTGTTAGACAGCCTCTTGTGGTCCAATGACTTTGTTTAGTGTCCAATTAAACAGAGAGCGCGACCAATTCTTTGCCAAGGTGGTTGAGGGCACCTACTATTTTCTCAGCTTGTTTCGGGCGTGGCTTGGAGCGTCCGGCTGCGTAGTGCCAGAGTTGGCGCTGATTTATGCCTGTAATACATTGCAGGGCTGCAAGAGAGAAAATATTCTGATAGTGATTCAGCAGACTCTGCACATCAAATCTGTAACGGATAGCTACATCTTTTTCAGCCAGAATCGGAGGATATTCAGTGCCATCGGCCTGACAGCATTCAACATAAAAATCAATGCTTTCTCGCACATACGGTTCAAAACCGTCGAAATCGCCTTCGTATGCAACGACCCAGCCCGGAATAATGTCGCAAGAGGCACTATATCCTGAGGGGGTCTTCGATGTATTGATAGTCAATGTCTGCATATAAGTAACTCTTCAATATTGAACGATATAATATACATAAGTAGCTCCTAAGGATAATCTTTTAAATTAATTTTTCAGAGTTACTTAATTATAACAATTTATTTTATAAAATAGCGCGGGCATCATGCCCGCGCTATTGTTCCGCACAAAGAGATGGCATTAAAATGAAAGGAAGGGGAAGGGAGTTTTGCTCCCTTTCCCTCAATCAGAACTCTAAGCCTGATTGTTTCTGCACACTGTCAAGTTCTCTGCCGTAGATGTCTGACGACGGTTTTCCATTGAGTGTTACCGTGCCGGGCTTCGTCGGATGTTTTAACTGGCGGTGGCTACCTTTCTGCCTGACGATCATCCAACCGTCGGCAAGCAGCACTTTGAGCACTGCTGAGGTTTTTAATACTCTCATGTCAATGTTCTCTTTAATTGGACACTGCAAAGGTAGTAATTTTACTATTATTCTGCAAGGCGCTTGAATATTTTTTTCAAAAAGATGAAAGCCACCGATATGAAAAGGATCACTCCCGGCGGGGGAGGGGGAGGGTGATGGTGAAGATCAGTCCGCCGGAGGGCCGGTTGGCCACACGGATGGTGCCGCCGTGTTGTAGGACGGCGTTTTTGACAATCGACAGGCCGAGACCGGTTCCGCCCGAAGCCCGCGAACGGCCTTTGTCGATGCGGTAGAATCTCTCGAAGAGGTGGGGCAGATGCGAGGGATCGACTCCGCAGCCGTTGTCGGCCACTGTTATCACAGCCTTTCCGCTGCTGAGCGAGACTGTTTTCAGACTGATGCTGTCACCCCCGCTGTAGGCTATGGCGTTTTCAATCAGATTGTGGAACACTGAGGCGAGCAGATCGGCATTGCCTTCTACGGTCAGCGGTCCGATGATTTCATTGTCGATTCCGATGCCTTTTGCCTCGGCGGCAGGGGTGCAGTCACAGACCACTTCGGCTATGAGCGGCTGCAGATCCACCCGGCTGCGCGAGATCATGCGTCCGCCATCGTCCATGCGCGTAATGATGGCTACGTCGGCAAGGAGGCGCTTGAGTCTTCCGGCGTTGGCCAGGCAGCGTTCGAGGAATTCGCGACGCTTTTCCGGCGCCATGTTCTCATGGGTCAGGAGGGTCTCTATGCAGACGTGGATGGAAGCCACCGGGGTTTTCAGCTCGTGGTTGATATTGTTGGTCAGCTGTTTCTTTATCCGATCCTTTTCTTGCTGCTGGTGCATGGCGGCTGCATGTTCGCGGTCGCGGTCGGCCACGGCCTGCTGCAGGCGGGCATAGAGGCGCACTATGTGGTTTGAGATGTCGCCAAGTTCATCGTGGGGGAAAGGTTCGGTGTCTATGATCTTCTCTCCGCGCTCAGCCTTTGCTGCGAAGCGGTCGAGCCGCAGAATGTTCTGCCCCACGCGGCGTGTGGCCAGGAATCCGAGGAAGCAGAAAAGGAGCGTCAGTCCGCCCATAGCCCAGAGGAAAGTGTGGTCGGCCTCAAGGATGCGGCTGAGAGGCAGGGAGTAGGGCAGTGCGGTGCGCACAATCATTCCGTCGGCGCTGCGTGTGGCCGAGTAGAAGTAGGTCGAGCCGGTGCTTTCGCTGTGGCGGCGCAGTGTGTATCCAGAGCCGTTGCGCATGGCTTCGGTGATTTCCTTGCGGCCGCTGTGGTCTGAGCCGGGGAGATGGTCGAGGGAATTGTCATAGATCACCTTGCCCTGGGAGTCGATGATGCTGACGCGGATGTCGCCGAGCGGGGCAAAGCGGTCAAGGTCGATCTGTTCCACGGTCTTTCCTTCGGCCAGGCCGTCGGAGATGTGGAGGTTGACCAGCTGCAGCTGCGAGTTGAGTTCCGCGGCCTTGAACTCCTTTTCACGACCGTACTGGAAGATGACCATGCTCCCGACGAGCAGCAGCGAGTAGCCCAGTAGCCACACAAAAAGTCGGCGGGCATATGAGAGCCTAATCCATGAATCCGTAGCCATAGCCTGAGCGGGTTTTGATGTGGGAGCCGTAGCGGCCTATCTTCTGTCGGATGCGGGTGATGTTGACGTCGACCACGCGGTCAAGCACCACCACTTCATCGGGCCAGATGTCTTTGATGAGTTCTTCGCGTGAAAAGACGCGGCCTATGTTGCGTAGAAGCCTGAGCAGGATCTCGAATTCTTTCCGAGGGAGTCTGATCTCCTCGCCGTCAACCAGGCAGCGTTTGCATGAGGGGATCACGGTCAGTCCCTCGAATGTCACCTTCTCCTCGGCCTGAGGCTGGGGTGTGGCAGGAGCTGAGCGGCGCAGCACGGTCCGCACTCTGGCTATGACGTTGCGCAGCGAGTAGGGTTTCATTATGTAGTCGTCGGCGCCGGTCTCCAGACCTTCGATCATGTCGTCTTCCGTGTCTTTTGCCGTGCAGAAGATCAGCGGCACAGATGCTGTGGCCGGATTGGCCCTGATGATGCGCGCAAGCTGCAGGCCTGAGATCTCGCCCATCATTATGTCGAGGAGAATCAGGTCATACGAGCCTATGTCAAGGGCAAGCGCTTCTTCGGCGCTTCCGGCGGTGTCTATCTCATAGCCTTCGGCCTCAAGATTGAAGCGCAGGGCCTCGCGCAAGGTCTCTTCGTCATCGACGACCAACAGTCTCTTGCTCATTTGGGATTGTAATTTATGCTTTATGGCATTATAACAACCGGAGGCTGTGAAACGGTCATCTGACAGTGATAGTTCTTTCTGGTTTTGTTTTAGTTCTTCTTTCATGGGTTCCGGATGGATTTCTGATGCAAAGATACACAGAGAAACTGAAGAAAGAGTGCGATAATGCGGGGGAACGTGGCCTTGCCGGGATTTTTTTTGCCAAGAGGCTGTAAAGCTTGCGGTTTTTATTAACTTTGTGGATAACAGACAACACCTAATATATATTATATATGTATATCCATGACAGCAGAACAGTAGTAACCCTTGACGCCGGCGGCACCAATCTGGTGTTCGGAGCTATGAAAGGGTGCGAGTATATCACAGAACCGATCACTTATCCCTCTAATGCCCATGACCTTGACCTCTGTCTCGACACTATGGTGAGCGGTTTTCGCGAGGTGATCGACTCGCTTGACGAGAAGCCGGTTGCCATCAGCTTTGCCTTTCCGGGCCCGGCCGACTATCCCAACGGCATAATCGGTGGTTTTCTGCCGAATTTTCCGTCGTTTCGCGAGGGTGTGGCTCTGGGACCCTTTCTGGAAAATGAATTCGGCATTCCGGTGTTCATCAACAATGATGGCGACCTGTTTGCCTACGGCGAGGCGCTATGCGGAGCTCTGCCTGATATCAACTGCCGCCTTGCGGAAGCCGGAAGCGGCAAGCGCTACCGCAATCTGCTGGGCTATACCTTCGGCACCGGTTTCGGAGTGGGAATGGTGGTCAACGGGCAGCTTAACCGGGGCGATAACTCCTGCGTGGAGACTTTTTGTCTGCCACACAAGACCAAAAATGGTATCATAGTCGAGGAGGGGGTGGCCGTCAGAGCCGTGAAGCGTGTATATGCCGAACTGTCAGGCGATCTCGGCCACAGTTTAGAGCCGAAAGATATCTGCGAGATTGCTGATGGCAAGCGGCCCGGCGATGTGGCGGCGGCCCGCAGGGCTTTTGAGGAATTCGGAGAGACTGCGGGCGATGCGATGGCCATAGCCGCCCAGCTGATCGACGGCATAATAGTGATAGGCGGCGGCATCACGGCAGCCCGTCATCTCATACTGCCTTCGCTGCTGGGAGAGCTGCGCGCGTCTCTGTCGACGATCGGAGGCGACAGTGTGCGCCGTGTGCAGATGGAGGTGTTCAACCTCGACGATCAGGCTGAGTTCGAGGTTTTTGCAAGAGGAAACAGCCGCCGTATCCCTGTCAGAGGCACAGACCGGACGGCTGTCTATGACGATATGAAGCGTATAGGTGTGACATTCTCGCGTCTCGGAGCCTCAAAAGCTATCTCGGCCGGGGCCTATGCCTTTGCTTTGTCGAAGATAGACGGCGAGTGAGCTCCCTCTTTGAGGCATCGTCATCTCCCGTCATGTATTGTATTCATGACGGTAAATCGGTGTCCTCGACCGGACACCATCATTGAAAGATCATCGCTATCCCCCCCGACACCTGTGTGCTATCGCACGGTGTCGGGGGCTACGATTAAATCGGTGTCCTGCCGGACACCCGCTATCCCATACCCGGTCGGTGGTTCCGGCGCCATTCTGTAGGCACTTGCCGCCCCATGCCCGGCCGGGGTCCGGTGTCATCCACGGGCCTTGCTGCCATTGGCGGACCTTTCATCGTCGCGGTTAGGCTGGTGGCGTCCGGAGGACGCAGATTTACTCATAGCCCGTGACACCGCAGCGCAGAGCGCAAAGGTGTCACGGGCTACGTGTATTTCTCCGAAAACAGGTGTCCGGTCAAGGACACCGATTTACGGTCGTTCAATGCAGGAGGATGAAGACTTTATGCTTCCTGCCCGGCGGCGCCGTGCTCCATGATGGCCTGTACGGAGTTGATGGCGAGGAAGGTGGCGCCTGTGCCGTTGATTGCGCCGAGGATGGCTATGCGGTCTTCAGGCGTAAGCAGGCCCTGCTCGATGAAGTCATGAAGAGCCACAAGCGGATAGCGCTGCTGCCGGGTATAGTCTTCGTAGTAATATGCCTTGATGCCGTAGGAGATGCTCAGCCAGCGCATGGTGCGGCGGCGGTAGCAGATGGCATAGACGGGACACGCGCCGCGGAACGATGCGATGAACCGGGCTGTGCGTCCGTGGTAGGCATTGGCAATGATGGCTTTTGTGCCGATCTCGCGCTCGGAGACCACGGCCTGGCGGGCCAGGAATGAGGTGACGTGTTCGTCAGCGAGCTGCGGAATATTGTCGCTGGTGATGGTGGCGGTCAGAGAAGCCTCCACATCTTGGGCCACACGGGCCATAGTCGACACGGCTTCGACCGGATAACGGCCGTTGGCAGTTTCGCCTGAGAGCATGAGGCAGTCGGCGCGCTGATAGACGGCGTTGGCTATGTCGCTGACCTCGGCGCGGGTGGGTCGCGGCGAGGTGATCATGGAGTGGAGCATCTGGGTGGCCACGATCACGGGATGGTGTGCGGCTATACATTTGGCTATCATCTCGTGCTGGATCACGGGGATGCGTTCGGCTGCCACTTCGATGCCGAGGTCGCCGCGGGCAATCATGATGCCATAGGAGGCTTCGAGAATGGAGTCGAAGTTGTCGACGCCCTGCTGGTTTTCGATCTTGGAGATGATCTTCATGTCGGAGCCGAGGCGGTCGAGCTCGTCCTGGACGGCTTTGACATCGTCGGCGCTGCGCACAAACGAGTGGGCCACGAAATCGACGCCGAGCTTTGCAGCTGTGGCCAGAGTGGCCTTGTCGCGTTCGGTGAGCGAGGCCAGACGGATGTCGCTGCCGGGAATGTTGACGCTCTTGCGCGAGCCGAGGTTGCCGTCGTTGAGACAGCGGGCGCGTATGATGCCGGTGGCGGCGTCGATGTCGAGAATGAGGAAGTCGAGCTCGCCGTCGTCGATGAGGAAGTGCATGCCCGGATGCACGTCATTGGCAATGTCGGCATAGTTCAGGCAGATGCGTCCGGCACTTGTCGGTTCCGAGGTGTGACCGCAGAATTCCACTTCCATTCCTTCGCGGAAAGCAATCTTGTCGTTTGGCTCGGTGTTGACTGTTGTGCGTATTTCCGGCCCCTTGGTGTCGATGATGATGCCGATACGGGGTGAGACAGCCCGGCAGTTTTCCACTATCTGTGCCATTCCTTCGGCTCCGAGATGGGCCGAATTCATGCGTACCACGTTCATGCCTGCTTCGAAAAGACTGCGGATAAAATCCACATCGCAGCGGCGGTCGGAAATCGTCGTGATTATTTTAGTGCTCTTTTTTAGCATGTGCCTATTACTTATGATTTATGTGAAATGACTGAATGACAGACCGGTCATCATAACCTCCTTTTTCTCGGCCCGGATGACTCGGCCGCACAGGCCTGACGGTATGAAAATCCTGCCTTGTGCAAATTTTTTGCAAAATTACTCAAATCTATCGGTTAAGCCATGAAACCGTTAAAAATATTTTGCATTCCGAGGCCTGACAAGTCATGTGCGAGTCCTGCCGGTTCCCGGATTCCGTCCGTCCAATACCTTACATGAAAAGATGAGGAATGGGCGTAATTTTATATAATATTAACTAAAAACGCCACTCTTCTCACAAGAGCATGTGAAAAGTCTATTGTATTAAAATACATAATTTTGCAGCAATATCGGCTATGATCTCTTAGAGGGCGTTTCATAACACCTCTCTGACGCCTCTTGTTTCAAGTGTGTTTGATAAAGTTGAAAAAGAGACTGCCGTGTCCGCTCTCCTTTTATAGAGAGTGATGGACGGTAGTCTCCTTCTGATGAGTTATGATTGACGGTATATATCTGTGAGCGATATGTCGGCTTAGAAAGGCAGGTCGTCAGTAGCCGAGGGAGTGAGGTCTGGAGCCGGGGGAGCGGGAACTGCGGCGGGAGCTGCATAGCCCTGAGGCATCTGCTGGGCGGGACCGTAGGCTGCGGGAGCGCCATAGGCTGCAGGAGCGGCTGCTGCGGCAGTGGCATCCTCGGCTTTCCATGCGCGGACTTCTACGAACCAGCGGCCGTTATATTCGCGGCTGTCGATGTCAAAGCTGATTTTCACAAGCTGTCCGACCTGTAGAGGATACTGGTCCACACGGTCACCGAAGAAGTTGAAGAAGACTTTACGGGGGTAGGTTTCCTGTGTCTCAAGCACATATTCGCGTTTCTTCCAGGGGTTTCCTTTTTGAGATGTGCCTCCTACTTCGGGGAGAGCGACGATGATTTTTCCTGTAACTTCCATATTGTGTTTAGAATTTTTCGGGGTGGATTGATGCGGCCGGCCATAGGGGCAGACCGACTACAAAAGTAATCAATTTCCCCCAACCTGCCAAATCCCCGCCTCCTCCATTCCCAAAAACTTTTCAACACACTTTTCAACACTCCTCATGGGCAGCCCGTGTCAAAAGGGGAAATGTCGCGGAAGCAAGCGCTCAAAGTGTGCCTATGGTTTTTCCCAGACGGTGATGCTTTTGCGCAGAGCCACACGGCCATACTTTTTCATCTGCTGGCTGCTGTTGCCTTTCTGCTGGCGGAGCACATATATTTTGACCGGACGGAAACCGATCTGCTCGGCTATGGCTGTTGAAATGAAATCTACCGGAATCACTTCTCCTGCATAGCGCACATTGTCATTGACAAAAGCTACTTTCGCACTATGGCGACAGGTGCGAAACAGTTCAAAAAACAGAAATGTCAACTCAGTGAAATATCCTTCGACCATAGGGATTACTCCTTTGTTGTTGATCTCTCCGTTGGCCATTCTCAGTTTCAAGGCTTCTATGACCTCTTTTAAAGGTTCGCATGACTGGAGTATTCCGCATATCCGCTCAAAGTCGGCAGCCCGACCAATGGATGTATAGAAGTCACGCAGATGGCTGACTTTTGATTTGTTTTCGACCGTACATGACAGCAGGTCCTGACGCAGTTGCCTGATTCTGGTGTCAGAAACGCCAAGGTAAGCAAGTTCGAGCGCATATGTGCGGGTATAGTCGTAGCGGTTGCAGTATGGCGGTGATGTGATCACGGCATCAATACTTTCAGAGGCCCTCAGCGGGAGTTTGTATAAAACGCTTCCTTCATGGAAATCACAGCTGCATCCTTTGCGGCGTGGCATCGTGTTGCGGATCAACTCAATGTCAGCTATGAACTGGTTGAGTTCGGAGATGATTGCATTTCTGAACGAGGGTATGTCACCTTTGTTGAGCTTTACGGCCATAGGGCGCCTGCCGGTTTCCTCGCGTTTCTGTATTGCGCGGATTATTTTGGGCGAGCGGATGTCCCAGCGCAGATATTGACCGTCTTTGGCCGAGTAGCTAATCCGCTCCAGAATGTTTATTGCACACAGCCGGAAGAGGGTCTTGCAGTTGTCTGAAAAGTCTGATGAGGCAATCAGTTCTGTGAAGTAATTCAGTTCGATAGCGTTTTGTTTGGGATAGCCGTCTTCTGTGATGGTGATATATGGAGTTTCCTGACGGTAGTTTCCGGGCAATTCCCGGCTTGCTATAAATTCAATGAGCCGATGAAGCTCGGCTATGTTATAGTCATGGACCGCGCTTTTTGCTTTTATGGCGATGGCTGACATCGGCAGGATGTCATAACCGATGCTGTTGATGTTCTCTGCTGACGCTACCAGAGCGGTGGTGCCGGATCCCATGAAGGGGTCGAGTATCGTGTCGTCAGGCTGGAGTTTGAATTCGCTGATGAGATTTCTGACAAGTTCGGCTGAAAAACCTTCTTTGTATTTCAGCCAACTGTGGATGCTGTCGTTCTTGCTCAGCTGGAAACTGACGCTTTTGCGGTCGAATCGGTCGGTTATATCGGCAAGCGGCCAATATTTTTCTTCCAGACGGAGTCGTTCTGAGTCAGAAGCGAAGCCTTCGGCTGAAAATGACGAGAGTTTCCATCGGTTGTCAGTATCCGTTGCAGTATATTCAGGGAATAGACTTGAAATCATGTCGGTCAAAGGCTTAGTGTCCATGCGCAGTAAGATGTCAGTTGGCCGTCATCTGTGAGATTTGCGGCAAAACTTAAGGTTGAATCCGAGAGCTGATCCCAGATCTCGGTAGCCATTTTTGCTTCGATGGCGGCTGCTATGAATGATGTGCACACCGGAGTCGGTCTGAATGCAGATCTGATGCGGGCAAGTGCGGAGTTGCCGGTTTTCCAGTGTTCATCGGCTCCGGCCGGGTCTATGCCGCCTTTGAGTTCTCCGAACATCAGGGCTTTTTGTGGATGATTCACAATGCGTCCGGAATCAAAACTTAGGCAGTCGCCATCGAAAAGGCAGATGTCTATATTGTTGTTGACCAATGGTATTTTTGTATTGAAAAACAAGAGGCGGTTCTTGCCGTCGTGGCTCCACTGGATGGCGGCGATTTCAGATGCTGCTGTAAAGTCGGCTTCGTAGCTGCCGCTTGTCCATCCGTTGTTTTTCTTTTGCTGTTTTGACAGCACGTAATATGGGATTTCCCGGATAGCCAGTAATGAAAGCAGTTTCCTGACGAGTTTCATCTGAGCGAGTTCACCGACATAGTTCCTCATGGATCCGCCGAGTGAATCACCTTTGATCAGCAGAAAGCGATATGTAAGTTCTTCTGCAAATTCATCGCCTGCGGGTTCAAGGAAATTCTTTATCAGAGCGCGTATTGCTTCGGTCTTGTCTGCTTCAGTGAAATATTTGAAGGCTTTGTCAGAAAGTCCGGACGCTGTAAGAAGAGCCGGGCGGATGGCATCGATGCCGAGCAGAGCCTGCGGATTTTCTGCTGTCAGGGCATATGCGCGTAGAGTCCTGGCCTGTTCGATGTACGGGCGCCCTTTTTCATTCTTTGCAAGAGCGGCCTCTATGAAGCCGCTGCGGGTCTGGGTGCGGGAGGTGATCAGTTCTTGGGCTGATCTGATGATCAATAGTGGATTCATGGGATTACAAAGGTACTTATTTTTCCGTTATGACGCAACCGAGGCCTCCGCTGTGTGGGCGGGGCCTCGGTGATATTGTAGGGTGGAGGAGGGGCTGATTCTGTCAGCGGCATGAGGCGCGCTTCATGCCATCAGCGACGTTCGACGGGTTTCATGTCGTAGGAGAGCATCGCGAGAGTGAAACCCCAGTAGATGAAGGCGAGCGATGTGAGGAAGCTTGTCATTGCCATGTCCTGTACCCAGCCTGCTTCAATAAAGAAGAAGCCGATGAGCATCAGCAGTATGCCGTTGATGAGCTGGAGCCACCAGTAGCGGCGTCCGCTCTGGTTGACTGCGCTGCAAAGGGCGCTGATGCCCCAGAAGATGAAGATGAAGGCAATGAAGTAGGGGAATACTGCTTCGGAGAGTACGATGCTGCGGACCATGAGGAAGCCGATGAACATGTCGATGATGCCTCCGGCAAGCCACCATCCCCAGCCTCTGCCGCGGTCAGGTCCGGAGGAGACGAGGAGCTGGACAATGCCCACAAGGATGAGCAGCCATCCGAAGATCTGGGATGCTACGGCGTAGCCGGCTACGGGCCAGAACCAATAAGCGAAACCGCAGATGACCATTAGGATTCCCGCTGCGAGGATCACCCACCAATAGCGGGTCTGTCCCCAGAATTTTTCAATTAGCGTTTTCATAACGTCTTGTGTTTTTTGTTAATAGTTGAAATTGATTTTGCGATATAGTTTGTGTGTTTGCTTCATAGAAGTGATTGCGCTGAATCGAAAGTGAGGAACAGCAGGATCACTCGCTATAATGTAATAACGCGCGGCGTTTTGAATTTGTTGAGAAAAAAGTGCTTAAGGACCTATGGCGCGGATGAGGCCGGCATACTGTCGGTCTGCGCGGCTGTGGCGGCGGCTGAGGTCAGATAGCGTTCCACGAGGGTGGAGTATTGTGGTGTGGTCTTGAAGCGGCGTATCTGGGCGTCGAGGGTGTCGGCAAGCGCGGTGTTGTCTTTGTTGACTACCCATGACTGGAACTGGGTGAACGATACTGGTGTGGCCAGGTTGACGTCAGGATAGTCCTCGGCGAGGCGTGTGGCTTTGGCTTCGTTGATGACGGCGCGCGGGATGCGCCCCATTGCGGTCAGCATGAAGAGTTGCTCGGCGCTGTGGATAGAGTCGTGACGCAGGATTATGGTGTCGCCGATCTCATGGCTCAGGTTGCGGAGGCGTTCGGCGATCGGTGTGCCTCCTACTGTCCAGACTTCCTTGCCGGCGAGGTCGAGGCGCGAACGGACGGTGGTGTCGAGGCTTATGAGTACCTGGCGGTCGAGGTAGACGGGTTCGGTGAAGCGGAAGCTGTCGCGCCGCGAGGAGGTAAGCGGATAGTCGGAGATGACCACGTCATAGACGCCGCGTTTCAGCTCGTCGAGTGCCGAGGTGACGGATGATATTGGGTAGAATTTGACATTGTCTCCATAGAGGGTGGCCATCTGTTTCATCATCTCGTAGTTGAAGCCTGCGAGTGAGTCGCCGTAGCGGTAGAGCGACATGGGTGAGTAGTCGATGGCCACGTTGATGGTGTCGCCTTTGGCGCGTGTGTATTCATAGCCGTTGTTTGCTACGGGCGAGGAGCAGCTTTTGACCGAGACGATCACTCCGACGGCTATGAGTATGAGCGAGAGGAGTATGCCTCCGCGGGGGCCGTGGAAGAAGTCTGCGAGGTTGCCGTGGCGTGGGCGGCCGGTGGTTTTATAGTCAGGGTCTGTGGGTGTCATAGGGCCGGTTGTCTGATACATTTATGTATATATAAACAATCGGCCGGCGAAAAAAGGTTGACGGATGAGCCTGTGCTTCGGCTTGTCAGGAGCGGATCAGTTTGAGAAGTCTACTATCACGCCCATCTGGAAGCGGCGCGGGTTGAGCGGATAGTGGGGCATGGAGAAGTAGTTGTTGTCGCCGATGAGGCCTTGGTTGACGTGTGAGAAGAGCACGAAGAAGCGGGCGCGTGAGAGCTTGAGGTTGAGATAGGCTGTCATGAAGGGGTAGTTTCCGCAGTCGATCTCGCGCTGGTTGCAGAAGGCCATTGTGGCGGGCTGGTAGGCGGGGGCCTTGTATTTTGTGTAGTAGTCGCAGTCTACACCGAGCTGGACTTTGAGCACTCTCGCCACTCTGAAGAGCAGATAGAGGTTGGAGTAGACGGCCAGTCTGGGCAGAGGTATGACTGCATCGTTGGTTGATGTCTGATAGATGATGGTATTGTCCCAGTTGAGTGCGCGCCAGCGGAGGTTCTGCTGTGCGCGGATGCTGAATACCTGCACGCTGCCGCTTTCCTGGGTGGGGAGCCCGTCGGCGTTGAAATAGATGTGGTTCTGGATGTTTTCCACTCCGACGTTGATGTTGGTTCCGGTGTGGGGGATGTTGAGGATGCCGCCGAGGCGGAGGCGCCGGATTTTTCCGAAATCGTTTTTCCAGGCAAAGTGGTTGGAGATGAAGTTGTTCATCAGATATGGCGCCGAGGTGTTGCTGAAAAGGCCATAGGCTTTGACCGATACGGTGTCGCCGAGCAGTCTGAATCGGGTCGATGCGTTGCCATCGATCTTGATTTCGCCTGCTGCGGGACCGATGAGTCCGATGTTGGCGGTGGCCTCGTAGTTGAGCAGATGGCCCTGCTGTTTGGTGAGCTGTGCGCCTACGTAGAGCAGGTTTTCATTGGCCTTGTGGGCGAGGCGCGACTCGAAGGGGTAGGGGGTCAGGGTGGCGGGCCGGTCGTCGCCTGAGATTGCCAGGGTGTCGGGTGTCTGCCAATAATGGCGTATCTCGTGGGTGACGAAGGCGGCGAGACCGGCTTTGGCGTATTTGTTGAAGCCTTCAAGCAGAGAGATGCCTATGGTGTTGCGCAGAGAGTTGTATTTGGTGCGGTCGCAGGTGGCATCGGCGTCAAGATAGTGGTTGGCCCAGTATTCCTTGCCTTCCGAGGAGCTGGTGTTGGTGAAGCGGTGGCGGGAGTCTTTGTAGTCAAGAGTCCAGATGAAGCTCGACACGGGGACGTATTCGCGGGCCACTACGGAGTCGTTTTCGTCGCGGGTCTCTTTCCAGAAGCCCACTTTGTAGCGGTGGTTCATGTAGAACTGCTGTCCGCGCACACGTGAGTGGGCTGCTGACAGATAGGTCGGGATACTTTTGGGGTTGATGGTCGAGACTCCGCCCTGGATTTTGGCCGGATCGGTGATGTAGAGGTCGTCGGTGATGCCGCCGTTTTCCTTGTTGAGGAAGTTAAAGGAGTTGAAGAAGGCCTGCATTTCATAGCGGTCGCCCATGTAGGACCCTGATAGCCCCCAGGAGAAACCTTTGGCGGCCTGATATTCATAGCTGCCTTTGGAGTAGGGATAGTGGACGCGGGCACCGATCTGCGCGCGCTTGCTGATATTGCCTGAGAAGAGCATGCGCAGATAGTCCTGGGCTATTTCGCGTCCGCCTCCGGTGTTGTAGCCCAACTGGGTCACGGGGATGCGGGTGTTGAAAAAGCGCATGTTGTCGACGGTCGGAATCCAGAACTGTTTTGCATCGCGGAAAAAGAAGTCGCTCATGGGCTCGCTTTCCATGAAGATCATGTTTTTGCCGACGGAGGCCTGATTGCCTGTGGTGGCGAAGGCAGGGCTGACAGAGGTAGGGACGGCCGTGCGGTAATAGTTGTGCATGAGGGTGTCCATCGGAACCCGTTCGCGCAGTCCGAGCGGCTGGATGATGCGCCAGCAGTATGACAGCGAGTCAGACGGTGTGTCATCTTTGCCGAACCCCTGGAGTCCGGCCATGAGTATGGTGAAAATGATGAGGATATGCTTTTTCATAATGTGCCTGCAAAGGTACTTAAAAATCGCGCATAAAAAAAATTATCCGTCATCTCGACGAATAATCTTCTTACCTTAAATCTAATACCATGAAAAACTGATGCAAAGGTATAGACTTTTTGGGATATGTCAAATATTTATGTTTAAAAACATCTTCGTTTTAACTTTATTTTACCATTCGGGTATTGGAATGAGATTTCGTTAACAGGGATTAAACTTTTGCGGAGATTAAGAGGCCGTTTTTAAACAGCCCCTAAGAACTTTGGAGCGGCGGCTATTTCCGGGTGATGGAAAAAATGTTGACAGCGTTGCCTCCGCGTTTTTTGCGGCCTTGTGAGGTGACGACTATGTATTTTCCGTCGGCTGACCGACCGAGGCCTACTGGGTAGGAGTCGCAGCGGATCGAGGTCTCGAGTTTCATGGTCCGGGCGTTGACTATGTCGATACGGTTGGCGAAGTTGCAGGCAGCATAGACATATCTGCCATCGGGCGAGACTTCGATGGTGCGCGCGCCGGCACCAACCTTGCATCCTTTCCATCCGTTTGCCTTGATGGCGCGACGTTTTGCGGCCGAGGCCGAGGCGATGGCGTTGCTGAGACTGTCGGTGTGGATTTTCCAGACCATGCCGTTGACGTTGCAGGAGGCGAAGAGGTTTTTGCCGTGGAGGGTGAGGTGTCTTACATTATATATATTGTTGATGAAGCCTATGTGTTTCATGGTTTTCAGGTCGACCACGGCTATGGAGCCTGCCATGCAGCCGATGAGCATGTGGCGGTCGCCGGGGAGGAAAACTGTGCCGCGCAGGAGGTAGCCGGAGTTGGAATCGCGGTTCACGGATTCGTTAAGCGGAAAGTCGAGTTTGAGTTTGTTGCCGATAGTGACGGGCGGCAGATGGCTCCAGCGGGCCGGATCGGGCGAGGAGATGTCAATCAGGCCTACGGTGTTGTCGCCCCAGTGGGTGACTGCAAGAAGTCGGCCGGAGTTTGAGACGGAGACCATCTTGGGGAGAGGGCCGGTGTCAAACATGCGGACAATCGAGTCGGTGCGGGTGTCAACCACGGCCATTGCCGAGGGGTCCTGGGCATTGATGTCGAAGGTGCGGCGGTAGTAGGGAATCCAGAGGTATCTGCCGCTGTGGGAGAAGGTCATCTCCACGGGTTTGCCGCTGAAAGATCTGCGGGCGCCGTTGAGATAGTGTTCCCACTTATAGTGAGGCGAAGAGGTCCAGTTGTCGCCCTGTCCGTTTTTGAATGTGTGGCTGATTACTTTCAGCTTGCGCATGCTTCGGGCATCATAGACTATGGTGCGGCAGCCTTCAAGTGAGTTCACATAGAAGCGAGAGCCGTCGGGATGGAAAGCGGCTGACTTCGGCGAATGGATGTCGGTGTCATAGGTGGAGCGCTGCGAGGCGTTGAACTGCTGCTTTTTGCCGATATTGGTGATGGTGATTGCTCCGTCGCGTGTCGAGGCTTTGTCGCCTATTTCGGAGCGGACCAGGGCTGGTTCGTCGGTCTGCGCTGTGGTCGTGACGAACGGCGCGGCTGTCAGGAGCATGGCTGTCGCTGCGCGCAGGAGGAGCCGGAGAGGGTGTGTCGGGTGGTGTGATGTCATTTTCCTTTGATGGTTTGTTGAAATGATTGGTCAGGTTGGAATTTGATTTTTATAGGCTGTTTTTAACAGCCCTTTAAATTGTGTGTCGATGAATCATCGGTGGTTCCGTGTGTCGGATTGCAACGCATGAAAAAATGCGGGCGCTAAGATAATGAAAATTTTGCAGATAGCATCTGTCGGGAATACAAAAAAGCGGTCTGAGCGCACGGGGTGAGGCTCAGACCGCTAGATATGTGGGTGTGTGGAAGGAAAGGCCTATTCCTTTGCCGGGAAGGCGCTTATTCCCACTCGATTGTGGCCGGCGGTTTGGAGGAGATGTCGTAGCAGACGCGGTTGACGCCGCGGACTTTGTTGATGATATCGTTGCTGACTTTGGCCATGAAGTCGTAGGGGAGGTGGGCCCAGTCGGCGGTCATGGCGTCGGTCGAGGTTACGGCGCGCAGGGCTATGGCACGTTCGTAGGTGCGTTCGTCGCCCATGACTCCTACGCTCTGCACGGGGAGGAGGATGGCTCCTGCCTGCCATACTTTGTCGTAGAGATCCCAGTCGCGGAGACCGCGGATGAAGATGTCGTCGGCGTCCTGGAGGATGCGGACTTTCTCAGGGGTGATGTCGCCGAGAATGCGGACGGCGAGGCCGGGGCCGGGGAAGGGGTGACGTTTGATGAGGTGGTCTGGCATGCCGAGCTGACGGCCTACGGCGCGGACTTCGTCTTTGAAGAGCAGACGGAGGGGTTCGCACAGACGGAGGTTCATCTTTTCGGGCAGACCGCCTACGTTGTGGTGGCTCTTGATGGTTGTGCCGGTGATGGAGAGGCTTTCGATGCAGTCGGGGTAGATGGTTCCCTGAGCGAGCCATTTGACGTCTTTGATCTTATGGGCTTCTTCATCAAACACATCGATGAAGCCTTTGCCTATGATCTTGCGCTTGCGTTCGGGTTCGGTGACTCCGGCGAGTTCGCTGAAGAATTTTTCAGAGGCGTCGACGCCGATCACGTTGAGGCCGAGACATTCGTAGTCGTGGAGCACGTCGCGGAATTCGTTTTTGCGCAGCATGCCGTGGTCTACGAAGATGCAGGTGAGGTTCTTGCCGATGGCGCGGTTGAGGAGCACTGCGGCTACCGAGGAGTCGACTCCGCCACTGAGGCCGAGCACCACCTTGTCATCGCCGAGCTGCTCTTTGAGCTGGGCCACTGTAGATTCGATGAATGATTCGGCAGTCCAGTCCTGCTTGCCGCCGCAGATGTCGACCACGAAGTTGCGCAGAAGCTGGGTTCCGTGTTCCGAGTGGTAGACTTCGGGGTGGAACTGCACGCCCCAGGTCTTTTCGCCTTCAACCTGATAGGCGGCTATTGCAACCTTGTCGGTGGAGGCTATGGTGTTGAATGAGTCGGGGATTGCGGTGATGGTGTCGCCGTGGCTCATCCACACCTGTGATCCTGCGGGGATGTTTTTGAACAGAGGGTTGGCGGTGTCGATCTTTGTCAGGTGGGCACGGCCGTATTCGCGTGAAGGAGCGGGTTCCACACTGCCGCCTGAGGTGTAGGCGATGAACTGAGCTCCGTAGCAGATGCCGAGCACCGGCAGGTGTCCGCGCAGGCGCGAGAGTTCGGTGCGGAAGGCTTTTTCATCGTAGACCGAGAAGGGGGAGCCTGAGAGAATCACGCCGATGACCGAGGGGTCGTCATAGGGGAACTTGTTGTAGGGCAAGATCTCGCAGTATTCGCCGAGCTCGCGCACACGGCGTCCGATGAGCTGTGTGGTCTGCGATCCGAAGTCAAGAATGATTATCTTTTCCTGCATAAAGTGGGAATAAGAGATGGTTGTGGTAATGGATTGATTTCTGAGTGCAAATTTACTCAAAAATCGTGAGATTTTCACCCCGTCGCAATAAAGATGGTGAAATTTTATTAAAGCGCCTCAAAAGTGCTTTAAAATAGGCTCAAATAGTAGTTTAAAGGCGGTTATGTGAGAAAAATTGAGTAATTTTGCGGGCTAATTCAAAATGAGACAATGAACAGAATAAAACTTTTTCTGACCGATGTAGACGGGACGCTGACTGACGGGGGTATGTATTACACCGCCGGGGGTGATGCCATGAAAAAGTTCAACGCGCGCGACGGCATGGGGCTGCTGCTCCTTCAGAAGGCCGGCATAAAGGTGGGGATCATCACCAGCGAGAACACCGGCATTGTCAGAAGCCGTGCCGAAAAGCTCGGTGTGGATTTTCTTGTCCAGGGCCGGCGTGACGGCGGCAAGCTTGAAGCCGCGCTTGAGATCTGTGCCCGGATAGGCATCGGGCTTGACGAGGTGTCATACATAGGCGATGATGTCAATTGCAGCGATCTGCTGCGCGCCGCTGGTGTGGCTGCCTGTCCGGCCGATGCGATGGCTGCCGTCAAGGCTATAGAAGGAATACGGATAATGAATCTTAAAGGAGGAGAGGGCTGTGTGCGGGAGTTTGCCGAAGCGGTCCTTTCCGGGGAATATTGACAGATTGTTTAAAAACAATCTCTAAACCAATACTGAAACAAATGAGCAAAGTAAAAATATCAGTGACTTTCATGCTGCTTGCGGTGACGTTCTGCGTCTGCCTGATAGTCAGCAATCTGATGGAGATAAAGACTGTGGATCTGGGTCCGCTCACCATAACCGCGGGCGTGGTGGTCTTTCCGATCTCCTATATTCTCAATGACTGTATAGTCGAGGTCTATGGCTTCAGCAAGGCGCGTCTTGTCATCTGGCTCGGCTTCGGGATGAATCTTCTTGTCTCGCTGCTGCTGCAGCTCGGCATCTGGCTTCCGGGAGCGCCGTCGTGGCAGGGCCAGGAGGCTATGGAGGTGGTCTTCGGGGCTGTCCCGCGCATCTTCGCGGCCAGTTTCATTGCCTTCCTGTGTGGCTCGATGGTCAATGCTTATGTGATGTCGCGCATGAAGGCTGCCTCTAACGGACGCCGCTTTTCTCTGCGGGCCATCGTGTCGTCGCTGTGGGGCGAGGGGGTTGATTCGGTGATCTTCTTCCCGATAGCTTTCGGCGGCATCCTTGCATGGAATGAAATAGCGATGCTGATCATCACGCAGACCTTCCTGAAGACTTTCTACGAGGTGCTGATCCTGCCGGTGACCATGAGGGTTGTAAAGATGCTGCGCGATCATGAAGGAGGCGATGTGACAGATGATAGCCGGACGTCATACAAATGGTGGAAGATCAATGAAATATGAAGGTGTCAAGTGGGTGTGGTTCGATCTTGACGACACTCTGATTGATTTTCATGCCAATTCGCGGCTGGCCAATGCGATCATCTATCGCGAGGCCGGCCTTGACCGCTATTATGCCACTCCTGAGCAGTGGATCGAGGCATATGAGGGGCACAACCGCCTGCTGTGGGACCGCTACAGCCGAGGGGAGATCACGCAGGGTTTTCTGCGTGTCGACCGTTTCGCCACACCGCTGTCTCCCCGCTGGGCCGGAAGTCGCGAAGATCTTGAAGCCTTCTGCTGGAGGCTCGACAGGGAGTATCTCGACCGGCTTGCCGAGCAGACGGTGATGATTGACGGTGCCGTTGAGCAGCTCTCCCGCCTGCGCGCGCATTATAATATAGGTGTGCTCAGCAACGGGTTCAAGGAAGTGCAGCATCGGAAGCTGGAAAACACCGGACTCGCACCGCTTGTGGATCTTGTGGTGCTCAGCGATGACGTGGGCTTCAACAAACCGGACCTGCGTATCTTTGCCCATGCCATGAAGCGCGCCGGAGAGATGGATCCGCAGGCCCATCTGATGATCGGCGACAACCTTGCGGCCGATGTAGGCGGGGCTGTCAGGGTGGGCTGGCGTGCAATACACTTCGACCGCACTCAGCCAGGGTTGCGCTGGAGAGGAAGCCATATTGCCATAGCCAATCTGAAGCTACTTGAGGGGCTTCTGTGAGGCTTTTTCGGCGTTTTTTCGCGCTAAAGTGGTGAGAAAGTGAAATTTAAGCAAAAAATTATAGGAATTATAGTTGATAATCCAAAAAAAGTTCCGATATTTGCACTTGCAAAAAATTGCGCCTTGAAAAAGCGCAACGTCAAAGATATTAACCAATTATAAAATTCATATTGTAATGACTAAAGCTGACATCGTTAACGAGATCTCAAAATCAACCGGAATTGACAAGGCCAACGTGCTCGAAACCATCGAGAAATTCATGGAGACCGTAAAGGAATCTCTCTCTCACGGCGAAAACGTCTATCTTCGCGGCTTCGGTAGCTTCATCACCAAGGTGCGTTCGGAAAAGACTGCCCGTAACATATCAAAGAACACCACTATCATCATCCCCGAACACCGCATCCCCGCATTCAAGCCCGCCAAGGTGTTTATGGAAGAGGTTAAGGATCTGAAATAATTCTGCCTGCCAGAAAATCCAACTTTTAGTTAAACAAAATAAATACCAACCACATGCCAAGCGGAAAGAAAAGAAAAGGCCACAAGATGGCTACCCACAAGCGTAAAAAACGCCTTCGCAAAAACCGCCACAAGAAGAAATAATTCTTGCGTAGTTGCGTAATGAACACGAAGAACAAACTCTTTTGCCCGGCTCTTGAACAAAGACGCACGCAAAAGGTTTGTTCTTTGCGTCATTTCTCTAATCCGGATAACGCTTATCAATGAAAAGTGAACTGATTGTAGACGTACAGCCCGGTGAGGTTTCGATAGCCTTGCTTGAGGATTCGCGGCTCGTCTCCTTGCAGAAGGAGTCGCGCAACATCGCCTACGCTGTCGGAGACATCTATCTTGCCAAAGTCAAGAAACTGATGCCCGGCCTTAACGCCGCCTTCGTCAACGTGGGCTACGAGAAGGACGCTTTTCTTCATTATCTGGATCTCGGTTCTCAATTCTCCACCTACTCGGCCTTTCTGAAGGCCATTCTCGTCGACAAGAAGTCTGACACCACCGTCCCGAAAATCAAGCGCCTGCCCGACATCGACAAACACGGAGCCATTACCGGCGTCCTGGAACCGGGTCAGGAACTCATGGTTCAGATAGTCAAGGAGCCTATCTCGTCGAAAGGCCCCCGTCTGACCACTGAGATCACTTTCACCGGACGCTACATGGTGCTCATACCATTCGGCGACAAGATCTCCCTTTCGCAGAAAATCAAGACCACGGAAGAAAAACTCCGCCTGCGTCAGCTCATCGAAAGCATCAAGCCGAAAAACTTCGGAGTAATCATCCGCACCTCGGCCGAAGGAAAGAGCGTAAGGGAGCTGCACCACGAGCTCAAAACCCTCCTGCGCTGCTGGGAGGAGACAGTGGCAAAAGCGCAGAAAGCAAGCGCCCCGGCTCTCATTTTTGAAGAGGAAAGCCGCATCGTCGGAATGCTTCGCGACGTATTCAGCCCCACTTTCGAGAGCATTCATGTCAATGACAAGGAAATCTTCAGCCAGATTTCAAAGTATGTCAACCTCATTTCACCGGAGAGCAAAGACATCGTCAAGCTTTATGAGGACGATGTCCCCATCTTCGATCATTTCAGCATCACCCGCCAGATAAAATCGTCGTTCGGAAAGACGGTTTCATTCAAATCAGGCGCCTATGTAATCATCGAACATACCGAGGCACTCCATGTCATTGACGTCAACTCCGGCAACCGCTCGAAAGCCGCGCCTGACCAGGAAAGCAACGCGCTTGAGGTCAACCTGCGGGCCGCCGACGAGATAGCCCGCCAGCTACGCCTGCGCGACATGGGCGGCATCATCGTCATCGACTTCATCGACATGAACAAAGCCGAGCACCGGCAGAAACTCTATGAACACATGCGCGAGGTGATGGCCAACGACCGCGCCCGCCACAACATTCTGCCGCTGAGTAAGTTCGGGCTGATGCAGATCACCCGCCAGAGAGTGCGCCCGGTGCTTGACATAAACACCTCCGAAACCTGCCCGTCGTGTCACGGCAAAGGCGAGGTGCGCCCGTCGCTGCTCTTCACCGATCTGCTGCACGAAAAACTCGACTATCTGGTCAACACGCTTAAGACCAAACACTTTGTGCTCTATGTGCACCCCTTCGTGTCGGCCTATCTGAAGAAAGGTTTCCCGTCGCTCTACCGTCGCTGGCAGCTTGAATTCGGCTTCAACTTCCGGATCGTGCCTGACGAATCGCTCGCCTATCTGCAGTATCGCGTACTTGACCGCGACCGCAACGAAATCGACCTCAAGGAAGAGAAAGACATGGACTCCTCGGCATCGAAATCAAAAGCAAAAACCAAGAACCGAACCCAGGAAGATTAGCATCCAAGCATTTTCCCTGTTCTTACGAACCCTATCAGAAACCTCCCGCCGCAGACTGCAAGGTCTGAGCCGGGAGGTTTTTCGCATCTTCCGGCAGTAGCGGCAGTCAGGGAATGGAGGGTGCTGAGTCCGTGTGTCGGCGTGGTTGGCCTTAAGAACAATTTCGAGGAGATTTTTTGTCGGGATTAAATTTGCTTTACAATTTTTTATGACTAATTTTGCAAGGGCTAAGAACGCCTGTGCGTAATTGGCCCGAAATCAATTTAATCACAACTAATTATAAGCATTAATTTATTATTTTTCATATCATGGATATTTCCCACATCGAGCACGTCGGCATCGCAGTTCCTGATCTGAAGGAAGCCATCGCCTTTTACGAAAACACCCTTGGCCTTAAATGCTTTGCCATTGAAGAAGTTGAAGATCAGAAAGTACGCACCGCCTTCTTCAAGGTAGGCCAGACCAAGATCGAACTTCTTGAAGGAACTTCTCCTGAAAGCGCCATCTCAAAGTTTATCGCCAACAACGGCGGCCGCGGCGGCATCCAGCACATCGCATTCGCCATTGAAGACGGTGTGGCCAACGCTCTGGCAGAAGTCGAAGGCAAAGGCTGCCGTCTGATCGACAAGGCTCCGCGCAAGGGTGCCGAAGGTCTGAACATCGCGTTCCTTCACCCGAAATCAACTTGCGGTACTCTTATCGAACTCTGCGAGGACCCCAACAAGTAACATCCATCTCCCATCCCCGTCAGCAATGACGGAGACAGAAGAAATCTACAACCAAGAACTCCACCCATTTTACTTCAAAACAAATGAGTAACCAGCTTGAAAAAGTAAAAGAGCTTATCGCCCTTCGCGAAGAAGCCCGCTTAGGCGGTGGCGAAAAGGCCATTCAGAAACAGCACGAGAGAGGCAAATACACAGCCCGCGAGCGTATCGCACAGCTTCTCGATGAAGGCTCTTTTGAGGAAATCGACATGTTTGTCCGTCATCGTTGCTACAACTTCGGACAGGAAAAGAAAAGCTATCTCGGCGACGGCGTTGTGACCGGCTACGGCACAATCGACGGCCGACTCGTATATGTATTCGCTCAGGACTTCACCGTGTTCGGCGGATCTCTCAGCGAGACAATGGCCCTCAAGATCTGCAAGATCATGGACATGGCCATGAAGATGGGCGCACCCGTCATAGGTCTCAACGACTCAGGCGGCGCACGTATCCAGGAAGGCATCAACGCACTCGCAGGCTATGCCGAAATTTTCCAGCGCAACATCCTCGCCTCAGGCGTGATTCCCCAGATCTCCGGCATCCTCGGCCCCTGCGCCGGCGGTGCGGTGTATTCTCCCGCGCTGACTGACTTCACCATCATGACCAAGGGCATCAGCTACATGTTCCTCACCGGCCCGAAGGTGGTCAAGACCGTGACTGGCGAAGACGTGACCCAGGAAGCACTCGGCGGCGCAACCGTGCACTCGCAGAAGAGCGGTGTGGCACACTTCGCAGCCGAAGACGGCGAAGAGACCCTGCGCATCATCCGCAAGCTCTTCAGCTACATCCCCCAGAACAACCTCGAAGAACCGCCGCTGGTTGAATGCAACGACCCCATTGACCGTCTGGAAGACTCTCTGAACGAGATCGTGCCTGACTCGGCCAACCATCCCTATGACATGTATGAGGTTATCAACGCAATCGTCGACAACGGCGAATTCCTTGAAATCCAGCGCGAATACGCAAAAAATATCATCATCGGCTTTGCCCGTTTCAACGGCCAGGCAGTCGGCATAGTTGCCAACCAGCCCAAATATCTCGCCGGTGTGCTTGACAGCAACGCATCTCGCAAGGGTGCCCGCTTTGTCCGCTTCTGCGATGCCTTCAACATTCCTCTGGTGACCCTCGTCGACGTCCCCGGCTTCCTCCCCGGTACCGGTCAGGAATACAACGGCGTGATCCTCCACGGCGCCAAGCTCCTCTATGCCTACGGCGAGGCCACAGTGCCCAAGGTGACAGTCACACTGCGCAAGAGCTACGGCGGCAGCCACATCGTGATGTCATGCAAGCAGCTTCGCGGCGACATGAACTACGCATGGCCCACGGCAGAAATCGCTGTTATGGGGGGCGCAGGCGCTGTTGAAGTGCTCTATGCCAAGGAAGCCAAGGCAGCTGAAGATCCCGCCAAGGTGCTCCGCGAAAAGGAAGACGAATACAACAAGCTCTTCTGCAACCCCTACAACGCCGCCCGCTACGGCTATATCGACGACGTCATCGAACCTCGCAACACCCGCTTCCGCATCATCCGTGCCCTGCAGCAGCTTGCGACCAAGAAGGTTGTCAACCCGGCCAAGAAACACGGCAACATACCTCTCTAAACCGCGAGGGAAGGTCACCCCAAACCGATAAAACAAACATCAGAAAAAGTTATGAAGAAAAGACTTTTAACGCTGTTGCTGGTGACTCTCGCCTGTGTCACGGCAGTGTCGGCCCAAGGTCGCCGCGGTCTGCGCCTCAACGAGGTGATGATCGCCAACGACTCCACAAGTGTGGTGGACGACTTCGGCCGTTACAGTGCCTGGGTCGAGCTTTACAACTCGACTTTCGCACCGCTGGAGATCTCAAGCGTCTTCATCACCAACGACCGCAGCAACAATACTCTCTATCCCGTGCCTTTAGGCGACGTGAATACCGAGATTCCCGCCCGTCAGCATGTGCTGTTCTGGGCCGACGGAGAGCCCAACAAGGGAACTTTCCATCTGAATTTCACCTTCACTCCCGGCGAGGACAACTATCTTGCCATCTATGACGCCAACGGCCTGTCGCTCATCGACGAGATCGTGGTGCCCGGCAACCTGCTCCCCGGACAGTCATATGCCCGCAAGGCTGACGGCGAAGGCGGTATCAACAACCCTGAGGACTGGGAAGTGCGTGACGGCTCTGAAGCCAAGTATATCACGCCTTCAAGCAACAACATCATCAAGAGCACCAACAATAAGGTGGACAGCTTCGCTGAAAACGATCCCCACGGATTTGCGATGGCTGTGATGGCGATGTGCATCGTGTTCTCGGCGCTGCTTGTGCTTTCGATCTGCTTCTACATCATCAGCCGCATCGGAGCCTCTGTGTCGCGCTCGCGCAAGATCAAGGCTCTCAGCTCAGATGACGAAGAACTGGCAGACCACCATCACGAACAGGATTCAGGTGAGGTCATCGCCGCTATCTCGGCAGCTCTCTCCGAGCATCTCGATGCTCATGATCGCGAAAGCACAGTGCTGACCATCAACAAGGTGCGTCGTGCTTATTCGCCCTGGAGCTCGAAGATCTACAATCTGCGCGAACTTCCCCGCAAATAATCGTGTCCACCTCATTAACACTTTCAACCATTGAAACACTATCACGACAATGAAAGAATATAAATATAGAATCAACGGTAACCCATACACCGTCAAAGTCGGCGACATCGACAACAATATCGCCAAGGTGGAGGTCAACGGTGTTCCCTATAAGGTGGAACTCGAAAAGACCGAAAAGCCTGTGACCATCGTAACCGCCCCGCGTCCATCGGCAGCTCCCCGCACAGAGAGCGGCGCCAAGGTGATCGCCAAACCCAAAGCCGCAGCCGCAGGCTACAGCGTCGAGGCTCCTCTGCCCGGTGTGGTAGTTTCGGTCAACGTCAAAGTGGGAGATGTCGTCAAGGCATCTGACACTGTAGTCGTGCTTGAGGCCATGAAAATGGAAAATGCCATCCATGCAGGCCAGGATGGCACAGTTGCCTCGATCGCTGTCTCGGCAGGTGATTCCGTGCTCCAGGGTGCAGCCCTCATTACCCTCGAATAAAAAGAGTGAGTGTAGTCTTACAATCTGATTGAAAACCTCACTTCCAAGTAACAGCATCAATTATGTTTAGCGAATTCTTAACCCAAAACCTTCAGGAGTTCTGGCATCTGACAGGTTTCTACAACGCCACGTGGCAGCATCTGGTGATGCTGGTGGTGGGCTTGTTCTTCATCTGGCTTGCCATTAAGAAGAACTTCGAGCCCATGCTCCTCGTGCCTATAGGTTTCGGTATCCTTATCGGCAATGTGCCCTTCAACACTACCGCCGGTCTGGAAATCGGTATTTATGAAGAAGGCTCCGTGCTCAATATCCTCTACAACGGTGTGAGTGCAGGCTGGTATCCGCCTCTGATCTTCCTCGGCATCGGCGCCATGACCGACTTCTCGGCACTGATCGCCAATCCGAAGCTCATGCTCATCGGCGCTGCCGCGCAGTTCGGTATCTTCGGTGCCTACATGGTGGCTCTTCTTTTAGGCTTTGCTCCTGACCAGGCCGGTGCGCTTGCCATCATCGGCGGTGCCGACGGTCCGACAGCAATCTTCCTTTCGTCGAAACTCGCTCCGAACCTAATGGGCGCCATTGCCGTGTCGGCTTACTCCTATATGGCTCTCGTGCCAGTGATCCAGCCGCCGCTGATGCGCTTGCTGACCACCAAGAACGAGCGTCTGATCAAGATGAAGCCCGCGCGTGCCGTGTCGCAGAACGAAAAGATCATTTTCCCGATCGTGGGTCTGATCCTCACCTGCTTCGTTGTGCCTTCGGGTCTGCCGCTGCTCGGCATGCTCTTCTTTGGCAACCTTCTGCGTGAGTGCGGTGTCACCAACCGTCTGGCCAAGACTGCCAGCAATGCCCTCACCGATATTGTCACCATCCTTCTGGGCATGACAGTCGGCGCATCGACCCAGGCGTCAGAGTTCCTGACTTCGGAGACTATCTGCATCTTCCTTCTTGGCTTCATGGCGTTTATCATCGCCTCGGCCAGCGGTGTGATCTTCGTCAAGCTCTTTAATCTGGTTCTTCCGAAGTCCAAGAAGATCAATCCGCTTATCGGCAACGCCGGCGTTTCGGCCGTTCCGATGTCGGCACGTATTTCAAACAACCTCGGTCTGGAATACGATCCGAGCAACTACCTGCTGATGCACGCTATGGGCCCGAACGTGGCCGGTGTGATCGGTTCGGCTGTGGCAGCCGGTGTGCTTCTCGGATTCCTTGCCTGATGATATCAGGATCTGAATATCCCTTATAAAAACGCAGGGGCATAAATTTTAGCTGAATAAAATGTTATGCCTCTGCGTTTTTCATGATTACTTTCCTGCGATAAGTTATTTGTAATAAGTAACTCTGAAAAATTAATTTATACTATATGCGGAATTTATTCAGAGGCAGAATCGAGGAATGAAGAGGGAGTTTATAGACATAAACGACCGATGAAGAACTTGATTCTGACCGGAATAAAACCGCAGAGAGTATAAAAGATCCTCCATAGGAGATACTAATGTACATTATATCGTTTAATTTTGAAGAGTTACTTAAAAATTGTTCCAGGAATCCGGCCCTGATTGAGAACCATTGTGGCGGCAAGGGTGTTTATAAAATAGAAATTCTCACATCCGTATGCGTTTGATTTCAACTGCAGACCTCTTTTTTCGCCAATGCGGCACAGTGCATAGTGAATCGGCAGGCCTGATTTAAACCGAACAATAAGGTCCGGAACATTTATCCATTCTTTCTGATTTATGGTAACACGAAAACTTATTGATGCTCTCTACCGGAAATATAATCGGCCTCCGGCGTCGACAGACGAGCTTAACTTTTCTCTGCTTTTTGACTATGCGCTGGAAAATCACGGCATAGTCATTGATGAGGATGACCTGTTTATCGGAAGCGTTGATCCGTCATCGCCGTTTGCCAGAATTCCGCTCAGGCACATACACGAGATATTTGAATTTGAAAACCAGATAGCGATCGTGTTGCGCAACTCGATTGTCTTTCTGAGCAAGTCAGACTCTAAAGTGAATGTGCATCTGCGTATGGAAAAACCATCGGTCTGGTCGCGCATCAAAGATTCGTTGCTATATAGAGACTGACCGCCCGGCCGCTATTCTGTAATTACTTGTAATGATAAAGGATTCTTTCAACCGTGTGGCCCTTCTGACAGGGACTGAGGCTTTCGGGACTCTGGCCTCGCGCAGGGTCATAATCTTCGGCGTAGGCGGCGTGGGGAGCTGGACTGCCGAGACTCTGGTGCGCAGCGGTATAGCCCGGCTGACTATTGTCGATGCGGATACAGTGGCCGCCTCTAACATCAACCGTCAGCTGCCGGCCACGTCATCAACGGTAGGCCGTGTGAAAGTCGAGGTGATGAAGCAGCGTCTGCTTGACATCAACCCTGATGCCGAGATTGAAGCCATCCATGATTTTTATAACGCCGAAACCCAGTCGCGCTACGATCTCAGGGACTATGACTATGTCATAGATGCCATTGATTCGCTGGCTGACAAGGCTCTGCTCATTCTGAACGCAACGGCGGCAATGGCCGAGACGGCCAAAAGCTCCCGACCGGTGCACTTCTACTCATCGATGGGAGCGGCTCTCAAGCTTGACCCCTCGCGCATAGCCGTGGCTGAGTTCTGGAAAGTGAAAGGCTGCCCGCTTGCAGCGGCTTTAAGGCGCAAGTTTAAAAAATCGGGTGTTTTTCCGACCCGCAAGTTCCGCTGTGTCTATTCCGACGAACTGGTCGCAAATCATGCTGATGCGGTTATGCTCGCTGACCGGAGCGGGGCCATGACCTACGGAAAAGTGGCAGTCAACGGGGCTTTCATGCACATTACAGCTGTTTTCGGAATCACTCTTGCCTCTCTTGTCATCCGCGATGCCATCGGAAAGACTGTCTGAACGGACTTGAGATGTGCTTGTCAACCAAGCGCTAAGTCTCCTGTGATTAAGGAAATCTTTCATTATTGTAAATTTTGTTTTGATTCTGATAATTCCGACCTTTGCGCCCGAATTGTCAGTACCGACAGGTCACTTGGCCTGCTGTTTTTTGCCTTAAATTCACGTTTTTGAAAAATCAATCATAATCCATGAAATAAAAACTTTAGAAATGGTAACAGCTATTGTCACGTTTTTTATCCTCGGCTATCTGTGCATCGCACTTGAGAGTGTGTTGAAGATCAACAAAGCCGTACCCGCACTGCTTATGTGTGTTATCTGCTGGACTCTCTACGCCTGCGGCGTGGGCGACAGCGCTGACTATTCCGGACGTCTGCTCCATCATCTCGGAGAGACCTGCGAGATTCTCTTCTTCCTTATGGGCGCCATGACCATCGTGGAGATCGTCGATGCCAACGGCGGATTCTACTTCGTTCATGACGCATTGGCCACCAAAAGCAAAAGAGCTCTTCTGTGGCGCATCACAGCCATGACCTTCATCCTCTCGGCCATACTTGACAATCTTACCACCTCGATCGTGATGATCATGGTGCTGCGCAAGCTGATCGAAGACCACAAAGACCGCATGATCTACGGCGGCATCATCATAATCGCGGCCAATGCCGGCGGAGCCTTCTCGCCGATCGGCGACGTTACCACCATTATGCTCTGGATCAAAGGCATGATCTCGACCGGCGGTGTGATCTCTCAGCTCATCATCCCCTCGATTGTCTCGGTTGTCGTCTCGGCTCTCTGCGTCTCGCTCTACCTCAAAGGCGAGGTCGTGGCTCCGAAACAGTCTGAAGCCAATGAAGTCAGGAATTCTCCGGCTGACCGCAAGATCATACTCATCTTCGGTGTGGCCGGCCTGATCTTCGTGCCTATCTTCAGAATGCTCACCGGTCTGCCCCCTTTCATGGGCATACTCCTCGCTCTCGGTGTGCTGTGGCTTGTAAGCGAATGGCGCTCCAACCGTTGCTCTATCCTGGCCGGTGACTCGCATCTGAAAGTGACAACTCTGCTTTCGCGCATTGACCTCGCCACCATCCTCTTCTTCCTCGGCATTCTCCTCGCAGTGGCCACCCTCCAGGAAACCGGAGTGCTCACCGCGTTCGGCCAGTGGCTCAATGAAGTCTCCAATGGCAACCACTATCTTGTGACCGGTGTCATCGGCGTGGTTTCAAGCATCGTCGACAACGTGCCCCTCGTGGCAGGCTGCATGGACATGTATGCCATCGCTCCGACCGGCGATTTTGCCTGCGACGGCCTGTTCTGGCAGCTGCTTGCCTACTGTGCCGGAGTCGGCGGCTCGATGCTCATCATCGGATCGGCAGCCGGAGTCGTGGTCATGGGCCTCGAAAAAATCAGCTTCGGCTGGTATCTGCGCCGTTTCACCTGGATTGCCTTCGTCGGTTATATCGCAGGTATCGGAGCATATGCCCTCGAAACACTTTTCATGTAATTTTCAGCGGCATTTTCAGCTAAAAAGCTAAAATGTTTTGAAATACGAAAAAGAATTGCTAATTTTGCAGCGCAAATCCGTGAGGCGTCCGCCGGGACAGTCTGAAACAGGGCGTTTTTGCGGCCGTCTCACCAATCAATAACTTAAATATCAATAATCAAGAAACCAAAATGATCATCGTACAAGTAAAAGAAGGTGAAAACATCGAAAAGGCACTGAAGAAATTCAAGCGTAAATTTGAAAAGACCGGCATCGTTCGCGAGCTTCGTTCACGTCAGGCTTTCCAGAAGCCCTCTGTGACCAACCGTAAGAAAATGATGAAGGCTGTTTACGTCCAGCAGCTTCGTGCCAACGAAGAATAAGATTTTTCTGATTAGCACTCTACCTTTAGACAATCAACCGAAAGGAGGTCAGGAAAACATCCGGAAATCACCCGAATTTATTTGAAAGAAACATATTCAATGGCGGTGAAGATTGCAGACTGCAACTCTTCATCGCTATTGTTATGACTTGAAACGTTATATAATATAATACACCTATATTAATATAGGTATTGATATAAGCATTACTCACCTCTGACATTCCGCCTGCTGATTATGTCGCGCATATTTCTACTGTTGGCCTGCCATCTGACACTGCTCCTTGCAGTGTCATGCTCACATGCAGGTGTAGAAAAGAATGCCATATATGACGGCGGCAGTTTCGAACTGTATCCAGACAGCATTGTCCGGGGCCACCGGATCTACACAGCCTCCGGCCTCAGGGCGGCTGAGTCAGGCAGGGCAGGGTGGGGCGATTCGCTTCACAGAACCGTGGCCTACAGTTCGGCCGGACGCATGGCCGATGCACTGTTTGCCGCCGCGCTCGCCGATACTTCGGCATTGACAGTGGCTGATGTCAGGCTGGCAGGGGCCTTTCTGCGGCCAGAGGAGTCAATGGCTGCGCTCATGGCAGAGGTGGCCGACGGCTGTATCCGCTGCCAGGATTTCCCGAAGATTTCCGACATAGGCTGCTGGGCCATTGCCGCCTGGGAACTGTATTGTGTGACCGGCTCGCGCCAGTGGCTCAAAGAAGCCTATGACATACTGACCGCCTCAATCCGCAGGCAGTGGAAGCAACCCTCCGGAAGAATCGCCCCCCTGGTGTGCGGGCAGGTCGCACGGATTGACAATCCTGCGGACTATTATCCTGACTGGATGACGGCGATGGACCGCTACCAGACACTGGCTCTGGAGGTCAACGTCTCGCAGGCCACGGCCAGTTCTGTAGCGTCGCGTATGGCCGGAGAACTGAATCTCTATGCCGAGCATGAGCATCAGATCCAGTTTGCAGCCTTGCGTTCAGCGATCAATGACCGCCTGTGGATTCCCGACGGGCAGCGCTACGGACAGTATCTCTACGGAGTTTATTATCCGGTGTTGTCAGCCGTGTCTGACAGTCGTGCGAACGCGCTCTGCGTGCTCGACGGCATAGCCACAGCGGAGATGGCCGAGGATCTGGTCAGCGCCATGCCGGTCTATCGTGACGGAGTACCTGATGTCTGTCCGCAGATCAACCCGGCTGCCGGCTCTTGCTCGCCGCTTACCCAGGCTCTTTTCACTCTTGCGGCCGCCAAGGTCCGCAACCCGCAGGCCTTTGTGCTTGGAGTGGCATCGCTTATGAACATGGCTGTTGACGGCAATCTAACTTCCGAGTGGCCGGCAGTGGTCTGCAAAGGCTTTTTCGGTATGGATTTCACTCCTGATGGCATTGACTTCCGACCGATAGTGCCGGTGGCATTCGCAGGAGACAAGACTTTGGGCGGTTTCCGTTATCGCGACGCGGTGTTTGACATCGTTATGCACGGCACGGGCGACCGTATCGCCACCTTTGCCGTCGACTCCGTATCGCTGGAGACCCCGCGTCTGCCGGCCTCTCTGGGGGGCCGTCACAGGGTGGACATCACCCTGTCAGGCAACGATCTGCCGGAGTCTGGTGTGAACATCGTCGAGCGCAGAGATCTGCTCCACGTCCCGCAGCTGAGGTGGAGTGATGACGGCAGGACTGTCGAGATAATGGATTTCGACCCTGAGATCCGCTACAGTCTTTTTGTGGATGGAGTAATGACCCAGGTGCTCGGCGCTGAGCGCTATTCGCTCCCTCCGTCTGAGCCTTCAGTCACCGCGATCATGCCCTCGCTTCCGGGTGGGCTGACCGGATTTTCGCCGCCCGGCCATGTCTATGCTCCGGGTCAGTCGGAAATCACCGTACTCGCATCGTCAGTCATACCGCGCCGCCCGCCTATGCATCTGATCAGAGACCGCCGGACTGCCGACGGCTATATCGAACTTGCCGCGCGCCACAACACCCGCATCACCTGCTATGCCAACGTCCCTGCCGCCGGTGACTACTTTCTGACCGTTGGCTACTCCAACGGTTCGCAGCGCGACGCGCTCCGCACTCTCAGTATCAACGGTCGCGATGTGGCCACTCTGGTCTGTCCCTCGTTCCATCATGACGACTGGGTGACCGTCAGACCGTCAAACACCGTGGTGGTCTCCCTGCAGGAAGGCCCCAACAAGATTGCGCTTACCTACATCAGCGGCACCATGCTGCTCAACAGAATAACATTACTGAAAAAGGTCCATTAGCCCGCGCTCCGTGGCTTCAACCGCATAAACAAGACATTTGATGAAAACAATCGGAATCATCTCTGACACCCATTCCTGCTGGGACGACCGCTATGCCGCCCATTTCAAAAACTGCGACGAGATATGGCACTGTGGCGATGTTGGTGACATCGGTGTGATACGCCGCCTCGAAGAGGTGGTGCCCGTGGTCAGGGCCGTGCGCGGCAACATTGACCACGGCGACGTCTGCCGCAGGTGTCGGGAAGTAGAGTGCTTTCAGATAGAGGGTGTCAATGTCTGGATGACCCATATCGGAGGCTATCCCGGACGCTACGCCCCCGGCGTGAAGCGTCAACTCATAGAAAACCGCGTCAATCTCATGGTCTGCGGCCATTCCCACATCCTTAAAGTGATGCCCGACGCCGAACTCGGCCTGCTTCACGTCAATCCCGGTGCTGCCGGTTATCACGGATGGCAGAAAGAGCGCACGCTCGTGCGCCTGACCATCGACACCGGTTCGGTCACCGGCCTTGAAGTCATCGAGCTCGGCAAAGTCAAAATCTGATTCCGGTCAGCAATCCGGTGCGGGCCGCCGGAAATGACAGGCCTGCCTGCTCTGATCAGGATGAAAAAAAGCAGAGGAGTCTGTGTCGCGCTGAGGTGACACAGACTCCTCTCTGTTCCGGCATTGACCGCTCCGCTCAGGCGGAGGGAAGCCATATACGGATAATGGAATTGATGATTGCTAATTGTCGAGACGCTTGCGGTTTATTTCAGATTACCGCTGTTGGCCTGGTCGATCATCTCCTTGCTTGCGGTGATGAAGATTTCTACACGGCGGTTCTGCGCGCGTCCTTCGGCAGTAGAGTTTGATGCGATATAGTCCTGCATGGGCAGACCTTCGGCAGAAAGACGGTTGGCCTGCACACCGCTGTTGAGCAGATAGTTGCGCACGGCGTTCGCACGTCCGGTAGCCACACGCTCGTTCACGGCGAGAGTGCCGGTGTCATCGGTGTAGCCGTAGATCTGCACGTTTGTGCCGGGGTTGTTGATGAGCGAAGCGGCAAACTTGCTCAGATCAGTGCGCGCGTTGGCGCTGAGGGTTGTGCCGTTGGTGGGGAAAAGAATTCCGCCGTTAAAAGTCACCTGGATTGCCTGGAGACCGTTTTCGTCAGTTACCTGCTTGATCTCGGCCTGCTTTGCGAGTTCGGCCTCAAGTTCGGCTTGCTGCTTGTCCATCTTCTTTCCGATGAGCACACCTGCGCCTGCGCCTACCGCAGCGCCTATAGCGGTACCGATGGCAGCGCCTTTACCGCCGCCGATGAGAGCTCCGAGGCCTGCTCCGAGAGCTGCACCGCCACCGCCGCCGATGGCTGCGCCCTTGCCCGTATTGGACCATGAAGAACATCCCGTGGAGAGAAGCACGCAGAGTGCCATTGCAGGAATTCCTAATGCTTTTGCGAGTTTCATTGCTTTTAATGTTTTTAAGTTAACGTGTTAAATTCAGACGCAAAAATAGGAAATTCCCTCAACATATCCCAATAAAATCTATAATCGGGACTGTTTTATCACTTTCTTGCGTCTACATTAGATAATACGTCCGGCAGAGCGATAAAGTTTTTTGTCGGGACTGTGTTCTTTGACAAAAAATTCTTAATTTTGTCAGCAGTTATGGTTGACGTAAAATCCTTCCGTCGGCATAACTGACACCGGTCAGCTGACAGCTGCGCGTCTAAAACGAAGGTTAACCTTAAATTTTTCGCCTTGCGCGCTAATATCAGACCTATCACAACACCGGCGCGCGGGTGTCCGATTTTTTGGCTTTCTTATGTCAACGAAGCGTTTTTCAGCCGGAAGCAACCTCATCTATCATGCCGGCGCGGCTGTGGCAGTCATGGGATGGGGTATCTCGTTCATTTCAACCAAAGTCCTCATGGACAACGGCCTTTCGCCGATCGAAGTCTACATCTATCGTTTCGCCCTTGCCTATCTGGCCCTGCTGCTCTTCTGCCACAAGCAGATCAGAAGCAACACATGGCGCCATGAATTCATATTCATACTTGCGGGCCTCTTCGGAGGGTCGATCTACTTTATCTCCGAGAACGTCGCCCTGCAGTACACCCTGGTCAGCAACGTCTCGCTAATCACATCTCTCTCTCCGCTTCTCACGGTGTTGCTCATTGGCTTCCTCTACCGCTCGGAACGTCCGGGCAAAGCCACCATTTTCGGATCGGCTATAGCCTTCGTCGGAGTGGGGCTTGTTATTTTCAACAGTAGCTTCGCTCTGAGCATCAACCCCCTCGGCGACCTCCTCGCCCTGCTCGCTGCCCTCTGCTGGGCCGTCTACAGCATCATCATCAAGCAGCTCACACCACTCTACAGCGCACTGTTCATCACCCGCAAGACATTCTTCTACGGAGTCCTGACAGCCCTTCCCTTCCTGCTCATCGAGCCTCATGTCACCTCTCCCGCCGTGCTCATACAGCCCAAACTGCTGCTCAACATTCTCTTCCTCGCCCTCTTCTGCTCTCTGTTCGCTTATCTGATGTGGGCAGTGATCAACGGCAAGATCGGAGCCGTCAAGGCCTCGAACTATATGTATTTCCAGCCCGTGGTCACCCTCGTCTTCTCCTTCCTGATTCTCGGCGAGAAGATCACGCTGATCGGAGTGACCGGCTGCGCCATGATTCTGCTCGGAGTCTGGCTGGCCGACTATCTGCAGAAGCGCGGATCGCGCGCCGCAACGCGCCACTGATCAGCCCCGTGCCTCACTCACAATAATGACAGAAATCAATAACCAATCACGCTATAACTTACTTATGAACAGACGAAACCTCCTCGCCACTCTTCTTGCCGGCGCGGCACTTGGTGCCGGAGCCGTCACCCCGATGTGGCTCCGAGATGTACGCATCTCGCCTGACGGATCGAAAATCGCATTCACCTACAAAGGTGACATCTTCACAGTCCCTGCCAAGGGCGGAGAAGCCACGCGCCTCACCGCCAATGAAGCCTACGAGGCCATGCCCGTATGGTCGCCCGACGGATCGAAGATCGCCTTCACCAGCGACCGCGAAGGAAATGCCGACATCTACATCATGGACTCCAGAGGCGGCGAAGCCACACGCCTGACTTTCAACTCTGTGGCTGAAACTCCCTGGGCCTTCACCCCCGACGGCTCAGCCGTGGTCTACTCGGCTTCAATCCAGGACGCTCCCGGATCGCTCCTCTTCCCCTCCTCATGGCAGACCGAGCTCTACAGTGTGCCCGTCAGCGGCGGACGCCCCATGCAGATCCTCTCAACTCCCGCCGAGGCCGTCAGCTATCTCCCTGACGGAAAATCATTCCTCTACATGGACCGCAAGGGACTTGAAGACGAATGGCGCAAGCACCACACCTCGTCAGTCACCCGCGATCTCTGGAAATACGATGCCGCAAGCGGACGCCACACCAACCTCACCGACCGTGCCGGTGAAGACCGCAACCCCGTGGTCAGCCCCGACGGCAAGACCGTATGGTTCCTCAGCGAGCGTGACGGAGGCAGCTTCAACGTCTACTCAGCACCCGTCGACGACCTCTCAAAGGCAAGCCGCCTGACAAACTTCACCACCCATCCCGTCCGCTTCCTCTCGCGCGGAGCCGACGGCACTCTGGCTTTCACCTATGACGGCGAGATCTACACCATGACCCCCGGAGCCAAACCCTCCAAGGTCAGGATCGACATCACGGCCGACCAGTCGGAGCCCCTCCGCATCCGCAACTTCAGCAGCGGTGCATCAGGTGCCGTTCCCTCGCCCGACGGCAAACAGGTGGCCTTCTCTAATCGCGGCGACATCTTCGTGACCTCCGTTGACTATCCCACAACACGCCAGATCACATCAACCCCCGCCGCTGAAAACTTCATCTCCTGGGGCAGTGACAACCGCACCATTTACTACACCTCCGACCGCGACGGCCACCTTAATATATATAGCGCCAAGATCGGCCGCGACGATGACCCCAACTTCCCCAACGCAACCCTCGTTGAAGAGACTGCAATCTTCCCCGCCGGTGACCGCACCGACCGTGCCAACCCCGTGATCTCGCCTGACGGCAAGCAGATGGCCTTCACCATCGACCGCCGCGACATCGCAGTGATGGACTTCGCCTCAAAGAAGGTGCGCAGACTCACCAAGGGCAACATCTGCAACGACCGTGACGGTATGCTCGACTACTCATGGTCGCCGGATGGAAAATGGCTCGTGGCCGTGGTCGACATGCACCGCCGCTCACCCTATTTCGACATCGCCATCATCAATGCCGCTGACGGCACAATCACCAACATCACCAACTCGGCCTACATGAACCAGTCGCCCCGCTGGGTGATGGGAGGCGATGCAATCCTCTTCCTCAGCGACCGCTACGGTATGCGTAGCCACGCTTCATGGGGATCGCAGTATGACGTGCTTCTGGCCTTCATAAACCAGGCCGCCTATGACCGCTTCCGCCTCTCGCCCGAAGACTTCCAGCTTCAGAAAGAGCTGAAAGCCTCGCGCGCCAAAGCCGCTGCCAAGCCCGCCGCCAAAGCCGACGGCAAGAAGAAAGCCGACTCAAAGGCCGACAAGGATAAAGCCGCCAAATCAGACAAAGACAAGGATTCAAAGACCATCAACGTCGAGCTCGACGGCATCACAGACCGCATAGTGCGCCTGACCCCATTCTCGGCATCCATGTCTGACGCCTATATCGACGACCAGGGCGAAACCCTCTGGTTCCTCGCCCAGGTTGACAACGGCTACGACCTCTGGAAGAAAGACCTCCGCAAAGGCACCGTGAGCCTCGCCTCCAAGCTCGGCGCACGCCCCACCGGCATGCAGCCCGCAGCCGCAGGCAAGACCCTCTTCCTCACCGGCGGCGGATCAATCCGCAAGATGAGCCTCCCCGGCGGAAAGATTGACGGCGTAAGCTTCTCGGCCACTCAGAAATTCGATGCCGCGGCCGAACGCGAATACATGTATGACTACATGCTCACCGAAGCCGAAAAACGCTTCTTCGGCACCGACATGAACGGCACCGACTGGAAAGCTATGGGCAAGGCCTACCGCAAGTTCCTCCCCCACATCAGCCACAACGCCGACTTCGCCGAACTCACAAGCGAGATCCTCGGCGAGATCAATGTCTCCCACTCCGGAGGCCGCTACTATCCGCAGGGCGCCCGCGAAGCCACTGCCTCGCTCGGCCTGCTCTATGACATGACCTATCCCGGACCCGGCCTCAAGGTGGGCGAAGTGCTCGCAGGCGGCCCATTCGGCCACGCCGACTCCTCGATGAAGCCCGGAGCCGTCATCACCGCCATCAACGGCACCGAGATCGGCTCGAAGACAGACCCCACCGTGATGCTCAACTCTCTGGCAGGCCGCAAGACCCTCGTGGCCTTCACCCTCCCCTCCGGCGAAAAGACCGAAGAAGTGGTGCTCCCGGTCAGAGCCTCGGTGATCAACGGCCTGCTCTATGACCGCTGGGTCAAACGCAACGCCCACCTGGTCGACTCGCTCTCTAACGGCCGTCTAGGCTACGTCCACATCAAGTCAATGAACGATGAAAGCTACCGCACCATCTATGCCGACATCCTCGGCAAATACAATGAGTGTGACGGCATAGTCATCGACACCCGCAACAACGGCGGCGGCCGCCTCCACGAAGACATCGAAGTGCTCTTCAGCGGCAAGAAATACCTCACCCAGGAAATCAAAGGCCAGCCCGTAGGCGAAATGCCCTCGCGCCGCTGGAACAAGCCTTCGATCATGCTCACCTGCGAGGCCAACTACTCCAACGCCCACGGCACCCCCTGGGTCTACCGCCACATGAAACTCGGAAAGGTGGTCGGTATGCCCGTCCCCGGCACCATGAGCTCGGTCAACTGGATCGACATGCAGGACCCCTCGCTCGTGTTCGGCATTCCCGTGATCGGTTTCCGCACCGCCGAAGGCAACTATCTTGAAAACACCCAGCTTGAGCCTGACGTGAAGGTGGCCAATGATCCCGCCCGCATAGTCCGCGGCATCGACGACCAGCTCAAAACCGCCGTTGAGACCCTCCTCAAAGACCTCCGCTGAACCTGAAGCAAAACCTCACAATCCAATTAGCCCGATTAGCCCGA
>Ga0137306_100363_pt1 | contig 67463 bp, 49 predicted proteins | sample Inofroosms_March_FD_97187 | JGI IMG/M metagenome (GOLD analysis project Ga0137306, IMG submission 97187) | Mouse cecal microbial communities from Vienna, Austria - N-Acetylneuraminic and N-Acetylglucosamine D2O microcosms_March | ecosystem: Host-associated > Mammals > Digestive system > Large... | reverse complement strand
AGTAAGGTTCCCCATGGCGTCATACTCGTACTGCTGCGTGCTGCCGCCGTCCGTTACGGCATGTGTCCTGCGCCCGGAAAAATCATGGGTGAAGCTTACGCCCCCCATGGCGTCCCCCTCGCGCTCCGTCTCGCCGAAGGCATTGTATCTGCGGACGGATTCCACGCTGCCCTCCGGCGTGCGCGTCTGCGTGTTCCTGCCGTATGCGTCATAGGTGTACCGCCAGCCCGACGCACTTTCGCCGTATGCGGCATACTCCTGCGGCGGTATGTAGCGTGTCATCCGTCCGTCCCTGTCATAGGCACGCAAATCCCTGCTCCCCATGCTGTCCGCGGTGGAAACAAGCCTGTCCATCAGGTCATAGGAATGGGTCGTGGCATAACCGTTTCCAGCTGTCACGCGAATAATGTTCCCATCCACATCGTACTGGTATTTCGTGGTATTGCGGATGGCGCCGCCCTTTTCCCTGTGCGTCTCCGACGTGAGCCTGTCCATGCTGTCGTACTCCCGCAGGATTTCATTCCCGAGCGGCGTGATGATGCGCGTGGGGTTTCCGTTCCTGTCGTACTCAAGGCGTGTCGTCGCGTATTTCCTGCCGCACCCCTTTTCGTCAGCGGACTCCGTAATCCGGATGAGCCGCCCTGCCGGCGAGTATTCGCGCCCCGTCTCCTTCCATGTATTACCGTCAATTTTTATCCGCTCGAGGGTCTGCCTGCCGCAGGCGTCATACCGGTATTCCGCACATGCCCCGGTGGAGTCGCCCACGCCCGTAAGCCGCCCTGCGGCATCATACGTATAATTTATGGTATGGACGCGCCCCCTGCGGCTTTCCGCGTCCTGGTAGTCGAGGTACCTCTTTTCCTCCGTGCAGCGCGCCATTTTGTCATAGGCGTAGGTGGTGAGGCGGTAGCGCACGCTGCCGTCCCGTATGTCCGTGGGTATCCTTACGGAGGTGACGTTCCCTGTCAGGTCATATGTATACACCGTCCCGACGCGGTCATCGTCACTGTCCCCCGTCAGGCAGCCCTTTGCCGTGATGTCCTTTATAAGGTTTCCGGCAGGGTCATACACGTACCTGTGCTCGGTGGCGCCGTCGGGGCCTGTGACGGATACCAGCCTGTCCCTGCTGTCGTATCCATAACTGTAGCCCGCCCCGCCGTCGTTCTTTTCGTCATACTGCTCGGGGAGGATGCGCATGGTGACGTTCCCGCACGCGTCATGCTTTTCCCGCAGGACGCCGCCGTCGGCATAAACGGTCTTTATTCGATTAAAGTCCGCGTCATACTCGTAGCGCGTGCCCTGTGCGCCCGTGGCGTTCTGCACCGGGGTCCTCTCGGAGAGCAGCCTGCCCGCGTAGTCGTGCGTGCAGGTGTACAGCCCGCCGTCCGGGTGGCGGATGCTTTTCACGTTCCGCCATGCGTCGTAGGCGTACTGCGTCCCCTCCCCGCCGTCCCGCGCGCTGTCGTACTGTTCGGGGCGGATTTCCCTTATGAGGTTTGCCATGCCGTCATAGACGTAGCGCGTGGTGCCGCCGTCGGCGTCCGTCACGGATATCCTGTTGCCGAGGGCGTTGTGGCAGTAGCGCGTGGTGCCGCCGCAGGGGTCGTGCATGGCGGTCATGCTGCCCGTGGCGTCATATTCATATGCCGTCACGTTCCCCATGGCGTCCCTGTATTCCGAGGGCGCGGAGAACGGCGTGTCGTAGCGGTACTCCTCCACGCTGCCGTCCGCATGGCATACCTTTGTGATGCGCCCCATGGCGTCATGGTCAAATGCCGTTTCCAGCACGGTGTTTCCGTCCATCCTCCTGCCGCTTTTCACGAGGTTCCCGCATTCATCGTATGTGTTTGTGACCTCGCGCCCTGCATTGTCGTATATCCTCGTGGCAAGCCCCCTGCCGTCATATTCCGAGTACCGCGCATAGCCGTCCGGGAAATGCTCCTCCGTGGGCTGCCCCGTTTCATTATACAGCCTCGTGGTCTCCCTGCCAAGCCTGTCCCGCTCGTATATGGTATTGCGTCCGCCGTCATAGCGGTAGCATTCGGTCGTGCCGTCATGGTAGAGCACCTGCGTCGGCAGCTTCTCCCTGCCGTAGCTGTACACGATGTTCTCCCCGGTCGAGCCGGTGAGGAAGGTGTTCTGCCTTGCCGCGTCGTCGTAGAAGATGACAAACTCCTCCCCGGTCTCGAGCTCCTGCCGGACGACGCGCCCCCTGCGGTCATAGTGGTTCTGCGTGTACCACCTTCCGTTCAGGTCGGTGAGCCTTTTCAGCCAGCCCTCGGGCGTGTACTCATAGGACATGGTGCCGCCGTGCGGCAGTTCCACCGTGTGCAGGAGCCTGCCCTGGTAGGTGTACTTTACCTCCCTGCCGGCATTGTCGGCAAGCGTCACGAGCCGCCCATGCTCGTACCGGAATTCCACCCACTGCCCCGATGCCGTCTCGAGCCTTATGGGCATGCCGTCCACGCGGGTGATGTGGGTCGTGTTTCCATGTATGTCCGTCATGCGGACAAGGCCGCCCTGCGCGTCATACTCCCAGACGGCGCCCGTACTGCTGAATTTCAGGCTGTAGCCCGTATCCGTCTGCGCAAAGACAAGCGACCTGTCGCCCCTGCGGTCACTCTCCCACACGCCGTCAGTACACGTAAAACCCTCCATGTGAAGGTCGTCCATCTGTACCCTTGCATGGGTTCCGGATTCGGACAGCATGACGCCGCCCTCTATCCCGAAACGCCATCCGTCGCCCAGCATCCCGCCGGTGTTCTTATATGCAGACTCATAGTGCCGCCTGATGGTGAAATCGCCCAGCACGTCCGCAAGGCACATGTCCGTGTACTCCGCGCACAGGCTCCCCGTCACCGCGTCGACCGGGTCGATGCACTTGGTGCTCTTGTTCAGACCGTTCTCCGGACCGTCCGAGGCTTTCCCATAATCCGGCACCGTCCCGCGCTTCAGTGCTGCCACGTCGCCTGCCATGTTCCTGACAAGGTGCGCCGTCTGGATACAGCTGTTCATCAGGCGCAGCAGCATTGACAGGTCGTTCGGGTTCGAAAGGTCAAAGTCCTCGTCTGCCATCATGATCCTGCGCTGTTCGTCTATCAGGACAAGCTGGTTTGCCGCCGTCCCGCCTTGATAGAGCAGTTTGACAAGCCTGCGTATTTTCTGCCCCTTCGTCATCGCCTTTGTCGTTGCCGCCGCGCCCTTGGCAGCTTTCATGTAGGACTTCCATCCCATCTTTGCCGCCGCGCACGCATCACCGAGCATAGGGATTGCGCACACAAACGACATGACTGCCCCGCTCATGTCCCCCCTTGCCAGCGATATGGCGCCGCTTGCCAGGTCAAAGAACGCACCATAGCCCGGGATGAACCCTGCCAGGTCAAGCACAAGCTGGACGCCGTCCAGCACGGTTCCCCAGAAATCCTGGTATTCCTCCTCTACAATGGGGTGCGTGCCCTTCGTGTAGCCGAGCCACTGAAACTGCCGGCTGTATATCAGGATGTCCGCGTCTATCGTGATGAAGCTGCTGCCTGCCCGGAGTGTCACCTCATTCAGCCCATATATGCTGATGACTCCGTCAGACAGGGGAACTGCTTCCTCTGCTATCTGCAGTGCCGCCCCGGCTGCCCCTGCCGCCGCGGAGGCTGTGGCAGCAGACGCCTGCGCATCCGCGCCGCCGTCCTTATTTCCGTTAAATATGGCTTCCCTGAGTGCCTTGAAGGTCAGCATGTCGCCCAGTCCGGCAAGGTTCTGCTGCGCCTTCTCGCCCTCCCGCCGGAGGTATGTCTCCCATTTTAATTTTTTCTGCTCCCACTCGGAGCGCCCGCCGTCCTCCTGGTATTTCCGCGCACCTGCCGACGCGCTTGCGGCATAGCGGAGGGCTGCCGTCCCCGCCTGCATGGCATTTCCCGCGTGCATCAGCGGGGTGTCATCCGAATCCGCCGCAAGGTAGATACTCTCCTCACTCTCAATGCACACGTCGCTTCCCGATGTAATCGTAATGCCGTCCCCGTCATCCATGACAAGCGATATCTCCGTATTGTCCTGCGCGTCATGCAGTTTTCTGGTGTTCGTGATGACAACCTGACCGCCGGTAAAACGCACCATCCTGTCCTTGCTGGTCAGTACCTTTTCCTCCGGCGTCTCCATGTCCGGATGGGACGTGTCGGTATGCCTGCTGCCAAGGCAGATGATGGTACCGTTGTTCTCGTAGTAGAGAAATACGCGGTCGCCCTCGTCCGGCATACAGTAAAAGGAATTGCTTATGGCAGACTCGTAAGGCACCCTGACACAGTTCCCTGCCATGCTGCCGGCATCCGCGTCAAACTGTACCTCGATTTCGTTGCCCTCCACCAGCATCACCTCTCCTTCCAGAATGCTGCTGGCTGCGAGCTGCCCTGTCGCCGCATGGTGTGCCGGCAACACGTCGGGCGTCCTTTTGAGCGTCACTGTGTTTGCCAGTATGCCGCCCTTTCCTGTCAGTGCGCTCTTTTCGACTGTCCATATGCCGATGGTGTCCCCTGCAGTCACTGTGATGTCAGCACACTGGCATGTCATCTCCGCAAACTGGAATGCCGCCGCAAATGGATCGTCATTCATCCGGACACGCCGCAATTCCGCGATATCCTTCTGCCCCGACACCGCCGTCTCCAGAACCTCCTCCGGAAAATGCCGCATCTGCTGCGTCCCAGCCGCCATGCAGGGTCCGGATTCCCTGACATCCGTATACATCCGCATCCCGCACGCGTTTGCAATGCGCCTTACAAACGCCCAGTCTGTCTCATTTTCCTGATAAAGCACCACTGGAATATAAGGATTCCCCCCTGTGTGGAACAGCGCGCCTGATGCCGCAAGCGCCTCGTCTGCCACGTCTAAGAAACGTTTGTACGGGCTTTGGTATGTCCGTGTAACCGGCTCCCTGTCTGCCTTGCAGGAATGGGCGTATGCCACGAGATTCAGCACACTGTACTGTGCCCCCTGTTCCTGCGACGCATCCACGCACACGCCGCAGAACAGTACCTTATCTTCATCACATAAAAGCGTAACCTCCGTGTCCATTACGCGAAGCGCCGCATCCTGCGGCGTCTCTTCACCCAGCTCAAGCACAAGGCACAGCCTGCCATGCTCGTCCGCCTCCGTCACAATCTCCGCCTGAAGGATTCTGCTGTATGCCACTGCCATCTGAAGGCGCAAATCCGCTATTGTTCTTTTTCCTTTGTCCATATACCGCTCCTTATTCCATATTTATGATTATGACAGCGCTTTCATCCGCCGACACTGCCGTACTGCCGATGGCTTCGCGTGTCTCTGGGGACAGAACCGCCTCCAGCTGCAGCGCCGTGTCCCCCGCCGAAGCGATTGCCGGCGCCTCACTGTCGCAGAAATCAGAAATCAGTTCCTGAACCTCGCTCGGCAGCTTATCCTTCTTGTCATAATCCGGCGGCGTTTCCTCCTCCGTGCCGTCACTGTCATCTGCCGCCATATCCTCTGTCTCTATGGTAATTTTTCCTCCATAATAGCAGGACAGCTCGCTTTTTACCGTAAGTGCAGGCGCGCCGTCTATCAGGTAATTTTCATCGGCAAACCGCCATGGGACAATCGTCATCGGCTCGCACCGGTAACCGATGAAGTCCTGAATCAGCCCGTTGACGGCTGGCGTCAAAAGCATATCCCCTATCAGGTTCGCGGCAATGTTGTCATTGCATCGTTTTCTTGACGTGCATCTGCCAAACCCCAGTATGTGCTCGCCTGCCACATGGTCGTTGGCATTCAGCAGCGGAAACTCCTTCTCCTGAAAATAGACGCCGTGGTCTTCCGGCAGATTGAGGTACTGTGTAAATGTTTTATCGCCGCAGCTGCACTTTGCCTTCAAAAGTCTGTATGCATATCTGGTTTTATCATTCATCCTGTTTTTCTCCTTTATCTCTCTTTTATCGTATGACAGCCTTTTCAAATGTCACGCCGTACGGGTTTCTGCGCAGAATGCTCTCTGCTGCCGCAAGTGACACAAGCGTCTTGTTTTCTGCCGTGCCGCGCACCTTAAAGATGTCCCTGCCGTCGAGCTTTCTCCGGTCAAGAACCAGCTCCTTTATCGCGCCGTTGGGCTGTACAATCGTGTCCGCATGGAGACAGTCCACGGTCACGCAGTCGTACACCCAGTAGATTCGCGACGCCTCCTGAATCCACTTCTCATCCGACGGAAACAGCTGTACGCCCTTAAAGCTGATGCTTTCATCATACATCGCAAATACCTTTCTGATGTCGTCGGACACCAGATAGGTCGGATAGATCAGCAAATCCGGAAACTCCCGGCTCCTGTCGTATTCGATGTATGCGTTCCTGAGGGTGTCAAGCTTACGGAAGTCATCATGTGTCATCCTTGCCGTATACACCCACTGGTCCAAATCCCCAGGCCGCACGGCATTGGTCACCCTCACGCTCTGTCTTAGCAAATAGTATTCCATGTCCCATCCTCCTCACACGCTGTCACCGACACGCCGCTGATGCTGTTTCCGTCCTGCACAATCCCGCGGATGTCCGACTGTTCAAACTGAATCTGATCCAGCTCGCAGCCGTACAGCTCCGCCGGCTTGTACAGGGCGTCCAGATGACGGATATCGGGTATAAAGTTCCAGCACGTATCTGTGAAGGTCACGTTTTTGAGCACGCAGTCCTCCCATGCCGTCCCCAGAAACGTCACCTTTTCAAATGTGCAGTAGTACATCCGGCAGTGCGCAAACCGCGCGTCATTGAGCGTCACATCGCAAAACTGGCAGTGTACAAACTCGCACTCCGCAAAGACTGCCGCCGTCAAATCCATTTCAGCAAAGGTCTTGTGGCTGTAGACTGCCGTGTGGAACCTGCCATAGCTTAGCGGCGTGCTGTCCGTGTTGAAAAAGATATCCGTCGCGGGGCGTCTGATGAAAAGCGTTCTGCGCCAGTCCATATACTCCCCGACAGTCAGGCGAAAATCGTCCGTAAACAGTACATCCGCATAATGCTCCAGCCTGTCCATTTCCATAAAAAGATACTTGCACACCACATACAGCGACTGCACCAGAAACGCCGTGCCCTGCCTGCGCATCTGCTGTACCGCCTCATGACGGATGCTGTTCTGGGCATTGATTTCCTTTATTTTGCCTTCCAGGGCATTTTCGTATTCCGCCCAGCAGGCAAAGAGCCATGACGCATCGTACCGGATGTTCATGATTTCCCTGCCAAGGACTCCATTTTCCCCATACACGAAATATGCCACCTGGGGCGTCCCCATGGCAACTGACGTGTGCAGCAGGACAATCTGTATCTCGCCGACCGCGACAGGCGCCTCCTCCTGTATCCTGCCAAGGATTTCAAGCAGCGCCTCCATATTTTTTTTCAGTTTTTTCTGTATCTCGGGCAGCTGCCTTGTAATGTGTTCCTGCGTTTTCTGCACAAAGGCATCCCGCAGCCCGGGCAGGTATTTTTCCATAAATTCTTCCTGTGTTATTTCCATATGCATCCTCATTTTCTATACAATAACCACATTTTCCGCGCCCAGCTCAATCTTCTCCGGACGGATGTCGATAAAGGACTCCGCGGAGCCGATGTAGACATCATTTTCGGCACTGATGGATATCCTGTCGTTCGACATGATGGACAGGTTCTTCTTTGCGCAGATATTAATGTTTTTGTTGCTGCTGATGGTGATTCCGTCCTTGTCCGTGAGGTTGATAAAAATTTTGCTGTCACTTGCGTTGGTAGTAATATAGATGCCCTCCTTTGTCAGGAGAATCTGCTTTCCCTCGGGTCCCGTCCACTGTTTGTCCGTCACGTCCGCGCCGACATTAACGCTCACGCTGCTCGCGGCAAAGCCCTTTCCCTCGTCGCTGCCCGGAAAAAAGACCCTGACCATGTCGCCCTCGGCAGGCATACAGTACAGTCCGCTGCCATCATTCGAAGAATACGCTGTCGAGTAGGGCAGCCACACATCCCCGCCCTCGTCGTACTCCGCGTCGATGTCCACCAGATGCACCTGTACCTGATCGCCCTTGACTGCCCTGACCTGTCCCAGATACATCTTGCCGGCGACATTCTTGTTCTCAATCCTCGGCTGTACAAAATCCTTTTCCTCCGCCATGCAGACAGTCGTCACCAGCATGCCGTTTCTCATATTCGCGGATATGGCGCCCACTTTCCGTTTCCTGCCGCCAAACAGGACATCCGCACCGACAGACAGATACGCTATACTGCATACCCTTGTCCCGCCAAATGATGCCGCAAAACCGTCAGGCATGTGGCACGTAGAGGTCTCCGCCATCAATTCCCTGTCTGATAAGTCACAACATATTTTTGACTGCGGAATACCGATGCTGAGTACCGGAACAGTCGTGTTTATGGATGGGATGACTGGCGCGCCGAGTCTTGACGCCATTCTTTTGCAGAAGTCCCAGTTGTTCTCCCTGCGCTGTACAATAATGCTTCCTGTCGGGCGGTCTGTCACTTCCATGTTTATCAGCGCCGCTCCGCCCAGCGCAGACTCCATTACTTTTTCATGTGTCATGGCAGTATTCTGATAGCTCCTGTCCCGCTCCGCGTCCGCCAGACGGGCGCTGGTCGACTTCAGTTCCAGACGGATTACCGCATAACCCGACACCAGCTCCAGACCGACACTGTCCACAATGCCTGTAAACAACGTCGCTGGCTGTCCGTCCGCACTTGTGCAGATGCTGATGATTGTCTGCTCGTCAATCCGGTTTACCGTCTCCTGCGCGCCTTCAATGTCTGCCTCCAGCGACAGCGCCGCACTGCCATGCGCACCGATGCCGTGCCGTATCTCCATGTCCAGTATCCTGCCGTATGTGATTCCATCCACGCTCGTGTTAAGATATGTGATTGATTCCATCTGTCTCCTCCTTTATGATTTCCAGTGACTGTATTATCTGCTTTGCAAGCGGCGCCATTCTTTTTCTGTATTTGCCCGGAAAGTTTACGGTTCCCATAAGCAGTCCGTTTTCCCTGCTGACGCAGAACTGGATGTTGTAAACGGTCATGTCCGCCGCCCGCGATGCAAATTCCATGATTCCTATGCGGAACTGCTCCTTTTCCTCCACAAATGTCTCCGTGATTTTTACTTTTGGCCCGACTGCCTCAAGTACCTTTGCCGTCTGCTTCATGAAATCCTTCATCCGTTCTTCGGGTATCAGATGCTCCGTCATGCTTACCGCAAGCTGAAACGGAATATCCTCACCCGCAAACACGTGGCTCGGGGCATTTCCTGCGGGATATATGATGCCCCTGATGTCATCCGTCAGCATAAAAAAGGTCTCCGGCATACAGATGCTGATGCCAAGCTCGGGAATCTGGCGCTGCTCAAAGTGCGTCTCCTTCCCGATAATGTGCACCACCTCGTCATATATGGATTCTCCTGCCTCCTGCTCCATGCTTTCCGCGGAACTGCGCTTTTCCTCCTGCTGCCGGAGCAGTTTCTTCTGTTTCAATATTTCTTCATCCATGTGTTCCATTCTAAACACTCCCTTCTATATATGTATTAATCTACCAGAATCCGTTTTTCCGTCTCCTGCGCACGCTCCCTGCCGTGCGGTTTCGTGTTCCTGCCTTTGTGCACAATCTCTGCAAGCCCCTCGTACAGCTCCCTGTTTGAGCAGTCATTGTATGGCATCTGAAGCCTTGCCGACAAATATGTCTGAATCACATTTCTCGGCAGCGCCTTGTTCCCGCTGCCCATAATCTGCATGACAAATGACGCGTCCAGCGGATCGCTTATCCCGGTCTCCGTCATCTGTACGGCAAACTGGTTTAGGATATTGTGGGACAATGTCATCTCCCCATATCCTGCCCACTGCGCATACAGCTCATTGATGGTATCATACTCCGTGTCCATGTCCGCAAACCCTGTGTACAGGTTCCGGAGCTCGGCACCCTGCTGGAGCCGGAACCTACAGATTTCCAGACAGTTTAACAGCCCGTCCGTCTCCGTGGTCATCTCTATCCACAGCTCTCCCAGCTCAAATCCCCCTGTCCTGCACACGCTCCCCATGCGCAGGATGACTTTCTGCCACGCATCACACGGCTCGACCACAAGCGGCGTATCCGCTGCCAGCAGGTACATCCTTCCCTTATATAGAACAATTCCTTTCCCCACATACAGCATATTTCCTGACACGGTCACGCGGCATCCTGACAGAATGCCGTCGCTGTATCCGGCATATTCCAGTCTTGACCAGTCTGCCAGATACGCCTTGAGCGACTCCAGCATCTCGTCCGTCAGCACCATCCCTTTCTCAAATATCGGAATCTTATATCCAGCCATTCCTCACCCCTCCTTTTATACCGGGCAGTCAGTCTTTTCGACCGCCCGCCTAAAGTTCTATCGCGCCCAGCTCCATGGTCTGTTCCTCGCCAAGGACGCCGAAATGTGTCTCCCAGAAGATGCGCAGGGTATAGCCCAGCGGCAGGAACAGCAGCCGCACCAGCCTGATTTTTTCCTCCGTCTCCTTATCCTTACGTTTTCCTGCATAATACAGGACTTCGTCCTTTTCCAGCAGGTTCTTGTAAACCGTCCCAAAGCCTACAATCTTTACAAGCATTTCCGCAAAGAGCAGCACGGACTCTCTGGTATTCGCCTGTCTATATAAGCCGTCATTTATGTAGTACTTTTCGTCCATGCCAAGATTTCGGTACAGCCGGCAGATTTCAGCGCCATAACAGCCCTTTTCCAGAGCTTGCATATTCTGCCTGACCTTGTATTCATGGACGGAAAAGCCTTCCCGATATGCGATACATGTCAGATAATGCAGGAACACATCAAACAGCCATGCCCGCAGCTTTTCATCCACATCGTCCGCCTGTAGCAGCGGGCAGATGACATCCGCAAAGCGGTACATGCCGTTTATCCGTATCTGGCAGACTCCGTCCTCCATTTTCGTGATATCGCGCCTGTCCGCCTCGATGTACGGACTTGCCTGCGTCCGCTGCCGGAACCGGATGTTTTCCTTGCCATTCCTGACCGCTTTCCACAAATCTTCCATGCCTAAACCACCTCCCCTACACACACAAACTGCGGCAGCTCCCACTGAATACGGCTCAAAAGGTAGCTCAATATATCATAATTGAGGTAATCGCTGCCATCACGCGGCCGGAAGCGGAACAGCAGCTTTTGTTCCGGCGCAGCATGGCAGAGCGCATCCTCGATAAATCCGTCCATCGAATACGTTCGTCCGCTGCCCGCATAAGAACCCTCCACGGGCACGATATCCGTCAGGACAAGCCTGTCCCCATACCCAAGCCCGGACACGAAACGCCTGACCTCCCCCACCGTGCGGGGACAGCGCTCCCGCAGATTCCTATCCCCTGCATTGCTGTACAAATCTCCTTCCATATCCCGCTTTTCCGACTTGCAGAACGCGACAAGGTTCCACAAGACCGGATCGGGGCTGTCACATGTAATTGCAAGACCGTCTGGCATCCGCTCGGTTTTCCAGACGGAAATGTCCTCATGCGCCACAAGATAATCGCGTTCCAATTGCAGGCGGGTGCTGTAAATGCTGTGCACATACTGTATCCGGTCGATGGCAAGCTGCGGGTAAGCGCTTGACTTTTCCTTTGTCACTTCTATGTTCCACAGTGGAATGTAATCATACAGAACCGCATCCGCGTGCTCCTCCAGGTTGACGTACACGGCTGTCAGCACCTCTCCCTCCGGCAGTTCCCCCGACACACGCCGCACATCGAAAAACCTGTCCAAATGCGGGGCACACACACTTTTCCACGCCTGTCCGTTTTGCACGAACACGTTATACAGCCATTGCAGGCGCCGCCTATAGTTATCCACCGGACTTAGGACAAATGCGGCTTCATACTCCCCCTGCGCCGAGCAGATTCTCCCCCGGAACACCCGCTGTTCCTTTTTCAGCCGCTCAATGGCTGCCCTGTCCGCCTTGAGATAAATCCTTGGATTTGATACATTGTCCTGTACCAAATCCTCCGCACACATAGGAAATAAAAATCCGTCCGTGCCATCCACATACTGCCTTTTTGCGATGGACGTGACCACATCGCAGTCCTGACGGAATGCCCTTTCCCGGAACATTTCATCCTGAACACGCTCTACAAGCGCCTGATACTGCATTTCCGTATTTTGATAAAACGGAAGCATCACCTTTTCCATCAGCTGTTTCATCACTGTCCGGTCTCCCACGTCCTCTATTTCCAGCAGTCTTTCCTGAATGTATGCCTCAAAATCAAAGTCTGCGTCAAAAAATTTTTCTTCCATGGTCTTTTGTCCTTTCATATATCTGCAAAAATATCCTCTATCCCCAGCGCGTCAAACCAAACTGTCTTCCCCGGCTCCACACGCACCCTGCGGTGCATCTCATCATACGCAAGCGAGGGGCACGGTACATAGCTGGTGTCCTCCCCTGAAAGCACTGGCAGTCTGGATGTGTCCGCATCACTGCATATCACCGCCACGCGCCATCTGTCAAGGATATCCGTTTCGAGCCTGTCCATCAACGCTCCCGCCTCCCCTGCCGTAACATGCCCGCAGGCAGGATGTCTTGCGCTTTGATTCGATATGGGAAACCGCCTCCGCACCGTTTTCTCCTGCCCGACTTCTTTATCGCGGAAGAAAAGGGACGGAAACACTGCCTGTCCGACCGCATGGCCAGTGTACAGCTTTGTGTTGGCTGTCTGAAGGTAAAGATCCAGTTTTTCCTGATTCCTCCCATGCATCATGTCCCGCATGGAAAGATTGGATACCAGAAGCTGCCTTGTCTCGCGACGTGCTGCCGCATTGTCAAAAAGCAGTTTGACGCCAAGGGCTGTCTCCACGGCTGGTCTTGCATCCCTCCAGTACTTCCGGTAAATCCCACGGTACGTTTCGCTGTACTTTTCATATACCGCCATCAGCCTTTTTTCATTCCCGTTCGAGAGATGAAGCGGTATTGACAGCCATTCCAGCACAAGCTCCCTGTTTTCACAGCCGCCATCCGGCGCATGGGCATACGCATCCAGCATCTGCCTGTACTGTTCCCGCGGCGCCTCGTCCAGGTGATAAGCTGGTTCTTCCGGCTGTGCGCTCCTGCCAAGAATCCGTACCGGAACCCCCGGAATATCCGCCCTCAGCGATCTGTCTACATTACAATCGGACATTTGCAATCCATTGCAAATGTCCCCGAGCAGCTGTTCAGTCATCATGCGTGCCCCGGATTCCGTATCTGCCATCTGTTGCAGGTATCGGAACAGTAAAACGTTTTCATCCAGACTTGCATGTTTCATCAGCTGGTTCCTGATTTTGACACATTCCTGTTTTTGTCCCCTGTTTCCAGGCAGCATTGCACCGTACAGCTCTGCCGCATCTGTCATCCCATACCGTTCCTGCCGCCTGTCATCCATCATTTTCGCCAGCTGCCAAAACAATCCCAGACACCTGTCTGGCAGAAAACGCTCCACAAAATCATCCAAGGACGACACTGTCAGGTTTTCGCTGATTTCATTCATGGTAACGTCTGACAGGCCGAAGTCCCCGTCTGCCGTACCGCCTTCAATCAGCCTTAACAGATTTGTCTTTTCCGGATTGATACTGCCAAACAGTAATATTTTTTGTTCCACCGCACACGCCTCCATTTTATTTTGCTTTCATGATTATAACATAAATGAAATACAAATAAAATGACATGATGGTTCTAAATCCGAAAACATTGACATTGGACATTGTGATTGTTAAAATAATAGATATAAGGAACTGTTCAGAAATAATCTGTGCAGCTTGTGCAGGATATTTCTGAACAGCTCCTAAGAGAAAGCAGATTCAATTACTGAATTTGAGGAGGATTAACATGTATCATTGTCATATACGCTTCCTACTGCTCGGAAGTCAGAACAAAATGTTTGAACAGATCAAGCAGGCTGCCCCTATGGAACATTTTGCACACGATTTTTTGGAGAACGCTGTCATTGATGAGCCAATGGTCTCATCGGCAGATGTCATCCTTGCCTGCCTGTCCGGCATGGACGTTTCCGCCACCGTGCCACTGCTGGTCTCTGGAAAGAAGCGGGAAGCGCAGCTTATTGTCCTTGCGGAAAAAGAACAAATGGATGCCCTGACGGACGCCCTGCCTGAAATTCATGATATATGGACACTTCCCATGAATGAATCAGAGCTGCAATTCCGTTTTCTGCGGTGGCAGCAGTCTTTTAAAACGCAAAAGGATTATTGGGAGACCAGCCAGTACCTTGAATCGACAATCAACAGCGTCCCCAATCTCATCTGGTACAAGACCAAGGACGGCATTCATGAGAAGGTGAATGACAGTTTCTGTGAGACTGTCAACAAGACAAAGGCACAGGTACAGGGACGCGGGCACGCCTACATCTGGGATGTTGAGCATGACGACCCTGCCTGCATCGAATCCGAACTGGAAGTCATGACCCGGCAGGAAACCTGTGTCTCGGAAGAGGTTGTCCAGACCAGCTCCGGGACAAGGCTTCTTACTACATACAAATCTCCTTTATATGACCTTGACGGAAGCGTCATGGGCACTGTGGGGGTCGGTATCGACATCACGCAGGAAAAAGAATATAAGCAGCAGCTTATTTCCAAATCCCAGACCCTGGAATCCATATTTACCACAATGGACTGCGGCATACTGTGCCACTCCGTGGATGGCACCAAAATCCTAAGCATCAACAAAGCTGCCCTTAGGATTCTCGGCTATGAATCGCAGGAAGCCCTGCTCGCAGACGGATTTCACATCATTGCCTCCTCCGTAATGGACGAGGATCAGGAAACACTCCGGAAAGGCATCCTGTCATTGAAGGAAGCAGGCGACAGCATTAATGTTGCATATCGTGTAATACACCATAACGGGGAACTGCTGCATATTATGGGAAATATCAAACTGGTTGAGGAGAATGGGGAACTGTTTTACCAGCGTTTTCTTCTGGACTGCACTGCACAGCGCCTGTACGAGGAGGAAGAACGCAGGCAGGAGGAACAGCGGCAGATGGAGCTGATTCATGCACTAAGTATTGATTATAACCTTGTATGTTTCTTTGATTTGGACACCGGAGTTGGCAACGCGCTCCGAATCAGCGACTGTAAATACAAAATCCTGGATGAAATTTTTGCCGGGGAGCTGTGCATGGAGGATCATCTCATACGCTACATAGACCGGTGCGTCTATGAGGAAGACCAGGAAATGCTGCGCCATGCGCTCTCGCGCCAGAACCTGATGGATAAGCTCTGCGAAAAAAAGGTGTACTCCGTCAATTACCGCACCATCTGTTATGGCGAGATGCGATATTTCCAGATGAAAGCCGTCTGCGCCGGGGACTGGAGCCAGACATGCGGAATTGTCCTTGGCTTCCACAGCATTGACGAGGAAATCCGCAGAGAGATGGAGAAAAACACGATACTGGAGGATGCCCTTTTGCAGGCAAACCGCGCCAACAAGGCAAAGAGTGTGTTCCTCTCCAACATGTCGCATGACATCCGCACCCCGATGAATGCCATCATCGGTTTTACCACGCTGGCGCTCAGCCGTATCGAAAACACCGAACAGATTGAGGGTTACCTGCAAAAAATAATGACCTCCGGCAACCACCTGCTGAACCTGATTAACAATGTCCTTGACATGAGCCACATTGAAAGCGGAAAAATGCAGCTGTCCGAACAGCTCTGTTCGCTGCCCGAAATTCTGCACGGACTGCGCAACATCATACAGGCGGACATTCACTCCAAGCAGCTGGAACTGTACATGGATGCCATTGATGTCCAGAACGAAAGAATCTACTGTGACAGGCTGCGGCTGAACCAGGTGCTTTTAAACCTCCTGAACAATGCCATCAAATACACGACTGCCGGCGGAATTGTCAGCATCAAGGTTACGGAAAAACCTGGTGCCTCGGAGGGGTATGCCAACTACGAATTCCAGATTAAAGATACCGGAATCGGCATGAGCGAGGAGTTTGTCGCCCACATTTTTGAGCCGTTTGAACGTGAACGCAACTCGACCATCAGCGGCATTCAGGGAACAGGGCTTGGCATGGCAATCACGAAAAACATTGTCAACATGATGAACGGAACCATCAGCGTGGCGAGCAGGCAGAATGTCGGTTCGGAGTTTACGGTCTCCCTCACCTTCCGTATCAGTTCGGAGGCAAAAGAGTCCCCATTGATACCAGAACTGCAAGGTTGCCGTGCCCTTGTCGTGGACGACGACTTCAACACCTGTGACAGTGTGTCCTACATGCTGCAGCAAATCGGATTGCGTGCAGAATGGACGCTCTCCGGTAAGGAAGCCGTGCTGCGCACCCATCAGGCAGTCACGCGCAAGGATTTGTATTCTGTTTATATCATTGACTGGCTGCTGCCAGACATGAACGGAATCGAGGTTGCACGCAGAATCCAGAAGGAAACCGGCGGCAATGCACCGATTATTGTCCTGACTGCCTACAACTGGGAAGATATCGAGGATGAGGCAAAGGAAGCCGGAATTACTGCATTTTGCAGTAAACCGTTATTCCTATCGGAGCTTCGGGAGTGCCTGCATTCCCTCACCAGCACAGAAGAAGAACCTGATTCCAACAAGGACAAAAAGACAGTGACATTCCACGCAGAGCGGATCCTGCTGGTAGAGGACAATGAACTGAACCAGGAAATTGCTGCTGAAATTTTGCAGGAAGCCGGATTCACCGTTGAGATTGCCGGAAACGGACAGATTGCTGTCGACATGCTTGAAAAATCAAAACCGGGGTATTACCAGCTTATCCTGATGGACGTCCAGATGCCTGTCATGAACGGGTATGAGGCAACACGGACAATCCGCAGGCTCAAAGACACACAGCTTGCTGCAATTCCAATTCTTGCAATGACAGCCAACGCATTTGAGGAGGATAAACAGGAAGCCCTGAAAAGCGGTATGAACGGCCATATCGCCAAGCCGATTAATATAGACAACCTGATGAACACGCTGAAACACGTGCTGCATTAAACGCGAAAAATGGACGGGAAAAGCTTTTCCCGCCCATTTTTAATTCAGCATCGTTTTTCTGCATTCCTCATACTTGGCGCGGAACACGTCTGCCAGGTCATCCTCGCCGAACATATGGTACAGCTCGATGATATGCCTGTAACAGTACAGCAGTTCATTCCCGAGCATCCCCGTGTCCGGCATCATGGTCGCCTTTACGTACTTTACCAGCGCCCGCAGCGGCTCGTGGTTGTCCATCAGCACATTGGCATGATAAAAGACAAACCGCGCGGACTCACAGAGCGGCTCATGGCGTTCCATCAGGGCAAGCGCCTCCTGTTCCCTGCCAGTCATGACATACGCCTTTGCCAGCCCCTCGACCATGCCGTGCACATACAGGGGACGAAAGTCTGTCGTAAGGCGCAGCCCCTCCTCGTAATATTCAACTGCCTTCCCGCAGTTTCCGAGGACAAGCTCCGACTGCCCTATCTGAAAGCAAAGGTAGGGGGTCATCCCGCCTGTCTCAAGCTCACGGTACAGTATGCGCAGATTACGCTCCTGCTTTTTGCGCATCTCATCTTCCGGAAGCGCATAGCCGTGGTGCACCACCTCCATCGGCAGCAAAAAATTCATTCCGGACACAGGCTGCCTTCCTTTTCTGTGTGTAATCTGCTCATGTATGGTCCCGCTGTATGTAAAATACTGCCTGTCATAAAAACGCGGCACATTGTCCTTTACATAGCTTGCCTGTCCGTCCGCGCCGCTGACAATGCTCTTGATATGCAGTGCCCCCACCATGCTGGGGTGTGCCCTTATCTGCCCTGCCAGGCCGTCCGTGTCACAGCTTTCCAGGTACTCGTCGCAGTCAAGCGCAAGAATATGCCTGTTCGCGGCATGCCGTGCACAAAAGTTCCTTGCCGCGCTGAAATCGTCACACCATGGAAAGTCTGCCACTTTGTCGGCATATTGTGCAGCAATCTCCCGCGTCCGGTCTGTCGAACCCGTGTCTGTCACAATCACCTCAAATCCATATGGCTTGATGCGCCTGAGGCATTCCGCAATATGTTTCTCCTCGTTTTTTGCTATAATGCATACGGAAACTGGTACTTTTCGCATTCCTGTATCCTCCCTTTTATTCATCGCAAGCCCTGGTTTTTGCATTTTCCCACACTCCTGTATAATCAGGCGGGAAAATCGCCTTGCTGCCTGCCCTTATCCTCCACTACTCACGCACCGGGCGTCCGTCAGCTTGCTGACATATTTCATCTGGACGCACGTGTGCATAAAAAGCCCTGATATAAGCACTTCATACTTATATCAGGACTTTTCAACACTTTTTATTCTGTCAGGTCAGCATTATCGCTCAGATACCACTCTCTCATAATAGTACCGTGCCTTTTCCTCGGACAGGTGAAATCCTTTCTGCAATTTTTCAATTATCTTTTCCTCAGGAACATTTTCCTCCATCTTATCAAGTACAAACACCCGAATTCCCTGTTCACGCCCTTGTTTCATTCCCAATTGACGTCCTTCCTCACGCCCTTCATTATACCGTTCCCTTAGTTCCATCATCAGCGTCATATACTCCACCCTCCATTCCTCACAGCTTCTCGCCGCCAAAACTTCATGTGCCATCCTGCCTACCAGTGCGTTGTTTTGTGTCTGTTCGCCCTTCAGGTACCTCAGGAAGGCTGTCATGTCCTCCGAAAGCCCTGTTGTGTCACCGTCCGGATTGATGAATATCTTTACGGTGTCGTCACCAAGTTCCAGTTCGCGGAGTTCGCTGCAGCGGTTTGTAAACGTGTATACCGGCAGTCCGCTTTTGAAATAGTCAAATGTGCAGATAAAGATGACATAGCTTCTGCCCAATTCTCTGTAGTCGGCTCCCTTTTCCAGCAGGTTCAAATCCATGATTCCTTGGTAGTAGCGTGTTCTTTTCGGCAGGTTTTTGTTGGATGCCACCTGCATCTCGAGGTCGTACACTGTCCCGGCATCATCCGCCACATACACATCAAGGCGGACGCTTTTCCCTTTCGGCGTGATGCCGACTGTCTGTTCCTTGCCAGCGAAAATGATATCCCTGATTTCTATCCCCAGGATGACCTCGAGCAGCTCCCTGCATAATGAGGGGTTCTTTTCCATTATCTTGCAGAACAGGAAGTTGTCCGTAATGGAGAGCTCCTCATATTGCTTTTCCCCTGGTGGTGTGCATATTGTTTCTTTTTCAATTCTTTCTGTCATAACATCTCCTCCTGAAAACACATGTTTTTAATAGTATAAATTCAAAACGCATGTTTGTCGAGAAAATATGTTCGTTTTTGTTCCTGTCACCTTACCTGTGTTTTTATTATACACATTTCTTCCGGCTCTGTTAAGGGGGTGGGGAAAATTCCCTTAAAAATCCTGATATCAGTATGAAGTTATCAAGGTTCCTTTTATACTGGCGGTCGAAAAGACTGACCGCCCAGTATAAAGTTATGCACACAGCCGCATAAGGAAATATGCCGCTTCGCGGCTGCGGCTGGCGCGATTATACATGTCCTTTCATGACAAAAGCCGCCCTGTCGGACGGCTTTTTGCGTTTTATGGTAGAAACGGCATGACCGAATGGGTCTGTGCCAGTCTCTGATGTTTTAGAGCGAATGATTAGCCTAAGAGACTTAATACTCCCTGGTTGCCCTGGTTTGCCTGTGCAAGCATTGACTGTCCTGCCTGTGAGAGGATGTTGGCATTCGAATATTTTACCATCTCGGTTGCCATGTCCGTGTCACGGATTGCGGACTCTGCTGATGTCGTGTTCTCCACAACGTTATCCAGGTTGTTGATGGTGTGCTCCAAGCGGTTCTGAACTGCACCGAGGAGTGAACGCTGTGCGGATACGGTTGCAACTGCGTCTGCGATTGCGTCGATTGCATAGGTTCCAGCCTTTCCGGAATCATCCATTACATTCAGGTTCTTGATGCCAAGTCCTGCAGATGACATTGTCTTGATGTTGACACCGATCTTGTTGGTCATGTCTGCGTCTGCGCCTACGTGGAGCGAGAATGAAAGTGCGTTGTCAATCTCCACCTTGCCCTGTGTAATCTCAAACTTACCATCGCCAAGATGTTTAACAGATGCTTTCTCATCTGCCCCTACACTGGAAGCTGCTTCAAGTTCATCTTTCATCATGCGGTATGCATCCTGAATGGATATATCTGTCTTCTCATTCTTTGAGACATCAATTGCATAGTAATCTGTACCATTTACATTTACCTGATTTCCCGCCTTGACAAGTGCAGCAATATCATCCGCAGTAAATGCTGATCCATCTTCTTTCTTTGTAACACCCACTGTATAACTAACCGCAGTCGCGTTTGAATTGTCTGCAATCTCAACCGTATCGCCCTCTGCCAGAGCTTTTATTTCTTTCTGAAGGTCTTCCACAGACACAATTCCTTTATTTTTTCCACCATTCCCAGTTGTGGATACAATAGAATTTGTCTCCCCTGTCTTCTTTACAGTATAAATATCACCCTCTTTTGCTGTATATGCCACGTCAGCAGCTTTACTGCCCTCTGTCTTATAAAATCCTGCTGTTGCATGATATACACCATCTGGAGAAAATGCATGATCTGCCGACTCAACATACGTGTATTCAACACCGTCCTTGTCAACAATTGTATCTCCGGCTTCCCAAGTATTATATGCTGTAACTGCACCAGATGACAAGTCAAGACCATTCTTTCCGACAAGTGTCGTAGTGATACCTAAAGATGTCGTATGTGTTGCTCCCTCACTGATTGTAATTTTAAGTGCATTTCCTTCTGAATCCTTTACAGAAATACCATTTATAACACTTACGTCTGTAGCATCAGCAGCCACTGTATAAGTAACACCATTTTGGGTTATTTTATCTCCTTCTTTCACTGCAAATGCATTCATGGAATTATAAGCATCTGTCCTCTTCGAACCAACAATATTATACTCGGTATTGCCGATTTTAACTGTATCACCAACCTTTATGGAATCAGCTGTAAATGTCGACTTTCCATCCAATCCAGCCTTAAGTTTTCCGGCAAGGCCTGCATCATGTGCCTCAAGTGTCTTTGTTCCCTTTGTGCCGTCACCCTTTAACAGGTATGTCTCGTTGAACTTGGTTGTCTCAGCGACACGGTCAATCTCGATTGTCAGCTGTGAAATCTCGTCCTGGATTGTCTGGCGGTCTGATTCTGAGTTGGTTCCGTTGGATGCCTTTACTGCCAGCTCATTCATACGCTGTAACATATCGTGAACTTCTGTCAGGGCGCCTTCTGCTGTCTGCACTGCACTGATGCCGTCCTCAGCGTTTGCGGAAGCCTGTGTCAGTCCCCGGATCTGCTTTCTCATCTTTTCGGAAATGGAAAGTCCTGCTGCGTCGTCCGCCGCGCGGTTTACCTTGTAGCCTGAAGATAACTTCTCTGCTGATTTTGACAGTGCGCCTGTTGTAATGCCTAACATTCTGTTGGAATTCATCGCTCTAAGATTGTGTTGTACTACCATAAAAATACCTCCGTGTAAAAAATGGGAAGAAATTCTAAGTTGGTAAAATACACCAACTAAGAATTTCTATGTCCCATTTAAGAGAAAATCGGAGATTTTCTCTGGGTTGAAACCCTCAGCTGGCTAATACACCAACTAAGAATTTCTATGTCCCATTTAAGAGAAAATCGGAGATTTTCTCTGGGTTGAAACCCTCAGCTGGCATGGGCACCGACAAAGAATGTCAATGTCCGTTTATCCAACAAAGTCTTTCTATTCCGCATTGCTGGGCAGTCCGTTGCCCGCCTTTAGTTGCTTTTTCTATATTTAGTTGTAGTGTAACGGTTCAGTGTTCTGCCAAACCGTTCTTTATAACAGCCGCTGGCTTCACGGCTTTTGGCGCCAGTTGCCGGATGCCTGCGGTTATTACCATTTTTAGCAGAAGCAGTCGTTTTCGGTTGCGGGTTCTTTTTCTGCCGCACGTTTTTCGATTGCCTTGCCCCTTGCCACGTTTACTTCCTTCGGGGCGTCTATCATGAGCCGCATCGCCCTGTCATTGCCGCCGAGGAATGTAATCCTGACATCCTTTCCCACCATCAGGTACTCGTTTTTGTTTACAGATAATCGAAGCATGCTGAAACCCTCCTTGTTCACTGACATTTTCCATGTGCCGCCTTGCCATGCAACATTCTGTCCAGATTGTTGCATCCGTTTTATGCACACGGACACAAAAAGGAAACATACAGCCAATTTTCATTGCAGAATGCTCCGTTTCAGCGTAATCTCACCATATACGGACGTTGAAAAGGACTTCTTCACTCTATAATCAAGGAAGGAAAACATTATGAGCACAACAGAGCCAATCAGAGACAGAAAGACATTGCAGAACTTTAAGGACTATTACCGCAGCACGGAGGCGAACATGCGCAACTACACCATCATAATCATCGGGCTGAACACCGCCCTGCGCATCAGCGATATCCTGCACCTGACCCATGATGCCGTCTACAAAAACGGCAGTGTGAAGGAGCATATCGTCGTGCGGGAACAAAAAACAGGAAAAGAAAACCGGGTCCTGCTCAACCATGAGGCGAGGACGGCGCTTGCAAAATACCACAAAACACTCGTCAAGACAAAGATGTACCAGGACGGCAATCCCTATCTCTTCCCAAGTCCCAAAAAAACAGATGCCCCGCTTTCCCGTTTTCAGGCATACCGCATGATTACGGATGCCGCCAGGGCAGTCGGCATCGAGGAACACATCAGCTGCCACTCCCTGCGCAAGACCTTCGGCTACCACGCATGGAAACAGGGGAAAGAGCCGGTTGTGCTCATGGCTATTTTCAACCACTCATCCTTTGCCGTCACAAAACGCTACCTGTGCATTGAACAGGATGATAAAGATGAAGTATTCCGTGATATCTACCAAAACAGCGCAGCCTGAACATCCCCCTCATACCTGCAGGTCCATGCCCCGTCCGACACCAGCCAGGGCTTTTTCGTATGCCTGAAACATGATTCGTTTAAAAATCGTGAAAAATATTTTAGAAAAAATAAAAAGAAAAGACTAAAGTTTCGATAATCCCATACCGATATATAAAATGTAAGCAAGGGATGCAACAATCTGGACAGTATGTTGCATCCCTTTTACTATTGCTATTATGACCAAATATACACCAATTATAACACACCCAGGTACGTTATAAAGCGCCCGTTGCCACCACTCTTTTTGTGCACCAGGCCATAAAATACATGTGTTTTCAATTGTTGCAGATCTGCATTTCGTGATATACTATATTCAGGGTAATTTATTAACAGTTCCTGACACCCGATAAATAATGAAAGGTACAAACAATTATGAGCTATATTTCTTTTTCTCTGATTTATTTTGCGGCATCCAATTTTTTTGTTTTCCGGGAATGCTCCAGTCTGTCATGGATATTGCTGCCACTCTATATTGCGGGAAACTTCTTTCCGGTATTTCGTCTGCCGCGCACCAGGCGCCTGAAAAACTGTGCCAGGGGCAAAGCCCTGCTCGTAGAATTCCTCGGCTCCACCGCGCTGTCCATTGCCCTGTTTATCCTAAGCTTTACAAACCTTCTGTCTGTTGACACCATATTCGAAAACCCTAAATTATGGATTATCAATACACTGCTGGCAGTTATCCTCGAGGCTGTTGTTTTCTGGAATGGCATGCTCCGCATATTTTTCTCGTCGGAACAGCTTGGTATCAAGACACGCATTATCGCAGTCATCTGCGGCATGATACCGTTTGTCCATCTGATTGTGCTTGGCCGGATGATTCAGATTGTATCGGATGAGATTGTAACGGAAAACCGGAAAATCATACTGGACGAGCAGCGCCGCCCGCAGCAGATATGCGCCACAAAATATCCTGTCCTTATGGTTCACGGCGTGTTTTTCCGCGATTTTAGGTATTTCAACTACTGGGGACGTATTCCCAGGGCGCTTGAGGCAAACGGAGCCCGCATATTTTATGGAAACCACCAGTCCGCAGCCTCCGTTGAAACCAGCGCATGCGAGCTTGCGGCAAGAATCCGGGAAATCATCCAGGAGACAGGCTGTGACAAGGTCAATATCATTGCGCATTCCAAAGGAGGCCTTGACTGCCGGCGCGCGCTGAACCTGCCCGGCATAGCAGAGCATGTGGCGACGCTCACTACCATCAGCACACCGCACAGGGGATGCGAATTTGCCGATTACCTGCTCACCAAAATCCCGCAGGCAGAGCAGGAAGCCGTGGCAAAAACATACAATGCCGCGCTGAAAAAACTGGGCGACCCCAATCCGGACTTTCTCGCAGCCGTCAATAACCTGACTGCATCCTTTTGCAGGGAATTTAACAGTATGTTCCCGGACGTGTCCGGCGTCATGTATCAGAGTGTCGGCTCAAAGCTCAACAAATCCGCAGGCGGACGGTTTCCGCTGAATTTTACCTATCATCTCGCCAAATACTTCGACGGCGCAAACGATGGCCTCGTGGGAGAGACTTCCTTCCCCTGGGGCAGCGCTTACAAAATGCTCACAGTAAAAGGCATGCGCGGCATTTCGCACGGCGACATGATTGACCTAAATCGTGAAAATATTCCCGAATTCGATGTGCGGGAATTTTATGTACAGCTCCTGGCAGACTTAAAACAACGCGGATATTGATGTCCGCGCTGTTTTTCTCAAACCAGAGTATTTCCCTTACCGGCACAGCCTGTCAAGCACCTCAAAATATGTCTCAAACGTCTTCCGGCAGCACATGGGATCCGCGATTTCGATACCCTCCGTCCGCAGTCCTATCAGTGCAAATGCCATCGCCATGCGGTGGTCGTCGTAGGTTTGCACGACTGCCGGTTTTGGTTCTCCGGGATATACTGTGACGGCATCCTGCTCCTCATCACACCGGATTCCAAGCCTGGAAAGCTCTGTGGCTATCGCATGGATGCGGTCTGATTCCTGAAGCCGGATGTGCCCGATATTTTCGATACGCACAATGCCGTCCGCATAAGGCGCCATGGCGGCAAGCGTCATGGTCTGGTCTGAAAAATCCTTCATGTCAACGGTAAGTCCCTTTAATTTCCCTTCTGGTGCTCCCTGCACTTCTATTCCATCCGGCGTTTCGCCGACTTTACAGCCCATCTCACCAAGCAGGCGGATAAACTTCAAATCTCCCTGCATACATGCCCATGTAACATTTTTTACAATGGTTCGTCCACCTGTGAGCGCTGCCGCTGCATAAAAATAGCATGCCGCCGACACATCCGGCTCAATCTGGTAACATCCGGGCGTATAGGAATTGTCACTGCACATGGTATAGCAGCTTCCATCAAAATCAGCCTTTGCACCAAACTGCTCCATCATTTTCCTTGTTATCCGTATGTAAGAGCCATCTTTGCGCTCGCTTGTTATTTCAATCTGAAGCCCCTGTTTTACCATGGGCGATACCAGCATCAGCGCACTTAAAAACTGCGTACTCTTGCTGATGTCAAGTTTCAGGCGGCACATCTCATCCGCGGGCAGTCTGCCGCCGATTCCCTTAATCCTTACAGGCAGGAATCCTTCCTCCTCCAGACAGATAATCTCTGCTCCCATCCTTTCCAATACATCAAAAAGCGGCTTCATCGGTCGCTTTTTCATCTGCTCCGAGGCATTTACCACAAATGTCCCCTCAGCCATTGCCAGCATTGCCGTCAGGAACCGCGCCGCCGTCCCTGCGCTGCCAACGTAGATTTCACCCTCATTTAGCGGAATCCGTCCATTGAAACCGGCAACCGTGACCACCTTCTCATGCTCGTCAATATCCACCGCAAAGCCAAGTGACTGCAAAGAGCCAAGAAAATTCCTTGAATCATCACTGAACAGCACACCCCTTAACGTCGTCGTACCATCGGCAAGCGCCGCCATCAGAAGCGCCCTGTTTGTCATGCTCTTAGAACCCGGCACCTCGACAAGCCAGTCAACCGGCTGATTCAGCTTCCGTACCTTGTATCTGTTTTCCACAATAATCCTCCATTTATCAATATCGCTTTCCCTATATCCTTATACTAGCACATTGTGCCGCCGCTTTAAAGCCCTGGTTTTTCTCCCTCACAACTTATTTCACGACAAACAATTCATGCAATGCCCGCGTCGCAGCCACATACAAGAGCTTGGCAAGCTTCGGATTGTCCCTGTAGCCTTCCAGATCCGGCTTCCACAGAAGCACGCAGTCAAACTCAAGACCTTTTGTCTCCGGCACCGTAAGCACCATGACGCCTTTGCTGAAGCCACTTTTGTCCGAATCCGTAACCTGTATCTGCCGACTCAGGCGTCTGGTGACGTACTCCTTTTCCTCATCGGAAAAACAGATGACCGCCAGCGTCTCATAACCTTTCTGCTGCATGTCCGATATGATATCTGCCGACAGCCCGGCTGCCTCCTCCATGGAAATGCTCTCCACAAAATGCACCGGCTCCCCATGCCGGATAACCGGCTCTATTTTGTATGCCCCCCTTGAGGCGCTGCTCAGTATTTTTCCGGCAAAGTCCGATATCTCAATCGTATTCCGGTAACTTTTGGCAAGCACGCGGAATCTGTCCCCGCTGCCGTCAAATATTTTCTGCTTCATATCCGTCCACTCATTCATGCCGCACTCATAATTGACATTCTGGGACACATCGCCCATAATCGTAAAATAACACGCCGGAAGCACTGTTCTGAGCGCATAGTACACAATCGGTCCAAAATCCTGCGCCTCGTCAATAAAAATCTGCCCGAACTCGTCATCCGGCTTTTTCTGCAGGGCCCTGTAATAAATAAGCAGCATTGCCGCCACATCATACACGTCAAACACGCCGCGCGACACATTACCAATCACCTGTTCCATATCAATATAGTAAGTATTTCCGTAGGCCTCCAGAAACTGCACATATAAATTGGCCACGCTGCCTTTATAACAGTGGCTTCCAAAATAGTTTTTGTACTGCGCAAGCTTTTTCTTAAAAATGCCTATCTCCTCACGCCCCTGACACTGTAATTTTATGCGGGCACGGAGTCTTTCATCGAGCGTCACCAAAAGCCTGTTAATGGAATAAGAGGGATTTCCTTTGATAAAATCATCATTGTTTTTCTGCGACAGAAGCATGCCGATATCCTCGTCACACACGACACAGTTTGCAAGAATGCGGTCACGCAGCATCTGCAGATAATGCTCCAGCTCGTTTGCAAAAAGCATTTTGCTTTTCCATGCAAGGTCTGGTGACGGCGGCACAATTTTATGCTTTTTCTTCCACTCCCTCTTTAACAGATGTACAAGAAGTTCATCCATGCGCATGTGCTTCACGTCATAAACGTCCAGTTCGGGAAGCCCGCCCGTAATATAGTCTATCAAGATATCACTCCCGCCCACAATACAGAACTCGTTCGAGGTAAACCGCTCTTTGTAGTTATACATAATATAGGAAATGCGGTGCATCGCCACTGTTGTCTTCCCGCTGCCCGCCACGCCCTGTACAAGGACGTTGTGAAACGGGCTTTCGCGTATGATTTCATTCTGTTCTTTTTGAATCGTCGCAATGATATCCCCAAGCACTGCATCCCTGTTCTTGCTCAGGTACTTGACCAGCAGCTCGTCATTTGCAGCTACGTCGCTGTCATAAAACCCCTGCAGCACTCCATTCTCGATATCATATGTCCGTTTCAGGCTGAGGTCAATGCGATACGCACGTCCTTTTCCGTCACTATTGCTGTCGGGTATACTGTATGTTCCCTCACCAAGTTCATTTTCATAATACACGGTCGAAATCGGCGCACGCCAGTCAACCACCGCAACATCTGTCTTATTCTTGAAGACACCATGTTTTCCAATGTAAATGGACTCAAACAGCCTTTCATCGAGATTCCGGTAATCAATTCTCCCAAAAAAAGGCTTCTCATAAGCCGCCTGGTTTTTGTGCAGCTGGTTAAAGCTGTGCTCCTCCAGACTCCTTGACGCCATCATCTGGTCATACAGCTCGACATTCCCGCTCTGCACTTCATCAAACAGCGCCTTTGTCTCCTTGTGGCGTTTTTCAAACTGCTGCTCATACGCATCAATATTGGCGGCAATCAGCGCCCTGCACTCCTTGAGATGTTTCTTCTCCATCTGCCACTGTCTGTCCGTCGCCGCTTTGTTTTCTGACATAGTTACACCATACCTTTCCAGAAGCCTTGCTTACAGCCTCTTACCCACATACATGGGTTTGTACACGTACTTCCCGCAAAAATGCCCTACAGCGGGGTTGCGTATTGATATTGTTACTTATATTATTATAAGTTTTTTCACAAAAAAACACTAGACTTATATTTTTGTTTGTGATATAGTGTTAGTTAGAGTCGTAATAAAAAAACACTTTAGCAAGCTAAAGTGTTTTTTACTTTCAGGAATTCAATAAACTTCCCTGCCTCGACAGGTTTGGAGAAATAGTATCCCTGTATATAATCAATGCCCAGCCGTTCAAGCTCCTTTAGCTGCTCCGCTGTCTCAACGCCCTCCGCAACCACTTTCAGCTCAAGCCCCTGTATCATGTCCGTCGCGGCATGCAGTACATACTTTGCTTTCTCATTTTCAAAATAAGCCTGTGTCATGTCCCTGTCAAACTTCACAATACGAACCGGCATATCCACGATATAGTTCAAATTGGACTGGCCGTTGCCGAAATCATCCAGTGAAAAGCTCACGCCATAGTCGATCAGTACCTTCATGTTGTCAAGCAGCGTCTTTTTCATAAGGATAGACGCTGACTCCGTAATTTCCAGGTTAATGCATGCAGGATTGATTTGATATCTGTCCATAATGTCTATGTACATCTTTGCCAGAGACCTGTCCTCGCACTGCACCACGGACAGATTTACTTCAATATACTCCACCCCGTACTGTTCTGGCTTACTGTTCTTAATAAACGCACATGTCTTTTCAAACACAAGCTCCCCAAGCCTTCCAATCAGTCCGGTTTCCTCCGCAACTGGTATAAACAGACCTGGTGGAATAATGCCGCCGTCCTCTTTCCGGATACGGACAAGCGCTTCTGCTGAGACAAATTTCTGTTCATGCGTGGAGTAGATTGGCTGGAAAAACACCTCAACCCTGTCCTCTTTGATTGCATCTGTCAGAACCGTCATCATTTCCTCCCGCGCCCTTTTTTTCGCCACGCTGTTTTCATCCACAACCAATGTACGGTTTTCGGGATTATCCATGCCATGCACCCTGAAGTATTTCACAAGTCCCAGCATCTCTTCCGCATTTTTTGCCACCTTCCCGGATGGAACCAGCACATAGTGCGGATGGAGCAAAATGGGCGCCATGTTGTCCTTTTCCTCAAGCCACTCTTTCTGGAACCTGTCGTCTATCATTGCATACGCCCTGTCGAGCTTTTCTATGTTATTAAAGACAAGCACATATTCCTTGTCATCCGTCTTGAATTTTTTCGCCTCGGGTATTCTCTTGATAAAGCCCGACACTTCCAGCATCACATCATCCATCTGCTCAATCTGTATCTCATTCATGCCCGCATTTTCAAGGGATATCAGCATCCCGCAGTTGCTTTCGTCCCCATTATACCGGTATCTCATGAAGTCGTTGAAGGCACGCGCATTAAAAAACCCGGACTTCCTGTCAATATTTCCCTCTGGATTTTCAAGCTCAAAGAATAAAATCACAATCCCAATGGCACTTGCAAATCCCACGAGCAGGAGCTGGCTGTTAAAAAACTGAATGACAGCCGATACAAGCCATATAACCATCCAGATCCTGATTGCCCTGCTCCTTCTCGGATTCATACCGTTTTTATTTCCCGTTACATAAAACAGGGTGGTAAGTATGAGCGAGACCGCTCCTATGTAAGTGGCAGCGCAGGCAGGCCCATACGTATATACAATATTTTCCTCACGAAAAATATGAATTGGAAGCACGAATATGACAAAAGCAACGAGCGCGACAGCAATGCCCATCATTTTGACAATCTGATTCGCCTTCGCAAGCCGGAATGCATCCGAACAGGCATAGACCAGCGCCACATAGCCTGTCCCCACCAGCGATACCAGGTACATTTTGCATTCTATCTGTACTAGCAGCAACGGAAACTGCTCCATCCTCATGATAAGAATAACCGAAACGATGTCAAGAACAAGACAGGCAATGCTTGTATACAGCGCCCGCTTAAAAAGAATCTCTGTATAAAGCCCGACCGTGTCCTGCCTCTTATAAAAATACAACAGCAGTATCAAAATAACCAATCCGCAAAACTGCATCTGAATATTCATTACCGAACCTCCTTTTCCAACAGCAAACACAACCATATTATATAGTGTATCTGTTGAAGTTGCAAGTTATTTCCACACCATTTCGTGAACCATTTCGTGAGCAGAACCTTGAAAAAATCAATTAAAACGGCACTCGGGCATACTCATATTATACTGGGTGGACAGTCTTTTCGACCGCCAGTATAAGTGTCTTGCCAAACCTGCATTAAGGAACTATTCAAAAATAACTTGTACATCTTGACTTGTCTGTTTCTCCGATTGCACATATCAAAAAGCCTCGCCGCAGCCCGCCAAAAAAGACGGCTCTTATTTGTTGAATAAAAACCGTCTTTTCCTTTGTTTTACTTTGCTGATATTTTTCACTAGATAGGGCTACGTATAAAAAATGCTTACATCAACCATTAAAAGCCAATGTAAGCCACTCTTTGTTCTATCAGTTCTGGTTCATCTTCGCCAATTTCGCCGTTTGGTCGGCGGCGATGCACGCGTCAATAATCTCCTGGATATCTCCGTTCATCACCTTGTCAAGCTTATAGATTGTCAGGTTGATGCGGTGGTCTGTCACGCGCCCCTGCGGGAAATTGTACGTCCGGATCTTCTCGGAGCGGTCGCCCGTCCCAATCTGGCTCCTGCGCATCTCCGCCTCCGCGTCGTGGCGCTGCTGCTGCTCGATGTCATACAGCTTTGCCCTCAGCAGGGCAAACGCCTTTGCCTTATTCTGCAGCTGTGATTTTTCCGTCTGGCTGTATACCACAATGCCCGTCGGATAATGTGTCAGGCGCACTGCGGAGTCCGTCGTGTTGACACACTGTCCGCCGTTCCCGGACGCGCGCATGACATCAATACGGATATCCTTGTCCTCAATGACAATATCAATATCGTCGTCAACCTCCGGCATCACCGCCACACTGATTGTGGACGTATGGATTCGCCCGCCGGATTCCGTCTCTGGCACACGCTGCACGCGGTGTACACCCGACTCATATTTCATAACGGAGTAAGCGCCCTGCCCTGCAATCATAAAGGTAACGCTCTTCATGCCGCCAATGCCAATTTCTTCACACTCCATCAGCTCCACTTTCCAGCGCCTGCCCTCCGCATAGTGGACATACATCCGGTAAATCTCTGCCGCAAAGAGCGCCGCCTCGTCACCGCCCGCACCCGCGCGGATTTCCACAATAACATTCTTGTCATCGTTGGGATCCTTCGGGAGAAGGAGAATCTTCATCTGCGTCTCAAGCTCCTCGATGCGCTTCTTGGCATCGTTAAGCTCCTCCTTTAACATCTCCTTCATCTCCTCGTCACTCTCCGAGTCAAGCAGCGACAGCGAATCCTCCACCGTCTCGTTACATTTCTTATATTCCTTATATGCCTCGACAAGCGGCGTAAGGTCACTCTGCTCCTTCATCAGCGCGCGAAAACGTTTCTGATCCTCGGTAACCGTCGGCTCATTCAGTTCATTTAAGATTTCTTCAAAACGGTGAAGCAAATCCTCCAGCTTATCAAACATAATAATCCTCCATTCTATCCATCTGCACACGTTCCATGCAGACTATCGTCTCGTCCCGCAGACAACCCGGTCCAGCCCTGCATAATCCTGAAACAGCGCCACCTGTTCAAATCCTGCATCCCGCATCAGCGACATGACAACATCCCCCTGGCCGCATCCAATCTCCAAAAGCAGACACGCGCCCCTCCGCATATGCAAAGGCGCCTCCGCAATTATCCTTCTGTAAAAAAACAGGCCGTCCTCCCCGCCATCGAGCGCCGCAAGCGGTTCATGGTCACGCACCTCCGGCATCAGTGTTTCAATCACTGCCGACTCAATATAGGGCGGATTGGATACAATCATGTCAAACAGCCTGTCTGTCGTCCGCCGGGAAATAAATTCCCCAAGCGGCGAAAACAAATCTCCCTCAAGAAAAACAGCATCCAGCCCAAGCCTCTCGGCATTCTCCCGCGCCACAGCCAGGGCCTTGCCAGAGATATCAATGCCGATTCCTTCACATTCATTGCTGTACTTGAGCAGACTCAGCAGAATGCATCCCGAGCCGGTACACATGTCAAGAATACGCATACCGTCACTGAGACGCCGCAGCGCCTCCTCAACCAGAATCTCCGTGTCCTGCCGCGGTATCAGGGTATGTTCACTGACCCGGAAACAGAGTCCCATAAACTCCTGCTCTCCCATAATATGCTGCAGCGGAACCCTGGATGCCCTTTTTTCTATCAGCATCCGGTAGAACTGTTCCTCCATGTCGCTGCGCACGCGGTCTGAATGGACAATCAGCTCATTTCTGTCCGTATGGCAGACGTACTCAAGCAAAAGCCTCGCATCCAATGCCGCCTCTGCAATTCCTGCCTCCTCAAGCTTTTGTTTCCCATATTCATAAAACTCTTTGTACGTCATAGCTGCTCCTGTTGCTTTCTGCCAGATAAAGTTTTCTTTTCCAATCTACTCCAGCCACGAGTCATCCACTTCATATCCAAATGTCTCACTCAGATACGCTTTCCAGTCAAAAACCGCCTCCACAGAAGCGATGGCAACCTTCACCATCTCCTCGTCCGGCTCTTTCGTCGTCAGTCGCTGCATCCACATTCCGGGTTCGGAAACAATCCGGATTATCACATTGTCACTCCTGCCTGCAAGCCGGATAATCTCGTAGGAAATCCCCGCAATCACCGGCACCAGCAGCAGCCTCAGCACAAGCTTCAGCGCCAGGTTGTCCACCCTGATAAAAAAGAATACGATGACGCTCACAAGAACGACAAACAGCAGAAAGCTCGTCCCACAGCGCTTGTGCTGCCTTGAACTCCTCATGACATCCTTCACGGTAAGCGGCCGTCCCCGCTCAATACAGTTAATACATTTGTGTTCCGCACCATGGTACATATACAGACGCCTGATATCCTTCATCAGCGATATTGCAAGAATATACCCCACAAAAATAAGGATTCTCAGGATTCCCTCAAGCAGCGCAACAACACTGGCATTGCGGATATATTTTCCCATCAGGTCAGAAATCAGGAATGGTACCAGCATAAATAACGCCACCGCTATGATGACGGATAACGCAACTGTAAAACCCATCATAATGTCATCCGATCGGCTTCCTGATGTTTTTTTCTCCTGCCCCCCATCCTCTTCCTCGTAAAAAGACGCCGAGTGCATCGTCACACGCATTCCCAGCACGAGCGAATCTATAAAGGCAAATACCCCCCTGACAAACGGAAGCTTCGTGACATTCTTGTCACTGCAAAATCCCCTGTATTCCTCAACCTGTATATCGATATCCCCATCCGGCTTTCTCACTGCCACGGCGTATTTTGTGCCGTTCTTCATCATAACGCCTTCCAGAACAGCCTGCCCGCCTATTCCGGAATAATGTGCCTGTCTCCTCTTTGAACTATTTTTTGTCATATTTTTTCCTCTTTTCAAATAAGGCAGAATGGAAAAGGTTGAGATCTCATTAACCTCAACCTTTTTTTGCTACCTATTTGCTTTCTACGCCGTACTTTTTATTGAACTTGTCAATACGTCCACGTGCTGCCGCCGTCTTCTGCTGTCCCGTGTAGAATGGATGGCATTTTGAACAAATTTCCACATGGATTTCGGGTTTTGTCGAACCTGTTACAAATGTGTTCCCGCAGTTGCAGGTAACTGTTGCCTGATGGTAATTTGGATGGATTCCTTCTCTCATTGTTTTCACCTCTCTATAATTAACATTCAACAAATTATTGCGTTTCCATAAACAGCTTTCTTAGTATATCATAGCTTTTCATTATGTGCAAGCACTTTTTTCATATATTCTGCACTTTCAATTTCATTTTTTATAAATATTTCATTTTTTTGACGGTCTCGACAAATTCCACATTGTTTTTTGTGCGGTAGAACATGTCAAGTATCTTATCGACCGCCTCGTCTGATTTCAGCCCGTTGAGCGCCTTTCTCATAACGTTAATCGCGTCAAGCTCATCCGTGGACAAGAGCAGGTCCTCGCGCCTCGTTCCTGACTTTGGAATGTCAATGGCAGGGAACACCCTCTTTTCGGAAAGTTTCCGGTCAAGAACCATCTCCATATTTCCAGTCCCCTTAAACTCCTCGTACACCACATCGTCCATCTTCGAGCCCGTCTCGACAAGCGCTGTCGCCAGTATGGTAAGGCTCCCGCCCTCCCGCATATTCCTTGCCGCGCCAAAAAAACGCTTCGGCATATGCAGCGCCGCCGGGTCAAGACCTCCGGAAAGCGTCCTGCCGCTTGGCGGAACCGTAAGATTATATGCCCGCGTCAGCCTGGTAATGCTGTCGAGCAGAATACACACATCCTTCCTGTGCTCCACCAGACGCTTTGCGCGCTCTATCACCATCTCCGCAACCCTCTTATGGTGGTCGGGCAGCTCGTCAAAGGTGGAGTAAATCACCTCGACATTCGGTCCCTCAATCGCCTCCTTGATGTCGGTAACCTCCTCGGGACGTTCATCAATCAGCAGAATAATCATATGCATATCCGGCACATTTTTCAGGATAGACTTCGCCACTTCCTTTAGAAGTGTCGTTTTACCAGCCTTTGGAGGCGATACGATCATACCGCGCTGCCCCTTTCCCACCGGGCTCATCAAATCCATAATGCGCATCGCCACACTTGCCCCCGGCGTTTCAAGCCGGATACGCTCATTGGGGAAAATCGGTGTCATGTCCTCAAAATTGCGTCTGCGTGTCGCCAGCTCCGGCGGATATCCGTTCACCTTCCTCAGGTACAAAAGTGCGCTGAACTTCTCGTTCATTGTCTTGATACGGGTATTTCCCTCAATGATGTCTCCAGTGCGCAGCCCGAAACGGCGAATCTGGCTCGGTGCCACATACACGTCATTCTCTCCGGGCAGGAAATTCTCACTCCTGATGAATCCAAACCCATCCGGCATGACCTCAAGAATCCCCCTTGCCATCACTCCGCTGTCAAGCTCTGACGGAAACTTGTCATCCGCCTGCCTGTCCTGCTGCCTGTCTGCCCCGTCTGCCGCTGCCCGCGGATCCTTCACAGACCGCTCCGTGCCGTCAGCAGCCTGCTTCTGCTCCCTTGCAGGACGTTCTGTATTATCCGTATAGTGTTTTTGTTCCCTTGCAGGACGTTCTGCATTCTCAGGATGCGTTTTCTGCTCCCTTGCAGGACGTTCTGTACCGTCGGCGTTCTGTCCGCCCTGCGGTCTTTGCCGCTCCCTGCGCTCATAGCGGTTCTGCCGGTCACCGGAATTATTCGGCTGGACTGCAAACGACGGCTCACGCATACCACGGAGCACGGGTTTTGGTTCTACATCCCTGCCTTCCGCCCTGTCTTTCTCATCCTCATTGAGCATAAGCTCTATCAGCTCTGCCTTTTTCAGACCGCTGATGCGCTTCATGCCACGCGCTTTTGCAATTTCCTTTAAATCGGCAAGTGCCAGTGATTCATACTTTTCCCTCATAAAATATATCAATTCCTACCTTTCTACATAATATTAACCACATGTCCCACTCTTTTCCATAACACTGTCATAACTGATAACCAGGAAAACTCTACAGAATTTAAGCTGACGGTCAAAAAGACTGACCGCTCAGTATAAAGTTATGCACACAGCCGCATAAGGAAATATGCCGCTTCGCGGCTGCGGCTGGCACGATACTTACGGCAGATTTCATCTGCCGTAAGTATAATTTGATTCTAAATGGAAAACATCATGAAATGCTTACAAAATAAACAGACTGCGTCCTTAGATGTTACTGCTGATAAGATTATAACTCATTTTTTCAAAAATAGGAAGAAGAATTTATTGCGAATTATAATAATTTATTATACATTATAATAAGGAATTGTTTTAATCGAATGGAGGATTTATATTTATGACTACACAGGAAAAAGCATTACAACTACATAAGGAATGGAACGGAAAAATCGAGACCGTGTCAAAGACACCTGTAAAATCCAGGGAGGCGCTGTCTCTTGCATATACACCCGGCGTCGCAGAACCGTGCAAGGTCATTGCGGAAAACAGGGAAGCCGCTTACCAGTATACCATGAAGGCAAACACTGTCGCCGTTATCTCGGACGGAAGTGCAGTACTTGGCCTGGGAAACATTGGTCCTTACGCCGCCATGCCTGTCATGGAGGGAAAGGCAGTCCTGTTCAAGGAATTTGGCGGTGTGAATGCCGTCCCCATCTGCCTTGACACACAGGACACCGAGGAAATCATCAAGGCAGTCACATGGCTCGCCCCGGCATACGGCGGAATCAACCTTGAGGACATCAGTGCACCGCGCTGCTTTGAAATCGAGGAACGCCTGAAGGCCACGCTCGACATCCCTGTATTCCACGATGACCAGCATGGAACCGCAATCGTCGTCCTCGCAGGCATTATCAACGCGCTGAAGGTGGTCGGCAAACAGAAGGAAGCCTGCAAGGTGGTCGTAAACGGCGCAGGAAGCGCGGGCGTTGCCATCACAAAGCTTCTGCTTACATACGGATTTACAAACGTCATCCTGTGCGACAAGGTCGGCATCGTGTCCACATCCACCCAGGGTCTGAACTGGATGCAGGAAAAGATGGCAAAAATCACGAATCCAAACGGTGAAACAGGCACACTCGCCGATGCGTTAAAGGGCGCGGATATCTTTGTCGGCGTATCCGCACCAAATATTGTAACGCCGGAAATGGTTCAGTCCATGGCTCCTGACTCCATTCTCTTTGCAATGGCAAACCCGACGCCGGAAATCATGCCGGACGTTGCAAAGGCTGCCGGTGCCCGCGTTGTCGGCACGGGACGGAGCGATTTTCCGAACCAGGTCAACAATGTTGTCGCCTTCCCCGGTATTTTCAAAGGCGCCCTCGAGGGACGCGCCACGCAGATTACGGAGGAAATGAAGCTCGCCGCAGCAAGCGCGATTGCAGGGCTTGTCCCGGACGACGAGTTAAGCGAGGACAACATCATGCCCGAGGCATTTAACCCGAAGGTGGCAGAGCTTGTCGCAGAAGCCGTAAAGTCACACATTGTAAGGTAAGGAATTTTAAATGAACATGCGCTGGAATGACAAACCTTATCATACGCTCGACTATGAAATGAAAATGAAATACGGCGAAAAAATCTACAAAATCGCCCTTGATGCCGGCATGACCTGCCCTAACCGCGACGGGTCGTGCGGCAGCCGGGGCTGTATTTTTTGCAGTGCAGGCGGAAGCGGGGATTTTGCCGCCAGAAGAGACAGCTGGGATTCCATTGCGACCCAGCTTGAAAAGGGAAAACATTATTTTCATGACAAAAAAACAGGCAAACGCTATATCGCCTATTTTCAGGCATACACCAACACCTACGCCCCCGCCGCAAGGCTTGAAAAGCTATACCGTGAGGCGCTTGATGAGCCGTCTGTCGTGGGAATATCCATAGCCACCAGGCCGGACTGCCTTGGCAGCGACGTGCTTTTGCTGCTTGACCGTTTAAACAGGGAATACACCGGCAAATTTATATGGATAGAACTCGGATTACAGACCATACATGAGCAGACCGCCGCGTTTATCCGGCGCGGCTATCCACTGCCCGTATTTGAACAGGCGCTCGGTCAGCTCCGCAGCATATCCATTCCGGTCATTATCCATGTCATCTTAGGACTTCCCGGGGAAGACAGGCAGATGATGCTCGAAACCTGCCGTTATCTGGGGCATAAAGGCATTGACGGCATCAAGTTACAACTGCTGCATGTACTGAAAAACACGGATTTGGTCGAATTATACGAACAGAAAACCTTTGAAATTCTTGATTTTATGGAGTATATTGATATCATAATCTCCTGTCTTGAGGTTCTGCCGCCCGACATGGTGATACACCGTGTAACCGGTGACGGGCCGAAAGACTTACTTATTGCTCCTTTGTGGAGCCTTGATAAGCGGCGCGTCCTCAACACCCTCCATCAGGAGATGAAGCGGCGCGGCACATGGCAGTCTGCCACATACTAAAACTCTAAAATGAAAGGCGTGGTATCAGTGGTTCAGGATCCATTAACATTATACAAACTAATTGTCCTTTATATGCTCGACAAGGTAAAATTCAAGCTCACCTACTCACAAATCAGCGGATTCATCCTTGAAAAAGAATATACGAATTTCATGACGCTGCAGCAGGTGTTTTCCGACCTCCAGGATGCGGAGCTTATCCGGGCTGACACGCTTATGAACCGCACATACTTTTCCATTACCTCCGAGGGGCAGAATACCCTGTCCTACTTCGGAAACCGAATCGGCGATGCCATTATCCATGACATTGACACATTCCTTGCCGAAAAACACCTTGAGCTGAAAAATGAAGCCTCCATCACGGCAAACTACTATAAAACAACTACCGGTGAATATGAGGCAGAACTGGCTGCAAAGGAGCGGGACACTGACCTTGTGAACATCAAACTGTCCGTTCCGACGGAAGACATGGCAGAAACCATCTGTGAAAACTGGTACAACAAAAATGAGGAAATCTACAAGTATCTGATGGGCATGCTTTTTTAGGAGCTGTCATGGCAGCCCCTTATTCAGCAAGCAGCTGTCTCACAGATATGGCGCTGATTGTTTTTATTCCTCGCCAGGCAGGATATTTTTCCAGAATTTCATGGTTTTGCGCATTAAATGCTCTCCCGTCCCCATGACCGCCAACGTGTACTTATCCTGTGCCTCAATATATCTTATCTGTTTTACCGGTATAAAAACAGTCTCGCCGCTCTCCTCGATTTCCAATATCTGACCATATAAATTAATAATGGTCGTCTGCCTGCGGCCTGCTTCAAAATATTCCTTGATGCGGATGCCATCCTGCACAGGCATTTCGATGTCCAGCAGGGCGATATCATAATCCCTGTCTGTCTCGGTCAGTTCCTTTCCTGACGTAAAAACATCAATTTCAACCGCTTCCCCCTGTCCAAAAAGGCTCTGCACATTTCCTTCATGCTTTCCTGCCATATGGGTTCGTCGTCACAGATTGCTATCCTTATTATTTTCATGTCCGGTCTCACCATATTCACTTGTCCTCTGCCCCCTCTTTCTTTATCCGCTTCATATGCTCCCTGATTTTTGCCTCATATCCGTTCCACGACGGTTCGTAAAACGTCTTTCCGGTCAGTTCATAGGGAAGATACTGCTGCTCCACATAGTGGTTTTTGTAATCATGCGCATATTTGTAGCCTGTTCCGTGTCCCAGTTTTGCCGCTCCTTTATAATGTGCATCCTGCAAATGTACAGGTATCGGGAGGTTCCCGCTTTTCTGGATTTCCTCGTTTGCCGCAAAAATCGCATTGCAGGCGGCATTGCTCTTTGGCGCGCACGCCACATAGGCAGCTGCCTGCGCGAGGATAATCTGCGCCTCCGGCATCCCGATACGCTCGACGGCAAGCGAAGCGCTCACTGCCACATTCAGGGCCATCGGGTCTGCGTTTCCCACGTCCTCCGCGGCACAAATCATAATACGCCTTGCGATAAACGCAACCTGTTCCCCCGCGTAAAGCATTTTTGCAAGATAATAGACCGCCGCATCCGGGTCAGAGCCCCGCATGCTTTTGATGAATGCCGATATCGTGTCATAGTGGTTGTCGCCTGTCTTGTCATATGAGATGCGCCGCTTCTGTATGCACTCCTGCGCAACCTCCACCGTGATGTGTATCTTACCGTCCGCGCTCCTGTCCGTCGTCATGATGCCAAGCTCTACCGCATTCAGTGCGTGCCGCGCATCACCGCCGGACAAGTCAGCCAGAAACTCCAGTGCCTCCTCGTCAATGCAAGCATCATAGCTGCCCATCCCTTTTTCCGCATCATATACCGCCCGCCGTAACAGTTCCTTGATATCCTGCTTTGCCAGCGGCTTGAGTTCAAAGATGACAGAACGCGAAATAAGCGCCCCATTTACCTCGAAATAAGGGTTTTCCGTCGTTGCGCCAATCAGGATAATTGTCCCATCCTCCACAAACGGCAGCAGGTAATCCTGCTGCCCCTTATTAAAACGGTGGATTTCATCAATAAACAAAATTGTGCGCTTCGCATACATGGCAAGCGTGTCCTTCGCCTTTTCTATGACCTGCTCCATATCCTTTTTGCCTGCAACCGTAGCATTTATCTGCGTAAATTCCGCGCTTGTCGTATTGGCAATTACCTTTGCAAGCGTCGTCTTTCCGGTTCCCGGCGGTCCATAGAAAATAATCGAGCTGAGCTTATCTGCCTTGATGGCCCTGTACAGGAGCTTGTCCCTGCCAATAATATGCGACTGACCCACGACCTCGTCAAGTGTCGTGGGTCTGAGCCTGGCCGCCAGGGGCGATTCTTTTTCCTTTACCGCATTCCTCATATATTCAAACAAATCCATATTAATAACCATCCCCCCCTTCTCAGTCTGCGAATTTATGCCCTAAGCACAAATTTGCCGTGTGAAAAATTTATTTTTCACACTTTGCTCCCGTTGATTTCGCTTTTAAGATTTATTCTGTGCCGCCACAAGGCTTTCGCCGCCATACATTTTCCGGAGCTTTGGCTTCTCAATCTTTCCGGTCGGATTCCTTGGGATATCCGCAAAAATAACCTTGCGCGGTCTCTTGTATTTCGGAAGCTTCGTGCAGTATGTGTTGATTTCATCCTCCGTACAGCCCATGCCTTCCTTTATCTCGATAATGGCAGCCGTTATCTCACCCAGGCGCTTGTCAGGGATCCCGATTACCGCCGCATCCTTAATCTTGTCATTCGTCCGCAGGAAATCCTCGATCTGGACAGGATAAATATTCTCACCGCCGCTGATGACCACGTCCTTCTTGCGGTCAACAAGGAAGATAAAGCCGTCCTCATCCTCCTGTGCCATGTCGCCGGTAAACAGCCAGCCGTCGCGCAGCACCTCTTTTGTCGCCTGCTCGTCATTGTAATAGCACGTCATGACACCTGGTCCCCTGACTGCAAGCTCTCCACCCCCGCCGCGCGCAACCTGTTCCCCATTCTCATCGACAATTTTTACCTGCCAGCCATAGCCCGCCTTGCCAATCGCACCTACCTTATGGATATTTTCGACGCCAAGGTGCACACAGCCAGGTCCAATCGACTCGCTGAGTCCATAGTTTGTATCGTACTGGTGATGCGGGAACACCTTTTTCCACCGCTGTATCAGGCTCTGCGGCACAGGCTGCGCACCGATGTGCATCAGCCTCCACTGGGAAAGCTCATAATCCTCCAGCCTGATATCGCCCCTGTCTATCGCATCCAGAATGTCCTGCGCCCACGGCACGAGAAGCCACACAATCGTGCACTTCTCCTTTGAGACGGCATCCAGGATAAACTCCGGTTTCGTTCCTTTCAGCAGGACAGACTTCCCGCCTTCCAGGAAGCTGCCAAACCAGTGCATCTTAGCGCCGGTATGGTACAGCGGCGGAATGCACAGGAACACATCCTGCCTTGTCTGCCCATGGTGGTTCTGCTCCACCTTGCACGAATGCATCAGACTCTCATGGTTATGTAAGATTGCCTTCGGAAATCCGGTCGTGCCCGACGAGAAGTAAATTGCGGCATCATCGTCATCCGTAAGCGTTATCATCGGCGTCTGGCTGGAACAGTTTGCCGTCAGGCTGTTGTAATCCTCCGCAAAGCTCGGGCAGTTGTCACCTACGAAAAACAGCAGCCTGTTCTTGCTGATGTTCTCTGCAATCTCCTCCACACGCCCGATAAATTCAGGCCCGAACACCAGCACGTCAACCTCCGCAAGATTCAGGCAGTACTCAATCTCATCCGGCGCATATCGGAAGTTTAACGGTACGGCAAGCGCACCCGTTTTTAAAATGCCAAAATAAATCGGCAGCCACTCCAGGCAGTTCATCAAAAGGATTGCCACCTTGTCCCCCTTTTTGACGCCCCTCTGAATCAGCATGTTTGCAAAACGGTTCGCCTTCTCGTTGAATACACTCCATGTAATCTCCCGGCGGTAATGCGTCACCGGATTGGGCTCCATCAGTTCATATTCCTTCCATGTCACACGTCTTGTCTCCTTGATTTCCGGATTGATTTCAACAAGACAGATGTCATTTCCACATAATTTACAGTTTCTCTCCAAAATGTCTATTATCGGCATTGCTGTTACTCCTTTTTTATAAATATACCCATTAATTATGCCACTTTAAAGCATCAAAGTAAACCTATTTTTACTAAAATACACAATATTCCAAGCAAAAAAACATCAAAACAATTGACGTGACATGATTTTTTCACTATCATTAGTATATTAGGCTTACTTAAACAATTTATTTTACATTTTAGGAAGGAAAAAACAAATGAGCGAAACAAAAATCATGCTGGGCAACGAGGCAATTGCCCGCGGGGCTTACGAGGCCGGCGTAAAAGTGTCCAGTGCATATCCCGGCACACCAAGCACCGAAATCAGTGAAAATATCGTAAAATACCCTGAAATTTATGCCGAGTGGGCACCCAACGAAAAGGTTGCCATGGAGGTTGCCATCGGCGCATCCATCAGCGGCGTGCGCGCCATGGCATCCATGAAAATGGTAGGTGTCAACGTGGCAAGCGACCCGCTCTATACAGTATCCTATATCGGCGCAAACGGCGGACTCGTCCTCGCGGCAGCTGACGACCCCGGGTTGTACTCCTCACAGAACGAACAGGATTCCCGCTGTGTGGCGCGCGTGGCACAGGTTCCCGTACTCGAACCGTCCGACTCACAGGAGGCAAAGGATTTCACGAAGCTTGCCTTTGAATACAGTGAAAAATATGACACACCTGTCATGATTCGGACAACCACAAGGCTTGCACACTCGCAGGGGCCTGTAACCCTTGAGGAACGCCAGGAAATTCCCGATAAGCCATACGAAAGAAATGCCGCAAAACATGTCATGATGCCGGCAAATGCCAAAGGCCGCCACGTCCATGTGGAAAACCGCCTGAAACAGATGGCAGAAGACGCCTGCGGATTTGAAATCAACAAGGCAGTCTACAAGGACACCTCCGTTGGATTTATCACCAGCGGCATCCCATATACCTATGTCGCCGAGGCAATGCCAAATGCCAGTGTGCTGAAGCTCGGACTCGTACACCCGCTTCCCCGGAAACTGATTGAAGAATTTGCATCAAAGGTTGACAAGCTTTATATTTTCGAGGAGCTGGAACCACTGATTGAAGAACAGGTAAAATCATGGGGAATCGAATGCACCGGAAAGGAACTCTTTACCTTGCAGGGCGAATACAGCGCCAACATGATCCGTGAGCGCGTGCTTGGCATGAAACTCGAAGCAGCCGCACCGGCACAGGTTCCGGCGCGCCCTCCCATCCTCTGTCCCGGATGCCCGCACAGAAGCACGTTCTCGGTACTCAAAAAGCTCGGAATCCATGGTGCCGGCGATATCGGCTGCTATACGCTCGGTGCCGTGGCGCCGCTCAATGTCATCGACACGACCGTCTGCATGGGTGCATCCATCTCCACCCTGCACGGCATGGAAAAGGCAAAGGGCAGGGAATATATCAAAAACTGGGTTGCACTGATTGGCGATTCCACCTTTTTACATACCGGTGTCAACTCCCTGATGAACATGGTATATAACCAGTCAACCGGAACCGTGCTGATTCTTGACAACTCCACCACAGGCATGACAGGGCACCAGGATCACGCCGCGACCGGAAAAATGCTAAACGGCAAGGAGACCAAGGCAGTCAGTCTCTATCATCTGTGCAAGGCAATCGGTGTCGAACATGTGTATGAAGTGGACGCCTTTGATGTTGATGAGCTGGAAACGGTTGTAAAACGCGAAGTTGCGCGCGACGAGGTTTCTGTCATTATCGTGTGCGCACCCTGCGCCCTGTTGAAATCACAGGCTACCAGGGCAAAGTGCATCGCCATACCGGAAAAATGCAAGAAGTGCGGTATATGCCTTGTCCCGGGCTGCCCTGCACTCACGAAAAACGAAGACGGAACAGTGAAAATTGACGACACCATGTGCAACGGCTGCGGACTGTGCATGAAACGCTGCAAGTTTGATGCGATTGAACGTGTAGAATAATGAAAATGGAGGATTCGTATAAAATGACTACAAAAAATATTATGATTGTCGGCGTAGGCGGTCAGGGTACGCTGCTTACAAGCCGCATCCTCGGCGGCATTATCACAAAGTCAGGCTATGATGTAAAGCTCTCCGAGGTTCATGGAATGGCACAGCGCGGCGGAAGCGTTGTCACATTCGTGCGCTATGGCGACTGCGTGGCAGAACCGATTGTCGAGGAAGGACAGGCAGATGTGCTCATTGCCTTTGAGCGGCTCGAAGCGCTGCGGTATGCACATTTCCTGAAAAAGGACGGCGTCATTATCGTCAACGACCAGCGCATCGACCCGATTACAGTTGTGACCGGGGCTGCACAGTATCCCGACAACATTATCGAAAACCTGAAAAAAGAATACAAGGTGATTGACGTTGACGCCATGGATGAGGCAAAGAAACTCGGAAATGCCAAGGTGTTCAATACCATTATCGTCGGCGTTGCCGCAAAGCGTATGGACTTTGACAAGGACAAGTGGCTGGAAGTCATCGAGTCTACCGTGCCGCCAAAAACAGTCGAAATCAACAAGGCAGCATTTGAAGCGGGTTATGCAATATGAAAAGAATTTCCAAAGACTTTGCCCATATGCGCATAGTCAAGAAGTTCTACGTTTCATATAAGAAATATGGAGGATAATTATGCCAAAGAGAAATGACATTGACAAAGTTCTGATAATCGGCTCCGGTCCGATTATCATCGGACAGGCGTGCGAGTTCGACTATTCCGGAACACAGGCGTGCAAGGCACTGCGCAGGCTTGGATATAAAATTGTTCTCGTCAATTCAAACCCTGCAACCATCATGACAGACCCGGAAATCGCCGATGTGACCTACATTGAACCCTTGAATGTACGGCGCCTGGAACAGATTATCGCAAAGGAACGGCCAGACGCACTCCTTCCCAATCTCGGCGGTCAGTCCGGATTAAACCTCTGTTCAGAGCTTGCCAAGGAAGGGATTCTGGACAAATACAATGTACAGGTCATCGGCGTGCAGGTGGACGCAATTGAACGCGGCGAGGACCGCATTGAATTTAAAAAATCCATGGATGCCATCGGCGTCGAAATGGCAAGAAGCGAGGTTTCCTACAGCGTCGAGGAAGCGCTTGACATCGCCGACCGGCTTGGCTATCCTGTCGTGCTGCGTCCCGCATACACCATGGGCGGCGCAGGCGGCGGTCTCGTATACAACAAGGACGAGCTGCGGACAGTCTGTGCACGCGGTCTCCAGGCAAGCCTTGTCGGACAGGTGCTCGTCGAGGAATCCATCCTTGGCTGGGAGGAGCTGGAGCTTGAAATCGTGCGCGACGCAGAGGGAAACATGATTACCGTCTGCTTTATTGAAAACATTGACCCGCTCGGGACTCATACAGGCGACTCATTCTGTTCCGCTCCCATGCTCACCATATCGGAGGAACTGCAAAAGAGGCTTCAGGAACAGGCGTACCGCATCGTCGACTCCGTCAAGGTTATCGGCGGCACCAACGTCCAGTTTGCACACGACCCGGTGACAGACAGGATTGTCGTAATCGAAATCAATCCAAGAACCTCCCGCTCATCCGCGCTTGCCTCCAAGGCAACCGGATTTCCGATTGCGCTTGTCTCCGCGATGCTTGCGGCAGGGCTCACCTTAAAAGACATCGAATGCGGAAAATACGGCACCCTCGACAAATATGTGCCTGACGGTGATTATATCGTTATCAAGTTCGCCCGCTGGGCGTTCGAGAAGTTCAAAGGCGTGGAGGACAAGCTCGGCACACAGATGCGCGCCGTGGGTGAAGTCATGAGCATTGGCAAGACATACAAGGAAGCGTTCCAGAAGGCAATCCGCAGTCTTGAGACAGGCAGGTACGGTCTCGGCCATGCAAAGGACTATGACACAAAGACAAAGGAAGAATTGCTGCTCATGCTTGCCCATCCTTCCAGCGACCGCCATTTTATCATGTATGAGGCACTGCGCAAGGGCGCAACAGTCGATGAAATTTTTGACATCACAAAAGTAAAGCACTATTTTGTAAAACAGATGCAGGAGCTTGTCGAGGAGGAGGAAGCGCTTGTCAAATCAAAAGGCTCCCTCCCATCCGATGAGGCGCTGATATCTGCAAAGAAAAACGGATTTTCCGACAAGTACTTAAGCCAGATTCTGGAAATCCCGGAGGAGGACATCCGAAACAAACGAATTGAACTTGGTGTCGTGGAAGCCTGGGAAGGCGTGCATGTAAGCGGCACACCCGACAGCGCATACTACTACTCCACCTACAACGCCGCGGACAAGAATCCCATCAATACGGATAAAAAGAAAATTATGATTCTCGGCGGCGGCCCGAACAGAATCGGCCAGGGCATCGAATTTGACTACTGCTGTGTCCATGCATCCCTTGCCTTAAAGGAGCTTGGATTTGAGACAATTATCGTAAACTGCAATCCTGAAACCGTTTCGACAGACTATGATACCTCCGACAAGCTCTATTTTGAGCCGCTTACGCTGGAAGATGTCCTGAGCATTTACAATAAGGAAAAGCCGCTTGGCGTCATCGCACAGTTCGGCGGTCAGACACCGCTTAACCTGGCATCCGAGCTTGAGAAAAACGGCGTAAAGATTCTCGGCACACCGCCCTCCGTGATTGACCTTGCAGAGGACCGCGACTTGTTCCGCTCCATGATGGACAAGCTGGGCATCCCCATGCCGGAAGCCGGTATGGCTACAACGGTCGAGGAAGCGCTTGCCATCGCCGCCAAAATCGGTTACCCTGTCATGGTGCGTCCATCCTATGTGCTTGGCGGACGCGGTATGGAAGTCGTCTATGATGATGAAAGCATGACCGGCTACATGAATGCAGCTGTCGGCGTGACCCCAGACAGACCAATACTGATTGACCGTTTCCTGAACCATGCACTCGAGTGCGAGGCTGATGCCATCAGCGACGGCACACATGCCTTTGTCCCGGCTGTCATGGAGCATATTGAGCTTGCAGGCGTCCACTCCGGCGACTCGGCGTGTATCATCCCATCCGTGCACATTTCAGCGGAAAATGTGGCGACCATCAAGGAATACACCAAAAAAATTGCCGTGGAAATGCATGTCAAGGGCCTGATGAACATGCAGTACGCCATCGAAAAAGGAAAAGTGTACGTGCTCGAGGCCAACCCGCGCGCTTCCCGAACCGTGCCGCTCGTTTCCAAGGTATGCAATATCCGCATGGTGCCGCTCGCGACCGACATCATTACATCGGAAATTACCTCGCGCCCTTCTCCCGTGCCCGCACTGAAAGAGAAGGACATTCCGTATTACGGCGTCAAGGAGGCCGTGTTCCCGTTTAATATGTTCCCGGAGGTAGACCCAATCCTTGGCCCGGAAATGCGCTCAACCGGAGAAGTGCTCGGATTGTCACCCTACTATGGGGAAGCCTTTTACAAGGCGCAGGAGGCAACCCAGACACAGCTGCCGCTTGGCGGAACGGTACTGATTTCCGTAAACGGCAAGGATAAGCCCGAGGTCGTCGAGATTGCCCAGCTGTTCCACGAGGCTGGATTTGAGATTCTCGCAACAGGCGGTACCTACCAGATTATTTCAGAAGCAGGCATTGACGCAGAGCCTGTCAAGAAGCTCCACGAAGGCCGTCCGAACATCCTTGACCTCATCACGAACGGCAAAATTGACCTGATTGTAAACTCCCCTGTCGGAAAGGAAAGCGTCCATGACGACAGCTATCTGCGCAAGGCTGCAATCAAGGGCAGGATTCCCTATATGACAACCATCGCGGGGGCAAGGGCTACCGCAAAGGGCATCCTGTATGTCCAGAAAAACGGAAATGCACAGGTGAAATCCCTGCAGCAGCTTCACAGCGAGATAAAAGATAAAGAATAAGAAAATAAAACTACATCCCCCAATCACGTTTCCATGACTGGGGGATGTTTCATACATGTATTACCTCTGGTTTAACCCATACTGATTCTCAAATTCCGCCACCGATATCGGCTTGTTAAAATAAAATCCCTGAAAAATGTCACACCCTGCCTCTGTGAGGAACGCGACATGTTCCTCGTTGCGGACGCCCTCTGTGATGACTTCCATGCCCAGCTCTTTTGCCATGGCAATCATCGCCTTGATAATAATCCTTGTGCGTTCCGTCGTTATCGTTTCCTCGAGGAAAGCCATGTCAATTTTCAGGATATCCACCTCGATGTTTTTTAACATGTTGAGGGAGGAATAACCACTTCCGAAGTCGTCAATCTCGATGTGGAAACCATATTCCCGCAGTTTTTTAATCACCTCAAGATGCATCTTCATGTCGCCGATAAACACGGTCTCCGTAATTTCGATATTAAACTTTCCCGGGTCGATATCATATTTTTCCACCAGCCCGGTAAACGCCTTGTACAAGTCTATATAATAAAAATCCTTCGTCGACACGTTCACGGAAATACAGACATCATTGATTCCACGCCTTTTCCAGTCTCCGAGCTTTGCCGCAGCCTGCTCCCACATACAGCGGTCAAGCTTATAGATATAGCCTCTCTTTTCAATGATTTCTATAAAGTCCGCCGGCATCAGTATGCCCTTGGAAGGATGGTGCCATCTGACAATTGCCTCCGCACCCGACAACTCCCCTGTATTTTTTATCTGCGGCTGTAAATACATCCGGAACTGGCCGCTTTCCAGTGCATGGTCAAACGCACTTAGGACATTCTTCTCCTGAACCAGACTGCCCAGCATTTTCTCATCATAATAGGCAACCACCTGGCTATAGTCGCCCTGCGTGGAGTCTATCGCCATATTCGCCTTGTCACACATCACCTGCGCACTCTCTTCCGGATCGGTAATCTCATATGCCCCGATTGCCAGGTGTAGCTTGTAATTGGTGTCATTAATCAGGTACTGTAATTTTGATGTATTCTGCGCTGCCAGCTGGGGATTAAAGCTTTCCTTCGGGATAAGCATCGCAAACTTATCACCCCCAATCCGTCCATACACGCATTCATCATACTTTGCAAGCATCAGCAGCTTTGCCTGGTCCGCAAGGACCTTGTCCCCCATCTCCTTGCCAAAAAGGTCATTGGTCAGCTTAAAGTTCTTAATGTTCGTACAGACCATATATCTTTTTTTCTGAGGATTTTTGCGAATCGTCTCCTCGACTTTTTTAAAAAAGCTCTCCCTGTTGTATAAACCCGTCAGACTATCATGACTTGCTATATACCGCTCTGTCCGAATCCGTCTTGTCTCGGCAGCCAGCGCCGCAAACAAAAGTATCAGGACTATCATGGCGAGTACTGTGCATCCCGTTTCCAATCTCTTTTACCCCTATCTTGTTTTCTCATTTCCGCCAAAACGAAATAAATCCGCGTTCTTATTGATAATTTCAGTTTACCATATAATTCTATCATGCCGCAATCATTTTGTATTAATATTCCAGATTCTCTTAATATTTTTATAAAAATTCCAACACACTAATGCATGAACCCTTTATTTATGATATACTTATTGTGTGAAAATTCAAACTGTAATTTCCTGCCTTTTAATGAGTTCTGGAAATTACATAAAAAACTAAAGGAGGAACAAACATGGCTTGGTATGATGAAGCTATCTTTTACCACATCTATCCGTTAGGACTTACAGGAGCGCCGAAGGAAAATTCTTACGGAGAACCCGAGCACCGGCTAAACACGCTGCTGCCATGGATTGAACATATTAAGAACATTGGCTGCAATGCCATTTATATCGGTCCTTTGTTTGAATCCGTGGGACATGGATATGAGACAACGGATTACAGGAAGCTGGACAGCCGTCTGGGAGATAATGACGACCTTAGAAATTTTGTGAAAAAATGCCATGAAAGCGGCATCAAGGTTATCTTCGATGGTGTATTCAACCACACCGGACGCGATTTCTTTGCATTTAAGGACATCCAGGAAAAGCGTGAGGCATCCCCATACAGGGACTGGTACTGCAATGTAAACTTTGGCGGAAACAATGAATACAATGACGGCTTCTGCTATGACAACTGGGGCGGGTACAATCTTCTCGTCAAGCTGAACCAGCGAAATCCCGCCGTAAAGGATTACATCTGTGATGTTGTCCGCTTCTGGGTAAACGAATTTGACGTTGACGGCATCCGTCTTGACGCCGCGGACGTGCTTGACTTTGACTTCATGAAGGCGCTGCGTGCCGTTGCAAACGAGGTAAAACCGGACTTCTGGCTGATGGGCGAAGTCATCCATGGCGACTACTCGCGCTGGGTAAACGAGGGCACCCTGCACTCCGTGACAAACTATCAGCTGCACAAGGCGCTATACTCCGGCCACAACGACCACAACTTTTTTGAAATCGCACACACGGTTAAGCGCTTATATGATATGGGCGGCAGCAATCCTAACGGTTTCAGGCTTTACAATTTCGTGGACAACCATGATGTGGAGCGCATCTATACAAAGCTCAGCAACAAGGCGCATTTTGCCCCCGTACACATACTGCTGTACACGCTCCCCGGCATTCCGTCATTATACTATGGATCCGAGTTCGGCATTGAAGGCAGGAAAGAAAAATTTTCAGACGCATCCCTTCGTCCGGCACTGAACATCGACGACTACAAGAATGCACTGACAGAGAATTCCTTTACGGCGCTGATTGCCGCCCTCGGACGCACCAGACAGCAGTCCAGGGCACTGTGCTACGGCGACTACAAGGAATTGAAGCTCATGAACCGCCAGTATGCCTTTTCACGCAATTTTGAAGGTGAGTGTGTAGTTGTCACCGTCAACAATGATGACAGCGATTTCACCATGACGCTTCCATGCGGAAATGCACCCGAATATATCGGAGCGCTTTCCGGACAGAAAGTCAGTGCGGCGAATGGTAGCATCTGTGTGAATGTCAAGGCAAATTCGGGCGATATCTGGCTTCCGCTCACCGGAGACGGTTCCGCAAAAGCGGCAGCGCCAACGCCTGTGGAACTCCACGTGGATGATGCAGCCAGGAATGCAGCCGATCCGGTAACAGAACCTGTCCAGGCCGTTTCCAAACCCGCTTCCCAGGACACCCCTGCGAAAGCAGACGACATGCCAAAAGCAGCAGCGCCTGCGCCATCCACGGCAGCTCCTGCAAAGGAAGCACCGGCTGCAGACCCGGCATATACGGAAGCATTTGAAAAGGGAAAAATAGCCGGCCTTCAGGAAGCAATCATTGCCATCATGGAGAAAAACGGCAATGTCACCGACCAGATGCGCAAGGACGTCACCGACAATGTATACCATGACTCACTGATTAACTGGATAAAAAGCTTCCGGTAAATGAATAATCGAGTAGGGAAGACTTTCCCTACTCGATTGTTCATTACACGACCGCCTCCACAATCACTTTATCCCCGACCTGAATTTTCTTTACGCCCATTTCCTTATTCCTGTTAAAATTAAAGCTGAGCATATATCCCTTGTCCTTGTGGTAATAGTCCAGATACTCGGTAAGCTGCCGTTCCCCTCTTTCATTGTATTCGCTGCCATGCCAGATTTTCAGTTCGACGATAAACTGTTCCCCAAGATAATCCACTATGACATCCGTGCGCCGCTCATCCCTTGTCTGTGCCTCGATATAGTAATTCCCTGTGCCGTTGATAATCGGTTTCAGATATATCAGGAAAATCCTGCGTCCCTGTTTTTCAATAAATTTCTCGTCCCGCTGTCCGAATACCTCCGTAAAATACTCGACAAACTTTTTCAGGACAAGCTCCATGTCAAGCATATTGTCCCTGATAAAGCCAATCCTGTCGCTGCCGCCCTGGGCATAAACGTCGCTCCCCGATTCCTCTGCCATAAACAGGTTGAGCAAACACATTTCAAACATCCTGTTTGCTATCGTCACATGACCGTTTGCCTCCTTCAAAAAACCAAACATAAGACCCAGGCTGATTGATTTTTGTTCGGGACTAAACGTTACCTTTCTTCCACGGTATATAATGTCTTCTATCATGCCACGCAGGTCTTTATAAATATCGAGCTGCTTTGCCATGCTCTCAAACAGGGGCGAGCTCTTTTTCAGGATGATGCTTACCGCCTTCTCAATTCCATCCTTTGTCCATGTCTTCTGCATGGTTTCGAAGCCTTCGGTTCCAAAAATCTTTTCATCAAGCTGTTTGCATATTGAGGAAACGAGAACGGGATAGCCTGACGTATACTGATAAATTTCCTCCGCCACGCCTTTGATGTCCATCCTCGTCTGCCTGTCCGCCTCATACTCTTCCAGCATTTTTGTAATCTGAGGCACGGAAAAGCTCATGTCAATATCAAAATCAGCCGCGATGTTCCACGGGCTGTTATACTGGTGCTCAGAATCCGGACGCAGTTTTAATTTCAGGTTTTTGATGTCATACAGGCCTGCCAAAATGACGGAATGAAAAATAGGCGTCTTGTCACGCTTTAAGTAATAGCCCCTGAGCTGTGCAAGGAAATCAATGAACACCTGGTTGTTTGACGCGCTGTCCACCTCGTCTATCATCAGCACAATCGGAGCTGTGGTCTTTTTACACATATCACTCATACATACAAACAAATCGTCCATCCCTGCTTTCGGATTGTTCGTTCTAAAGTCCAATACTATTTGCTGCATGCATTCCGAAACTTCATTTTCCATACTCTTAAATTCCATAAGCAGTCTTTTTGAAAAGGAATCCACAAATGTCAGTGCATCTGCAAAATCTTCTGTCCCAATCTGCTGGAAATCAAGTGACAATACAATATAATCATCCTTTAAGTATTCTTCCAAAGCTCTAAGTGTTGTCGTCTTTCCATATTGGCGTCCCCTGTTAATGACGAAATAGCTGCCGTAATCCACAAACTCTTCCTTAATCTTTTTTAATCTCTCATCCAGCCGTACCATGTAGTGTCTTTCCGGGATGCATAAACCTGTTATATTAAACCTTCGCTTCATCTCTTATCCCTCCGGTTCATAAAATAATTACTATTGTAACCATTTTAGCATGACCGCAAAAATATGTAAACAGATGAAATGCCTGACAATCCCACTCTTCTCTCCTTACACATTTTTCTTGAGCCATGCATCCCGCTTCGTTATATAGAGCGCTTTAAAAATATCTATATCTTCAAGTGTCGTAATCTTGATATTCTTATTCGAACCACATGAAAAATGCAGCTCCTCCCCAAGCTCCATCATCAGGGTATTCGTATAAACTGCATTGGTAATTCCCCTTTTCAGCGCCTCCCTGTGTGCCCGGAGCGCATTCCCAAACTTGTATGCCTGCGGGGTCTGTACACGCATGATGTCATTTCTGTCAATCCCGACATGCCCGCATTTTCCATCCTCCGTCCGCATGATGGTCTCCTGACACCGCACGGCGGAAAGTCCTGAACCATATTCCTGTGCTTTTTCGATACAGTCTGCGATAATCTCCCCGGTAACCATCGGGCGAACTGCATCATGGATTATCACAATATCGTCATCTTCGCAGACACCTTCCAGGGCAAGGAGCGCATTCCGTGCAGATGACTGCCCATTATCCCCCCCATCCACTATCCAGCGCAGCTTGTCGATACCATCCGCGACCGCGTAGCTCCTCAGGACGTCATGCCAGCCATCTATGCAAGAAACAATGATTCCATCCACTCCGGGGTGGTGCTGGAAAGCCTCCAGCGTATAGATGATAATTGGTTTCTCATAAATACTGATAAACTGTTTGGGTACGGACTGCTCCGTACGGGAGCCGCTTCCCCCTGCCAGTATCAATGCAATGTTCACATCCATCCACTCCTCTCCCATATATCTGTGTGTCACACCTAAATATCCCCATTTTTCATGGCATACAACGCCTTGAACATCGCCACGTCCTCTACTGTGTTAATCTTAAGGTTCAGATCGGAGCCTTTTGAAAAGTTTACATTTCTGCCCAGCCGCGATATCATGTTGTTGGTATCATTTTCAGACATGATTCCCTTTTCCAGCGCTTCCTCATGTGCCTTCTTCAGATCGCCAAGCCAGAATGTCTGTGGCGTCTGTATTCGTCGGAATGCATACCTCGAAATGGAAAGCCTGCCTGTCATACCATCATCCGTCATCATGACATTATCCATGGAAGTCACCGCCGAGACCCCCATCCCCATTTTTCTACAGGTATAAATGCTGTCCGAAATAATATCATCGGATACCATGGGGCGTATTGCATCATGGATCACAATGATATCATCTGCCGAGCAGGATTCCATCAGCCTGTCCGTCGCAATTTTTGACGTTTCCTGTCCGGTTCCTCCGCCCTCTATGACCCATTTAAGCTTGGTGATGCCAAACTGTTTTGCATATGCTGCAACCATGTTCTCCCAGCCCTTCAGGCATGCCACCATCATGGCATCAATTTCCGGGTGGTTCTGGAAAATTTCCATGGTATATACAATCACCGGCCTGTTGTATACATTTACAAACTGTTTTGGGATGTCCATCCGGAATGTCGGATCAATGCCTGCTGCCAGCAGTAATGCTATGTTCATTCTTCCATCTCCTTCATCTGCCTTAAGATCCGCACTGTCCTGCCCAGCCCCTGTGATATCGGGGTTAACGCCTTCCAGCCAAGCTGTGCAAGCCTTGTCCCATCCAGAACAGCTTTTGTTGCAGTGGAATACCCCGCACGTTCTATATCATCAGGCAGCTCAAATACCACCTTTGTCTCTGCCTCCCCCGCAAGAAGGGATGCCAGTTCTCGCAGCGTAATGTCAGACCGGGAGTCAACAACATTTACCGCACTTCCCGATTCCCCTTTTAGCAAAAGATACAAGGCAGCCGATGCGGCATCGGTCACATAAGTATAAGAATAGAGCTGGTTTCCCGCACTCTTTAGCACAATGTTCTCCCCAGCTGCCGCCTTTCTTATAAACTGTGCAATAGCCTTGGAATCCTCCGCGGACATTGTCGGCCCATACACCCTTGAAAATCTTCCTGTGACAAAGTCCTGCCCCTCCTGCACCGCAAATGCATTGCACAGCGCCTCCCCCAGCCGCTTGCTTTCAGGGTAGCCTGCACGCGTCGTATTGCAGTCAATATATCCAAGATACGTTTCATCAAACTTATCCACATCATTTCTGTTCTCACCATAGATTTCCACAGATGAAAAGAAAAGGAATCGTTCGCACTGGTGACTGGATGCATATTCCAACAACTGATACGTTCCCTGCACATTTGCTGTTATCGTGCCTATCGGGTCAGCCGCATACGCCCTTGGGTGCGTATTGCTTGCTGCATGGAGGATATAATCAAAAATCCCGGAATCAGGCAGTGGTTCGGTAATGTCATGGGAAAACCATGCAAAATCCGGTCTGCCCCAATACGCATGAAACCGTCCCCTTGCCTTTTCCACATTACGGCTGGTCGCACAAATACGTATATGCTGTCCATATTCCCTGTTACGCCCCATCAGGATGTCAATGATGACAGATGCAATCATGCCCGTGGCACCTGTTATCAGCAGCGTCTTGTTTTCCAGCTTCTTCCATGGGATATTCATTTCCAATACATGTGTGATATCTTTCTGGTATATTTCATTTTGCAGTATATTCATAGCCAGTCCCCTAATACTTCATCAATCCAGTACTTTATGTATTCCTCAGGATTACACCGCTCCTGAATGATCCTGCGGCATCTGTCCCCATATGTTTTTAACAGTTCCCTGTTCTTTGCAAGCTCCGCAATGCCGTCCGCAATTCCTTTAACATCCCCAACATCACGGATGAATCCGTTTTTTTTGTCCTCAATAAATTCCCTCGCCCCGCTCACATCCGTAACAACAGGCACACACCCATATCCCATGGCTTCAAGCATGGAAAGGCTTGTCCCCTCATATTCCGAGACATTGACGAATACATCCTGATTTTTCCAAAACGAGTCCATTTCACTTTTGGGCAGCCTGCCTGTCAGATGCACCTTATCCTGCAGGCTATTTTCACTGACATACGCACTTATCGGAATGGTACATTCCCCTTCACCTGCAATTTCAAAAACGTAATCCATTTCTTTTTTTTCCAGTGCCCCAATTAACTCCACAAGAAGGTCTGCACGTTTTGCCTGTTTTACGATTCTCCCTGCATACCCTATCCGCAGTGTTCCCATCCTGTTTTCCGTCCTTCTCCATGGTGCATCGGTTCTTACCGGCTGTTCCTTCACATAATAAGACCCATGGTCAAAATCATACAGCCCCTGCATATGGCTGCGTATCTGCCTGCTTACACAGAAAATCTTATCCGTATACTTACCCATTATCATATGTGCATCAAACAGGCTTCTGCTGTCGCTGTGGATTACTGACACAACCTTTACCATGTCAGGATATTTTCTTTTTACGATGGCTGCTGCCATAAACGCACATCCTGCAAAGTTATTGATAAAAACACATGGGAGCATACCTTCCATGAGTTGTACCATCTGTATAACCGTATCCTCTTCGGATATCCGTACTGTCATTCCCTCATATACATTTTCCAGTTCAGGCTGTCCACTGCATCCCAGTAAAATGACTCTGCTTCCTGCCTTATTAAGTCCATGCGCCAAGTTTGCCGCCCAGAGCTCGCTCCCGCCCCATCCGATTCCTTCATACATATCAACCAGAATGGTCTTCCTGCCGCCGCCGTCAGATTTTCCACGCTCATTTTTTAGCAGCTTGTGTTCGCATAAATCATATAATGTATCCAGACCCATAATATTTTTTCCCATTCCCATGCCTGCAAGCTGTTTCCTGATGGCGGCCTCATGGGTGCTTGAAACTATAATTCTACAGCCGGGAAATGTTTTCAGTTCATCCGGTGCAATGACCTTCCTCCCATAAAGAACCGTACCCCATTTGGAAGGATCATTATCCGTAAAATAACTGAATTCCATATCCAGATAATCAAGCAGGGCCTTATATTTTTTGGCATATACGCCTGCACCGAACAAAACAAGCACACTCATCTGCCATTTCATTCCTCCGCTTTCAGTTTTTTGGTTTTTGTATCAGTGATATGCAGTCAAGTTCCTTCACTCCCCAGTCAATCACTTCCTGCTCAACAATTTCAAACCCTGCACGGTATGCAAGGTACGCAAAAATATCCCTGCCCATAAAGCTTCTTCCATTCGGAGCACTGGCAAAGGATGCCTTGTAATCTCCTGTATAATTTGAATGATGAATCAGCGCCATCCCCCCCGGCACAAGCACGCGGCAGATATCCCTGAGGTACTCATATATATCCATCATCTCAAAATGTACCATTGCATCATAACTGAATAACGCAGTGTAGCTGTCTGACACCAGTTTCTCCATGTTATAACCATTATTGCAGTAATAGAAAATATTTTTCTCATTCCCAAAACGTTTTTTGCACGCTTCAATGTTTTCCTCCAGGATATCCACAAGGGTCACCTTTCCTGCCTTATGTCTATACCGTGGCACATGTCTTCCCCTTCCGCACGCCAGTTCAATGACATTTTCCAAGTCCAGCCTTTGAAATCTTTTCAGGAATGGTGAACCATCTCCCCAGAATCCTTCCAGCATTTCTTCTGCGGACTCAAAATAACCGTCCATTCCATTAATATGGAAAAAAGCACAAAAGTCCCGGTTCAGTGAAACCCTGTCCTTCCCAAACAGGCCTGCCATGTCATCAAAACAGAGCCACTTTCCGTTCTGCCTCTCTATCATCTGTCGGACACAGTCCACGTCCGCATCCGTAATTGAGACCAGAAATGGCAGCCTGTATCCACATGCTTCCTCAAAGGACATAATTTTTTTACCGTCAAACACTGCCATGCACTTATAATCCCTATCACAAAATCCGGCTACCACGTCTTCCTTTCCGTGTTTTTTAAAGTAATTGTAAATACCCTTTCCCCTTGCACCGGCCCCATATATGATAACATTCTCCATCTCTTCCCCCTCCGTAAAACTCTATGATACCGTCCTCACCCACTCTGGAAGCGGCACCGTCTCCAGTATGTCCTGCCGCACCCAGTCAATTTTTTCCTCAGGAATCCCGCTCCTTACCATTTCATCCTTTATTCGTACAGCCAGCTTCTCATTTAAAATCGCAATGACGACCACATCAAATTCCATATTGTATATTGTTTCCGGGCTTCCCACATCAAACCCCTGTTTTCTATATGCTGGATAGTGCAGGTCAGACCACCCGACCACATCTATATCCCGCTTCCTGTCACAATGTTCCCTAACTGCCCTGCCAAATGTTCCGGCACCATATACCGCAATACGGTTTCTTGCAGTGACCTTCAAAAAAGGAAACAGTGTCATCTTCATACCCAAGTCTCCATATGCTTTTGTCAGCAGGATAAACCACATATAAAAATGAAGCTGTTTCTGTAATAGTTCTCCGACAGACGGAAAATCCGCAAATTTCATATGTAGCAGCCTGTATATATTTATGAAATTACTATGCGGTACTGCTTCCCTGCCCTTTACCATGGAGCCCTGCCGCTGTCTGTAATGATAAAGCGGCATATTCGTGACATATACCGATTCTGCATCCAGTAAGCACGGAAATGTACATGATACGTCTTCACCATAACTAATCTGGTCGCTGACTTTATTCTGGTTCTCCACTATCAGGTTCCTTCGTACCAGCTTGCTCCAGAGGGATGCCATCAGACCAAAATCATAGAAATTGTTATCCATAAACATTGATTTATATAGCAGGTCTTTTTCATTTTTGGATGCATACAAACCTTCCCGGACATTGTTTTTCCTGATACACTGGTATTCCCCATACTCCTCATAACAGGCAAAAGCAACAACATCTGCTCCCTGTCCTGCATCAATTAATTTCCGGTAAGTATCCGGTTCAATCCAGTCATCACCATCCACAAAGGTTATGTATTCCCCATTAGCCACGTTTACCCCAGCCTTCCGCGCACTTACAAGGCCTCCGTTCTCCTTATGAATCACTTTAATCCGTGAATCCCGAAGGGCGTACACGTCGCATATGTTTCCGCCAAAATCTGACGAACCATCATCCACCAGAATCAGTTCAATCTCTTTGTATGACTGTTTTATAATGCTATCTATGCACTGCGGCAGGTATTCTTCAATATTATATATTGGCACAATTACACTTATCATTTTCCCTTTATCCCATACATTCCAATGCCGTCATCAGCTCCATATCAAGGCACATATAGTTTTCAAATCCTAATCTTTTTATATTGGAAATCAATGCAGGCTGAGTCTGCCTTGAAACGGATATGATAACAAGAGAGTTTTCCTTTTCTTCTGCCAGCTCATCTATCTTCAAGCATTTTCTGCCACATACTTCCTTCGCTTTTGGATGTCCCGTTTCTGCAAACACAATTGTTATGCCGTCGCAATTTTTTTCTATCTGTCTTAACAATATGTTCCCATAAAACCCAGCCCCATATATGATTATCCTGTCTGATTTCGCAATCATGTTTCTGAATGCATCTGCCTTTCTTTGGCCCTTTTCATATATTGCATCACCAATATACTCCAACACTTCCGGTTTTCCTGCCTTATGCGGCGCATGTTCGTTTATCCTGCACAGTAAAGCCATGAGTTCCATATCACCATTCATAATTCCTTTGATAATATAAGGAGTGACCATATTCATCTGTGAAAACATCTCTTCATAGAGTTTTTGCAGGCAATACCTTTCTGCCATCTCCATGACATCAAGCACGCCTTTCATAAAATCAGTTATCCTGTTTAACCTGAGAAATGTATCTTTGTATTCTATCCTGTAACAATACCAGTCCACCGGAATTACATAGTAACTACACGCCCTTGCCAGTGTCTCTGTCAAAAAAGGCGGATCCTGAAACCTGTAATAGGGCGGAAAAAACAGATTATTGTTTATCAAAAAATCCCGCTTAAACAAATAGCTCCAATAATTAAAACAGTTTTGTTCCTCCTTGAAGTCAATCCATCTGCCAGCTGTTTTCTCATCAAAATATTCCTGATGGAGTCCGGCTCTTTCATACATCCTGTCTTTATAATGTCCCCAGAAGGCTCCTGTAACATTGCATGACTTTTCATCTGCTGCAGTAACCATTTTTTCAAGGACAAATTCGTCATACCAGAAATCATCAGCGTCAAGAAATGCAATATATTTCCCGCAGGCTTCCTTCATCCCCCTGTTCCTTGCAGGACCGGAACCCTTGTTTTCCTGTTGCAGTACCCTTATCCGCGAATCAGCCTGCTGATATTCTTTTAATATCCGCGGGGAACTATCTTTAGAACCATCATCAATGCATATCATCTCAAACTCTTTTAAGGTCTGGTTTAATACACTGTCCATGCATTCTTTTATGTATTTTTCTGCATTGTAGACTGGAATAATTACTGATACCCTAATCCTCTGATACCCCACTCCTGTCATTCCTCTGTCATTCATATACTTCATACCGTCTCCCAGCATTTCGGAATAATACTGCTCCTCCACCGCTTCGGACAGATAACTGTTTTGTCTTCATTTTGATTCAGGTATGCCGCCCAAAAACTGAATGTACTGTTTGCTATAATATTATGCCTGCAATGTTTCATAATCGCCATTTCCTCGTAATCCTTAAACCCCATTTCACTGACATAAATTTTTTCACCATGTAAAACAACATTCCTTCTAGCCCACGCTATATCATCTGAAAATATCAGATAAAAAGGATTTACAATTTTACTTTCCATTATAGAAATCGCATTTTGATAATATCCTGATTCACTTATGTCTCGGCTAAGCTTTAAGAAATCACCTCTTCTTATATGGATTGAAACCGTATTTCTTTTATTTAAGATTTCGCGCAGCTCATGTGAAAGTTTTATTTTATCTCTCAATGAAAACTCACGCTGCAAAACAGTCCTGATATCATCAAAATATTTCAAGTCAAAAAAATATCCCTGGTAATATGTCGGAAATATCATTCCGAACTCTGAAATCATACCATCAAAATTGTAATCTTCCCATTTATACTTCCAAAACCACATATCATGACTGGCAAGACTCTCAACAATCTGGTATATTTTCCCTCTATGACAAATATACTTCCATGGAAAAAGCACCTTTTCGTCTGCCTCCGGCAGTTTAATATTAAAATGCGATAAACCATACTCACGGTGTGACATTTTCTTTTTGAAATAAGCACTCTTTCCTTGATCTATTAAATCTTCATTGTTAATAAAACGCGTATCAAGATATACTTTATGTCCGGTGATAATACTAATTTTTCTAGCAAATGCGTACTGAAACATTTGATTTCCCAGTCCGTCTGATACTCTTACAATGTCCATGACAGTTCTTCCCTATATATATTTTCCATTCCTATATCTCATATAAAACATCTTCCAACGAAATAATCGGGCAATTGATTTTTGCTGAAATCTGCTCCTCTATCTCATCAAAGAATGTGATTGCCGTCACTACAACAACATCTACTGCTGCCAAGTCATCTTCCAATGATACGATATCCACATCGGAATAAACTGAATTGGTATTTTTATCAATCCCATATGCAACAGCTGTATTTGTGCCCTTCAGTTCATCAGTGAGCGTTTTACCAGCATAACTCATTCCATATATCGCAATCGTTTTATACCCATTCCTTTCAAAATATGCTGATAAATTCTTTCCATCCTGCTTTACCTTTACCCATTGATTCATCATTAAAAATAGCGCCAGATGCTTGTCTGACATGGACTGTATCCTCTGTGCTTTGTCCTCTGACAGTTTTCCCACTGCCACTGTGCCTGCCAATGCCCCTGCCAATACTGATACTATTGAAATTGTTGGTTTATTCATCTTAAAAATCCCTCCCTGTGCAATCAAGTAGAGAAGATTTATCTTTCTCACTGCATATTTCTTTCCGCATCCGCGTACATAAAAAACTAATATTAATATTTTTCATTGAAATTCATACTTATATCAAAGCTCTTATTCTTTGCTATTCTAATTTAATTCATCAGTTATTCTTTTTCCCAGTCAGACAATAGCCAAATCCTATAAAACATATTATTCTTTTAAAGTAACAAGCCTATATTTAACTAGTATCCAAAAACATATTTTTGAAATATGTAAAATCTGATATAAATATAGATTTATCAAAGTACCAAATTTAACTATTTCTACCATTTCCTCTTTGACAATAAAAAATAATTTCTATTATATATTTTATTAAGTTCCTTTAATTTTTTTATCATTGATTTTTGTCCAATTACTGCTGCTATAATGATAATAGCGTTTTCCTTCTGTATCATTAAATCCGGCTCATAAATATTATACCCTAAAAATGCTCCCTTCTTTTTCTCATCCAAAAAACCTACTATATTAATTTCAGGCAGAAAAACCTGAAATATCTCCAATACTGTTTGTCCAAAATCTCCTGCTCCCCATATATAAATTTCACAATTATCTTTTAAACCGTCACTAATCCTATCCTTTATATGATATAAATACCATAACTTTTCTGAAACTCTACATTTGTTTTTAAAATAATCTTTATTTCTTTCATATATGTTGAGTAATAATCTAAAATTATTCCTTAAAATATTAATGTTTACAAAGTTTTTATTATCCAAATTTATTTGGTTATGTTTATAATCATTCACTACGTACTGGTAGTATGTTATCAATTGAGTTTTGACAGTCTGAGGAGAATGGTTTTCTGTATATGTTTTTTTAGCATTTGCAAGTACATCATATATTTTTCCATTAATAATATCCTCTTGCAGCTGAATAATTTTTTCTGCTATAGCATCATCTGAAAAGTCTCTAGTCAAATAACCATTTTCTTTATCTACAATTACTTCTGATACCCCTCCTACAGATGTAGATATTACTATTAATCCATTTGCCAAGGCTTCTGATATGGCATTGGGATAAGATTCTCTTGTACTTCCACAAATTAAAACATCATTTTGCGAATATATCATATTCATATCCGTACAAAATCCATTCAATATAATTCTGTTTTCTAAAGCATGATTTTGCACATATTGGATACAACTTTTTCCATAATCTCCTTCCAGGTAACCACATATCATAAGTCTTCCATTAACCCCATGTTCCAAAGCCTTATGAAATGCCTTAATCACTAATAATTGATTCTTCTCTTCATAAACTGCTCCAACACATAAAAAATGAATTTCTTTATTATCATTTTTTTTTCTTCTACTCCCACCAATTGCAACATTCCTAATACATGTTGAATCAGTATGCAAATAATACTGCCATTTATGTGCATAATACCAAGAATCACAAAGATGATAGTGAGGAAAAATATCAATATAATTAATTGAAAAGAAATCTGGTATTAACGGATAAATACTCATAATATGTGGTATTTTTAATTCGCGACTTACTAATTCGACACACGCATTAATTTGTACAGAATGCAAAATATCCGGTTTATAAGATGCAATTTTATTTCTCATATTTTCATAATTTTCATTTATGCAGACAATATCAATATCCTCTAATTGATTTGAAATTTGATATGTCAGCCAATTTTCTTTAATTCCCATGTGAGAACATTTTTTCAAATACTCGTCACTCATATGCTTTCCAAAATAGTCAGAAAAAAATATAATAACATTATGTCCTGCATTTTTCATAAGCTGAGCTTGCTTCATTAATGTATTTGCCGCACCACCAAATTGTATTGCATAATCTAAAAAATAGAGAATTGTGAATTTATATTTTTCTTCCATACTCATCTATTCCCCCAAAAAATATATTGAAACTACGGTATAAAAAGGTGGATTTTTTTAATATTCGCTTCTTTTAATATTTGATACATTTCTTTAGAAAACTTTCCACTGACCAAATAGTCCGCATCTGCATAATCTACAAGAACACTCTTAATATGCAAAATTATTACCCCTTCAATAGCTAAACCACATAACTCAAAACTTGAATCACAGAAACAAATTACGTTCTCCTTTACTCCATTCAAATCCAAATATGATAATATACTCCTACCAGACAAACCTGCACCAAATATAACAAACTTATTATCTTTCTTTAATAACTTTTCATCATACAAGATACTGCCTACATATTCCACCATTGTATACTCCAGTCATACATTTAATTATATTCATTCCTTTGTTAATATTATTGAAATAATGATTGGATATTCTTTATCATTTATATTGAAATCCTCATTTTCCAAGTCCTCCTGACACAATCCACAAAGCATAGCACACGCGATTTTAACATTACCATAAGATTGTATCTTAACATTTTCTTCTCCAAACAGGGGAATAAATAACTTTTTTAACGCATCCTCATGAAAACTATAAAAACTTCCCCATAATTCAGCATCATAGTGAGAAATCTGTGAAATTCCAGAAACCGTTATAAGGGCACTACCACCCTTTTTTAACAATTTGTAAATATTTTCTGCCACCTTTTTTATGTCAAAAATAAACATTAAAGTCTGCGTTATTATTGCACAATCATACTTATCTGCCATAATACCCTCGCCTGTCTCAAGGTTTCCCTTAATAGAATTATTTCCCCACCCTTCAACATGAAGAACATCAATAGATCTAACCCTATCCTCTCCATAGCAAAGTGTATATGTATCTTCTGCAATCTCCAAACAGTTTCCTGATATTATTTTCTTATTTTTCTCCAAAAATTGTTCAATATAATATCTGTCAATTGCCTTCCCTCTCTCTAAGCCAAACTTTCTGCTTACTGGTTTTGTATCCATATGTGCAATCATATTAATAATTGGATATTTACTCCTATACGTTTCCCTTAATAATTTTTTCTCCAATTCATATATTTGATTATGATTTTCGATTCTAATCCTCTTTCCAGTTTCAAAACAAAAGAAAACACAATTACTTTCTAATTCAAATTTCCTGCCTTTATCAAACAAAATTGTTTCACTCTCTGTATATGGAGGAAAGGTAATACCAAATATAATTCTGTCTTTGTCAACTCCTAGTGAATATAGCTGTTTCCACATAGAGACATAATCATATGACATTAAAACTATCTTAATATCACTATTCAAAAGAAACACACTATTTTCAGGTCTACACATTGGTCTTTCTACGTTCTTACACAAGCCCTTTCCATTAATTTCTAAATTATTGTCCAAATAACCCACAATATCAAAATTGTGTCTTACATATTCTTCCTTTTGCTTATATAAATTTCCGGTTCCAAAAAGCAAAATTTTTTGCATTTCTTCATTATCCTCTCCAATATTTTCCAATTTTTTCAGTAAACTCTGCCAAATTCCAATCCCTAACCACTTTACGCGGAATCTTATAAGGGTTTACTGTCAAGTCCCAAAGTGCATTATCAGTAGATGCGGCTTTTAATATTCCAAAATTCTTACAAATCTGTATCGTATCTTCATTATAATCTGTCCCTGAAACACCAAATGGATAAGAAAATAATGTTATTTTCTTATTTAAAATATCTGATAAACTATCAATTGACATCTTTATTTCTTTCTCCTGATTTTTTCTGTTCAAATTAGCTAATGAAGGATGTGATACTGTATGTGCTCCTACCGAAATCAAATTAGAATGAAGTAATTTTTTGCAATCACTTTTTGACAATGTAAGATTTTCTTTTCTCGCTGTTCTTACTAGTCCTCTCCAATTCCATAACTGATTTAACCAAATTTCCCTTATGTTTGGAGTAACAAAATTCTTCATTAAGTAATGGATTCCTCTATAACAGTTTCTCCTATGTTCCCAAGTGCTTGTATTCCACTGGCAGCCAAAATCTTTATCTACAAGCTGAAAATACTCAGGAATATTATCTCCAACAAGTATCAAACGTTCCAGTTCATCCCACCATAATTCTTTATCCTGCCCCATAGTTCCAGTACTTATAAAAATTGTGGCAGGTATCTCCAATTCCTCTAAAATAGGCAGTGCATATTCTAAATTGTCAAGATATTCATCATCAAATGTAATCGCAACCGCATTTACGCTTAAAGAATTCCAATTATCCTCAAATCGTACAATCTGATAATTACGCTTCAAATATAGCATTTGTTGCCTAAACCTTATAGGCGATACGCAAAGCAAATTATAATCTGTTTCTAAAATATTAATTCTATGATAATACAATGTAAGAACTTTACTCATATTCAGCCTCTCTGTATAAAATTATCATCAAATGATCCGCCATGAATAATTTACTCTTTTACAATTTCTCTCGATATTTGCTTTGCTCTTTCCACTAATATTCCTGCATCTCTATTACAATACTCACATGCAATTGGATGCTCCTCATTTTTTAAATAATTAATACACATATTTTGTTTTATCTTATTATCTGAATTTATATATTCTTCATGTAACAAATCTAAATAATTTCCCTGCAAACCACTTGGAATAAGTCCAAGATTTACTGCATGTGCTATTCTAGGACACAAAAATAATTTTCCGTTTAATAATGTCGTACACATTAATCTCTCATTGCAGTTTAAAAACATATTCTGATGCTTATCATACTTAAAATCGTAGTGTTTTACTTTCCCATAATCAATCCATATACGACCTTCATGTCCAACAATATCTTCTTTTGTTTCTATGGCAGACTCTATACCATACTCATCTAATAATTGCACTGCTTTTTCCTGTGCTTTTGACAAATTTCCATAATTACTAAATACCACAATAAATTTTCCGTTAGACTTCATTGCAGTTAATACTTCTTTTGTTGGCAAAAGCGTTCCATTTGAGATTGTCATAAATGTGGCAATCTGCCTATTATCCTTATATTTAACCAAGATCTGTTTCATCAATTTCTGATTAACAAAAGGTTCACCACCAATAATACATAATTCCTTAATGTAACAATTACTTTTTAAAAGCGCATCTAACCCCTTAATAACATTTTCCTCATCACAATTTTGTGGTTTTACATATAATGGCATAAGAGAACCGCACGCCTCACAATTAAGTGTACAAATCTCTGTAATAATTAAATCCAAATGCTCAATTACATACCCATCATTCAGATAAGCATTCAAACTTGAAATTGCTTGTTCATAACTATGATTTATATTTAGTTCCACTAAAGAATGCCTGTTATCAATTCGCTTCGATTCGCAAAATAAATTATTGGCTGTAAAAATAAAATTATTGTTAATACCTAGTTTCTGTAGCTTTTTATAAATAT
>Ga0137306_100362_pt1 | contig 67465 bp, 88 predicted proteins | sample Inofroosms_March_FD_97187 | JGI IMG/M metagenome (GOLD analysis project Ga0137306, IMG submission 97187) | Mouse cecal microbial communities from Vienna, Austria - N-Acetylneuraminic and N-Acetylglucosamine D2O microcosms_March | ecosystem: Host-associated > Mammals > Digestive system > Large... | reverse complement strand
AGAAGAAAAGCCTGAGGATAAAAAAGAGGAAACATTGGCCCACAAATTCCAGGATGTGATAAATCAGGCGGAGCGTCTCTTTCTCTCTTACGATTATGACGGTGCCCTGGATTTAATACAGGGGATAGAAGGCTTTGAGGATGACAGGGAATTAAAAGGGAAGGCGGATTTCTACCAGAAGGAAAAGGAATCCTGTGAACCGGTAAACATACAGGAAGTTACCCATGTCTTTTACCACAGCCTGGTGGTGGACCCGGAGAGGGCGTTTGCCAATCAGGAAAGAGACCCCCAGGCAGTGGGAAATAACCAATGGATGACTACCATAAGTGAATTTAAAAAAATATTACAGGAAATGTATGACAGAGGGTATGTGATTGTAGGCATCCACGACATGGTTAGGGAAAGGGAGGATGAAGAGGGGAATATCCTCTTTGAGCCAGGGGAAATTATGCTTCCCAAGGGTAAGAAAGCCTACGTCTTGTCACAGGATGATTTAAGTTATTATCACTGTTACGATAATTACGGGTATGCTGCAAAAATGATTTTGGATGAGGAAGGCAGACCAACCTGTGAGTACATAACGCCGGAAGGGGAGAGGGTTACGGGAGATTATGACCTGGTTCCCATTTTGGATAAGTTTATCGAGAAGCATCCCGACGCATCTTACCGGGGAGCGAAAGGCATCATAGCCCTCACCGGATACAACGGGATTTTGGGCTACCGCACAGATAACAGTTATCTGAATATAAACGGGAATTTAAACGATGATAAGAGACAGTGGCTTATAGACAATCCTGATTTTGATATTGAAAAAGAGCGGGAGCAGGCAAAAAAAGTTGCAGATGCCCTGAAGGAAGAAGGATGGGAGTTTGCCAGCCACACCTGGGGACATATTAAAATCGGAGATGTGACCTTAAGCCGTCTCATAAGAGATACCCAGAAATGGCGTGAAAATGTGGAGCCACTGGTTGGGGGTACAGATGTGATTGTCTTTGCCCACGGGCAGGATTTGGGAGACTGGGGAAATTACAACGAGTATGATGAAAAGTACCAGTTCCTTAAGGGTGAGGGATATCATATATTCTGCAATGTGGATCAGGGACAGTACCGGGTGCATTTTGGCAGGGATTATCTGCGCCAGGGCAGGAGGGATTTGGACGGATACCGGATTTACCGCAATGCCGCTGGGAAAGAGGACAGCGTATCAGATTTGTTTGATGCGAAAGAGGTGATAGATTCCCTGCGCCCTCCGGTGCCGCCCCTTCGGTAAAATAATGGGGACAGTGAAATTGAAGTTTTTCACTGTCCCCATTTTGGGTTTTTATTTTGTTAAAAGCATCATAATCTTATTGCTTCTTGCGATAAACTTTGTCATTGCCTCCGGCGCTAAGGGCTGGTTTGAAATCATGGCCAGGTCGTAGAGCTGTTCACAGAAATCCTTTACATGTTCGGATTCTTTGTTGTTTAAAATATAGGTTACAAGAGGGTGGTTGGCATTTAAGGTAAGGGTTACATCCCCTCCAAACATGGAAGCGTCCATGCCCATGCCTCCCATGGAGTACATTTTCATCATATCCTGCATACGTCTGCCTTCCTCGGAGAGGGTGATGACAGAAGAGATATTCTCATCCTTTAATTTTTCCACTTTCACATTCAACTTATCATTTTCCAGTTCTTTCCGGAAAATTTCCGTTAAATTGTCGGTGATTTCCTTTAATTCTTCCTCAGACACATCTTCTTTTAACGCTTCCGTAAGGTCTGCGTCGATGCGCATAAATTTGTATTTTTCATTTCTCCGCTCCAGTTGGGAGATAAAGGAGGTATCAATGTTGTGGTCAAGGATGACAGCGTTCATATTCTGCTCTTTAAACATCTTGATATACTGTCCCTGCTGGTTTAAATCCGTGACATAGTAAATCACGCTGCGGTCGTCCTTTGGCTCTTCCCCCGGTGCCTCTGCAGGGGTGCCGTCGGCATTTTCCACAGTCTGGTCAGAGGTTTCATTTTCTGCATCCGCATTTTCTTCACCGTCGGTTTTTTCTTCCTCCACAGGTTTTATCCATTCCGGCAGGGTTAAATATTTGTCGTTGATATCCTTAAACAGGATATAATCGTTCATTTTATCGCAGAATTTTTCGTCTTTTAGGCATCCGAATTTGATAAAGGGGCTGATGTCGTCCCAGTATTTTTCGTAGGCCTCCTTGTCGGTTTTGCACATTCCCGTAAGCTTGTCAGCCACTTTCTTTGTAATGTAATCAGAGATTTTCTTTACAAAACCATCGTTCTGCAGAGCGCTTCTGGATACGTTTAAGGGAAGATCCGGGCAGTCGATAACGCCTTTTAAAAGCATTAAAAATTCCGGGATTACTTCTTTAATGTTGTCCGCCACAAAGACCTGGTTGTTGTAGAGCTTAATGGTTCCCTCAATGGAATCGTACTCCGTGTTGATTTTCGGGAAGTACAGGATTCCTTTTAGGTTAAAGGGGTAGTCCATATTTAAGTGGATCCAGAATAACGGCTCCTTGTAATCCTGGAATACCTTGCGGTAGAAGGACTTGTACTCCTCATCGGTGCAGTCGTTCGGGTGCTTGCCCCACAGTGGGGTGGTATCGTTGAGGGCAACGGGGCGCTTGACAATTTTGGCCTTCTCCTTGCGCGGGGAAACCTCCACCTGCTCCTTGGTGCCGTCTTCCTTTTCCTTTTCCTCAAATTTAGGCTCTTCGATAATGGTCTCTACGACAGTGTCTTTCTCTGTCACTTCTTCTGCAGGGATCGTCTCATATTCTGTCTCGGCATTTTCCTTGGCCAGGAAGATCGGGATCGGCATGAAGGAACAGTATTTCTCAAGAACCTCCCGCGCACGGTATTCGTTGGAGAACTCTACGCAGTCCTCGTTTAAGAACAGGGTAATCTCCGTGCCTACCTCTGTCCGGGAGCCGTCCGCCATGTCAAATTCCGTGCCGCCGTCGCAGGACCAGTGGACAGCCGTGGCGCCTTCCTTGTAGGAGAGGGAGTCAATGTGTACCTCATCCGCCACCATAAAGGCAGAATAGAAGCCGAGGCCGAAATGCCCGATAATCTGTTCCTCGCTGGCCTTGTCCTTATATTTTTCCAGGAAATCCGTGGCGCCGGAGAATGCAATCTGGTTGATGTATTCCTCTACTTCCTCGGCCGTCATGCCCAGGCCGTTGTCAATGAACTTCAGTGTCTTCTCTTCCGGATTCACCAGGATCTGGATCTTTGGCTCATAATCTTCGGGAAGCCCGTATTCCCCCATCAGATCCAGCTTCTTCAGTTTGGTAATGGCGTCGCAGCCGTTCGAAACCAGTTCCCGGTAGAAAATGTCGTGGTCTGAATACAGCCATTTTTTGATAATGGGGAAAATATTCTCGCTGTTAATGGAAAGGTTGCCATGTTTCTTGCTCATCGTCAATACACTCCTTTGATTTCGTATTTTAAGTTTCCTAGCTTTCTGCCTTTTTACTATAGAAGATTGTAATCCCACTTTTTTCAAAAGTCAAGAGGAAATTAGCACTCTTTTTTAAAGAGTGCTAACAAAAGGGCGCAAACCCTGTAAAATAAAGGGGTTGCGTATTTATTAAAAGTTTATAAACTAGTACAGCGAATATTAAGTGATTGGCAGTTGGGCTTGCCCAAATTCCCTTTTGCTGCGCTGTTGCCAGCATTGCCTTGCGTCTAGGACGGATGTTCCGATTTTGCTTTTCGCAGCCGGTTTTCTACTATGCCTAAGAAGATGAAAAAGGGCGGGAGCGTGAAGATGGAAGGGTTGTTGACCAGCCCCTGCAGCAGGTAGGCAGTGATGCCCACGCACCCGGCCAGGAAAATCCCTTCCTGCCGGCGCCTGCGCAGGCAGGCGGACAGCAGGCAAAGCTGCATGCCTAGGTATGACGCCAGGCCAAGGATTCCCGTGATGCTGAGGATTTGCAGGGCTTCATTGTGGGCGTCTAAAAAGGGGCTGTCAAACAATTCCCGCATTTCTGCGCCAAAACGCGCCTGGAGTGACTGATAGAAACAATTGGGGCCGTAGCCAAACAGCTTCTGCCAGAAGGGGAGTTCCCTGAAATTGCGGAGGGTACGTTTCCAGATATAGCCGCGGTTGGTGCCAAAGCTGTCCTCCAAGGGGAAGATAGATATGCCGATGGCCAGGATGCCGACTAGGATGCCGGCAGCCAGCAGCGGATTGCCGTATTTTTTGAGCCAGGCCATGAGCCTGCCGGCGCCGCCTTTTCTGTGGATGCACAGGTAGAGCAGCAGCAAAAGGGCGAGCGCCGTTGCTGATAATGGGAGGCTGCTTAGGGAGGAAAGGAGCGTCTGTCTGCAGAAACGCTGGATGAAGCGGCTGTCCCAATGGAGGGTTCTGGCAAGCGATACCGTGATGCCCATGGCAAGGCTGCCGCAGGCAAAGGCCATACAGCATTTCAGCCATTTTAGCATCTGCGCGGCATCTCCCATGGACAATGCCAGCAACAGCAGCAGCGCCCCCCCGGCGGCCAGGAGCCAGCTGTCGCTGGAGCTGCAGTAACAGGCATAAATGCCGAGGACGGAAATGCCGCCAAAGCAGAAGCGGTGGAGTGTCTGTTCGCTGGCATAGTAGAAGGCGAGCATCAGGGAAACAAGGACGCCGCTGTAGCTGGCGTTGATATTCTGGTTGCCAAGGGTGCCCAAAAAGTGGGGAATCTGGCTTTTCTTCAGGTTGGAATGCATGCCTAGGAGATCCCAGCCCCAGAAATTGCAGGCCATGATAAGCCAGAGGATGGATGCCGAGAAGAGGAAGAGCCCGCATACCCATTCTCTGTGTTCATAGCATCTGGAAACGCCCCAATAAGCCCCTGCGCACAGAAGCAGGAAGAGCCCGCCCATCTGCCGGCCCTTGTCTCCCCAAAAGGCTTCCGCTCCTTCCGGGCTGAGAAAACAGGAAATGGCCACGACTGCCATAAAGGCCAGGGCGGACAGGTCGGCGGCGCTCCATGCGGCGGGGCGGCAGGGATATTTGCGTCTGGCTGCCGCCCAGGAACAGATGCCCAATAGGGCTGCGGGCACAAGGAAGGATAGGGTGGCAGCCTGGAAAAAGCTTTTCTTCGAAGCTACGATGTTGATGTAATTGTTCTGGAAATAAAAGGGGAAGCCCCCCAGCATTGCCAGCAGGTAAGCCCAGGCCAGGGTCTGCTGCAGGGAATGGGCAAACGATGTTTTCTCTGGTTTCATAAAAAATATGCATTCCTTTCCTTTTGCTGTTTTTTTGTTTATCGGCAAAAAAAGGCTGCCGCATGAAGCTTCCTTTGCTTTCTGCGGCAGCCTGGTAATCCATTCTTACTCTCTGCGGAAGGGATATGTTAAATGTAACGGTTCAGCGGTTTCATGCTTACCGTTATTTATCCCGGCGTAACGATTTTGTGGTTAGATAGCCGCCTATTTGACAACTTTTACGGTAAAGACAGCTTTGGCGCCGTTCTTGGCAGTAACGGTAATTTTTGCTTTGCCGGGCTTTAGGCCAGTTACTTTGCCTTTTTTGTTGACAACGGCAACCTTATTGTTGCTGCTCTTATAAGTGAGGCCTTTTTTCGAGCCGGACTTCACTTTGATGTTGGCGGATTTACGTACTTTTAACGTTGCGTTTGTGTTCTTTAAGGTCAGCTTTGCCGGAGCTGTTACGGTAATGGTGCAGGTAGCCTTTTTGTTGGCAGCCTTGGCTGTAATCACTGTTTTTCCAACGCCCTTAGCGGTGACGGTTCCTTTGGCGTCAACGGTGGCAACCTTCTTCTTGGAGGAAGTCCATTTGATGGTGTCGGTTGCGTTCCCAGGCGTACGGGTAACCTTGAGCGCTGCCTTGCTGCCCTTGGCCATAGAAATGTTTTTCTTGGCGAAGGAAAGGGTTTTGGTAGGTACTGCAGCTTTCACTTTGACGGTGCAGGTAGCTTAATCATCATTTCTTGTTGTCTAAATACATTTTAACATTATAATTGTATAAAGTCAAGCGGAATCGGAACATTCTTCCGGGAAAATCAGGCTTTTTCTCTCCCGTATGCGATGTGCGCTAAGTCTATCAGCCGGAGCAGGAGCGTGTTGGCGTTGCCCTGCGTGGTTGCATCTGCGCTGCCCTGGAACATTCTGACCGTCTTTCTGTTCGGCTGGTTGCTCAGCGCGTTCTGCCAGCGCAAGGGAATCCCGCTTGCGCCGTAGACCGCTCCTGCCAGCCCTCCGGTGATCGCGCCTATCGTGTCTGCGTCTCCCCCTCGATTGACTGCGTCTACCAGCGCGTCCTCGAAGCTGTCAGTGCGCCGGACGCTCTGCAATGCACATTTCAGGCTGTCTATGCAGTATCCTGTCGGCGATACGAGCGTATCCTCTGTCACCGTCATTAAGTTGTCCAGCCATTCCCTCGCTTCCTCCGCGCTCATCTCAGAGTTAGCTATCCGGCAGACCGCCTTTGTATAAATCCTGATCGTCCTGTCGCTGTCCCTGTGGCAGTGCGTCATCTGTCCGATTTCGACCGCCATTTTGGCTGCTGTATCCTCATCCTTGTACCAGAGCGCGGGGTAAATCGTCCGCATGAGTGCGCCATTCCCTGCGGTTCTGCCGCTCGTGCTTTTGTTGAGTCGCATTGCCGCCATGCGCCAGTCATCGCCGCTTGTCGGGTGATTCTGGCTCATCTCTCCCAGCACAGCCGCGCAGGTTCCGCCGATGTCCTTTGGATGCGTTCCGTACCAAGTCAGGAAATTCTCGCCGATTTGGTATAAAACTCCTGGCTTGTTCATTGCGATCCCCTCTGCGACCGCCAGCGTCATCTGGGTGTCATCCGTGACCTCTCCTGGATCTACGTCCAGCCAGCCGCCGCCGATCATCTCCCGGACGGGTTCCCCGTGCTTCCTGCGGATTTCCCCTGCGCCCATGAATTCCAGCGGTGCGCCCAGCGCGTCCCCGACTGCTACCCCGATCATCGCCCCCTCGTACCTGTCCATCTTTTTATCCGTCATTGCGCCCCTCTCCTTTCCTGATTGCCGCCAAGTAAAATTCGGCGGCTTCGTTCAAAAAATCCGATCTGCTGTAATCCGGGTTCTCCAGCTTCACCCGGTAGACATATTCGTCTATCGCCCTCCGGGTGCTGTCGTTAAGGTACATCGTGTACCGTGTCCGGTCGTCTTTCAGTTTCTTTGGTCTGCCCATCGTTCCCATCGTTCTTTCCCTCCTGCTTCCATGATCTGCTTCTTAGTTTCCGCGAGTGCATCCAGCACCGACACCACGTTCAGCCCGTTCTCCTGGAATCCCTCAACAATCCCCTGCAGATACCCGCTGGACGGGATTGCCGGGTCCTGGTACCGGTCGGTCATCACGTAGACCATTGCCTTGACCGTTCCTCCGTCCTCGGTGTGGACGGTCACGTTCTTCTTTCCGTAAAGGTGCGGGTATCCCTCGTACCTGTCCAGGCTGCGTTCGCATTCCGGCGTGATCTCCCAAAGGAGCCCCGGAACATATCTGCCGTTGTGGCGGCGAACGCTTGCCACGCCGCCGCTTCTCATCATCCCCCTGCCGTTAAATGTCAGCCTGTAGTTCTGGAGCGTAACGCGCCCCACCAGCGTTGCGTCCGGACATCTGTGCGCCATCTGTCCGAGGTTGCAGTTGCTCCCGTAAGCGAAATAATACCGTTTCTTCATCGTCTCAGCCCTCCTTGTAAATCCACGCTCCTGTGTCTGCCACAGCTTTGAACATCGCCTTGGCTCTGGTTTCCGTGTCCCCTTTCGGCAGCTTCATCCTGCGCCGCATCATCTTGCGGTAGGTGCGCTCCTGCATGGCGATGTATTCCTCCGGAGTTGTGTCCGCTCCGGCTTGCCAGTGCATCCCCTTGATTTCGTTGATCAGCCCCGTGGCTGTTTCCGCGCTGTACTCGCGCCCGTCAATGATTACCGTCATCTGTCCATCCTCCTGCCTGTGCTTTCTATCGTGACCGCCCTGCGGTGCCCTCATGCGAGGGCTGCCGCTGCGGCTAATGTCTGCGGGTGTGTCGGGTAGTGTTCCGGCTCGTACCGCCATGCGCTGTTCCCGTCCAGGTGCTTCAGCAGATGCTCCCGCGTGGTCTTGAATTCGTCCCCGTTCATCCCCAGGTGGATCAGCCAGGTTCTGAAGGTGAATTTCTCATTGCCGCTGGCTGTCTTGGTCAGCTGTGTGTTCTTCTGCCGGATCGCCTGTGCGCTGATTGCAAGGCAAAGGTTGACGTATGCTTTGACTTCCCCGGCGTGGAGCGTGCTGTTAAAAACCCTGAATTCGACCGTCCCTTTGCTGAACATCGCGTGTAGGTTGAGGGCGTGGTACCGGCTCTTGTTGTAGTGCTGGTGTGCGCAGTCCTGCCAGTCCTCTTTGCCGTACCAGATCGCTCCGAGCCGCTCCATCGTCAGGTGTTTCTCTTTCCGTACCGTCATCAGGACATCCTCTCGGGTCTTTTTGCAGTAATCCACCCGGTTCGGGTCAACCTGGAGGGCTTTGAAGAGAATGTCCTCTTTTGCGTACATGATGCTGAGTAGGTTCTTCAGGCTTTTCGGCGTGTGGTTCGCCCCGTCTACGTGGACGTGGATTCCGCAGCTGGTGTTGACCTTTGCCCCGGCGTGTCTTACCTGTCTGACCGCTTCCTGCAGTTTTGGCATCTCTGCGTATTCGAGGATCGGGCTGACCATCTCTACGCTGTATTCCTTGCTGTACGCCCAGGTGTATTTCCCTTTCCCGATCTTCTTTTCGGTGGTGATGCTGGCATCGCTCACCAGTTTCCAGGTCTTGCCCTCCGGGTCATCCACCGTCCAGGTGTCGTAAGTGCCGCCCTTGTGGTGCGGCGTTGTCCCGAAGTAGTCTGCCAGTGCCTGTGCCGCGTTTGCCCGCGTCAGCCCTGTCATCTCGATTTCGATTCCGAATCTCTGTTCCTTTAACATTGCCGTTTCCTCCTTTTTTTGTTTTGGCTTTGTTGCTTTCGGTGTTTTTATTATAACATCATAATTTCAAAAAGTAAAGCGGAACACCGTGGGGTATGCACTGAATATGTACCAAATCGACTGCCCGAAAACCTATCAGATTACACAAAAAATAAGCCCTCCCCCTGCGCCTGTGTGTAGGCGTGGGGGAGGGCTGTTGCCGCTCCTGTGGTTCTGTCCGTTCTGTTTGCCGAACACTTCCCGCTCCATCCGGCTGGCGCGTCCGTGGGGGCTTTCTTGGGGTACGCTTACCCCCTTATACCCCCCTCTGGCGCACCATTTTATCACCGTTTTCTGGTTCAGTCCATTCGCAATACCAAACAAAAAACCGCCGCCCGGATTGTCAGAATGCGACAATCGTCTGCCAGATCAGTTTTTCTGCTGAACCTCCGGGAGCCCTGCCAGGGACGTAAGCAGGGACGTAATCCCCGCCAGTACTGCGGTTCCGATGACTGCTTTCCAGTCCACCTGGGCTACCGTGGCGGCTACCGGGATCATGGCTACAGCTGTCTGTGCCACGGTCTTTACTGCCCTGATTCCTGCCGCTTTCATCCATTCCTTTGTAAACATCTTTTTTACCTCCTATTCGTTGTGTGTTAAATCCTGGTTGCAAAATCAAGCGAGATCCAGCCGGCCCCGCTCTTTAACTTTCCCCAGCCGGCATCCGAGCCTTTGCCGCTTTTCACCTCTGTGATGGTAAAACTCCCGGCTCCGGTATACTGCCCGGTCTTTCCGTAATTGGTGCCTGGTCCCTTGCGGATATTGAGGTCTGTGGCTGTTACCCTGACCATGAACGGTACGACCTGCGGTGCTGCCGCTGCGCCCTGCCCGGTTTCCACTTCCTTGTAGATGGCGAGAATTTTCCCCGCGTATCCCTTGTCTGCCGCCCATCTGCCGGACAGCCCCTCCAGAGTGGGAGCGCATCCCTTGTCCACCAGATTGTACCTTGGGTCTACGCACGGGTTCTTCAGCGCATCCTTGGTGGCGTATGCCTTGAGGTGCTGGATCTGCGCCCGGATGCCGATCTGCGCTGTCGGGAAGCTGTTCCCCGCCGCGCCGCCGCCTACCGCGCCGATCCCCGCGAAGTTGTTCTGCGAGGGCTTCACATCCCCTTTAAACTGCCAGTACCCGGTTTCCAGGCAGGACTGGCAGAATGCGATGTCTCCCCGGATTCCCTCTGCCGCTCCCTCTGCGATGTAAAGCTGCGCCAGTTCCTGCGCGTTCACGCCGTTCAGCTTCGGCGCGGGATTTTTGGACAGCAAAAAAGCCGCCAGCGTTGCCGCCGCGACCTCTGCTTTGCCCTGGATGGGCATTCCATTTTTTTCTGCACCCTGCGCCGCCTGTGCGCCGCTCCCCAGCCGTTTGTTCACTTCGTCTGCGATGTAGCCGTGCTTCCCGTAGAGGTAATCGCCGGGGCAGCTCTTGTTGGCAAACCAGCGATGAACCGTGAAGACGATCTCGTTTGCTTTCGGCTGGTAAGCGAGGCTCTTGGTCTTATCGCCGAACCAGATCGCCTTGGTCTTTCCGTTCCTCCGGCAGATGTCCGTGCAAAGTTCGATCAGCCCTGCCAGTGCCGCGTCCGTCACCTTGTACGGGTGCGTCTTGTCACTGGCTGTCTCGATAGTCACGGCTCTCTGGTCGTTCGCGTTGCTGCTGGTACACCAGGAGCGGTTGCATTCCTCTACGTACATCCCCACGTTCCCGTTGTCATCCACACCGTAATTGCAGGATGCCTGTCTGGACGCGGGTGCGAAGCAGGCCCCGATGGTCTGCAGGGAAAGATGCCCGACCACGCAGTGGATGCTGATCCTATCGATGGCGTGGGTTCTCTTTCCGCTGTGGTTCGGTGAAAGCTGCGTGTATTTCACTAATGGGCTGTTACTCATTCTCCGTCATCCCCTTTCCCGTTGCTGGTTTCCTCGATTGTTTCCTGTGTGATCTCCGGGTCTGCCGGGACCATGTTCTTTTCGTTCATGGTTAAACTCCTTTCTGTGCGATAAGAATGTCAAGCTTGGAATCCATGCTTGCCAGCTTCTCCACCATGTTCAGCTGCTTTGTTTCCAGTTTCTCCATCCGGTCTTTGACCTCATCAAGCGAACGCTTCAGGGCTTTCATTTCTTCGTCCCTCTGCCGGATGCGGACTTCCTGCTCCTCCGTCTGCCGTTCGATTTGTGCAAAGCGTTTCAGTTCCTTGGAGTTCTGCTTCACCACGCCCTCCAGCCGGATCAGCCAGACCACCACGCCGATAACCGCCACGATGCCGACTTCGTTGATTATCTGCAAAATCATGCCGTGTCCTCCTTTCTTCTCATGTTCTCGCTTCCTGCGGCGGCGATGCCCTCTGCAGGAAGAATGTCTCCGAGATTTTCTTCCTCAGCCTGTAGCTGTTGAAATGCTGTAAAACTCCCATGTATGACATGAGGTTCGGGCGGATCTGATCAAACGTCACCGCTCCTGCCGCGTACTGCGATTGCAGCCATTTCAGTCCCCGTTTGAGTTTCTTTGCGGATGATTTCCGCAGTTTCCTGTGGGTTGCCCATGTCCGGTATCCGATGAAGTCAATCCCGCACCTGATTGGGCGGATGCTGGTTTTGCTGTTCAGGTTCAGCTTCAGTTCCTCATTCAGGAAACGCTCCAGCTTGTCTTTGACCTCGTGGAGGTGCGCCTTGTCATCCCCTAAAATCAGCATATCATCGTTGTACCTCATGTAGTAGTGTTCCCGGAGGGTATGTTTGACGTATTGGTCTGCTTCGTTCATGTAAAGGTTTGCGAACATCTGGCTGGTGAGGTTTCCTATCGGCATTCCTCGGTTCCGAAGGCGTTCTATCTTCATCCCCTCTGCGATGTCTGCGTCCAGCGGCATCCCGAACGCTTCCCTGTCGCAGTTCACGATCTTGTCTAAAAGCCATAAAAGGTCTTTATCCTTAATCCTGCGCTCCAAAATCCGCATCAGGGTGGCGTGGTCTATCCGGTAAAAATATTTTGTGATGTCCAGCTTCAGGCAGTACCATTCCCTGCCTGTCCGGTCTGCTTTCCGCAGCCAGTATTGCAGCCTGTCGATGGCTGAATGTACCCCTTTGCCCGCCCTGCAGGCGTAGCTGTCGATTATGTACCCTTTGTCAAAAATCGGGTTCAGCTGTCGGTAAATCGCCCACTGTACCACCCTGTCCCGGAAATGCAGAGCCATGATCATCCGCTTTTTCGGCTCGCTGATCATGAAATGGTGGTAGTTCCCCACCTCGTAGGTCTTGTCCTCCAGTTCCCGTTGGATTGGCAGAAGTTCTTCCTCCAAATGCGCGGAAAACCGCAGGACTTCGTACCGGTACCGCTTGCACTTCCTTGCTTCCAGGTAGGCTTGGTACAAATTCTCAAAGCTGCAGATTTTTTGGTAAATGTTCCCTATCCGTTTCATGGTTCTCCTTGCTATAAAAATGCCGCGTGTGGCATGGTTCGGCGCGTTCCTGCGCCTACTAACTGCTTCCGTGGCGATTCAGTTTTTCGCCTTGGGCTTGCGCCCTCGGTGGGGAGATGTGTCCCTTTTGCCCCGCGCACTGTCCGCGTCCCCATAGGGGCGCGGCTTCTGGCTGCCGGGGCGAGAGCGGAGCGGAAGCCGATGTTGCCGTTGGAATTCGTCCGGGGGTTGTTCAAGTTCAGCGTAGGCACACCCGCGTTCGCGCCGTTGTTCCAGTTCCCGCCGCGAATCGGCAACCGTATCGACACAGCCCCCATGTGCTGTGGTTTACTGCTTCATTGCCTTGATCCACCCTCCGAGCATCCTGCCGATCTCGGAGAGCATCTTCGCCCAGTTTTCGTATTTGTTCATCGGGAGGTAGCGCATCTCTTTGTTTGCCGCCAGCCGGATGAATCCCCGCAGCACCTCCAGTTCCACGTCTGCGTCCTGCAGTGTGGTCTTTTTGTAGTATTTCTTGTTTGCGGTGATGATCAGCCTGTAAAAAGTGTACATACTCTGCCTGATGTCTGCCGCGAGCGCGTACCGCTCCGACCTGGGAAACTGGGCGAGGGCTTTGTTCCCGTATAAAATCATGTCCTCCGTCTTTTGGAGGATTTTCAGTTCATCCATTGCTTTGTGTCCTTTTCTCTGGCTGGGTGGTAGGGGACGGGCTACCGCCCGCCCCTCAGATCTCAGGTGTCAGATTACAGGTTTCCAAAGAAAGCGGAGCGGAAGCCGAGGCCGCCGTAGGAATGCGTCCGGGGGGTGAGCAAGCGCAGCGCAGGCACACCCGCGTTCGCGCCGTAGTCCCAGTGCCCGCCGCGAAACGGCAACCGTTCACCAAGGTTGCGCATCCACAGATGCCCCCTGTTCCCATAAGCCGCTGCGTCCCCGTCCGGCATGAGACCGAGTGCTTTTGCCCTTACCGGCACCGTCAGCCCGCTCTTTGCCGCCACGCTCCAGAATGCCTTGTCGGCATACGGGGCTTCGACTGTCTGCTTGTGGGCAAGTGCGCCGGAAACCAGCTGGAAGTCCTTGCCGCCGCCCGATGTGCCGGGATCTGCCACATAGTCGTATCTCAGCGTTCCTGCGCTGCCCGGTGCCACGAAGTTCCCGTCCTTGTCCAGTGCTTTCCAGAGGGTACTGCTTGCGCCCTGGATGTCGCTTGCGCCGCTGTAGATGTCTGCCATCGCATTCCCGTATGGAATCACCTGGATTTCCCCGTCAACCAGACGCAGACCGCCAGCCCATTCCCAGACGTTGCCGCAAAGGTCAGCGATGCCTGTGGCTGCGTTGTAATCATGGTACCAGGTGTCGGGGCCGCTCCCGGTTGCCGTCCTCTGTACCTTGCCGTTGCTGTCCCTGCTGCAGCTGGCAAATCCGCGCTCGTAAGGGTTCGCATGGTCTGCGCCGTAGTTTGTGTTGCCGTGGGGCAGGGTCTTGTTTGCCTTGCACCAGAGTGCAATCGCCGCGTACAGGGCATTGGTCGGAAGATGCCATCCTGCCCCTTTCGCCCTGCAATAAGCGCGGGCTGTGTCAAAATCCATGTTGACTGCCGGGTCTTTTCCTGCCAGGCTGTAAGCCCTGCCGCCTACGACCGTGGAGAGGTACTTCCCGATGTAAAGGCTCTCGTAGGTGACCTCGTTGCAGATGAACGCATCATGCACGTCCTGCGTTCCGCCCGTGATCAGGTCTGCGAATTTCATCTGCGGAATCCGCACCATGATGGAGGGCATATCCATGTCATCAAAAAGGACGGTATTCTTGCCGCCGCTCATGCCCTCTACTGCCAGCTTCAGACTGTCAAAATTTGCTCTCATCTCTTATTCCTCCGTTTCCCAAAGTGTAAGGGTTGTGTTGTCTGAGTTGAACGGGTCCGCTACGGGCTTGTAGATCGGCTCTCCGTCCTCCGTGGTTTCTCCTGTGTCCTCATCGTGGTATGTCCGCGCCGGGATGTCGATCTGCGCCGTGTAAAGCTGCGCCACGCCTGGAATCACGCCCAGCATAAGGTTTCCGTACTTGTCGCGGCAAACGTCCAGGTGCGCGTCCTCGTCCCTCTCGTACTTGTCCAGCCGGACGGAGAGTTCCTCATCGTCAAAGATCAGGCGGTTCTTTTTCAGTTCATAGGGGATGTGGTGCTTCTCCGCTCCCTCTGTCTTGTAGATCACTTTCATCTGCTTTTTTCCTCCATTCTCTTGAATTCCTGCGCGAACGGTCTGTAGGCGGCATTGTATTCCTCTGCCATCTCTTTCTGCTCGCTGGTTGCCTTGCGGTAGTCGATGCCGTACTCGGCAAGAGTCCGCGCCGTTTCCTGCTTGCGCTCATCGGTCTTTATGATGATTGCCATCAGATCCCACCTCCCGTTACGTTGTAGCGGACGGTCACGGCTTTCGCGCTCCCGTCAAACCGGATGCTGAATCCGTTCGCCAGCTTGTTGTAAACGGTCACCGCTCCTGCGCTCCCGTTTTCTTCTTCCAGCACCTCGACCGTCACGAAGTAGTCAGTGGTGTCCCTCTGTGCTTCCAGCGCGACCGTAGATCCGCTGCTGTTAAACGGGTAGGCTTGGCTGTTGGTCATCCTGACCGTGCCGCTTTCGCCGCGTACCGTTTCCAGCCCGCGCTGTGCCTGGGTGAGCATGATCGCGAGGTAGTCCGTCATCTCGTTTGCGCCGTAGATGCCTTCCTCCATGTTGTTGAAGTTTGCCGCGCTCTGCGGCGTTCCCTGTTGGATGATCTCTCCGGGAGCCGGCACTTCATTCACCAGCCCATTGCCCAGGTTCGTCTCTTGGTAGCGGTTCGGAAACTCCACAACGTGATCCTGCCACTTCTTCCTGTTGTATCCCATCTGCCCTCACCTCCTTTCTCAGTTCTCGTGAAAGTCAAACGTGAAGCGGTACAAAATGCCCGCCGTCACGTCCTCACGCATGATGTTCTCCGGCTTGGAAAGCCAGAGGTTGTTGTTCGTGTCGAACAGCTGGATCTCGCTGATCGTCAGGTTGCCTGGTGCGGGGTGGTCGATCAGGATTTTGACCGCCAGCCGTCCGTCCGCGAGGTAGTCCTTGCTCTGGATTTCTGCCCGGTAGTAGGTGTTCCCGATTTTGTACCGTGCGTAGGCGATGTCTGCGCGGGTGTATTCCTTGTACCCGTCTATCGCCGCTTTTGTTAGCATTGCCATGTGGCTGTCCCTCCTTTTAGGTTTCTGTGGTTACTGCCGTGCCGCACATCCTGAATGCGATCCGGTAACTGTCCGTTTCGATGGACGGTGTTACGCCGCCGCCCATTGTGGTGTACTGCATTTCTGTCTGCGGTATTGTACCAGCGGCTGTCGGCTGTGATACCGGGTAGCCCTGCGCCTGGATGTCAGGGCTTACGGCTGTCCCTGCCGCCGCTGTCAGGATTTGCGGATTCGGCTGCCGCCCTGTTTCGCTTCCTGTGGGTTGTGTCACCTGATACCGTGTGTGGTATGCGCCGGCTCCGATGTCTGGCGTGACATCAAGCGGCTGTTCTGCCAGGCGGACGCTCGGCTGTGGCTTCGTGCCTGTGATCTCATGCGGCACACGGTAGCCCTCTGCGCCAATCTCTGCAGTCACATCTGCGGTTCCGCTTTCCCTGAAGCGGATGTTCGGCTGCGGTTTTGTCCCTGCCGGGTCCGCTGTGAACGCTGCCCCGATGGTGCTGATCTCCGGGATGACGCTGGTATCAGCTGTGCCGCCCTTGATCTGCGTGTGCGGGTATCGCCCTGCTTCGCTGTTTTCATGCGCCGTATGGGGTGCTTTCACGGCGTAACCGCTGCCGCTTACCTCCGCGTCGACTTCCACCTGTGCCTGGGAGAATGCCGTGCTTGGTGTTGGCATCCGCTGCGGTGCTTCCCCGGCAGGGTATCCGCTGGCGAACATCGTACCTGTGCTTTCCGGCTGGAACAATGCCGCCAGCCCTCCTGCATCCACAGTCACGACCAGGTCGCGCAGTGCCGCTTTGGTATTGGTGTTCGGGCGTGTCCCGGCATTGTACTGCCCGGTCAGCCCGAAACCCAGCAGATTCCATCTGGTGTCGATCTCGATTGTGATGTCTACCTTTGTTTCTACCGCCGCTTCAAATGCCAGGTGTGCTGGCTTGATCTCCCTGATGTAGCTGAACACTTTCGCGTAGGGGAGTGGTGCTTCTGTCGGGTGCATGACCACGTCAAAGCGGTAGGGGCCGGAGAAATCCTCCACTTCTACCTCCGCTCCTGTGAGTGCCGCCACGCCGCGCCGGATGACCTCCGGGTTGATTGGCTTCGTGCCGAGGATTTTGGCGAGGATTCTCTGCCGCCTGTATTCCAGCTTCAACGTTTCATCGCTCTCTATCCCGTATACCCATTCCCAAATGGCTACGCTCCAGGTGCAGGTCTGCGGGTTGATCTCGGTTTTCAGCCCCTCTGCCCATGCCCGCATTTCATCCCATTCCCGTCCGATGACCTCGTACATCCATAGCCCGATGTAGGAGTTGTCGTAAAAGCCTTTTGTCACCATGCGCAGGAATGTTTCTGCTTCCGGGCTGTGGATGATGTCAAGGTCAGGCTTGGACATTCAGCTTCACCTCCCCTGTCACCGGGTATTCCACCTGGGTCACGGCTATGTTGGCTGTGCCGCCGTTTACCGTCAGCCCCTTGTAATCTAACACGCCGCTGGTCTTGGCAAGCACCGCGCCCACCTGTACCCAGCGGATGTATCCGATATGGTCTGCTTCATCGTCTGTGGCTTCCTGTCCGACCGTCAGCCAGTAATCCGTCAGTGCCAGCTTGAACCTCTCGGTTATTGTGGCGATGTCCTCTCCCTCCTGCAGGATGACGGTTGCGGAAATGTCCACGGTCAGCCCTTTTGGCGCGACCACGGTCAGATGCGCTCCAATCGGCGCAAGGCGTTTGATGTCATCGTCCCCGGTCCCTGCGATGTGCAGATAGACCGCGTCCAGAATCTGCTGGTTTGCCGGGAGCCCGTTGCTGTCTATTATGATCAGCCGTACCGCTCCTGCGCATCTTTCGTTTCCGTGTGGGTTCGTGTAGTGGAACTTTTCCGGGAGCGTTGGGTCGTTCCACTCCGGGTCTACGATCACCTGTCCGACTGCCGCCACTTCTTTCCCCCAGCGGATGTAATCGGCGATGCATCCGGTCATGGACGAGCCGCTGCGCATCGCGTCAAGGATTCGTATCCGATAGTCATCATCTGTTTCTGCTTCCACGCCGCCTGTCATGGCTTCCGGGTTCGTAATGTATGAAATCCCGTTTATCGGGCTGACCATCAGCTTGATGGTGTCTGCCGCCACGTTCCCTATCTGCCCCCCGTCCATTGCCTGGATGGGGATGGTGTTCGTCACCTGTCCGTTCCCGTCCGGCTCCCCCTCCAGTACCGCGCTCTCTGTTGTTTCAAAGATCACGCTGGCTGTCAGATTCGCTGGCGTTGCGAACTGATAGCCTGTCGGGATGATCGTACCGATCTGCCCGGTCACTTCCAGGTTTCCGCTTGCATGGTTTGCCGCCCTGCGGATGGTGTTCACCTTTTCCCCGTGGTAGTCGAGCCATTCCCCATATGCCCATTGCGGGAAAATCAGCTTGACCGTTTCGTTTACCGTGAATTCTGCGAACTCCGCTTTTTCCAGCGCGGCGGGTCTGGTGAAATCCCAGGGTATGTTGCCCTCGCTTTTGTCTATGCCGGGCGGGAGGTTCTCCATCATCCGGCTGTGGATTTCGTCTGCGCTCTGTCCCAGCAGGAACTCTGGCGGGTTGTAAGGGTAGTTGTATGTGTCCGGCATCGCCTGTCACCTCCTTCCTCTATTTGTTCAGTTTTGCCTGTATGGTTGCTGTGTCCCCATTCGTGCCTATCGCGGTGCAAGTTATCCACAAGCCGTCTGCTTCCCATGTGAATTCAAAATCCCGCACCTGGGACGTGCGTCCCATCGGGTCTGCCAGAAGTGCTTCCGTGATTGTCCGTTCGAAGGAGCTTTCTACCGCCTGGATGTCCGGCTGCTGGAATGATTCCTCTGCTTCGATCCCCTCGTTGTCGCTGTATCCGTAATGCGCCCACCGCTGGGTCAAAATGGATTTTGTACACCAAAGCACCCAGGCATCGTATCCGCTCCCATAGAGTGCTTTCCCTGCGCCGTCCGTCACGAAATCCCCGGCTTCCATGCTCCACATCGGGGCCGGCGAGTATTCTGTTTCTATGTCTGTTTCCTCTGCCACCGTTGCTGGTACGTCAAAAACTGGGAATAAACCGTTTGCCATTGCTCCCTCCTTTCCCGCTCCCGGCTATGCGCCGTCCCTGCGCTTCCCTGCGCCCCGCTGGCGCGTTTTTTGTGCTTACTCGTATTAGTTTACCTTTTTGCGTAAAAAGCGGCAGGAAGCCGCCATATGCGCTGTCAGCCAGCCGTTCCAGGCAGGACGAGGTCAATCACACAGCAGTCATCCCCTACCCATGCTACAAGGACGCGGTCCCCTGGCTTCCTGATTCTTACCTGGCGGCAGACCATGTAATCGCTCTGCGGTATCGGCTGCGGGAATTTGTTTGTCAGGAGGCTCATGTCCCCCTGGATCACACCGAAATCCAGCACCTGCGGCTTGTCTGCTACATGGTGCATCCGTCCCTGCAGGACTCCTGCCAGTTTGTTGATTCCCTCGTTGCCCATCGTATCTTTCATCGTTCCACCTCCTACGCTTTCGTGATCTCGTTCGGGTAAACCCAGCCGATCTGCCCGATGTGGTACGGACAGGCTCTTTCAAGCGGCGCAACAATGGTTATCGTGCTTTTGTAATTCGTAAACGTCCGACCTTTCCCGTTGCCGTAGCTGTCCACATAAACGGAGCCGTTCAAAATCACGGAATCGCCTTGCTTGAAGTTCCCATCTTCTTGCGCCTGTGTCTGCTGGCTCTGTGCATTTGGTTCCGGCTGCCGCATCAGCGTCATGGTCATCTGCTTTGATGTGGCGTTGTGGCTGATTCCCTTGACTAAAAAAAGCCCGGTCAGATTTCCTGCTGAAACTTCCACCGCATCGCCGCGCCGGATGAATGGCACGTCCGGGGCTGTCACCATGATGCTTTCCTCCGGCTGTCCGCGCTCATCCAGCGTTGCCTGTGCTTCAGCTTTTGCTTTCCCGATGTCCTTGTCGCTGTCCCGTAGGATCACCTCCTGCAGCACGCCGTATTCGAGGTTTCCGTCTATGACCGCGTCTACGCTCGACCGTTCGTCATCCTCAGCCTTGCCTATGATTTTTACCCTCGTGACGAGGTTGTCCAGCGTCAGCTTGTCGCTGGTGCTGATGCTGTTGTTCCCCTCGAACAGGTAGATGTCCTGGTTCGTACCGTAATCGGTCACCTCCAGCTTCCCGTCCCGGTAAAGGGCGGCGTATTTCACGCCTGTCTGCTGCCGCACTTCCTCCAGCAGCTTGACGATCATGTCGCTCACGGCTTCGCAGTTGAACACCTTTTTCTCGTGCGTCATCTGCTGGCTCCATTTGTAATCCAGCGTGATGCCCCAATCACCGCAGATGCTCCCCAGGATGGCTGGCGTTGTCAGCCCTGCGGAAAAATACTTGAAGTCCTTGCTCTGCTGAAGCCGGATCATTGGATCGTATGCAACGAGTGAAATCTCTTTGTTCTGTGCGCTGGCATACTGCCATTCCCAGAGTGTTCCTTCGAACAGCTTCTGCTCCCCCTCTCCCCAATTTGCATAAATCAGGAGGTATCGGTTCAGCTTTGCCAGTGCCATCAGGTACTCCCCGGATTCCATCTTGTAGTTCGCCAGCTTCAGCGTGGCTTTCTGCGCCAGCTGCCCCTCCTGTTCCTCCCATGCCAGGGAGAGGACGGCTCCGTCCAAATTGTAGACGTCCCCCGTCTCGGTCACCAGTTCTGTGTGGTATCGTATCTGCGCGATGTCAATGTCCATCCTCTCCCCCCTATCCTGGAATGGTCAGCACCTGCCCTGGATAGATCAGGTTCGGGTTGCCGCCTATCGTCCCTTTGTTTGCTTCGTAGATTTTTGTGTACTGCGATCCGTTGCCGTAGAATTTCTGTGCAATCTTCCACAGGCAGTCCCCCTTGACCACGGTGTATGTCTGCGCTGCTGGCGCGGATGGTCGTTCCTCATTCTTTGGCGCATTCATCAGAACCTGTACCTTTTTTGCCGATTTCGTGACCTTGATCTGCTTCGCCTGTGTCAGTGTGATGCTGTAATTGATGTCTCCATAGCCGCCTGTCGGCGTTGCCTGGAAAACGGAGAGGTAAACATCGCAGTTGATCGGCGTTTCTGTGATCAGGAGTCTCGCCTTGACTGGCTTCCCGCCCTTGGCTTTCAGGTTGGTGATCCAGTTGTAAATCGCCTTTGGGCTTTGCCATGCCCGGATGTACGGGTCATTCCTGCGTTTCTTTCCCGGCAGGATGCCGCTCCAGCTGAAGCTGTCCAGCTGTGTGCCGCTTGGTATCTTCACCTCCCCTTTCTGCAGGATTGTGTAGCTTGCGAATTGGTTTCCCTTTTTCACGCTGATCTCTGTGGGGAGCATCGGGAATTGCAAACGGTCGTTTGTCTTTAGGTTCGTCAGGTAAATGTCCATCTTATCCCTCCCATGATGCCCTTGGCGTGTTTGCGAATGCCTGTTGCATTGCTACCGCCAGCTGGTACGCTATCTCGTCCGTCATGCTGCGGACGTTTTCCTTGATGGTTTCCACGAGGGTCTGCGTATCCGGTGTCCCAGATCCGTCCACATGAACCTCAAATGTCAGGCTCTGGATTGTAACGGGTACGGTCATGCCGCCCTCTGCGCTTCCTGCTGCTCCACCTCCGATTCCGGTCGGGTCCGGTCCCCATTCTGGCGGTGGCGGCGGCTGTGGCTTCCAGTCAGGTGCCGGCGTGTTGTCATCCGGATTTCCTGAATCGGTATCTCCGGCTCCTGCGATGCCGCCCTCTGCGTATGGCTTTACGCCCAGCATCTTCCCTGTTTTCTCCCAGAGGTCAATGCCGCGTTCCCTGCGCTTGCCTGAAAGCGGTATGATGGCTTCTGCGCCATCCTCTGCTACCAGCCCCATGTGTGGTCGCGTCATGATGCCGCCCTCTGCGTGTTTCGCCGTGGCGGCTTCGTACCCTGCGCTCGCGCTGCCTGTGACCTTATCCCATAACCCACCGAAGAATTCGCTGATCTTCTCTTTCACGCTGGAAAAAAAGCCGCTTATGCTTTCCCCTACGCTTTCGATGGCGTTTGGTATCGACTCCGTGAAAAATCCCACGATTCCATCCCATAGGTTCTGGAATAATCCGGGTACGGTTTCTGTAAAAAAGGTTGAAAGAGCATCGCCGACTGTTTCCAGCGTAGTTGGGATTGTCTCTGTGAAGAATCCTGTAATCCCCTCCCAGATGCCGTTGAAAAACTCCGGCACTGTTTCAGTGAAAAAGGTTGCCAGTGCTTCTCCTACCGTTTCGATTGCCTGTGGCACGGTTTCTGTGAAAAAGCCGACCACGCCGTCCCAGAGGTTGCCGAAAAATTCAGGAACCGTCTCGGTAAAGAAGCCCGCGACTGCCGCTCCTGCAGTTTCCAGTGCCTGTGGTACTGTCTCAGTAAAAAATCCTGTTACCCCGTCCAGCAGTTCGTTGAATTTTTCCGGGACAGTCTCTGTGAAGAACACTTGTACCTTTCCTGCGGCGTAACCGATGGCGTATGGCACGGTTTCTGTAAAAAAGTTTCCAATCCCTGTTACCAGTTCATCCCATTTCTGGGGGATTGTTTCCGTGAAAAATCCCTTGACTTTCTCCCCTGCGCTGCTGACTGCCTGTGGCACGGTTTCCGTGAAAAATTTCGTTGCGCCCTCTTTGAATTCCCCGAATTTCTCCGGTACTGTCTTGGTGAAAAAGCCCTTGATTGCATCTCCTGCGGCTGACAGCCCTTTGGCAATGTTCGAACCGCCGATTGCCGCTCCGATTGCTCCCACTCCTGCGCCGACCGCGCCGCCGATTGCTGTACCTACGCCGGGAATGATGGAGCCGATTGCCGCTCCGATTCCTGCGCCTTTAAGTGCGCCGCCGCCGATGTTTTTTGCTTTCGTCCATCCGCTCTCGTTGCCCATCAGACCGTCCCCGGTACCGCCAAGTGCCGCGCCTATTCCGGATGCCACCTTTGCGCCTGTGCTGTCCGAGCCAGTCCATTCCTTGGCTTTTCCTACGCCGTGGTAAGCGTCCACGCCCATCTCCACCGCAGAAAGCACTCCTGCCAGCGGAACAGCCGCCTTGGAAGCGAAATTGCCGACTTTTGATGCGCCGCTTGCCAGCTTTGTCCCCAGCTTCACGCCGCCGCCCATCGCTCCGTTCTGCGCAAATGCCAGCGCACTCTGCGCCGCCGTCCCGCCGTTCTTTGCCGCACCGAAAATCCGAAGCCCCTCTGAAATTCCGGTCACGTTTCCTATGGTCTTTATGCCGTTGACTACGGCTTTGCCGCCTTTGTACGCCTTGTACCCGGCACCTCCGGCTTTCAGTGCGCCGTAGCCGAGGACTGCCGCCGACAGCCCGCTGGTTCTGCTTGCTTCCTTTCCCCCTGGCAGGAGCGTTGCCGCATCCGACACCAGGCTCTTTGCGCCGCCTTTGATTGCTTTCCAGATTGCTTCCCCGACTTTCTTTCCATCGAACCCCTCAAGGAAGCCGTCTGCAAATGATCTTCCGATGTCCACGCCGTCCGTGACTGCGCCGCCGACATCCATGCCGAGCAGTGCGAGGATTCCTGTTTTCAGTGCTGTCCCCAGCCCATTTCCAACTTCTGCCGCCTTTTCTGCCAGCCACGCCTTGCCTGTGCCGTTCCACCATTCATTGAAAGGCTCGGCGATGATCTTGTCCCATGCCAGCTTGATCTTCTCCCAGATCGTTTCTGCGTTCTGCCACTCCGGGCTTCCGGTCAGTTCCTCGACCGAGGCGATCACGTCATCAATCTTCCCGGTGATGAAGTCCACCACGCCGCCGACTGCTTCCTGGATCTGCGGCATATGCGCCGTTACCCAGTCCACCAGTTTCCTGACGTATGGTGCCAGCTTCTCGCCGAGTGCGATCTTCACACCCTCTGCCGCGCTCTGCAGATAAAAAAGCGAGCCTTGGAGCGTGTCCATCTTGATGCCAGCCATCTCTGCCGCCGCTCCTGCGGAGTTGGAGATTGCCTGTTCCAGTTTGTTGAAATCTTCATCGCTGGCGTTTACGATTGCCAGCAGTCCGCTCATTGCGTTCTGCCCTGCGAGGTTCGCTGCCGTTGCCGCTTTCTCGCTTTCGGTCATTCCGCTAAAGCCTTTTCGGAGTTCCTGCATGACCGTCAGGAGCGATTTGCTCTTGCCTTTTTCGTCCGTCATGGAAACTCCGACCTTTTTCATGGCTTCAGCCACGGCATTGCTTTCTTCTGCTGTCAGCCCCTCCTGCTTGCTCATCCGTGCGAGCATACCGCGTAGTGCCGTTCCTGCGCTGGATGCGTCTATGGCATTATTGCCCATCACGCCGAGTGCGACAGAAACGTCCTCCAGGCTGTATCCAAGGGAGTCGGCTAACGGTCCCGCGTATTTCAGGGATTCGCCAAGCCCTGTTATGTCTGTCTTGGAATTCGTGGCGGTTGCCGCCAGTATGTCTGCTACCCGGCTGGCTTCATCCGCTTTTAGCCCGAACTGCGCCAGCGCGGACGCTGTAACGTCCGATGCCGTGGCAAGGTCTACGCTTCCTGCCGCCGCCAAGTCCAGCAGACCGGGCATTCCGGCGATGATGTCCCCGCTTTTCCAGCCAGCCATCGCGAGGTTCTCCATCGCTTCTGCCGCCTGTGCCGCAGAAAACTGTGTTGTTTCCCCCAGCTTCTTTGCCGTGGCTGTCAGGTCATCAAAGTCTTTTCCGGTCGCTCCTGAAATGGCTTTGACGTTCGCCATCCCCTGCTCGAAGTCTTTAAACGTGCTTATCGTGTCTGCCACTCCGAGGGAGATTCCGGCGAACGCCGCCGCCTGTGTGATAGGGTTGGAAACCAGCTCCCAGACCTTTTTGAAAGGGGCGGACACCAGATCAACGGCTTTCAGCGTGACTGTCCAGACCTTGCCCGCGATTTTCTTTCCTGCGTTCGCTATGCCCTGGATTCCCTTGCTTGCCATGTCTTTCAGCGTTGCCGCGACCTCCAGCTTGCTTTTCCCTTTCATGCCTGTGATCTGCTTTTGGAGGTTCATCAGCGACTTCTCCAGCTTGCTGACGTTATCCTGTGCGCTCTTTGATCCGCTCGCGGTATCGTCCGTGACCTGCGCCACGATGTCTATCACTGTCACCTGTTCGTTTATCTGCGTCCACCTCCTTTCGTGTCAATCTTCAGCACGGGTGTCCTTGCTTCCTCACTGATTGCATCCAGCGTGTACTGCTGGTATAACGCCAGTTCCCCATCCGGCAGTGCCATGTAACCGGAAATCCCGCCGATCTGGGGGAATCGTTCCAGCACTTTCATCATCAGGTAGGTTCTTCCCCGTGCCTTTATCAGTTTTTTGCCGTCTCGTCCTGATCGTCATCGTACCCGCTGATCTCGTTGATCCGGTCGATGATGCGGTCTTTCTCCCCGGAAAGAAGGACAGCGTCCACCATGTCCACCCCCTGCAGGATGTTCAGTGCTTCCTGCGCCTGTTTGTTGTCCCAGGTCTTTGCCCTGTCCTCATCCACGGTGGCTGTGTAAATCAGCCAGGAGCGCATCTTCGCCATGTTCGTCTCGATTGCCTGTTTCGGCTGCCCCTTTTTCCGGGGCGCGAACTTGGTCGCATGGTCGCGGCATTTCAGGCTTTCTTCCTCGGAGATGGGTCTGATCCTGAATTCAAACTTCAAAACGCCGCTGCGCCTGATCTGGATGCGCTCATACGCGCTCTCGCTGTCTTTCTCGCTGGCGGCTGCAAGGAGCCCCCGGAGCAGGTCGCTCTCGTTCATCAGGGTTTCCTCCTGGGTCGGGGCCGTTTTCATCCCCACTTCCGGTTCGTCATATAATTCCGGCATCGTGTTCTTTGCCATTTTCCGTGTCCTCCTTTACTCTACCTGTTTCCACTCTGCTTCTTTGAATTTCTCCAGCATCTCCGGCGTTGCGTTGACGCGGAAGCTCCAAGTCCTCTTGATGATCTCTCCGGGGTTCAGGTTCTGCAGATCAATCGTGCCGTCCGGGATGCAGTTGCGGTAAACCACGCGCTCTGCCTGTCCGTCCCTCCGGCGCATCTTCCCCTGGAAATCAAAGGACGGGAAGTAGCCTTTCTGGAGGTCTGAGATCAATTCGTCCAGCATGACGTCATCCCGCACGACTGCTTCCGTGAGCGTCAGGGTGACGCTGTATCCGGTGTTTACCGCATAGATCAGTGCGCTCCCCACGGGCTGATAGTCCGTGTTGGTGGGGCTGATCTGTGCCTGGAACGTGTCCACCTCCGCGAGGAAGATGTTCGTCCCTGCCTTTGTCGTAACAAAGAGCCGCCCGTCCTTGCCGCTGATTAATTTTCGGACGTCAAGCAGGCTCTGGTCGTTTAATCCATCCATTGTCTAATCCTCCTTTACTCGGTATCCTCCGGGGCGAATCTGAACTTGAAGGTGTAGTACATCTTCTCCAAAGCATCGATGTCGTCCGCGTAAACCACGAACCATGCGCTGTCTCCCTCTGGCGCGTTGTCCGGGTCGATCTCCACGTGCGCTCCTGCCAGCAGTTTCTTCTCTGCCACCATCGTCTGGCAGACTCCGTTGGAAACCTGGACTACGGTCATACGCCCGTCCGGGTCGTTGTTGATCTTCCCGATCAGGACTTCCACGGTGTCGTTCAGCCGCTGGAAAAGTTCAAACCTCACCTTGGTGCGCTTGATCTTCTTCCAGCCCTCATCCTCCTTTGCTGTCGGGAGTACCAGCGTGTTGATACCCTGTTCTACCCATACCGTGTCTGCCGCCGAAACGCTGAACATCAGACACCCTGCCTTGATAGCGCGTTCGTGCTGGTTGTTCGTCAGCTTCTCTGTCAATTCCACCGCGCCTGTGATCGCCGCATGGGTGATGCTTTCGTTGCTCGGTGTCCCTGCGATAAGCCCGGAAATCCGCGCCGCCGCCATGTATCCCTCGTAAACTGCCCCGCTGATGTCCGTGAATCCGTTCCCTACGTAGACGATCTGGTAGCTGTTGTATGCGCTGGCGTGCTTCAGCCTGGTGTCAAAGTCTACCGTGGTAGGCTCTCCGATCACGCCCATGCAGAATTTCCCGCTCTGGTAGATTCTGTCAAGGAACAGCTGCATCAGCATCTGGGTGGCTGTATCCTCGGTATCAATTGCCATCACGTTCCAACGGTACGCTTCCAGCACCTCGAATGCCGCGCTGTACGCCGCCTGTGTCACGGTCGGGTCCGTGCCGCCCGTGATTGCTTCCTGATCCACGGTCTTGAGCGCGTTGTTGCTGTCTGCGGTCTTGGTCAGGTTGAAGTAATCGCTGCCCGTCTCCGCAAATGCCGCCATCATCGCCGCCACGCTGTTCCCCGTGTTGTCAAAGGTCAGCCGCTCCAGCTGCTCCGTCCCCTCAAGGATCAGGATTTCCGTGGTGTTCGCGTCTGCCAGCGTGGGTCTGATCGTGACTGCCAGTTCGCGGCTGCCGGGGTATTTCAGCGTCAGCTGTGCCACCGCCGTGTCCTCGGTGTCCGAAATATTGTAGACGCCGGGTGTGCCGCCGCTGCCGAGCCGGATTGCGTAGACCAGCCTTGCGCCGCCTTTGAACTGCTCCATCGGTACGGCAGTGGTCCCGTTCTCCCCTCCATCCCCGTACTTTCTTGCGATGTCCTCGGACTGTTCCAGCACCAGTGCCTGTCCTACCGGCCCCCAGTTGGAGCGGAAAACCGCCGCGCACTTGCCATCGTCGACTCCTGCTACGGGGGGCGTCCCGTGGTTCTCGTAGCGGATATACACGCCGGGGCGCGTCTTTTTCTCGCCAATAATGAAAAACGATGCCATCTTATTTCACCTCCCTGTTCAAAAAATCCTCTACGGTTTTCTTTGCTTCCGCTACCGTAGCCTTTTCCTTGCCCGCTGTCTTTAATGCAACAGCCACCACCTCCGGGGTAGTGCCGAACAGCTGGCGAGCCTGTGCCGCGAGTTCTGCGGCTGTGTATGTTGCTTCTGCCATGCCTTATTCCTCCTTTTGAGCCATGTTGTGGTATGGGTGTATGAGTTTGGTCTGCGCTGGTTCTTTTGGCGGCTGCGCCAGTACGCCGTACTGCCCGGTCAGCCCCAGCTGTCCCTCGCGCAATGGGTCCGCGTTGTGCCGGATGGTGATCCGGTTGATGAACATGGGGCTTTCGTCCTGCAGGACTACCTCCCCCTCGATCTGCGCCCGTTCGATGATCGCCTTTGTCCATCGGTTGCGCTCTGTCACGCTTTCGGCTATGACGTGCGCCGCAAATGTCCCAGTGTACCATGTCACGCTGTAACTCTGTCTGTTGGTGCTTGCTGTCCCCTCAAACCTCCAGTAGATTGCCGGGGTCTTGTCGGTCGGCTTCCAGATCGGCGACATCGTGTCGTAGGCGATTGCCATCATCGGCGGGAAGTATTTCTTCGTCCATGCGTTCAGCCCATGCACCGGATCGGGCGTGGTGGACAGCTGCTCCGGGAACGCCATCAACTGGAATGAAACGGTCAGCCCGTAAACCTCCGGGTGGGTGTTGTCCGTGGTGTTCGATCCTCCCTCGTAGACGAATTCGTCCGAGCGTTCCCACTCCGCGCAGATGGTTTCCCTGTCCTGCCCGGTGTAAAATGTGCCAGAGATCAGTTCCATCAGCCGCCGTTCGATTGCCCTGTCCGGGTCCTGGTCCCCGATTTCAGGGCATTCGGTGGTACACCAAATATTCACCGTCAGCGTCCCTGCCGTCCTGCGCTCCGGGTCCTGCCGCATATCCACATTGAAATCCACGCGGGGATATCGTGGGTTCTGCCAGCCCGGTCGGCTGTCGCTGGGTGCTTTTTGGTAAAAAATAGCTGGCTCGCCGTTGTAGGCTGCCAGCATCCCTGCCATCTGTGTGTCCTCTTTCAGCTGCTTCTGTATGAGCCGCCTTGTGTCCGCGCTCATGCTTCCTCCGTTGCCGGGGCGTTGTACTCGTAGTTGACTGTCTGGAAGTCGCGGGTCCAGTAAATCTCCCAAATCCCGACCGCCACGTCTGCCGCCAGCACGTCCAGGTAGCTGGTTGCGTTGTTCTGGATGTTGCAGTAAAGCATCCGCATCCTGTCAGCAGTCACCTCGGTCACGAATCCGTTCCTGTAGGTGGTGTCTCCTGTCCTGCGGATGTGGATGCAGTCCCCGCGCTGGATCTGCGAGAGGTCGTAAACATCCCGGCTTGATTTTGTAATCAGTGCCATGCGCTCCCTCCTTCCTCCGTTTTATGGTTTGTATGGTTTCTTGTAGATTGCCGTGATCTTGGGCATGGCTCTGTCGATGACTTTCTGCTTGTACGGTCTGGGCTTTATCTTCCCTGTGCCGTTCTCCAGCATTTCGCCCAGCAGACGCCCCCCTGCCCGCTCCCGGCTTTCAATGGCTGCTACTGAGCGGAAATGTACGCCTTTCTTCTCTACGTGGACGTGCGTCCCCCATGAGAGCCTGAACACGCCCGTCCTTACGGCTGGCGGCTCTCCGGGTGCGGATGCTTTGTAGTGCTGCTTCGTCCCAGGCACGGTGTAAACCTTTCCGCTGCGCTTCCCGCGCAGGACGTAGAGCGATGCGTTGCGCAGTTCGTTGCTTGCCCGGTACGTCCTCTGCGAGACTTCTTTCTGCAGACCTTTCAGCGTTGTTGCCACGGTTTTCCCGATGATCTGGGAAGCCTGTTGGTTCGCCCTTGCTATGGACTGCTGTTTTGCCGCGCTCACTGGCTGTGCCATCATGCATCGCTCCTTTCATCGCAGTAATAGATCGTCCAGTGGTTTATGCCGCCTGGGTTGTATGGCGCGGTCTGGACGATATACCGTCTGTTCCCTTGCACCAGGGAATCTCCGGGTTTGATCTCGAACGGGGCTGTGCCTTGCTGGATGATCTTGTGCGTGACCGGATGTTCCAGCTGCCGCCACCGTTCCCTTTCTTCTGGCTTTGCCGCTGCAAGGACAGCCTTGATGCTCCCCAGGCTCTCCCTGCCGTTTGATATTACCCTGCCGCTGGCAGTCGTGTGTTCGCCGTCCCGGTAAACCTCGAAACGGCGCAGCTCCTGTCCCGGCATGAGGTTGATTGCCCCTGTGAACATTCCCCTGCCCTCCTATGTCGTGCGTTTGCGGAAAGGGAAGCCCGCCGCATCATGCATGGCGCGGTGGTTCTCCTGCATCCCGCTGTGGAAATAAGGGGGCTTCTGCTCGATGGACGGGGCCAGCGTAGGGATGGATGCCGTTGCCAGTGCCTGTTTCTTCAGCGTGTCGTACATCTTCTGCCATCGTCCTGCCCGCTCCCCGAAGTCGTACTGGAGTACGTCTATCTTCGTGTTGACCTGGTACTGCATTTTGAAGAGGATCGCTTCCAAAACTGCCACCTTTGCGAACAGCCACGCCTTTTTCCCCTCTTTCAAGCCCGCGAGCATCGCTTCGTATTCCTCGTCCGCGAGTGCGCACGTTTCTGCGCCGCCCTCCGTCTGGGTATCTCCAAGTTCAAAGCGCATCTGGTCTTTGCCCCTCGCTTTGATTTTGGTGGGGTCGTAGCTGTACGTCATGGCTCCGTCCCCCTATTCCTTGTGAATCCGTGCGTGTGCAGACAGCCCGTTCTGGGTGCTGAACGCCTTGCCGCAGACCTGGCAGACAAATTCTCTCTTGCCCTGCGCGTCCTCTGCGCCGTCTGCGCTGGTATCGTCATGGGTTTCCTCCGCGTTTCCGGTTCCGTCCGGGAGGTTAACGTGGAGGATTCTGCCCATGTCCTGCAGTTTGCGGATCATCTTCGGCTCGATTACTTCCTCCGGGATGATTTCCCCTACTGCGTAGTTGCGGTCAAAGCGCACGGGTCTGTTTGCGATATATGCCATGATCTGCCCTCCTTACGCTGTGAAGTCGCTGCTTACCGCTCCTTTGAGGAACACTCCGAGGTCTGTGGATGTGATCTCCGGGTCGGTGCAGAGCAGCCCCTCGATGAATTCCGTGTGGGTACTCTGTTCGCCGAGGTACTGCTGAACTGCCGTGTACTGCCCGTTCCCCAGCATATCCCAGGTGAAGGTGTACCCTGCGCTCGGTTCTTCGATGCTCGGTGCGCTGGTGGTGTAAACCAGCAGGGCATCATCCGGGTCACAGATGAATCTCAGGTCATCCTCCGCTCCGTAAGGCGCGGCATTGTAAACGCTCTCTGCCACCGCGATCTCATCCAGCCCGAACAGCTGTGCCAGCACGTTGGCTGTCACGTTCGCAGGGTTCGCTTCGCTTCCCTGGTACTTGATGCGCTCCAAGATGGACGGGTTGGTGGTCAGCGCAACGAAAGCGTTAGCCCCCAGCACCATCTTGTTGGGCTTGCGCAGCCCGGAGAGCAGCATTCTGTTCCTCAGCTGGTTGAAAAATACCACGGGGTCGCTGTTCTCGTTGTCGAAGCAGTAAAACTGATCCGCTCCGGGTGTCCCGGTGCTGACTCCCGTGTAAACGTGCGCCCAGCTTCCCTGGTTGAAATACTTACGCGCCCAGATGCGGTCGAGATGGATGTTCATCTGTTCTGCCACCCAGCGCACCTTGCTTCTCCTGGGGTCAATGACTGCCGGGGCGTTGGTGCGCTGGAAGTCCAGTGTGCTGATCTGGTCTACGCCTGTGATCACCTGGTCTACCTCGCAGTGGTAGAACTTGTCCCGCTTGCCGTAGATGCCGGGGGAAACGTGACCGAATTCCGGCTTCCTTGCCATGTTGTCCCTGGCGAGATCGCCCTTGTCAAACTCGTAGTAATGCGCCGAGGATGTCGGGACCGGTACGATGGGGAACACCCTGCGGGCAACGAAGCCGCCCATGTTCTGGAAATATGCCAGGCAGACGTTGGTCAGATAAATGTGCGGCTTAAAAACACCTTTCTGGATTTCAGCCGCCAGTTCCTTGGTTGTAAGTGCCATTGTTCTTTACCTCCTTATGCTTTCTCGTAGCCGCTCTTGGTAATCTGGATCTGTACCAGTTCCCCTGCGGCTGCCGCTTTGGTCATGGCGATGCCGAGGATGAAGTTCCCCGCCGCCGCTTTCTTCGCCGTCCCATCGGTGGAAACGGTCAGCAGGTCGCCCTTGGCGATTGCCGCCCCCGCTTCGATCAGCCCGATGTTCTTGATCAGCACGTCCACCTCTGTCCCTGCGGCAGTCTTGCCGCTGTCATCTGCGGGCGTGTCGCTCAAAAGGACGCCGACCACGGGATCGCCCTCTGCTGCCGGGAGAACCAGCTTGCCCTCGCTGTTGAACGCTACCGCCTTGTGCGGTGCGCCCGTGATGTCTGCCGCCAGCACGTCACGGATTGTTGCGCTGTTGTTGATGAATGCGTTCAGATACTGCTTTGCCATCTGTCCTTACCTCCTTGTCCCCATGTATTCTGCGTCATACTGCGCTGCCAGCTCCGGGTTTTCCTCCCACGCCTTAATGATCGCTTCCGTGGTGTTCATCCCGCCTGTTGCGCTCTTTGCCAGTTCTGCCGCCTTGATGCCGATAGCCTGTTCAAGCCCTGCGCTTCCCTGGGTGTTCTTGCCGATCTCCCCGAAGATGCCGCTCTTTTCCAGCATGGTGACGTTCTCGTCCAGCAGTGTCACGTAGTCATCGTAGACCGAGCCGCCCGCTTTCTTCAGGTCGTACAGCTTCACTGCCAGTTCGTCCGCTTTCTTGCCCAGCACCTCGTACTTTTTGGCTACGGCGGTCAGCCGCTCGATCTCCAAACTTTTCTTCAGTTCCTCAACCTCTGCAGTCTGCCGCTTCATCAGTTCCTGGTAGTCCGTGAGGGCTTTCTGTACCTCCGGGTGGAGTTCGCCGGACGGGGCTGCGGGCTGTCCCTGCGGCTCTGTGCCGCCCTCCGCGCCCTTTGCCACGCCGCCGTCTCCGGTTCCCTCTGCGCCGCCACTGTCTGCCCCTGTGCCGTCTGCCACACCGTATTTCTTCTCAAACTCGGCGAGGGTAGCCTGTTCCTCCGGGGTCATCTTGCTCTTGTCGATTTTCATGGTGTCTGTTACCTCCTTTTCGATTGTGCCTGTTTCGGCTGTCTGTGTTTCTCCTGTCGGCTCTGCGCCGCCCAGGTCGTACTTGCCCAGCAGTTTTTCCAGTGCTTCCTGCTGTGCCTTGGATTTCTGGATTCCTGCCGCTTCTCCGTCCGGCTTGTCCTGCATCTTCTTTCCTGCCGCCCACTGCGCTGCGGCTGACCGGACAGTCTGCGAGAATTCGTCCAGGCTCTGGTTCATCAGGCTCTGCTTTGCCGCTGTGTCCAGCGAGTTGTCGCAGATGATGGAGCATAAGCTGTCGGAAAGCGCGTAACAGCAATCGAACATTTCGCTTGTGACTGCCCGCATCAGTTCCCGGCTTATGTTTTCTCCAAAGGTTGACGCGTCTTTTTCCACGGTTCCCACCGGGTTGTCCACATCGCCGCCTGTCGCGTCCTCGTAGCCCTTGCGGAGCCATGCGAGGAATTTTCGGATGATTCCCTCATCCTTGTCTGTTTCCGTCCCCTGGTCCCCGCGCTTGAACAGGCGGACGTGCGCGTCCGGGTTCGCCCCCTGGTCTACGAGGTCTACGCTGGTGACGGATAGGTTCTTCAGCTTCGTTGCCATCAGTTCTCACCTCCTTCCATTGGCTCTCTGATTGCCTTGCCCTCAATGGAGAACATCGAGTATTCGCCGCTTTTGATCTTCTCCCAGACCTCATCGTCCTCAATCCTGAAGCCGATCCACCAGCCCTCTGGCAGGATGTCCGGGGGTATCCCCAGCGCGTCTGCCTTTTCCTTGGTGAACACGACGCTCTCGATCACGCGCCCGATGCCACCGCGCCTGTGCATCTCCCCGGCTGTGCCGAATTCTGCCACGTACTCGTAGGCGGCTTTTTCGAGGTCGTCCGTGTCGATGGCATCCTCCTGCCAGTCCACAATCTGTTCCCCGTCTACCCTGACCGCCACGTTTGCCCAGCCGAACACCAGCCGCCTGTCATCGTCCGACTTCATAACGGTCAGCCTGTGCGGTGGTTCAGGATGCTCCCTTGTTTTTGTCAGCTGGTCGAATGTTTTTGCTGCCATTCTATGGCTCCTTTCCTTTACCCTTTCACCACAAAATTGTCCCATTTTTTGTAGGCATCAACGTATGTTTCGTTCTTGTCTCCGTTATGGGTGATTTCGTAGTACATCCCATCTGGCACTTTCGTAGATGCAAGTGCTTTGTGGTTCTGAAGCGTCTTGCAATACCAAACAATGTATACATCATCTGGCGTGATGTCTGCTCGGTCTGTTTTTTCGCAATGCTTGTTAAAATAATTTGCTACGATCTCCCTGCATTTGTTTGTAAATTCTTTGCTTCCCATCAGCCGTACCTCCTTTCCGGCACCAAAAAAGCCGCCGCTCTTTCGAGTGACGGCTACGTGCCTATTTTCTGTTGTCTAAACCTAGCGCGGAAAATCACCACCATGTCTGCCAGTTCCTGCTGTACCATTCCTGCAGTTCCTGCGTGTTGCTGACCTGTTCCAGAATCTTCTCGCGCCCGGTGATGTTGCCGTAGTCCCCGGCTTTCATCCCCTCATAGGTGACTTCCACAAACTCCCATTCCCCTGGAAAGACCGGGTTTTCTGAAATGAACGTGAAGCCGCGCTTGGTCTTTTTGCCAAGCTTCCCCTTTATCCTGTGTCCCCGCAGGGCTGATACCGAGTATTGGATTCCCTTGCCGCCATCATCGTATGGCTCTACCTCAAATGCGAGGTCGCTCCATCCGCTGGCTTTCCTCCAAATTGCGTAGACCTTGCTTTTGTCTACCATGTCTGTCTTTGCCATGTCCTCTGCCCTCCGTTAAAATGGGATATCGTCCTCGTAGTAGCTTAGCCCCATGATTCCGCGCTTGCTGTCCTGCCCGATCTCCTGCGTGGTCTGTATGAAGTCCTCAATATCCACGCCGTTTATCTGGGTGACTCCTGCGTTTTTGTACGCCTGCAGGAGCGTGTTCCTGTCGCTGTCTGTCTGGCAGGAGATCCCGATGAAGCTGTCGCTTTTGATTCCGTTTCGGAACATGATCTCGTTGTCCCGCTCGTACCTCCTGGCGTTCTGCTCGATGAAGTCTGTCGGGGACGGTCTGCCGTAAAATGTGCGGCTGTCCTTAACGGTACCGAAGCTGTCATCCTGGTATGCGTACCAGTCTGTCCGGCTCATTTCCTCCGGGTCTATCAGGATTCGGTATGTGCCGCCCTTGTAGTTCTTGCGGTACTCCATGTTTGTATTAACGCCGATTCGGGTGAATACGCTGCAAGCCCCGCCTGTCCCCATGTCTGCCAGTTCGGATGCACCCTTTTTCCCAATCTCCTGTAAGCCGGAGGTGGCTCTGTTGGCGGTTGCCATAAATCCCCCATTCTGGGTAATTTCCACCACGAAGTTCGGGTTTCCTACTCCTGCCCAGACGTGCGTCAGCCCTGCTTTCCTGAATTCTGCTGTGGCGGCTTCGTCAATGTAAGTGCAGTAGCCTGGTGCTACCTCTTTCAGCTTCAACCCCATAATCCGAGCATCGTCAAATCCTGCGGTCTTGCAGATCCTGTCGATTTCTGCCTGTCTCTGCTTCGAGCCTATGGGCATCTTGCTGACCTTTTCCATCGCTGATGGATTCCTCTGCCATGCGATCCTTGATTTTCGCAGGAGCAGTTCGTCCGCGTCTGTGGGGTTTGCTGTCAAGGAGGAAAGCCCGGCTTTGTCGAAGATTTCTTCCATCGCCTTGCGGTCTTTCTTGGGATTGCCTGTTACCGGCACCCTTACCCGGAAGCTGCCGCTCATGCCGTAATGCTGCTTGTGTGCGTAATCCGAGTATACCTCAAAGGATGACTGGCTGGCAGTCATGATCTTGTTGCCCTTTATCGTGAACGCCGTGTTCCCGAATTGGTAGTTCCCGTCCGCATCCCGCAGTAAATACTCCATGTCCTGGCTGAGGCCACGGGCTTTGGCGTTCTTTGCCGCCGCTTCCCACGTTTCCTCCGTCAGCTTCCCGGTAATCTCGTAGTAATCACTGCCGTTGATGTGCGCCCTGCGCCCGGAAAGATTCAAGCCCTCTACCATCGTGCTGTCTGACCGTATTGCCACGCCGTGTTCTGTGTTCGGCAGGACGCTCATATCGTCCAGCACGTCTGAAATGCGGTAGCCGCTCTCCGTTGCCTGTGCCGACCCCGCCGTAGGTGTGGTCTTGGGCGCGGTTGGTTTCGTGGCGGTGGTCTTTGGCTTCTTTGGTGTCTTGGGCTTACCTCCTGGGATTGTTGCGACTGTCGGATTTTTCGGTACTGCCGCCGATGCCGCGTCATCTGCCCACTGGAACAGGACGGGGTTCGCCGAGTGCTGCCGCTCCGTCAGCAGTTCTCCGTAGAAGTCTGTGTAAGTCTGCCGAAGCGTCTGTTTCCGCTGGACGATGGCATCCAGCATCTGCTCCGCTGCATTCCCCTTGCCACAGACGCCCTCTGCGTAGTTTCGGAAAATCTCGCGGTACTCAGCGTCCGGTATGGATTCCACGCGCTGGATGTATTTCAGCGTTGCCTGTGGGTCCAGGTCAATCTCCCCTTTGGCAAATTTGCGGTAGAGGGTGTTGTAGACCGGTTCCGTCTCCCCGTACTTGGCGTTCGGGTGGTAGCTGTAGCTCATTTTGTGGCTGCCCTTGTCTTTGAGGTACTTGAACGCCTGTTCTTTGTCTATGCCAATCACGCGCCCGGATGCGTCCGTGACGAAATTGCCGCCGTGGCTGTCGAAGTTGCCCAGCAGCCAGTCCGTGACGTGTTCCCTCTGCAGGGATTCGACTTCCTCCGGCGTGAGGGTGCCGATCCCATGTTGCCAAGCCTTGAAATTCGTACCGTTGACGGTCTGAATCCTGCGCTGGTATGCGCCGAAGTCCCCGTCCAGGCTTCCCACGCCGACCTCCACCATTGTGTCCGGGTCTACGATGCCCTGCACCTTGTACCCGGCTTCCTGCGCGTATGCCCTGAATTGCTCCGGCGTTCCTGCCTTGCTCTGCGCTGGCTTGAACAGCCATTCGTTCCCGTCCGCATCCCGGTAGAGTTCCATCTTTCCCGTGCCGCCGAGGTTGATGTCGCTGACGTACTCCATGTCGAGGTCGTTGTGTACCACGTCTGGCGGTATCTGTGCCGTGTCCGGGCTTGGGGTCGTTGTGGGCGGTGCTGTCTGTGCTGGTGTTGCCGCCGCTCCGTTCTGCGCCTGTGCGTCCATTGTACCGTCCGGGGTTGCAGGAGTCAAGTTGGTGTTCTCGATTTCCTCGTAGGCTACGGCGCACCTGCACTGTGGGTGTCCGGGCGGGAGCATCTTCCCGTTGCTGAACGGCTCGTCCATGTTGCGCTTTTCCTCGTCCATCAGAGAACAGATCGGGCAGACGCGCTCGTCAAAGGCTGTCAGCCATACTTTCATGCAGTCCCCGATGTATCCCTGCGCCTGTGCGTCCTTGGTTGCCCCATACGCGCCCGCATTGTAGCCGTATGCCAGTTCTGTCCGGGCGATGCACTGCGCCCTGTAGCGGTGCTGTCTGCCCGCGTAACGCGCCGCCGCTTCTGCCGCTTTCTTCTCTGCAGTTTCCGGCTTGCCGTGCGGGTGTTCTTTGAGGTATGCCGCCTTGACCGCTTCCCGGTACCGTGCGTTCGCCAGTGCCTGGGGCTTCGTCAACCCGATGCATGGGCGCATAATCCGCGCCGCTTCGTCTGGGGTGATGGCTGTGTACCCGCTGCAGTGCTGGATCATGGCGTTCAGCGCGTCCTTTTGTTCCTGCGCGAGGTTCGTCACCAGCTCTGCGCCATGCTGCTTTATCCAGTCTGCCGCCGCGCCTACTCCTGGCTCGTACAGAAAGTACGGGTACTTGTCCTTTGCTTCCTGCGCCGCCAGCGCGGCTGCCTTTTCCCATTCCGGCTTCAGCGCATCCTCCACCAGCTTACTGTATTTCTTCTGCCAGGTGGTGAATTGCTTCTCGGTCAGCCCCCCTGCCAGGTATGCTTCCCGCAGTTCCTTGTAGGTCACGCTGTTTCCCTGGGCGTGGAGGTTGCTCACAAGGATTTCCACCGTCTTTGGTTCTTCCTGCTTCAGGAAGCTGTTCAGTTTGTTCAGCGTAGCCTTTTTGCCGCCTTTTGATTTCGGCTTCGCTTTCATCACCGGGCGCGGCTTCGTGAAGCGTATCATTCTTCATCCTCCGCTGGTTCTTTGCCGCCCTCGTCCTCTCCTGCGGCTACTGGCGGCTCTTTCGGGCTGTCCCCGTGTGTTTCTCCGTCCTCGCCGTTTTCCTCGCCCTCTGGCGGCTGTGGCGGCTTCTGGCGGGTCATGTAATCGGTGTCGAAGTCGCGCTCTGGCAAGTCTGCCGCCATGCGCAGATAGTCCTCCATGCTTTCGTCCGGTGTGATCGCGCCGATGCCGACCATCTTGCTGACAAATTCGCCCAGCTTTGTGAGGTCTTGCGTTTCGATGTCCCCGTGGATCAGCTGGGGGTAGTCCGTGATTCCTTTGAAATGGTCACCATTGATGTCTATCAGGCGCGGGATTGCCTGGTTGTTGAACACTTCACAGATCAGGTCAAGGAACGCGCCCAGCGCAACGCTGAACAGTTCCGTCTTGTCGCTGGACAAGGCGAAGCTGCCCACGTTCTGGTGTCCCAGCAGGACGAAATCCGCCAGCACGGTCATCGCGATCCGGGTGTCGTACCGCTCGATGATCTGGTTCGTGTCAAACTGCCGCCGGCCCCCTGTGGAGGTCAGCGTGAATTTCCAGCCGTTGCCGAGGACGATGCCCTCTCTTTCGTCCCTGCGGACGCTGCGGACGATGCGCTCCGCTTTGTCCAGTTCATCCTTGTACTCATCGCTCCAAATGTCCACGCCCTCCGGGGCTTCCAGTACAGGCAGCCCTGCAAGGTCGCGCTCTATACCTATGCCCTCGATCTCCTGGATGCGCCGCTTGAAATACCAGTTGCGGTAACTGTTCCGCAGGATGCTCCTGCCCTCCGGGTTGCTTTTCCGGCTCTTTGTCTTGAAATGCAGGGCTTTCTCTATGGGAATGAACACTTGTTCGTAGCTTGGCGGTGCACATTGGATAAGCCCGATCAGGTTGTCCCTGTCATCGTACTTCCACTCCCAAAGCGTGTCCTGCGACCGGATCGGAAGCTTGCGCCAGCCGATCAGCCCGTCCGTATATTTGCTCTTTGTTTCCGGGTTCTTTGTGTTGCCCATGCGCCGCTTGTAGACGATCTCGTGGTAGCTCCACCCGAACGTCAAAAAGGACAAAACCTCGGAGATGAAGTCGCTCCAGGTTTCCTCCATGTCATCCATGCACGTCCGCACAAATTCTGCCGCGTCCATGTCTACCTCTGCCGTTCCTGCTTCCTGTATGCTCCAGGTTGTCTGCCGCATCAGCATTTCCGTGGCGAACAGGATCGCCCCGATCACGTCATCGTTCTCAGACATTTCCTTGTAAACCTCCACGCCCCTGCGCCCCTGCAGTTCCCGCAGGAATTCCTCGTATATCCAGCCTGTGTTGAACCGATACAGCCCGGTCTTGCCGTATTCCCTGAATTTGTCCATCGCCCTGCGTCACCTCCTTTCTGTCTGCGCCTAACTGTGCCAGTAGCTTTCTTTTGCCATGTCGCTGCCGCCGATGCCGGACGTTGGCTTGTCCATCAGGTATAAAATCCCCTGCACTAGCGCGTCCACGGTGTCTTTGTATGTCCCCTTGGGGAAAATCAATAAATCCCGGATCAAGTCCTCCACCCACGGGTGGGTCTTGGGGTCCGGGAAGTGGATGTTTCCTGCTTCGAAGTAAGGCGTGATGCTCATTGCCCGTTCTTCCTTGCTTCCTTTCGGGTTGAATTCCACCATGCCGGGTATCTCCTTTTTCAGCGTGTTCACGATGGCGGGGCCGTTCGCCTTGTTCTCGACCACTTTTGCCCTGGCTGATTTCCATTTCCCTGAAAGAGTCCGGACTGCCGCAACGCTTTCGGTGAAATCCATCTTGTCGTTGACCAGATCCTTGATGTAGATGTCTGCGCCATGCTTGCCCAGGACGTATCCAGCGACCTTTGCGCTGCCCTCGCTCTTTGTGAATGCCATGTCCCAACTTTGGATGTCGGTTGTCCGTGGTGCTGCCGTGTAGAAGCTGTGGAGCCATTCCCGCTTGAAGATGATGCCCTCTGCTGGTGCCGGCGTTTGCTGGAACTGCCCTGCAAACTGTACGCTCCCCATTGATTTCTTCAGTCCGTCCAGCACTTCCCCGTTGAACCGCCCCTCGTTTAAGATGTCCCCTGCTTCCCGGACGATCTCTTTCCCGCTGATTGGGAACGTCACCACGGTCTTGGTTTCTGCGATGGCTGGTAGGCACAGATGCTCGTACCCTAAGTCCTCACTCAAAATATGCCCGGTCAGGTCGTTCTCGTGGAGCCGCTGCATGATGATGATGAACGCGCCCGTCTGCGGGTCGTTCAGTCGCGTCTGGAGCGTGTTCTTGAAAAAGTTTATGCTGGCTTCCCGCTCCACTTCGCTGTTCGCCATCAGTGGGTTCTGGGGGTCGTCAATGATGATCACATCGCCGCCCTCGCCTGTCAGTGCGCCGCCTATCGATGTGGAGAACATGAAGCCCTGGTGGGTGTTCTTGAATTCGTTCTGCCTGTTGACGTCATCCTTCAGCTGGATCACGTCCCCCCAGTTCTCCTGGAACCAAGGGCTTTTGATGATGTCCCTGGCGAGGATGTTGTGCTTGCGGCTCAGGCTGTCGCTGTAGCTTACCTTGATGAACCGCTTCTCCGGGTGCTTGATCCACGTCCATACAGGGTAGCACACGGTTGCTTCGAGGGATTTCATGTGTCGCGGCGGCATATTGATCACCAGCCGCCTGATCTCCCCCCTGTTGACTGCTTCCATGTATTCCCCGATGAGGTGGATGTGCCAGTTGTCAACGTAGGTTATCCCCGGCTCGATGACGTGCCACGCCTGTTCGATGAATGCCGGGAGGGTTCGTTCTGCCTTTTCGCGGGATATGTCTGCCAGAAGCCGTCTTGCCGCCTCTTTGTTACTCAGCAGCCAGCTTAGCGACTGTTTCATAGAGCTGCTCCAGTTCCTCGTCTGTCAGCTTGTCGAGGTCTACCGCTTCCAGCTTGCGAACAGATTCCGTCTGAACCTTACCCGCGATGGTCTGCTTCCCCTCCGTCCGCTCCGTTACCTCTCCACGGCTCAGCCGCTCCAGCTTCGCTGCCACGTCTACCATCGTTGAAATGTCCCTCGGTGTCATTTCCTCCGCTGGTATCGCCTGTAATGCCCGCAGTGCCTTGACCAGCATTGCGTGGGCGATGTCCGCGTGGGTCTTGCGCATCCCGGTGATCCCCTTTTCCAGTTCCCGGCGCACCTGCCTGTCCATCTCATCGTCCCAGGCTTCTGCCCGGATCACCCACTGCCAGCGTCTGCTCCATCTTTCCATGAGCGGCTTCGACTTGCCTACCTTTTGTGCGACTTTCGCAAGACTGCGCTCCGCTCCCATGTCCCGGTATGCCGCGAACGCCTGGAACGCCTGTGCAGTCTCCCCCTCCTGCCGCTCCCATACCTCCGGGGGAGCGTTCTGCGGTGCTTTCTTTCCTCCTGCCATACGTCATCACCTCAGTTCGCTTTCCCGCCCGTTTGCCGCATCGTTTTCCTGCTTCAGCTGGGCGTATGGTATCTCCTTGCCGTCACGGACGCACACCGCCGCCACGTTGCCCGTAATCCGGACGTAGCGGTTTACTATCACGTCCGCGTATTTCGGGTCTATTTCGGTCAAATACGCGTTCCTGTGGGTCAATTCTGCGCCGATGAGGGTTGTACCGCTGCCGCCGAAAACGTCCAACACGTTCTCCCCCTCCTGGGTGCTGTTCTCGATTGCCCTTGTAGCGAGTTCCACAGGCTTCTGTGTCGGGTGTTCTGCGCCCGCTTCCCGGCTCACCTCCCAGATCGTGTTGGTCTTGCCCTCGCTGTAAAGGTAGACCGCCTTGCCTTTCTCTACCCGTAGGTAGCGGCTCTTTTTGTCCTTTGGCGGCTTCTCGGTGATGTGCATCTTGCTTCCCTCTCCGTCCGTGACGGTGATGCCGCCTGATATGACCGTTTCCATCTCCCCGCTTGTCCTCCGGGTAACGCGCCAGACGGTGTGCTGCGCCCTGTCACCGAAAAACCGGGGAGCGGTGTCCCCTTTGGCGCAGTAAAAACACGGTTCATGCGCCCACTGGTAGTGGCTTCTGCCCAGCACGATGCCGTTTTTCGCCCAGATCAGCGTCTGCCGCTCCGTCAGCCCTGCGGCTGTCATGGCGTAGTAGAAGTCCTGCCGTGTCCCGCTGGAATGCCAGATGTAAAACGCCGCGTCATCCACGGTGAATTCCACGCAGTTTCGGAAAGCGGGGAGGATCAGCTTCTGCACCAAACTGTCATCCGTCAGGTCATCGTTCTCCAGCATTTCAAATTTTCCGCTCCTGCTGACGTAGCTGACTCCGTAGGGCGGGTCTGTGAACACGCAGTGTGCGAGATTCCCGTCCATCAGCCGCTCTATCGTGCCACGGTCGGTCGCGCTCCCGCAGATCAGCCTGTGGTTTCCGAGCAGCCAAAGGTCGCCCGGCTGGCTCATCGGGATGTTCGGCGGCGGCGTTTCGTCATCGATGCCGTCCGCTTCGCTGTCCCCCTCCCCGGCGATTGCCGCCAGTAGGTTCTTTATCTCATCCTCCGTGTAGCCGGAAAGGATTACGGGGACTTCCCCTGTATCCATGTCCGCTATGAGGTCTGCTATCTTCGTGTTGTCAATCTCGGAGAGTTCTGCCAGCCTGTTGTCCGCGATCAGGTCTGCCCATTCCTCCGCTTCGTTCGAGTAGTTCTGGTAGTCCACGGGGACGTATTCCGCTCCAAACAAAAGCGCGGCTGCCAGCCGCCCGTGTCCGCGAACCACATAACCGCTTTGGTTGCTGACCGTTATCGGTGCCCGCCATCCCTGCGACTGGATGATGTGCGCCAGCAACGCGACCTGGTCTTTTGGGTGCTGGTTCGGGTTTCTCGGATTCCCCACCAGGTCTTTCGGGTCCATCAGCTTGTCGAACGCGCAGAACACGGGAATGCCACCAGCCTGCGCCCGCGCTTCCGCTTTGCTTTGGTAGGTCACTTTCAGGTTCTCTTTTTTCGTTTTCTTCCTCGCCATCGTTCATTCCCCTTTCCTGCACACGAAAAAAAGCCGCTGGCGGTCTTGTTTCCGCTGCGGCTTTCTGTAGGCGCACTTTTAATCTTGAAATCATTGTACCACCTATTTGGCAGCGTATCAAGGCAGACTTTTGGCAGCGCATTTTGGCAATCAAACCAAAGCCCCCGCGCCGTATAAAAAAACCGACAAACGCCCCACCAGCCGGGATTTGTGCGCCCTAACCGTCCGTGGTGCACAGTTCATCTTTTCTGCGATTTCCTCGTCCGTTTTCTGTTCAAAATATTTGTACCGTATGATGTCCCTGTATTCATCATCGGCGATCTGCTCCATCGCCTTGTCTATCCGTGCGATCTCGTGCTGGTCGTTTGCTGTCCCTGCTTCCAGATCAAGCAGGACGGCTTCCTGGATTTCCTCCGGGGACAGCCGCGTCCCGCTTTTTATGAACCTGGTGATGCTTTTGCTCCGTTCATGGATTCCATAAGCCCTAATCTCTGCCGCCAGTTCCTGGTCGTCCCTTATCTTGGCTTCCAGCACAGGGTAAGCGTAGAGCCGCTTCTCTGTCGCTTTGAAAACGTCTTTCGGCTCCCTGGCGCATGACAGGCGTGTCGCAATCACCGCCTTGTTGATCAGTTCGTCCACTGTCGGCTTGCTGTTTTTGCTTTTTGCCATCGTTACCTCCTGCTTCCGGGAACAGGCAGGAGAGGGCGGCTTCCGTTTCCCTCTCTCTGCGCTGGATTCCCTTTGGTTATTTGTAGATCACTGGCTTCCCCAGCTGGCTGGCGAAGGTGATCTCCCCTTTCATTCCCTCGCTGGTTCCGTTCTCATCGAACACCCAGACCTCATCGCAGATCCGCAGGAGGTCTTTGCTCATTTCCAGTCCTTTCTCGCGTTCCTCCGGCTGGTGGTCATCAATGAACCGGGAGAAGTAAAGGTGCGGTGTGATCGGTATGTGTCCCGCGTCCACCACCCTGCGGCTGTATTCTGCCGCGTTCCTCAGGTTCCTGTTGTACTTCCCTGTCGTGTATGGTCTGTCCCCGCGCAGCGGCGAGCATACGAAAATCAGCATCCTGCCCCTCCTTTCATCGCCATGTCGATTATCTCGTCCGGCACTTCCCAGAGCCGCTGGTTTCCCCGGAAAGGAAGCGGCTTCGGCAGTGGCGTTATGTTCTCCAGCTTCCATGCGTACATCCCGATGCCGAAATGTCCGAATATGAGTTCATCGCCCTCCGGGAGCGGGATCTCCTGCCAGCCTATCCTGTGTCCGTCCTCCCCGCGCTTGAATGTACCGTCCGGGTTCATCGCGGGTTTGCTCTCCATCCACCGCTCCCCGTTGTTTCCTCCGACCACCTGGAAGCATTCAGCGAGGTCTGCGATGGCGATGATCGCGCCCTTTGGCAGTTCGTCCACGCTTTTTCCGAGGAGGGCTTTAGCTCTTTCGTAGAATTCCGTGTCCCTCTCAAACGGTTTGTTCTTCCCGGTGTGGATGGCTATCTTCCCCCGGTACGGCGTGTCCCACGAGCGCGTCTCGTAAATCTTCGCTCCCGCCACGATCAGTGCGGCATATGGCTGTAAAATCGTTATTGCTTTCATTTTGCTTCCTCCTTGTGTTCTTCCCCTGCTTCCAGGTCTGCGTCCTCCAGATCTGCCCCCTCTGTCTGGCGGTCATCACTGAAGGTGACGCTGTCCCCATAGTCAAATCCGAGTTCCCGGCATTTCTGTGCCGTGGACGTGCCGCCGCTGTGGTGCGTTGTCCAGAGCAGGAGCCGCTGGACGATTTTCCCGTAGCCGTATGTGATGCTGAACCGTTCTTCCTCCGTCTCCGGGCGGATGTCCATGTATTCCAGGTATTCCTCAAAATCTCCCATCAGGCTCTGCATCAGGGCGATGCACCCTTTTACGACTTCCGTCTCCGGGTGGCTCTCAATCGTGGGGTCTTTGAGGACTTCCTGCCTTGCTTCATGCTCTGCGTAGCTGTCTGCCAATTCCAAGACGTAGTTGAACCTGTCGTTGGTTGCATCGCCCTGGAAAATCTCCGAGAGTTCGCTCATCAGTTCGTCCCTGTTTATGCCCGTCTCCGTCAGGTTCTCTGCCGTGGTTTCTTTTCCTGGTAGCTCGCACCATTTCCTGTGCGCCGCGTCCAGCATCTCCTGTGTCGCTTTGTACCCGTTCCTCTGGATTTCTGCAAATAATCCGTCCAAAATGGCGTAACCTTTGTCTGCGTTAATCTGTTTCATTTTTTCCACCTCTCTTTCCGAACAGCATATAATCCGCTGATACCTTGAAGGTCGCGCATATCTTTGCCAGCGAGAGTGCGCTCGGTGAGCTGCGCCCGGTCAGCCATTCACGGAGTGTTTCTGGTCTTACCCCGATTCTCCGTGCAAATTCCCGCTGTGTCAGCCCGGTTTTTGCGTATATGCTTTCAATCCTTTCTGAAAGCCCCTCCACCATGTAATATCTGCGCCGTTCCGTCATTGGGATTCACCCCCCCACACTTTCCGGCTCGCTGAACAGCCCGGATACCGCCGCTTCAATCTGCCCCAGCCGCTTCTCCCCGATTCCCTTGACCGTCTGGATTGCTGCCATTACCTGTTTGATGTCCGCGCCGGGGACGGAATCCCTCCCGTCCCGGTATCCCTCTTGGTAGATTCTTGTGCAGAAATCATCCAGCTGGCTGTGGTCGAATTTCTTCACGCATTTAAACTGCGCCCTCGTTGTCAGGTATCGCCCGTTCGTTTTTCGCTTCATTGAGCATTCCTCCTTTTCTGCATTTGCTGACCGCCTGGGCTACGGCCCCTTTGGTCATGCGCATCTCATCCGCGATTTTGGCATTGTCCCATCCTGCGTTCCGCAGTGCCGCTATTTTCCCGTAGTCTATCCGGCTTCCGATTCTGCCCTGCTTCCCTGCAGATTCTTTCTCTTGGGGGGGGGTGATTCCGTTCCCTGCTCCGTTTTCGGCGGCGTATGTACGAACTGGGCGATTTCCTTTACGCATTCCTCACAGTAATGCTCATCATCGTTCTCCCCGGCTACCCATTTGAACGGGGTATCAAAATCCGGGGATTCATGGAGTTTTACCATGACTTCTCCGAATGCCTTTCCGGTGGTAATGTCTGCGCCACACCTGTTGCATAGAATTCTAATCACTGCCGTTCCTCCCTTCCGTATTCCCGACCAGCCGGAGGTTCGTAGGCATTAAATCACTCCGGTCTGCTTCCTGCAGAGCGGTGTAGATCCCGCCCATTGAGTTCGGTGCGCAGTTCTCGTAAATCCTGACCGCCTTGCCGCCCCTGCCGACCGCCCATTGTTCCGGGCGGATGTGGCTGACTGCGCACTGCCTTGCTTCGTTTCTTGTGTTGAATTTCGCCCCGCATGGGCATCTGTACCATGTTTCTACGTGTGCCACTGCCGTATCCTCCTTTCTATCGACCCCGATGTCCGGCGTGTCCATGAAGTCCCGGATAAAGTCTTTCACGGTCGAGGAAATCAGGTAGTAAAAGACGGGCAGGAACAAGGTGAAAACCTCGCCGCCGACTGCCTTGTATCCCCGCACCTCGTAGGCATATGCTGCAGCCATCTGGTATCCGATGATTCCCAGCACTGTCAGAATCGCGTATTTGATTGCCGTGGTTTTCCACCGCTCCAGCTTTTTTCTCTGCTTATCCATTTTTACCTTCCTCCCCAAAAATTTCCAACGTCATATCCACCTGGAATGGCTTGTCGCCAAGGAATTCTGTTTTCAGTTCTCCATCTTCTTTGCTGATAATCAGCATGGCATTGTTGAAAATTGTGAAGAATTTCTCTCCGTCCTCCAGCTTTGCGTCTTTTCCGTATTCTTTTTCGTATTCCTTGTATGCGGCATCAATCGCTTTGAATAATTCGTCCATCCTATTCCTCCCAATCTATCGCCTGACCGCACTGCCCACAGAACCGATTCCGGTTTCCGTCCTCGTTGAGTAGGTACTCGCCGCTCCCACATCCTGCACAAGCCCAGACGTCCATTGCCCCGTCTGGGTGGATGCTTCGCGCTATCTGCTTTGCCAATGCCGACCGTCCCATGTTGCAAGCTGTGTTGACCGCCTGCAGTCTGCCGTAATTCTCCCGGTGTTCCGGGTCCAGGATCTGCATCGCCCTTTCAATGCTCATTTCCTTGTCCATGCTTTCTCCTCCCGTCATCGGTATTCCTTGCCTGTGTGCTTGTCTCGCAGGGTGATCCTGCCGACCTCCTCAAATCCTGCGAATTCTGCTATCTGTTTCACCAGCCGGATATATTCGCCTACCGCCCACTGCCGTTCCTGGTCGAGCATTTTCTCCTTTTCGCTCTGGCGGGTTGTCCGGCTGATTGCAGTCCCGGCTGTCGGGTCCGGGTATCCCTCTGCATTCCGTTTCATCATGTCCCTCCTCGCTATGTCGCTGGCATCAGGGCATCCTGCGCCGCGTCCTTTCCTGCTTCCCTCATAGCCTTGCCGTCATCGTGCAGGAGTTCTTCCTGTGGTCTGCCCGCCACTGTTACGGCGAGGCTGTCGCACCTTTCGTTGTCCGGATGCCCGTCATGCCCTTTTACCCATGTCCAAGTCACGGTGTGGGGCTTCGCCGCTTCTATCAGCCGCTGCCACAGTTCCAGGTTCTTCACAGGCTTTTTCGCGCTGGTGCGCCATCCGTTGCTTCTCCAGTTGTCTATCCAGCCCTTGTTGAAGCTGTTCGTGATGTACTGGCTATCGGTGAACAGTTCCACCTCGCATGGTCTTTGGAGCGTCTCCAGCGCGGCAATCGCCGCCATCAGTTCCATCCTGTTGTTCGTGGTCTTGTCGTACCCTGCTGATATTTCCTTTTCGTGTACCCGCCCTTTGCTGTCCGTGAAGCGCAGGATCGCCCCGTACCCTCCGGGACCGTCCGGATTCCCTTTTGCCGCTCCATCCGTGTAAATCTCTACTTTCATCCGTTCTCCTTTCTTACTCCCCTGCTTCGACTTTTCTCTCTTGGCAATATTCCGAGTTTTGAAAAATGCAATCTTCGCATTTCCTTGTGTTCCATCCGCATTTGCTACATCTGATTCTTTCCAAGCCCATATCCTCCGCAATGCCGCCACCCCATTTTTCTTCAGCGGCTTCGTATTGGGCGTTGGGACAGCTTCCATCTATGCAGGCTCCTGCGCAAAAACAAGTTTTTTCCAAATGTCTTTCACCCATTTCTTACGCTCCCGGTATCATTGTTGGCTGGTCTGCGTATGCTCCTGCTTCCTGCCCCGTTTTTTTCATGGTTTCTATCTCCCAGGGAAACTCCCGGCGCATCCTGTCCTCTCCCATGATTGGGATCAGGCTGTCTTTCATGAACACTGGGACTCCTGCTTCATTGCATCTGTCCGTGATATGCTGTACCCACTCTGCCTTTGGTACTACCTTGTCTTTCCTGCTGCCTGTTTCTGCTCCGATAATCACCCATTTGGCTTTCGTCAGGAGGTCTACCCCTTCGTCATATGCCCTGCCGAGATTTCCAAAATCCTCTAACAATGGCTCAATCGACAGGAAAGTGTTCAGGTCTTTCACTGTGCTGGTTACAAAGTAATCCTCCGGCTTGGTTATGGTCGTCCCGAACCACCAGCGGTCGTTCCTGACCTTTCCCATGATGTCCATCATCTTTTCCGGGTTCTTTGTCAAGAAGAGGTATCTGTGTTGTGGTGCTTCCTCACAGGCTTTAAATACCGCTTCGATCCAGCTACCCGGCACCCAATCCCCGAACAGGTCAGCCATGCTGCAGACGAAGATGTTCTGTGGCTTTATCCATTTCTGCGGCTGTCCCAGCCTGTATTGGTGGAATGTCGGTTTAAATCCGAATGGATATGGCTCTGCCTTTCCTGAAAAGCTCCACGGCTCGTAAATTTCATATATGCCGTGTCTGCCAAGCCCGAAATACCGTGCTGCTGATGTCATTTCCTCTTCATGAGTTGAAAATCGCTCTGCTATTCTTTTTGCGTAGCAGTATTCGCATCCGTGCTGGCATCCTGTAACCGGATTCCATGTGCTGTCGCACCACTCGATTTTAGTTTTCAGCATTTTCTTATCCCTCGCTTTCGGTCTGCTGGTTTAAATAATCAAATAATCCTATCTGCCCTGGGACGGGCTGTCTTGCTATTTCTTCCTGCTTTGCTTTCTTGGCGCACTGGCATCCGTATCCGCGCTTGACCGATTCCTCGCTCACCAGGATTCTTCCGCAATGCTTGCACCTCCGTGCTGTAAGCGTGAAAAATTCTCCCATTTGCCTTTCCTCGCTTTCGGTTGCTTATTCCTCCGTTTCCCCTGTCCTCATGAAATCCTCTGCAGTCAGGTTTTCTTCTTCCATCAGGCTGTCCCCTCCGGCTATGCGTGTTCCTCCCCGATGTCTACGCCGCGCTCCTGCAGTGCCTGTTTCCATACCGTCTTGACTTCCTCTGGGCAGTGTGCCATCGCGTCAGCCCAGCTGGGGAAGCATCCATGCTTGTCGTAGAATTTGTACTGGTAGGCGAGGCTGTCCTTGTTGTGCGGCTGCTGGGGATCGTGCTTCACCGCGCATTCCGGGCAGGTTCCCTCCGGCACGTTGCCGAGCAACGTCATCCCGTGCAAATCTTTCAAAAATCCCATGCTATTCCTCCTGTTCCTGCTTACCTTTCAGGTAATCAAAAATTGTTATTTGCGCGTATTCCTCTTTGGCTTTTTGTCCCTGCGCTCTGAATGGCGATGGTTCTGCTTTCTTTCTGCAGGCTCCGTTTGCAAGTCTGTTCATCCTGCATCTGAGTTCTTCTGTCGGATTTTTTCGGTACTCCCGTGCCATCTGCATCCATTCATCCTCATCCGGCTTCTGCAGTTCTTCCGCTATCCCTGCGAGGACATGGTAAGCGTTCGGGATTGCCAGCGAATTGCCCCACATTTTGTATTCCGCGCTGTCGCTGTGCGGGTGCTGCAGCCATTTCCGCACCTGGTTTCTGGTCTTTGGCTTCGTGTCAGGCTTGACCGCCTTTCGGTGCGTCTCGAACACTTCCTGCCACCAGCTGATCTCATCCTCTGTCGGGTTCGGTGTATCAAGGTCTGCCGCCCACCAGTCCGGGTAGCCCTGCAGTCGGCTGCATTCCAGCGGCATGAGCCGCCGCACAATGTACGGGTATCCTCCTGTTTCCTGCGGCACGATTGCCGCCTGTGCGTCATGCATACTGTTCAGCGTCTTGGCTTTTTCGTCCAGCGTGAGATCGTGAACCTGTCCGTTGCCGATGGTGTACGGCTGGGCTATCATCCCCGGTACGTCCGACCTCGTCAGCGTCTGCGCCGTCTCTGCTTCAACCGTTATGTAATCCCGCCCGATGCCCCATGCCGGCTGCACTACCAGCGGCTGGTTGCCGCCGCCCGTGCCGTATTTCGCCACCACAGTCTGTGCAATGTCCCCGGTCGGTCTGAATCTCGTATCCTGCCCGTGGTTCTCGCAGACCGTTGCTGGGCAGATGATCAGGTTGCCGCCTTGGTTGCACGTTGCGTCCCCGCCGTGGGTATCCAGCGTCCGTGCCGTGTCTGTCTCGTAGCACCCGCTGTGCGGGTTGCTGCTTTTCCATGCGTTGCTTGCCTTGCTGACCAGCCCGTATGCTACCGGGACCAGTGCGCCCACGGTTGCCTGTCCGTTCCTGGTGTTGCCTGTGGAAATGCAGGGCGATGTTTCCTCGGACGTGATCGGGTCCTGCGTCAGGTGGAATGCCACCGCGCATGGCACTGTATTGCCGCCCGCTTCGCTTTTCAGCGTAGGGCATACCGTTTCGCTGTAGCCTATCCCTCTTGCCTTTGCGCTGTTTCCGGCTATGAAAGCCGCTACCCTTGGTTCGCCTGGTTCTGCAGGACTTCCTCCAGCCGCTGTGGCAGCTGTTTGCCCCGCTCCCTCGCCCTCCGGAGGATTCCCGCACACGCGGTCGCGCTCAAATTGTACCGCTCCGGCGCGGTCACCTCTAAGATCTGCGACAAGGTAGATCCTCTTTCTTCGCTGGGGGACTCCCCAAAATTGCGCATCGACCACCCGCCATGCGATGGAGTACCCGTCTGCCATGATCTCTCCTGCGCCCCCCCATCTGCCGTTTTCAGGTCGAGGTATGTGAACGCCGGGGTCTTTGACCTTTGCGATTTCTTCGAGGACGGTTCTGAAATCCTCGCCGCCGTTGCTGCTGAATGCGCCGGGGACGTTCTCCCAGACGATAAATCTTGGTTTCTGTCCATGTGTCTTTTCCCTCATTTCCCGGATCACCCGGATTGCTTCGTGGAACAGCCCCGACCGTTCCCCCTGCAGTCCCTCCCGGTTTCCTGCTACGCTTAAGTTCTGGCACGGGCTCCCGAATGTGATGATGTCCACTGGCTCAACCTCGCTGCCGTTTATCCCGGTGATGTCCCCGATGTGCCGCATCCCCGGCAGTCTCCTGGTCGTTACCCGGATTGGGAAAGGCTCGATCTCGCTTGCCCATTTGGGCGTAATCCCCGCCATTGTCCCGGCGAGTGGGAATCCTCCCGCCCCGTCAAAAAGCGATCCAAGTGTCATTTCCATCCTGCGCCCTCCTGCCTGTCATGTAATCTTCCAGAGCCGCCTGACCGCCGCGAGGTAGTCTATCGCCGCCGCGCCGCCCATCTGCACTTCCCACTCTGCCGGGAGTTCGTCCTTTCGGATGCTCGCCTTGCCTGTGGTCATCCACTCTGTCCCTGCTGGCTCGAAAGCCACCGCGCCTTTCCTGCGCGTCTCCCTTGCGTCCAGCGCAGCTTGCCAGTAATCCCAGGGGATCAGGTAAAATGCCGTAAACTGGAAGCTTATCAGGATGAATCCGACTGCTGTCGGCTCTGCCGTCCAGTCCCGCAGGAATCCGCATTGGTGTTCCTCCACGCGCTTCAGGTCGATCTTGTCCTCGGAACAGTGTTTTGCTTCAAAGGCTATCGGTCTGCCCCCGAAGCGTCCCATGAAATCCACGGTCGCTTTTTCCTCGTATTTCGCGCTCACGATGCTCCCTGTGCCGTTCCTCAGCGGCTTGCAGAGCGTGTGCTGTTTCTCCACGATTGCCGCCCCTGTGTGCCTGTAGCGGCTGTTCGCGTATTCTATCAGGCTCTCGAAGGTCATCCCCCGGTTGCCGTATGTGCTGCTCATTGCGATCCCCTCCAATCCTGCCAGGTCATGGTCATCAGCCTGCACGTCTCGTGGAGTCTGCTTAATATCGCCCGGATGCGGTGTTCCCCTACGCCCTTGGGCGATTCGACCGCGATCAGGTCGTTCTCGTTGAAGTTCGTGGTGATGATGACTGGCTTCTGGCTCTCGTACCTGTCGTTGATGATTCCGTAAAGCTGGGCGGTTGACCAGTCGGTTGCCTGTTCCTTGCCGATGTCATCAATCACCAGCAATTCGCAGTTCTTCATCCGCTCCAGCACCTTTTGTTCCTCGCGCCCGTTTTCGTCAAAGGTCGCTTTGATGTCCCGCAGGAGGTCATCCGCTGTCCTGAAGATTACGCTGTGTCCCTGCTCCATCAGCTGGATGGCGATTGCCGCCGCCAGGTGCGTCTTGCCGGTCCCGAACGTCCCCTCGATGTACAGCCCGTCCCCGTTGGCTTTGTGCGCCGCGAAGTTGTCCGCATATTCCTTGGCTGTCCTGTGGGCTTTTTTCCTCCCCGGCGTGTCCTGCAGGAAGTTCGCAAATGTCCGGGAGAGAAACCGCGCTTTCATGCCGCTCTGCGCCATCTGCTTCTCCACGCGCTCCCTGCGTTCTTTTTCCTCCCGTTCCCTGCGCTCCTGTTCCTCCTGCCGCTTTTCCTCCGCGTCCAGGGCTTCCCATTTCGCCGTTGCCTGTTCGCAGCCGCACCGAAGCGGGACCGCCGACCATTTCGTGACTTCGTACTCGTAAATTCCCCTGGTGTGTTCGAAGATCGCGATGTACTCCAGTTCCCTGCCGCAGAATTCGCACCGCTCCGTCTTTGGAATCTGCAGGGGCTGTGTCACCTGTGGCTCGTAGAAGTTCCTCATGCCGTCCTCTGCCGCCCAGGGATTGACTCCCTTGACCGCCGCCCGGTGCTTGTGCGCCAGCCGCTGTATCTGCGATGCCGTGGCGTATGTGTGAGTTGTCTGTAGTCTTGGTATCGCGGCATAGTAGCCTGTCCGGAAGTAGCGCAGTGCCTGTTCAGCTGTCAGGGTCTGTGTCGCTATCTGCGCTTCTAAATCCTGTGCTTCGCTGGAAGTCATGGTAATCGTCTGCGCCGCCGATCCGCTGGTATCCTGTGCCATTTGCCGCACCTCCCCTCTGTGGCTGTTCTGGGATTTCATCCAGCCATCTCTGCTGGTTCAGCCATGTGGTGGGGTTCGGGATGTACTGCCCCCCGTCCCGCTGCCACTGCTGGTTTCTATCCGTGTTCGCCCGGACTGCCGCCATGATCGTTTCGTGGAGCGTCCTGTCCGGCTTGATCTTCTTCCACGCCTTTAATGCCGCGCCTTTCCCCTGCTTTTTCGGGTAGGCTTTCCAGAATTCCTCGAACCGGGCTTCTATGGCTGTCGGAGGCTTCTCCTGCACCCCCTCGCCGCTCCCCCCGGTCACGGGGGGTAAGGGGGGAGTAGTCTCTTGTACTGTACTTTCCTGTACTGTATTGTTATGTTCTGTTATGTTATGTTCTGTAGACGCATATGCTACTGGTTCGCTGTCCGTACCGTCCGCGTTGCGTTCGCGTAGCGTATGCGTACCGTTCGCGTACTCTGCGCGTTCGCTATCCGTAGTCTGCGCTTGTGTCACGGCGGCTCTCTGTGTGCCATGCGCCGCCTGTGGCTGTACGTTTCCCGTACCCTGCGCGGACTGTTTTTCTCTGTGGTTCTTTGCCCGTGTCCGGGCTTTTTCGCGCTGTATCAGCGTCCGTCCGGCGTATTCCTGCCAGTCGTGAATCATTAAGGCTCCGTGTTCGCTGTTGTCTAAAAATCCCGCAGAAATAAGCGCTGCCTTTGCCTTTGACGGGTCCTTCCCCTCGTACCCGATTGCGTCTGCTATCTCCACATCATCGAATTTGGAAAGATCCCCGTCTGGCGCAAAATCTACCGCCCACCACCAAAGGAAGTGTAAATGTCCGACTGCGGCGGCTACCGTGACCTTCAGTTCCCTCGCGAGCCGTTTGGTCTTGTAGTGGTGGCGCAGTTCTTGGTGGCTTTCAATCCAAGCCATAGGCTGTCACCTCCGTTATGCCATCGCTACCTCGCTGCCGTTTTCCCCTGCGGTCACCGTAATGTTCTGTGCGAACCGCGCTTTCAGCTGTGGGTCGTGGCTGATTGCCAGAATCCTCATGTCCGGGTTCCTGTTCGCCATGCTTGTCAGCGCGTCCGCGTATGCGTCCGTGCCGTCTGCGTCCAAAAATGGCGGCTCGTCTATGAAAAGCATCCCCAGCTGGACTCCTGCCCTCCGGGCTTTCACGTCTGCGAGTGCCAGTGTTACCGCCAGCGCGATCTTGACCTTTTCGCCGCCGCTGTGGCTGCTGTATGGTCTGCACCCGCCGTTCAGGCTGGTGATCCAGACATCCAGGCTGTTGACGATCTTCTGTGTTGTCTTGACCTCGTGCTCGGTGCGGAAATCCACCGCCATCCTGCCGCCCGTCATCGCCGAGAGGATCGTGTTCGCCCTGCCCTGTATCTCCGGGACTATGCTTCGTATGATCACGTATTGGATTCCGTCAATCCCGAAAGCCGCCGCCAGCGTCTGGTAATCGTTCAGCGTCCGAGCCGCCCCGGCTTTTTCGTCCCGGTAGGCTTCCCATTGCTCCCGTGCTTCCTTGATGCCGTCCAGCTTCGTCTGAAGCCCTCCGATCTGGGTTGCCAGCCGCTCCTTTTCCCTCTCCAGCGTGTCCCGGCTTATCCGCAGGGCTTCCACGCCTGTCTGCGCTGCGTCCTGCCCCCTCGCTTTCATCTCATCCGCTTCCTGGTGCGCCTGTGCGGCTTCCTGGCGGGCTTTCGCCGCGTCCTTGGCTATCATGTCGATTGCTACGTTTAAGGCTGTTACCGTGGATACAGCGGCGGCACACTGGCTCTGCAGGGCTGCTGTCGGCTCTGCAGTCTTGATCTCGCACCTCAGTTTCACTGCCCTCTCTACGCTCTTGGCGAGTGCCGGGAGCCGGCTGTCGATTTCCTGCTGTTCTTTCTCCATGTCCGCGGCTGTCGCCGCTTTTTCGGCTTCCTGCTTCTCAATCTGCGCGATGGTTGCCGCTGCGGCTTCCAGCTTGCCAGCCTGTGCCGCGTCCGGGGCCGCCCTGCGCTCCCTTTCTGCGAGTGCGTCCAGTTCCGCTTTCGGCGTTCCCATGCCCTCCAGCTTCTCCTGCGCCGCCGCCAGCTGCGCGGTCATTTCCTCGTGTTTCTGCCTGTCCGCGTCTTTCATCGCTTCAAGCTGCGGCTTCAGGTCTGCCAGTTCCGCTTTCGCCGCCTGTGCGTCTTTCAGGAAGGCGCATCCGGCTGTGTCAGCTATCGGGCATCCGCTGGCTGTCAGAAGCTGTGTCTTTCCCTCTGCCGTGGTGATCCTGTTCTTCAGCTGCCCGATGCGCACCCGGCTGTCTGCGATGTGTTCGCTGATCCGCTGCTTGATTCCGCTGATCTCCTGCAGCGTGCTGTCGTATCCGGCAATCCTCGGCGCGAGTGCCTGTCTCTCGGCGCGTACCCTTTCTATCTCCTGCGCCGCCGCTTCTATCGCTTCCCGGCGTTCCAGCGTTGCCATCTGGGTCTGCTTTGCCGCCGCCAGCTGCGCCCGCTCCTGCCGCGCTTTTTCCAGCGACCGCCGCAGGGCTTCTTTCCGCTCTGTCAGCGTCTGGTAGTCCTTTTCGTCCCTTGCCAGCCCCTCCAGTTCTGCCTTTGCCCTGGTGATGGTGTCTGCCGCCGCTGCCGCCGCTTCTGCCAGCCCCGCCAGCGCGGATGCGTCATCGCGCTCTTTGGTCTGCTTCTGCAGTTCCCGCTCTTTTTCCTGCGCCTGTGCGTCCAATTTCGCCGCTTCCTGCGCCTTTTCCCCTGCCTGTCGTATAAGTTCCTGCCTGAGTGCTTCCTCGCGCTCTGCGGCTTTAATCTGCCCCTCCAAGGCGTTTGCCTGAACCGCTTTCAGTTCCTTTTCCCCGGCACACTTTGTAAGCTCGCTTTCTATGGCTTCCTTTGCCGCCATCTGTTCGTCCAGGACGCCCATCCGGTCGTTCAGCGATGCGATCCTGCGCCGCTGGGCTGTCGCTCCATCCTTTGCGATCCCCTCTGCCCTCGCATAGATGCCGAGGTTCAGTAGGCTGGACAAAACCTCCATCCTGCGGTCGCTGTCTGCTTCCAGGAAAAGCCCGTATGCATCCTGCCGGATCAGGGCAATGCTGCAGAAAGTCTGGCAGTCCATCCCGACCACCTTTGCGATCTTCGCCTGTGTCAGCTTCATGGTGGTATCGCCGTCATTTTCCCACTCCCCGGTGTCCGGGTTCTTCTTTGCCAGTGCCAGCGTCCCCCTGCCGCTCTGGGTTCGCGTCCGCGCTACCCGGTAATCGATGCCGCCCATTTCAAATTCAAAGGTGACCGCGCCTTTCTTCTCCCCGTCCCGCAGCCATTCGCCGATTGCCCCGTCCCGGCTGGTTTCGTATAGGCAGTCCGCGATGGCATCCATGAAAAGGCTGCTTTTCCCGACTCCGTTCTGCCCGTTGACCATTGCCATGCGGATTTCCTCGAATCCGAATTCTGCGTGTGTGTAGCTTCTGTAGTTCGTGACCTCTATCCGTTTCGGGATGAATGCCCCGGCGTGTCTGTCCGCTTCCCGTCCGTCATCTGCTTCCCGGATGATCGGCGCGGCGAGTTCCTCCAGCCGCCCGATGTCCGCGTCCGTCATGGTCGCTCCGTCCTCTTTCTGCGTTTCCAGGTATCGGTGCAGGGCGGCGTATGGCGTGTCCTCGGTTGCCACGCCGTCTGTGACCAGCGCGTCCTCCTGATCCTCCCGGATAAAATCCGCGACATGGAAAGCCTTGCCGTTCTGGATTAGGAAACTCTGCAGGGCGGCGCGGTTCAACGTTTTCTCCTGTTCCGGCGTTGCCTTGTAGTAAATCCGGACGATTGCGCCCTCTGCTTGTGGGTCTATCCCCTCCATCGTGCCGTCCGCGATGAATCCAGCGACCTGTTCCGGCGTGAGCCGTATGGTCAGGTGCCGGCGTTCCGGCGTGTTTATGAACCGGCTTTCCACCTCCCCGGTTTCGCTGATCTCGTGGATGTAGAATCCGTGCCTGTCCTTTTCATCGTTGAATGTCAGCTGGTTCGGGCTGCCGCTGTAGAACGCGGGCGTGTTGCATCCCAGCCGCTGGGGCTTGTGGATATGCCCGAAGCATCCGAGCGTCACTCCCGCCGCGTCTATCGTCTGCGGCAGGATCACCACGTCCTGCCCTGCGAGGAATGTCTGCCCGCTCTCGCTTTCGCATCCTGCTACCGTGTAGTGCGCCACCAGGACGCTGGGCGTTCCCTTTTCCAGCCGCGCCGCCTGTCCCATCAGGATTTCGTTGACCAGCGTGGTCGCGTTCCTGTTCTCCGTCTCTGCGTCCGCGTCCGGCATGAAAGCCCGCAGCCGCCCTTTGTCAAATCCCGGCAGGGCGAGTATCTGCAGATCCCCGCTGTACGTGTGGAGCGTTTCGACCTCCGGCGTGGTGTAGATGTGGAGGTTTCGCTCTCCCTGCGTGGTCTTTTCCAGCACACTGTAGGCTCTGGGATTGTCGTGGTTCATGGTTCCGAAAAGCAGCACCACCTTGCTGCTTGCCCTGCAGAGCGGTCTGAGGAATTCCGTGATCGCGTCCTCGATGTCCTCCAGCGCGGTGTCTGCCCACACCCTCGACCTGTTGAAAAGGTCCCCGGCGATGATGGTCACGTCCGGCTGTTCAATCTCTGCCGTCCGCGCTATCGCCCTCATGCAGTTCAGCGTGTCCTCGCGTCTGGCGTTCTTTCCGTCCCTCACGGGGCCGTTCAGGTCCCCAAGGTGTAAGTCTGCGCAATGCAGTATTTTCATCGTTTCTGCCCTCCTTTGGCTATTTTGCCCTGGCAGCCCGTGCAGAGACACCGTCCGAACCGCTTCTCGGAGTAGTCCTTGATGGCTTGCGGCGTCCATTTCTGCCCGTTCCTGCCTGTCGCTTCGGTTATTTCTTTCCCGCAGTCAGCGCATCTGAATCCCTGCTGTTCCTGCGGCTCTGTATCCATTTCCCAGGGCGGCGTGTCCGTGTCTGTGTCGGGGTACTCCCCCTCATTGTATCCGTCTGCCGGCTCCTGGTACCCGCTTTCGTTCGTGCCCGCCGCCCCGTCTGAAAGTGCCAGCGGCTGTTGTGTCTGCGCCCCTGCGCCGCCAGGTGCTTCAAAGAGCAGCCCCATGTCCCGGAGCGAGTTGTTTATCATGGCGTTCCGCATCTCCGGCGCGTCCAGGTTCGGGACGATGTGGGCAATCACGAACGGCTTTTCCAGATCCTGCTTCGTGTATCCCTGCGCCAGCCCCAGCGCGGATCTCAGGCATCTCATGTAAGCCTTGGTTTCTGCCATGCTGGCTCTGTGCGGCAGGAACCGTTTAAACTGCGCTTCTGTCATGGACGCTTTTTCGAGGGTGCAGTCGATCTCCTTGCTTTTTGTAATCATCCTGAATCCCCCGCTTGGCTCCGGCACCCGGATCGTCACCGTGTGCTTTACATCGTAGGCGTGTGCGCATCCCCCACAGGGCTGTGCCATGCCCGTGGCTTTCGCCATGTCGATGCATCTTTTGCAGACCTCCGGCTGTTCCCCCTCGTTGTAAACGATGCTGATGTTCGCCGCCGCCGCGAGTTTCGTGCCGCCGACCGCCGTGATCGCGTACTTCCCGGTCTGCTTGTCGTAGTAGATGTCGTTCCCGTTCGGGTCCGTGTTCAGCCGCACCTCGTTGACGATGATCCTCTGCATATTGCTCATCACCTGCATGGAGGTGACCGGGATCAGGACGTTGTATTTGTCCCTGGGGTAGTTGTTCAGCTGGACGAATGTGTCTTGCGCTGTGTTCATTCTGTTTGCTCCTTTCTATTCTGCCGCTCCGTCAGCCCCAGGGCGTTTCCCCGTCATCCGGGCATCCTCCGTAAGCATCCGGCGCGTACTGTTCTGCCTGTGCGGCTTCCTGGCGGCTGTCCGCGAAGTAAATCTGTTCTGCAGATAACTCTACGGCTTTCCGCTTGACTCCGTTCTTGTCGGTGTAGCTGCGCGTCTGCATCTCTCCCTGCACCGACACCCTCTGACCTTTGTGGAGGTACTTGGCGGCGAATTCTGCCCGCTCCCTCCATGCTATGATGTCAAAGAAATCTGTCGCGGCGTTCCCTCTGGTTCTCTTTTGGTCTACCGCCAGCGTGAAGCGCGTCACCGCCACTCCGTTCGTGGTCATCCGAAGTTCAGGCTCTGCTGTCAGCCGTCCCATGAAAATGCAAATATTCATCTGTTACCTCCAAATCCATTGACTTTCCTGCCTGTCCACTGGTATAATGGTCTTGCGTCAGGGCGTTTCGAATCGATTCCGCTTTGTTCGCTTTCGGTTAAAGGTGCGACTTGCTTCCCGGCTGGTCGCATCTTTTTTTGTCCTCCTGCGCTCATCTGCTTTCCCTTTCATGCGATCTCTATCTGCTTGGATCTGTAATCGTAGACCACCGTTACCTCGTGTCCCTCTGGCTGGCTGATTGTCCTATGGTATTTCCCGTCCGCGTGGCTTTCCCCAAGGGTCCGGCTCTGCGGGTAGTTCTGCATTATGTACTCCCCGGTCGCTGCCTGTGCCGCCGCGAACAGCTTTTCGGCTATCCGGTAAAAAACATCGAATGCCTGTTGTCCTGCTTCGTTGTAGGGGATTGTCATTGTGTTACCCCCTCCGCGTAAACGATCACCGAGAGCAGCTTGCTGTTGATCTGCCGTACGAACCCGATTGCTTTCTGGAATTCCATCTTCTCGTGTTCCTCCACCCTGCCGTTCTCCATGATGCGCTGGATTTCGTCCACCACCTGTCTGAGCCGCCACTCTGCGATGCAAAGCTGGGCTGTCATGTCCCCGTTTGTCTGCGGCATCACTACGTCCGGGAGGTATTTTCCGAGGACGCTGGTGTTCCGCAGATGCCACCATGCGAGGAGCGGTGCTTTGTAGATCCTGCTCATCGCGTCCACGATGTCATCCGGTACCCGTGTCCGCTCGTTTTCGTAATCCGAGAGCGTCCTTGGTGCTACTCCCAGCAGTTCTGCCGCCTGTTCCTGCGTCAATCCTGCGGATGTTCTGCATACCTTGTAGAGATTCTCGCAGTCGTTGCTCATGGTTTTCACCTCCTTTATGTGCCATAATTGTTTCAAGGGTTGTGGTTAGTTGCTTTCCTCCGAGTTTTCGGGGACGTAGTCCTTTTCCCCGCGCTCTGCCGCTATCGCCTTGCTCAGTAGAATGGTGCAAGCCCTCGCAAGGGACAGCCTGTGTTCCCATGCCCAGTCGTTCACCGTGTTGTAGATGTCGATGGGGAGTCGGGACGAGAAGCACTGGTATCCTGCGCCGCGCTCCTGCCGTTCCTGCACTGCCATTTTGAATTCACCTCCTTGCTTTCGTTGTGGTGCTGTGCTATAATGGTTTTGTGGTTTGTAAGTTTTGCGGTGCATTTTCAGAATTTTTCTGGCGATTATTCTGAATTTGTGTTGAAAAACCGCATTTGCACTTTACACTTCGTTAGTATATCACTTCTTTTGCGGTTTGTCTATTCTTTTTTGGTAAAAAACCGGGTGAAATACTGCATATGAAAGGACGGTGTTTTTTGGTGAATTTAAACAAAAGGCTGTTTGACCTGCTGTATCAAAGTCGACGCACCCAGAAAGACCTTGCTGAAGCCCTCGGTATCTCCGAGCGGAACGTGAGTTCCTGGAAGATGCGCGGCTCTGATCCTCCTGCAAACCTGATCGTTGGAATCGCTGCGTTCTTTGGCATTTCCGTTGAGTGCTTCCTGACTGGCGAGGAACACGCCCCTGCTTCAAATGTTGTCGGGGGGAACGTGGACGCTGGCGCGGTGGTTCAGCAGGGGTCGAGCAACAGCCATGTGTTCGTCTCTGGCGGTGGGTCCGGGAAGCGCACCCTGTCGGATGAGGAATCCGAGCTGCTCCGTCTTTTCAGTTCCCTTGACGTAAAGCGGCGCATTAAAATCCTTGACCTGGCTTTCAAGCTGGAGGACGAAGCCAGGGCTGAATTGTCTGAAAATGAATAGGAGGTGGTCTTTGTGGCTGTTTGTAAATCCGTGAAGCGGCGCGTCCGTCTGGACGGTCCCTGCCGGGTGTGGTTTCCCTTGGTGCGGGACAGCCTGTGCGCCCGTGGTTTCCGAAATGTCGCGGCAGATGAATCACTCTTTCGTCTGACCGCTGATTATGGCGATCCGCCTGTGTGCGGCGGTATCTCTGTCACGCTTGCTCCGTCCGCTCTGTGCGGCGGCACGGAGATGTCGGTCGTTGTGACCGCTGATCTCGGTGGCGCGTCTGCGCTACCTGTGGAGGGAGGGACGGGCTTATGGTAGGCATTTTGAGTTTTCTGGCTGTGGCTTCTGCCATTGCCTTTGTCGTGGCTGTACTCCTGCTGGTGGTCAGGTCGGTGAAAAAACAGCCCCGGAAGCCGTTCGTGGTGATGGCTGCCGCTTCTGCAGTCGCGTTCTGCATCCTGGCTGTCTGGGTTTCGTCCATCTATGAGCCGGCCCCAAAGCCAGCGGATGCGGTTGCCGAATCCGAGCCGGACGCATCTGCCGCTGGTTCTGAATCCGCATCCGAAACCGGACAGTCTGCATCTGCGGATGAATCGTCCCCTGAAGAAACCCCTGCGCCGTCATCCGCTCCTGCAGGGACGGAAAAGCCAGCGGAAACTGAAAAGCCGGAACAGTCTGCCGCTCCGGCTGAATCTTCCGCGCCGTCATCCGCTCCTGTAGAAACGAAAAAACCGGAACAATCTGCCGCTCTGGCTGAATCTTCCACCGAGGAAACCGAGCCATCATCTGCCCCTGATGTTTCCGCGCTCTCTCTGGCTGAAACCTATAAAACTGACGTGGTTGTGGCTTCGAAGATGCTTTTGGATCGGTTCATCACGGATTATTCCGTTTCCTTGGCTCCGCAGTTATGGACGGTTGCCGATTTCGATTCAGAAGGTGCCGTGATTGCCCTTGCGGATGTGACTTTTAAATCCTCCGGAGCGGTGGAACGCGCTCTGCTGGTACTTACTCCTGTAATTGAAAACGGGAAAATGACGGAAGCCACGCCGCATTACGTGGCTGTCGGTGAAACCGTCTATGGGGATGATGGCTATTGCGATGATGTGTTCTCGAATCTGCAGGAGGCTTATGATGCCTTTGCGGCTGGTGGTTCTCAATGAAGCGGGCGGCTCTGTATATCCGGGTGTCCACTCTGGAACAGGCGCAGGAGGGCTACTCCATCGGGGCGCAAAAGGAGCGGCTGCTGGCGTTCTGCAAAGCGCACGACTGGGTGGTGGCTGACTTCTATGTGGATGGTGGGTATTCCGGCTCTAACCTCGACCGTCCGGGTATCCAGAAGCTGATTGCCGAGGTTGGCTCTTTCGACCTCGTGCTGGTGTTCAAACTCGACCGCCTGTCCCGGTCCCAGCGGGATACCCTCTACCTGATCGAGGAGGTCTTTCTGCCGAATGGCGTTGACTTCGTGTCGATGTCTGAAAGCTTCGACACCTCCATCCCCTTTGGTCGGGCTATGATCGGCATCCTCTCCGTGTTCGCCCAGCTGGAGCGCGAACAGATCAAAGAACGGACGTTCATGGGGCGCATCGAACGGGCAAAGGAGGGGCTGTACCACGGCGGCGCGTTCTTCCCCATCGGGTATAATTACGTGGACGGGCGGCTGGCTGTGAACGAGTACGAAGCCCTCCAGGTGCGCAAAATCTACGAGTGGTATCTGGATGGGACGTCCCCGGAAAAAATCGCGGAGCGTCTGCGCTCCGAGGGGTACACCAATCGCTACGGCTCGTGGTCGGAGGTTTCCGGGCGGATCAGCGTTCTGCGGGTCTTGTCCTCCGAGGTCTACCTTGGCACTCTGAAATTCGGGGATGTCGTGGTGGAAAATGCGCACGAGGCAATCATCGACCGGGAGTCTTTCGACCGTGTGACTGCCCTGCGGATGAAGCGCAGGGAAATCTACGGCGATTCTCCCTATCAGTCAAAATATCTGCTTGTCGGCTTGCTCTGGTGCGCCCGCTGCGGTGCCCGGTATGCCGTCAAGCACAACTATGGCGGGTACAAATATTATGTCTGCTACTCCCGCGCAAGGACGGTGAAAAGGATGATTAAAGCGGAACACTGCGATAACAAAAACTGGCGGCTGGATGAATTGGATGCCGTGGTGGAGCGCGAGGTTTCCCGGCTTCTGTTCGATCCGGGCTATTATCAGGCTCTGGTGAAAATGAAAAAAGCCGAAGTTCAGTCTGCGCCAAAGGGCGAGAATGATGTCCTCAAAGAAAAAATTGCCGACCTGGACAAACAGATCGGGCGGCTCATGGATCTGTACCAGGACGAAAAAATCCCGGTCGATGTGCTGTCTGCCCGCATCGACAAATTGCACCGGGAGAAGCTGGCTTTGGAGGAACAGCTTGCGGCTGTCGAACCTCCGAAACCGAAGCGCGACTTCAACGATGACGCTTTCGCTGGGCTGCTGGCTGACTTCGCCACGGTCTGGCAGTCTGCTGGGCTGGAGGACAAGCGGCAGATTGTTTCCACGCTGATCCGGCGCATCGTTCTGGACGGCGAACACGTTGAGATTGAATGGGCGTTCCTGGAATAAAAAATAAAGCCCTGCCGGGTGTGGCGGGGCTTTATTGCGCTTTCGGTCATGAAGTCCTTGTCAGTGCGGTGAGTGCTTCGAAGCACTTCTGTTCTTCCTGGTCAATCTTCCGCTGTTCTTTCTGGCTCTGCTTCAGCTGTTCGTGGATGTCCCGCAGCCTGTGGAGCGTCCGTGGCGGGATGTCCTTTATCTTTGCCCTGATCCACGGTGCTTCCAGTTCCTGCAGTTCCTCCAGCAGTGCTATCTCGTACTGTGTTGCCTGTTCCCGGCGTTCTGTAATCTTGCCGAGCCGCTCGTTGATGCAGATATTGGTGACGCGGTTCTCTACGTTCATCCCCCACAGGCTGCGCCCTGCGGCGCGTACAGCCGTGATTATCTCTGCCTTGGTGAAATCCTCAAGTCTCATCTTTTACCCTCCCTCCTGCCGCTCCTACGAGCGCACGGCGTGGCTCTGGCTGTCTGATCCTGCTAATGGCTACAATCCTCGGCGGCGTGACCTCCGTCCGTGCTGGGTGGCAGTCGCTGCACGTCTCTCCGGGGTCCAGGTTTGCGCCGCAAATCGGACACGTTCTGTAATAGCCCATTGGTCTTTGCTCCTTTCTTGTTTCGTTTTATGGTCATTTGGATATTTAGTGTTGTCTAAATTCTGCAAAAAAAATTTTCCTCTGTCCCCTCCGCTATATCCTCCTGTTCCATGCGTATGCCGCTTCTCCCTCGGTCGAATGCCCTACAGTTTCCGCTCCGCAGGACGAGCAATCCACCCACCAAACGCCGTGCTCATTCCCGTGATTCATCTCTGCTTTTCCTCCACAAAATGGGCAGGGATTTAATTCTTTGTCTGGTTCTCCGAGGTAGTCCAGTTCGTAATCCGACAGTTCCCCGTTCAGCAGTTTCCTGTTGTATGCCAGAATGTCATGGTATTTCCCTGCCGGATCATCCTCTCTCCCTATGAATCCATCCATCGGCTGGCACATTGGTGAAAATCCCCTGCTTCTCATGCCGTATCTGTAAATACTCATTCTGCGTTCCTCCTTTTCGGTATTGTTAATGTCTGCCCAGGGTAAATCGGGCTTGTAATCGTTATGGAATTGGCTTTGGCTATCTTTTTCGCTCCCTCCCATGCATCTTTGAAAAAAATCTTTGCGATGCTGTACAGACTGTCACCTCGCTTGACTGCGTATTCTTCGGCTTCCCTCACCCTTTTGTCGTACTGGTGCGGAATCTGCAAATCATCCAGCAGCTTCCTGTCCTCGTAGGTCAGCGTCCCTGCATCTATCTTCTGCCGGATTGTTTCAATCTGCCGCGCCCTCCATTCCATGATGGTGTCGTGGGCATCCTTTGCGGTTTCCAGTTCCGCGAGCGTTCTCTTGACTTCCTGCCATGCTTCCGCTATCTGCAGATGCTCCCCGTCTACCATCCTGTTCCCTGGTGTCGGTATCACGCTGTCCAGCGTGTTCTTTGCTTCCTGAAGCGTCATGATGTCCCCCTCCTATTCTTTTTCGTTCCTGCCGTGAAGTTCCTTGTACCGGGCAAGTACCGCAGCTGTAAATGCGGAATCACCATTGTCTTTGCCCTCGTAGCTGTCCCTGCAGACATCAATGTACGGGCAGTCAACCTCTTCCGCTGGTGTGTGCCAGCATCCGGGGTGTTCCGCACAGACGGCGTTCACTTCTGGTGCGATGTCTGCGTATGTCATGCCGTCTCCCTCCCTGCTTCTCTCTGCTTTTTCCGCTCATGGTATCCTGTGATTGCGTCATCGCAAAACTGCCCGCCGGCCCCCAGCAGTCTGTCCAGCGTGTTTTCTGCGTCCTGCAGGGCGGCTTCCATACGCTTGTAGCTTGCGGTGAATTCCTGCAGGGCTTCCTTTGCCGCTTCTTCCTCCATCATTCCGGGAAGTCTGTCAAGGATGTTGCAAGCGGCGCACACCGATTCGTCCTCTGTTTGTGAAATATCGCCCCATCTGAACTTGTCGCGCATCCCGATCATTGTTTCCACAATCTCTCCAATCTTCATTCTGTTCCCTCGCTTTCGGTTTAATCTATCGCTTCTGCTACCGAGATCCCGGTGGCATCCTCTACAATCCTGATTGCTTCGTCTATCGCCGCATCCCATCCTTGCGACCATGCGTCCGTTGCATCTGCCCCTCCGGCTTCGTGAATCCTCTTAAGGATTTCCAGAACCGTGTTCCTGTCCAGCGTTTTCTCTGCTTCCCACTTTTTCGGTATGATGCTGTTCTCAAATGCCGCTATGGCTTCTTTTGTTCCGCAGTCCGGGCAGATTGCTGTTTTTCCATCTTCGCGTGAAAGTGCCGGCTCCTCCGTGTAGGCGTTGCCACATTTCGGGCAGTGACGTACCTCGCTCTTGCCCTGCGTCTTGCCGTAGTAGGTTTCTTCGATGATGTCCTGGAGGTACTCCCTGACCGCAGTGTCGGCTTCCTCGCAAAGCCGCAGGGCATCCTTTTCGTACCTCGCGTTGATTATCCGCGTCATTGTTTCCCTGTCTGCTTCTCCGTACCCGCTGGTGCGGATTGCCTGTGTCACATCATACCCGGCGTATGACCGGGCGATGTGAAGGTTCTTTTCCTGCTGCTCCTGTGTTCTCATGGTTTCCTCCTTTCTTACCAGTAGCGTTCTGGCTCTGGCTCTGCGAAGTATCTAACAAAACTTGGCGCGGTTTTGTTCAGGTGTCTTGCGTAGGACTTTGCAAATGCCTTTGTGCAGTTCCCCTCAACCGTGAACAGCCCCGGATCGTATCCGAATTCCGCGTCTGCTTCGTTGTAGCATCTTACCATCCATGCTTCGTTCATTCCCTTTGCTCCTTTCGGTTATCGTGTAATTTGAATCATCTTTGCTTCCGTCAGTTCCTCATCCTGTTCTTCAATGTCAAAAAGGATTTTGCGGAGTTCCTTTACCGTCAATTCTTGATTCTCCACTGTTGTGAGTACCTGTCTTAATTCTCTTGCTGTCATCTCTGTTCTCCTTTCGGTTTAGACTACTTGTAATGGCGGTTTTCTGCGCCGCTCTCCATATATACGATAACCTTGGCGGTTCCTTTCTTTTTGCCAGAGATCACAACGGAGCCGTTCTTTTTCTGGCTGAGTTTGATAAATTTTTCACCTTCATCGATATCCCAGTCATCTACGCGGTCGTCTTCTGGGTAGCGGCTCTTGATTTTTAATGTGGCGCTCTGTCCTGCATTCACGGAGATTTCCTTGGAGGCTAATGTTACCTTTGCCACGGTGATGTCGCAATATGCTTCATATTCCTCGCCATGGATGGTCACAATAGCAGTAATGGAAGCGTCTCCAGACTTTTTGGCAGTTACTACGCCGTTTTTAACGGATGCAACGCTGGGCTCATCGCTTTCCCATGTTACCTTGCCTTCATATTCGTCTTCATCTTCATTGTCATAATACACAAAAAGTTCTTCTGTTTCGCCGACAGGAAGGATTAATTCATCATCGGAAAGGACAATGCCTTCCGTGCCATCCCATTCAGTCTGTTCGTCGTCGTAGTCCTCATCATCATAATCTTCATCATCATAATCTTCATCATCGTAATACTCATCATCTTCTGCAGCCATTACGCTTGGCCCTATAGTGGAAAAGCAAACGCATAGGGCTAACATAAGCGCAAAAAGCTTTCTCCAAAGGGACTTTCTGGTTTCTGTTTCTGTCATAATTGACTCCTCCTTAGATTTTATATTCTTTAGAATGCTGGGATACAGCTTTCTTGTATTAATTTTATAGCAGAATAAATTTTTTGTCAATACCCAATACATGTTTCTTTCTTCTAGTAACGATTCGGGGCGATATTTAGAGTTTTGCTGCACAGAAATCGCCCCTCACTCCTGAATCATGTTCTCACGGAATGCGCAGTACAGCGTATTCCTGAGCCGTGAATAGTAACGGCGCCTCTCTATTAGAATCCTAAGGTTAAGTTGCACGGT
>Ga0137306_100357_pt1 | contig 68001 bp, 58 predicted proteins | sample Inofroosms_March_FD_97187 | JGI IMG/M metagenome (GOLD analysis project Ga0137306, IMG submission 97187) | Mouse cecal microbial communities from Vienna, Austria - N-Acetylneuraminic and N-Acetylglucosamine D2O microcosms_March | ecosystem: Host-associated > Mammals > Digestive system > Large... | reverse complement strand
TGGAAATCCGTACCATCGGGGACCTGGCCAGAACTGACGTCTCCATTCTGGAAAGCCATCTGAAAAGCCACGGGCGTTTAATCTGGGAATTCGCCAACGGGCTGGACGAATCTCCTGTACAGACAGAAGAAAGCGAACTGAAAGGCGTGGGGAACTCCACCACCCTGGCCAGAGACGCCGAAACCTCCGCAGACGCCAGAAAAGTACTACAGAGCCTCTGCCATCAGGTTTCCGGACGGCTGAAACGCTATGGCCAGCTCGCAGGCATGGTCAGTACGGAAATCCGCTATGCCTCCTTTATCCGGGTATCCCATCAGATGCAGCTTCCTGTCAGCACAGACAACGAACAGATTCTGTACCATCATGCCTGTCTTCTGTTTGACGAGCTGTGGAACGGAGAACCTGTCCGTCTTCTTGGTGTGCGTACCTCCCGGCTGACCACAGAGCCGGAACCGGTACAGATGTCTCTGTTCGATTTGCCCAAAACTCAGAAAGAGCTTCGGGCTGAAAAAGCCATGGAAGAACTGCAGGCAAAATTCGGAAAAGATATCATTAAAAAAGGTTTTTAAACCGGAGGATTTTCCTGCTTCATACTATACGGCAAACTGGCTGTTATAAAGTTCGGAATAAAATCCCTCTTTCTTCAGAAGTTCCTCATGGCTGCCCTGCTCCAGAATATGTCCGTCTTTCATTACCAGAATAATATCCGCCTCCTGAATGGTGGACAGGCGATGGGCTACGATAAAACTGGTCCGTCCCTGCATCATTTTCGCAAAAGCATTCTGAATCTTCATTTCTGTTCTGGTATCAATGGAGGATGTGGCTTCGTCCAGAATCAGCATGGGCGGCAGGCAGAGCATTACTCTGGCAATACAAAGAAGCTGTTTCTGTCCGGCAGACAGGCTTCCTCCCTCCTCGCCGATTACCGTGTCATAGCCCTGGGGAAGCCGTTTGATAAAGCTGTGGGCATGAGCCGCTTTTGCCGCCTCCCTGATTTCTTCCTCCGTGGCGTCTGGCCTGCCCATAATCAGGTTTTCCCGGATAGTTCCCGCTTTCAGCCAGGTTTCCTGCAATACCATCCCGTAGCTTTCCCGCAGACTCTTTCTGGTAACTTCCCGGATATCCTGATGTTCCACCTGAATGCTCCCGCTGTCCACGTCATAAAAACGCATCAGCAAATTGATCATGGTGGTTTTTCCGCACCCGGTAGGCCCCACAATGGCCACCCGCTGCCCCGGCCTTATATTCAGATTGAAATCTTCTATCAGCCTTTTCTCCGGTGTATAGGAGAAATACACATGTTCCAAATCCACCGTTCCCTTTACATCTGTTAAAACTTTCACATGTTCCGGCTCCGGTATCTGGGCTTCTTCTTCAATCAGACTGAAAATCCGCTCTGCACAGGCAAGGGCATTCTGCAGCTCCGTCACCACACCGGAAATCTCATTAAAAGGCCTGGTATACTGGTTGGCATAGCTGAGAAAGCAGGAAAGCTGACCTACGGTCAGCATACCTTTCATGGCAGAAAACGCGCCCACCAGTCCAACTCCCGTATACACCAGGCTGTTGACAAACCGGGTGGTGGGATTGGTCAGAGAAGAAAAAAATGTAGCCTGCAGAGAAGCCTTCTCCAGCCTTCCGTTAATCTCGTCAAAGGTTTCCAGTACCTTTTCCTCTCTGGAAAATGCCTGCACCACCTTCTGGTTTTCTATCATTTCATTAATTAATGCCGTCTGTTCTCCGCGGGTGGAGGACTGCAGCATAAACATGGAAAAAGTACGTTTTGCAATAAAGCTGGCCACAAACAGGGAAACCGGTGTAATCAGCACCACCACCAGCGTAATCTTCACATTGATACTCAGCATAAACAGCAGCGTACCCAGAATGGTAACCACTCCTGTAAACAACTGGGAAAATCCCATCAGAAGTCCGTCCGCAAACTGGTCCACATCCGCAATTACCCGGCTGACCAGCTCTCCGTGGGAATGACCGTCAATAAATTTCAGGGGCAGGATTTCGATTTTGGCAAAGGCTTCCCGCCGGATATCCTGAATCACTTCGTAAGTAATCTTATTGTTGCACACATTCATCAGCCACTGGGCCAGCGCTGTCAGGCCTGTGATGATTCCCATTTTCCCCAGAAGCCTGAAAATAACGGGAAATTCCACCTGCTCCGGCCCCAGAATATGGTCGATGACCTGCCCGGTGAGCACCGGAATATACAGGGTGGAGGCCACGGTGCCCACTGCAAAAAGCAGTGACAATACCAGAAAAATTTTATAATGTTCAATGTAGTTCAGGACTTTTTTCAAAGTCTCTGTCTGCTGTCTTTTTTTGATTTTTTCCATGATACATCAGATTCCTTTCCCATGTTCCGTCCATGTATTCATCCGGCGGCTTCCTGCTGCTTTTTATACTGAGACTCATAAATTTCCCGGTAAACGCTGCAGGTTTCCAGCAGATTTTCATGGGTTCCCATACCGGCAATTTCTCCGTCTTCCAGTACAATAATTTTATCCGCATGTTGAATGGAGGACGTGCGCTGAGACACGAGAAAAACCGTGGGATTTCCCTCCATTTCCCGGATGGATTTCCGCAGTCTGGCGTCCGTGGCATAATCCAGAGCCGAGGCACTGTCGTCCAGAATCAGGATTTCCGGTTTCCTTACCAGCGCCCGCGCAATGGTAAGCCGCTGCCGCTGTCCGCCGGAAAAGTTCTTCCCGCCCTGTTCCACCAGGGCGTCCAGCTTTCCGTCCTTTCCCTCTACCACTTCTTTTGCCTGGGCAATGCCCAATGCCTCCGCCAGTTCTTCCTCTGTGGCATCCTCTTTGCCCCAGCAGAGATTCTCCCGAATCGTCCCCTGGAACAGCACCGCCTTTTGCATAACAATTCCCACCTTCTGGCGCAGCTCCTCCAGAGAATATTCTTTCACATTTCTTCCATTAATTAATACTTCTCCCCTGGTGGCGTCATAAAACCGGGGAATCAGATGTACCAGGGATGTTTTGCCGGAACCGGTACCGCCGATAATGCCTACGGTTTCTCCCTGATTTACGGAAAAATCAATATCAGACAGGCTTTCTGCCCCGGCCTTTTCATAAGTCAGTCCCACATGGGAAAACTGTACTGCCGGCTGATTTCCCTGCTTCCCGGAATTCCTTTCCTTTCCGGATTCTGAAAATGACTGGCCATCCGTTTTTTCCCTCCGGGAAGAAAGCTCCTGCCCGGATACCGGCATGGTGCTCTGAATTTCCAGAACGGATTCCACACGGTTGCCACAGGCTACAGCCTTTGTGATGGTCACAATCAGGTTGGCCAGCTTAATCAGCTCCACCAGAATCTGAGACATATAGTTGACCAGCGCCACCACTTCTCCCTGGGTAAGGGTTCCTGCATCCACCTGCAATGCTCCCGTATACAGCAGAAAAATCGTTGCACCGTTGATGATAACATAGGTGACGGGGTTCAGAAAAGCACTGATTCTGCCCACATGATTCTGCATGGCAGTAAGATTCTCCAGCCCTTCCTCAAACCTGCTCTTTTCTTCCTCTTCTTTATGAAATGCCCGGATTACCCTTGCGCCCGTAAGATTTTCACGGGTAATACCGAGAACTCTGTCCAGACGCTCCTGCACCTTCCGGTACAGAGGAATGCTGACCGCCATTACGCCAAATACCACCAGAGACAGCAGGGGAATGGTCACCACAAAAATCAGCGCCGCCTCCACATCAATGGTAAAGGCCATAATCATGGCTCCAAACACAATAAAAGGCGAACGCAGAAACAGACGCAGCACCATATTAACTCCGGACTGTACCTGATTGATGTCACTGGTCATCCGGGTAATCAGCGTTGCTGTTCCCACCTGGTCAATTTCGGAAAAAGAAAATGTCTGAATATGAGAAAACAGGCTGTGGCGCACCCTGGTGCCGAATCCTGCTGCTGCTTTTGCGGCAAAATACTGGGCTGTCACCGAACACAGCAGCCCAATCAGGCCCAGGGCTACCATCACCAGGCACATCTTTAAAATATAACTGCTGTCCCGCTCCGCAATTCCCACATCAATGATGGCGGTTACCACCAGCGGCACAATCAGTTCAAAGGAGGCCTCCAGCATTTTAAACAGGGGGGCCAGAATGCTTTCTTTTTTGTAGTCCTTCAGATATATCAGTAATTTCTTCATGGGGATTCCTCTTTTATTTTTTCAGTTTCTGTTTCCAGTTTTTTGCTTTTCTATTATAATACCAAATATTTACTTATTTCAAGATAGAATCAGCAGGAAATACATATATCATTTTCAAATATACTGCTAAAACATTTCTTTTATAAAAAAACATTGTAAACTTTTCTCTGATAACATATAATAATATAATAAAAAGTAATCAAATACATAAAAAAGATTGGGTGAACATATGAAAAATACAATCAAATGGTTCGATTTAAAAATAACGATACCATATGTTATAGGTCAATTATCTGAAAAAAAGGTAAATTCTATTCTTGAAACATTACAAAAGAATGGTTTTAGAAATGTTACTCTTGTTATGGCTAATATCAATGCAGCAGCTATAACTTTATCACCAGAAGGAAAAAATCTGCTCATTGAACCGCAGAAAATCTGCTTTTCCTGCCATTTAAATGGAATTTTTAATCCTGTTTCTATTCAGGCAGAATATGAATCTATTTTAAATTCATTACTTATTGATGACCAAAACCAATACCTCATAAGCATTGAAGGCATAGAAGAAACAGCAAATTCACATACTGAGAGTAAATACATATTTGAAAAAAATTTTAAGGATCTGGATGAGGAAGTATATGGTGTGGGCTATCGGTTTTTAATTAAAAATAAGAGACTGTTTGGTGAATTAAAAATTGAGCCTTATATTTCTGACTATACAAAATATTTTTACCACTGGTTATTAAATAAGTCAGAAAATGGGACTATCGCAGAAATGTTACATGATGTACAGACAGAACTCCAAAAGGAAAGAACAGGCTGCTATAGTGTTATAAGGAGATGATGATATTATGAAAAGGCTGAATGTGCCCGGAAAACAAACTGAACATATTCCACATGGAATCTATCGTTATCCACAGGCAGAACGGAAAGAAGCCTTTCTTAGAATGTTTCCTTCTCATACAAAGGACGATACTGTAAACGCAAGAAGAACGGAAAATCTTAAAGAACTCAGGGGGGATTATCATTGAACCAGGCTTCAATATTTACATTAGAAAAAAAGGGTAATGCCTACAAAGATTTCAGTGAATTTCCGCAGGACATTTATGTTGATACAAGTGCATGGATAACAGCATATGACAGCAATTCATCCTATAATCCTGTCAGAGAGTTCATGGGTGACTGTCTGGATAATGGAACTACTTTATATCATTCCGAAATGGTATTATCAGAAATTGTACATGTCAATGAGAAGGCCTTTTATGACAAATATGCGAATGAATACAAGTCAAAGGCAATAATGAACGGACAGGTAAATCAGAAAAAATTAAAAAAACTAATTAATTCTGCTCATCCCGAAATCCGCCAGAATATTATGGATTCACAAAAGAATTTTTTACATATTATACAAACCAGCAGTATCATGCTTGAATATGAAAGCAATGAAGATTATTTTGAAGAGATTTTGAGAATAAGAGAATCAACAGATTATATTCTTGGTGTCAACGACGCAAAACATGTCTTTATAGCAAGACAATATGGCATAAATTCTTTTCTGACAGCAGACGGAGACTTTATTGCTCTCGACAATGATAATATTTATGCTCCGCAAAATGAAAAATATACAAGAGAAAAAATCGGCAGGAATAATATTCTTTTAAATTTTGACCCAAATCAGTACTGACAATCTCCGTATTGATGAACTGGAACACCGGCAGCTTCCCATGTAGCCGGGAAGCTCCGGTTTCTCCGAACTGCGTCCGGAATCCGTATTTCGTCACTATTCGGAAACATTTAACAAAATTCTTCCAAAAGTGTCATATTCTACCACTCCCAATTGTTATTATGATTGGAGAGTATAAATTATCATATCCCCCTCAGAGCGCTGTCCCCTGAAAAGCTCTGAGGGGGTTTTTGTATATTCATGGGCTGAACAGAACAAAGCGGGCATTTGGGTGCGTCAGAGCATACGCAGTATGCTGAACGTATCGCGTTTAAACACAATTACGAAGCAATATTTTCCTCCTGCACGAGTACCCTCGCTTCGCTGGGGCAGACCCTGCGCATACTATTTTTATCTTACAGGAAGACGCTTTCACGCGTTAGCGTGGCAATGTATTCCTATAAGACAAAAAACCGGGAGACCACTGGCCTCCCGGATAAACAATCTGGTTTATTTTGCTTTTACTTTCTTTGCTGCGGATGCTGCGGATACGAAATCACCCTTCAGTCCGTTGGTACCAACAGCTACTACCTTGTAGTAATATGTCTTACCTTTCTTAACCTTGGTATCAGTATATGTTGTCTTATTCTTCTTGGTCACTCCAATCTTTTCGTAACCTTTGTTCTTCTTGGTAGAACGATAGATTTCATACTGTTTTGCACCAGTTACTTTAGCAACCTTAAGGGTTACTTTACCCTTTTTAATGGTAACTTTGCTGATAACCGGAGTAGCTTTGTAACAGATGCTTGCAGGTTTATTGAATCCTTTGGAGATTCTTGTACCATTCTCACTGTATGCAGCTACATAGTAGTAATAGGTTACACCTGTCTGCAGACGTGCGCGGTCTGTTGCTTTCGTTCCCACAACACTGCCGGATACATTCTTGTAATCTTTGTAGAATACATTGTCATAAGTCTCATCAGCATTGCTCTCTTTGGAAATCAGTGTAAAGTTATCATCATCCGGTCTGTAATATGTCTTGTTATCTGCATTGTAGTCTGCAACCGGGCTGGTGGAACGGAATACTTTGTAATATGCAGCGCCGGAAACTTTCTTCCAGGTAACCTTAACTGCTGTAGTCTTGGTCTTGCCGTCTGCCAGAGTCTCTGTAACCTCTTTTGCAGTTACGTTCTTTGCTGCTGCAAGTTCACCGTTTGCTTTGGTATAAGTGCCTGTATACACTGACCATTTCTTATCGCCGTATGCACGTACCTGAACTTCAACTTTTCCGCCTTTTGCAATATTTTTGATGGTATAGTAATTCTTCTTGGTGGATTTTACTGTCCAGGTTAATTTCTCTGCCCTGTTTTCTGCATCGTATTTCTTATAACGAATCTGATACTTGGAAGCAAAGGTGTCTTTATCCCAGGTTACTTTTACATTGTTCTTGCTCAGAGTCAGTTTTACATTCTGAGGTGCAGTTGCCTTCATGATTACGCTGTCAGAAGCCCAAATCTGTCTGGTAGCTGCTCCGGAAGCATAAGTAGCCACAATTTTGTAGTTATAGGCAGTCCCCTTTTTCAGCTTCTTATCGGTGAAGGATGTGGTCTTTGCATTGGTAATGGTCTTAATCTTCTCCCATTTTGCATTGTATATTGCATAAGCACCATCGCCATATCCATAACTGCCATGTCCATATCCAGAGCTGCCGTTATTCCTCTGGGTGTAATTGGTATCTGTACCTGTCATATAACTTCTGTAAATATCGTACTGAGTTACACCTGATACTTTGGTCCATTTCAGTTTTACAGAATTCTTGCTCTGCTTATTTACACTTAATTCGATAAATTTGTCATTGCCTGTCTCTGCTGAGAAGTATACGTAATCGCTGTATGCTGTCTTCTTAGTATCCGGATTGTAATAGTATCCTCTTACCTGATAATCATAAACAGTATTTTCTTTCAGCTCTTTGTCTGCATACTGTGCAGAGTTAATGGTTGCAATCTTTTTGAATTTACCTTTGCTGTTCTTACGGTAAATCTGGTATCCTGTTACGTTTTCCGTCTTGTTGAAATACATGGTAACAGTAGTTTTGCCGGATTTTGTAGAAGGCTGTGTAATATTGATTGCAGGTGTTGCGGAAACTGTTTTGGAAGTTACAATGTCATTGTAGAAACCAAAACTTACATTATTTACTGCGCCCGGAACCTTTGCCACATTGGCAATATATTTGCCTGCTGCGGAACGGTCAGTACCATGATTAATACTGTCAACAGTTGCCACTACGAAGTAATATTTCTTGCCGACTTCCAGTTTTAACTGTGTGCTGGAAACCCGGTCAATACCTGTTCCTCTGTAAGTATCTACCTTTTTATTGATAATTGCAAGTTTATCCTGAAGTCCGAATACATCTGTCAGGCTGTATGTATTTCCTGCCGCATCTTTACCGGTTGCATTCAGATACTTATAGGTATATTCCGGTGTATCGAACATCTTCTTATCCTGAGAAGCAAAAATTATTACATCAGCATCTTTGTCGATTTCATCCCATGTCAAATCGAAGGAACCGTCCATTTTCTGCTCAATCTGCAGGTTTTTGATTTCAGGAGTATTCTGTCTCTTGTCAAGACCTACTGCAACAACATTGGAATATGCACCAGCAAGAACTTCGCCTGGTACTTCTGTCTCTACATATGCACATACTCTGTAATATGCATATTCATAGCCGTTTCTTGCATTGTTGTCAACATCATAATGTGTGGTCGCCGCAGATACAGGGTGGTCACTCACCTGTCTGAAATTTAATTCTGCATAAGCCGCCGGGTCAACCAGTTTATCTGAGTATGCCACTTCGATGATATAACCATGAGCTTCTTTTACTGCATTCCAGGAAAGTTCTCCCTTACCAACACTCTTCTGGATGAACTGCAGGTTTGCCACTGCCGGTACGGAAGGCATGGACCATGCATAGGTAAAGGGCTCTGACCATGCGCCTGTCTTAACGATTTCATAAGATGTTCCCGCAGGTCTCTCATATGGCTTCTGCTCATAATCCACGTCAGCTACATAATTTTCAGTCTCTGTGTAGTATACCGCTCTTACTTCAAACTTGTTCTTCTCTGCTGCGGTATAACCAACCGGAGTTCTATAATCGGTGCCAAAGAAAATCGGCTGCAGATTTCCACCGTTGGAAGCAACAGAATCAGAAACAACATCTGTATCATTCATCCGAATCTGATAACCAACATGCAGCAGTTTGCCATTGCTGTCCACTTCTGTCTTGTTGGTAACCGGATTCCAGTAAATTTTCTGGTATTTCTTATCAAAAGAAATTTCGCTGTATTTGGGTGCATATACGTATTTTAAAACATAATCAAACGTAGCTTCATCATACACTTCACTGACGGAAGCTCTACGATATGCCTTTCCATTTGCCACATAGTGGGAATAGGATGTACTTGTCGGATCTGCCTTGGCACCGAAAGCTGCCAGAGCCGCATCTTCGGAAACTGTACCTGCCGGAACTGCTCCAAGCAAATCTACTTCGCTTCCTTCAACAACCGAATAAGACATACGCTTATTATATTTCGTACCATCCACAGGGTCTGTGGTTTCTACATACCCCGGTGTTACCTGTGAATAATATTTGCCATCTACAACGTACAGACCTGTAACAGCATCTCTCTGAGGCAACGTCGGATATTCACCCATGGCCAGAACTTTAACAACCTTGTTCCCCAACTCCACAACTCCCGGAGCTACCTGAACTGCATAGGCATAATAGTCAACTCCATTTTTGTAGAGACCTGTTGTAGCTTCCTGCAGTGTCTCTTTGGTTCCTGCCACATATACAGAGTCGCTGGATTTGTTCACATAGCTGTAAGGCGTCTCATAAGCAGTATTCTCTGCCAGAACATACCAGTCTGCTTCTCCCCGGAGTCCGATAACTTTGGACACACCATTCACTGCAGCTTTATCGTCAGTTTCCACTGTCAGATTTTCCGCAGCAAAAGTAGGAAGCACACTTGTCATGACCATGCTGGCCGCCAGTACAACGGCTGCAACACGTGCTGTCATTCCACTTTTTCTCATAAAAAAACTCCTTTCGTGAAATAAATAATAGTTTTTTTATCACCTGTGAGCGTTCCTGTAAAGAAGGTGCCATCTTTGAATCCCAAGGGGACGCAGGGATTCATAAAACTTTCATGCTTACTTCACATTTTCTTCACAAATGACCTTCTTTTATTCTAGTCCCCTTTATATAAAAAGTCAATTGTTGTTTCCATGTTTTTGACTTTTTGTGTAATTTGTACACTTTCTACTCCCCCCTTATTTTCAAATGTCTGGTAAATTTTTCCTGTTATTTTCAGACTATTTCAGTTTTATTTTCCGGCAGATGGAATTTTCTATAAAAAGGGCATGAGGGAATGCAGAGATTTCGTACCCTGTTCTTCCATCAGGCGGGAGGCAATCTGTTTCAGTGTTTCATCATTCAGAAACGGATAGAGACTCACGCAGTTATCAATGTTCCCCTTTTCCATTGCCCCCAGCACAATCTCTCCCAGAGTTTCTTCCGAAAGAAACGGTGCAAGGGGCGTCAGGCTTTTGGGCTCCGCCTCTGTGTTCCGGGCAATTTTATCCAGAGTTTCTTCCGAGAGAAAAGGCGCAAGGACTGCCAGTTCTTTCATGCTTCCTTCTGATTCCAGCGCGATTTTATCCAAGGCTTTCTCTGAAAGAAAGGGCGCAAGGGCCGCCAGACTGTGCATATCACTCTGAATCCCGTATTTTTCCACCAGTTCTTCCAGATAATCTTCCTCCAGATAAGGCGCAAGAGCTGTCAGTTCTTTTATGGAAATTTTCTTTTTTTCTTCTCCGGAACCGTCTTCTCCCTGTTCCTCTTTGGATTCCACCACATGTTCCACCAGTTTTTTCGTCTGTTCCGGTTTCATCAGAGGCGCCACCTCTGCTATGGTTTCCATTTCTGTTTCCTGTTCTTCCAGAAATGTCTGTTCCGTCCCGGCAATCACATGTTCCACCAGCTCCGTTTCTTTGGATTTGCCCAGAATTTCATCCACGCTGGTTCCCAGAATCAGAGAGAGCTGAGGCAGTTTGGAGATATCCGGCATGGAATTGCCTCTCTCCCAGTTACTTACCGCCTGATAGCTGACGCCCATTTCGTCTGCCAGCTCCATCTGGGTTTTATTTTTTTCTTTTCTCAATGCTGCAATTTTCTTTCCGACTATTCTTGTATCAAACATAATTTTTCTCCTTTTCTCTCTTTCTCAGTTCAGGCAATTGCCTGCTATCTCAGTAACTGTTTCATCCGTTCCAGTTCCATTCCCGCAGTATGCCGCATGGTTCTGATGGCTTCCTGTTCTGACACATTGTAATAAGCAATGTCCGTATCTTCTGTTATCATACCATGAATGGAATCTTTTGCCATACCTTTTCCAAATTTCCTGTTTAACGGTATTTTCTTCATCTTTTCCTCCTTTGAGACCTGTTTCTCTGCTGCTGAATCCATACTACCAAAACTGCGGGAATCCGGACAGCAAGCGGTGGTTGAGTATGCTCAAGGGGTGGTTGAAAAACAGCAGGCCTGCCTGTTCCCGGTTCCGGGACAGACTGCCTGCTGCAGTATTATCCTGTTAAAATTATTCTTCCTCCAGATATCGTTTCAGTTCTTTCACCAGTTTGTAAACCGTTGTACCAGGATCATATTCCGAGGGTTTCTTTCCGCTCTTTTCATACCCGGCCATCTGTTTTTCCGCATTTGCTATTGCGGTATCCACACCATCCTTTACCAACTGGTAAATATGGGTATCATTTTTCCTGTATTTTCCTCCTCCGATTTTATATTTCCTGAAAATTTCATCCAGCTTTGCCCGCCATTCATCCCGATGAAGGGCCGAATCACTGTAACAGAAATGCAGATATAACCAGTATTCAAAGGATTGATTGCTCCATGCAATCTTATATCCTTTTTCTTCTCCTGTACTTATGGCCTGGTCAAAATCCCGGAAATCGTCTTTATCAAAAACCACCCATACATTCTGATAGATAATCCGGGCTTCTTTTACAAGCCGGTCAGTAATTTCTATCAGCTTCCCTGTTCCGCAGCCTTCTCCCCGAATCTCAATCACCGGCGCCTCCACCACTTCAATATTTCCGCCTGTTTTTTCTTTTATCAGTTGCTGCATTCCTTTAAAGTATAAGGGCTCCGTTCTCTTTCCTTCCGTTACAATCAGAAAAGAATTGGCTTTCGGTTTCCTGTATTCGTGCTTTCTCTGCTTTCTGGCCGCCCTGCGCTTTTTAAAAATATCATCTGTCCCCACTTCATTCCCCCTCTTTCATTTCGAATTCTTTCAGAAGGGGAATCCCGCCATATACGCCGGCCAGATAATCTTTCTCAAAGGAAGCGTCTGATCTGACCTTAAAATCAGATAATGCCAGCAGCGTCGAATATCCGTATTCATCCTTCTGGACAAACCAGATCTGATCTCTCCGGAAAAACTTACGGTCCATCAGCGTTGTATCATGAGTGGTATAAATCAGTTGTGCAGTGGAATTCTGCTCATAAAATAAATCTACAATAAATTTCAGCAGCAAAGGATGCAGCTTTATATTGAGTTCATCCACAAACATCGCATAATTATGCAAAATCACCCTGCGGGCGTATATAAAAATCATGATACTCCTTATGGTTCCTTCCGATTCAGAAAAAAGATTCAGCGTGTAATCCTCCCCATCCTTTCCTCTGTGCGTGGTATAAAAATTAATGTTTTTTCCTTCTTCTTCATAAACAATATCTTTTATTCCCGTGTCAATGGCAGTTAAAAATTCCACCAGTTTTTCTTTCTCTTTGTCAATCATTTCCGGAAGGCGCTTTTTCAGCATTCCCGTGTCTTCCCAGAGACTGTCAGAAGCCACCAGGATATTAATAATTCCCATATACGCCGTTCTGAAAATTCCTGTTTTGAGTTTCAGTTTGTTAAAAAAAGAAAGCACCAGCGCGTCAGCCGGAATCTGTTCTTTGTATACATCGCATTCCTTTCTGACCACCGGTCCGAACACCACATCTTCTTCTGTCCGCTCAAAAACAGTTATCTGCCTGTTGGTTTTCAGACTTTTTCGATACAGCCATTCTGCCGCAATGAAATCCGCATTATATTCAAATCCATAAGTATACTCAAATCCATCCAGAATCACCACAATCTGAAATTCTGAATTTTCCTCATCATCTTCAAAAGAAAATGGAAAATAATACTTGTCAATCGCTGTCTCTCCATTCTCCACATTATTGAAGGAGCCAAAAATAATATTTTTAAAATACACCATGGCAAGATGAAGATTTGATTTCCCGCTTGCATTGGCACCGTAAATCGCCGCTACCCGGAGAAATTTTTCTTTTGTCCCATTATCAATCAAATTACATTCATGTTCTTTATAGGCATTAATGGCTGTCATGTCCAAAATGGTTTCTTCTTTAAAAGACAGTACATTTCTTACCATAAACTGCACCAGCATATTTCCACCTCCTTTTCTTTATAATATACTTATTTTCGGAATCTATGTCAATTATTTTGAGATTTTTCCGCAATATTTCACTCTCTGTTCAGTTTTTCCAGTCGTCTGACCAGCACAGCCGCCAGCAGGCCAATCAACGCTCCGGCAATGGTTCCGGACAGCACCAGCGCCGGCAGATAATACAGAAGCCTGGCATTTTCCACCACAGCAGCAGCAGCCAGAATCTGTCCCAGGTTGTGAAACACTCCCCCCAGTACGCTGACCCCCGTTACAGAAAACAGTTTCAGTTTCCGGGCGCCTGTCATCACCAGCAGGCTGAGCGCACCTCCCGCAAAGCTGTATATCATACCGGCAGGATTTCCAAAGGTAAGGCCCGTCAGCAGAATCCGAATCAGGGACAGGGTACAGGCTTCCCGGATTCCCATAATATACAGGGCCACAATGGTCACCAGATTGGCCAGTCCCAGTTTGACTCCGGGAATGCCCACATTGACAGGAATCAGAAATTCTATATAGGAAAATACAAAGGCCAGCGCTGTGAGCATTCCCATATATGCCGCTTTTTTTGCCATGATTTTCTCCTCTCTGTCTGATGAAATACCAGTCAATCGGGAAACTATCTGGTGGCGGCGTCCAGCTCCGCCTCCCCGCTGTTTTCAATCTCCACCACAACCCTGTTGGGCAGGCACACCAGGCTTTCCCCCAGGTGTTTCACCGGACGGTGATTTACACATATTTTATCGGGACAGGAAGCCTCTGTGATATCTGCTTTCCCGTCTTTGATTTCCAGCAGGTTGTAATTCCCGTTTTCTGCAGGTATTTCCAGGGACAGCTCCTGACTCAGTGGATAACGTCCCTGTTCCACGCCGTCCAGATAGACCACCGCTTCCCCATCTTCGGTATTTCCGGCAGAATACAGGTAAATCCCTCCAAAGGACGCCAGTGCCAGTGCCAGAATCACCACAATTAAAATTACATCATTTTTCTTCATGAAACCCAAATCCGCCGGAACAGCGAATCCCTCCGTCTTCCAGAATCCACAGTGCTTCCAACCCCGGCATCGATTCCACAAGGGCAAGCCCTTCCTGGAATTCCATATTGAACAATGCGGTAGACCATGCGTCCGCCAGACCGGAATCTTCCGCCAGTACGGATACCAGGGGAAAATGCTCCGGGGGCATTCCCGTATCCGGGTCAATAATATGACAGTACCGTTTTCCATCTACCACATAAAACCGCTGGTAGTCTCCGCTGGTTACAACAGATTTCCCGGAAAGCTCCAGGATTCCCACATAGCTCTTATCACTCTCCAAATCAGGATTCTCAATTCCCACCTGCCAGGGCGTCCCGTCGGGTTTACTGCCCACTGCACACACATTGCCGCCCACGCTGAGCAGCAGATGTTCCATTCCAGCTTCTTTTGCATATTCCGCCAGGCGCTGCACTGCATAACCTTTTCCAATGCTCCCCACATCCAGAGACATTTCTCCGTCTTCCAGAAATACGGTAGAATCTTTCTCATTTATCACCAGTCGGGAAATATCCGTATGCTGCCCACGTTCGTTCCGCAAATTCTCCGGGGGCAATTGGGCATGTTCCGGCTCTTCCAGTCCCTGTTCCCGGTATTCATGCCACAGAGACAGCACGCTTCCATACGCAATGTTGATTTTCCCATCTGTCTTCTGATACATGTCCACGCCAAGTTTCAGCATATTTATTAATTCCTGATTTACTTTTACATCCTCTTTTCCTGCAGCGTCATTGATGGTTTTCACATTGTTGATTCCATCGTAACTGTGATAGATGTCAAACAGCTCATGATAATACCGGAGCTTTTCCTGCAACTGTCCGGCCTGTTTCTCAAATGCTTCCTGACTTTCTGCATACCCGGTAATCACCGTCACCGTATCGAAACTGTCAAAAAAAGTAGTTTCATACCGTTTCAGTTCACTGCTCCGCTCCTGTATCAGCACTATTCCTGCCAGCAATGCAACAGCCAGCAGAAGAATTCCCGCACTGTATGTCTTTTTCATGTTCCTCACCTTTTACAAAGGCTGCCGCATGAAAGATTTCAATGCGGCAGCCCTCTGTTTAGACTGCTCTGCTTACGGATTGTCTGTATTATCTGCATTTTCTTCTGAACCTGCTGCATCTCCGTTTTCTGTACTATCTGCATTTTCTTCTGAACCTGCCGCATCTCCGTTTTCCGCATTGTCTGCATTTTCTTCTGAACCTGCATTTTCTTCTGAACCTGCATTGTCCGCATTTTTTTCAGACTCCTGGGGTTCTTCCTGCTTCATGGTGAACAGATCGTCAAATTTCACCTTTGCCCATTCTTTCTCGTTCAGTTCAAATTTTGCGGCTTCTTTATATTTGTCGCATACCTCTTTGTAATGGTCATTTTTACGTTCAGTGATAATCTCGTCCTTTTTCTTTTCCGTAGCTTCTTCATCAAAGGTGCTGTCCATGCGGGCCACATAAAATGCTTCCTCTCCCGTGATAACGCCGGTCAGCTCTCCCTCTTTCAGCTTGTCCGCAGCTTCTGTCAGCACTTTTTCCAGAGATTCATCGTCCGCACCATAAGAGCTCTCTGAAACAGTATAGCCTGCCTTTTCCGCTGCCGCTTTAAAATCTTCTCCGGCGGAAGCAGCAAAGGTTTCCACCTCTTTTTTCAGATTTTCTTTTTCTTCCTCCGTATAATCTCTGGAATTCCCCTCTTCGTCTGTGGTTGACTTATTATTTACTTTTACATAGCTGATGGTTTTCTGAGCCGCTTCTTCATCAGAAACTTCCGTATCCACCTCTGCGTCTATGGCTTTCCGCATTTTCGTCTGAATGGTATTGAGCCGAAGCATTTCCTTTACATATTCCTGCGTAGCTCCCATCTGTTTCATGGCTTTCTCACTGTTGTCTTCCAGAAACTGTCTGGCTGCTTCTTCCATTTTGGCCAGTTCTTCTTCTGTAATCTCCACATTGTAATCTTTCATATGGTCTTCCAGCAGATACAGCGTCTCAATATTGTCCGCCACATTTTTCTTAACGGAAGTCTCCATGTCCGTCCCTTCGCCGAATAAATCCTGAGACCACATATCCGTGCCGAACATACCGGAAAACTGACCATCGTAAACGGCCTGCTGATACCTTGCCATAAAATTCATAAATCCAAGGGAGATTTCCTCCCCGTCCAGAGTTGCACCTGCTTTCTTTTCGTCTATGGTGTTCCCGCAGCCTGCCAGAACAGAAATTCCCATTGCCGCCGCCAGTAACAGAGATATGATTTTCTTTCCTTTCATAACATCCTCCTGTGTATTCTTTCACCGTACTGATTCCCGTACGATATCATAACTTTACCTGAAATCCGAATCTGTTCAGGCACACTGCTGATATTATAATTCTTTTTTTCGCCTCTGGCAACTGTTTTCACAAGATTTTCAAACAGTTCAGCCATAGCCTGTATTCTGTGTGAATCATGCTTGCATGAATGAACGCAGAATGCTGGCTATGAGCGGAACGCCCCTCAAGCCTCAGACAGGAGCTGCTTCAGCAGCGGATAGCCTGCCTGCCAGGCGGTCTGGGGATTGTTAAAAGGGGCGTGGGCTGAACTGGTCTCTCAGACATAGCCATTCTCGTGGGCGATTCATGCGCCCGGCTGCAATTCCCCATGCTCCACCAGCAATTCCCAGGTATCCTCCAGAATACATCCCACCGTTTCCAGTGTGCCGGCGCCTTTCTGCCGGGTATTATGATTTTTCAGGTATTCAAAACCGGGCGTTTTGGCGTCCCGGATAAACTGCAGGGCCCCATGATACTTTTCCGTAAACTGTGCGATTCTGGCAGGGTTGATTTTAGCCTGAAAATAAAATGTAAATTTGATTTTTTCTCCCATCTCTTTCACTTCCGTGTAATAGCAGCTATGGGCTTTGGCTTTCAGCAGTGCGATGTCCAGCAGGTTTTCTACGGATTTGGGAGGCTCTCCGAACCGGTCAATCAGTTCTTCCAGCATTTCCTCCCGTTCTTCCTGATTTTCAATGACTGCAATCCGCTTGTATATATCCAGCTTCTGAAATTCATTGGGAATATAGGCAGGCGGGATAAAAGCGTCCACATCCAGCTCCAGTGTGGTGTCGAAGGGTTCTGCCTGCACCTCCCCTTTCAGGGATTTCACCGCTTCATTCAGCATTTTGCAGTACAAATCATACCCCACTGCTTCCATATGGCCATGCTGCCGGGCTCCCAGCAGGTTTCCGGCCCCGCGGATTTCCAGATCCCGCATGGCGATTTTAAACCCGCTGCCCAGCTCTGTGAATTCCTTTATGGCTGACAGCCGCTTTTCCGCCACTTCCTTCAGCATTTTGTTCTGACGGTACATGAGAAAGGCATAGGCTGTCCGGCTGGAACGCCCCACCCGGCCACGCAGCTGGTAAAGCTGAGACAGTCCCATGTTGTCCGCATCCTGAATAATCATGGTATTCACATTGGAAATATCAAGTCCTGTTTCAATAATTGTGGTAGACACCAGTACGTCAATCTCTCCGTTGATAAACTGATACATGATATTTTCCAGTTCCCGCTCCTTCATCTGGCCGTGGGCAAAAGCCACGTTTGCCTCCGGCACCAGACGGGCAATTCCGGAAGTCACCTCCACAATCTGATTTACCCGGTTGAACACATAATATACCTGTCCCTCCCTGGCCAGCTCCCGATTGATAGCTTCCCGCACAATCTCCTCATTGTATTCCATCACGTAAGTCTGGATGGGCATACGATCCATGGGAGGCTCCTCCAGTACGCTCATATCCCGGATGCCTATCAGGCTCATATGAAGGGTACGGGGAATAGGCGTGGCAGTCAGGGTGAGCACATCCACATTTTTCTTCATCTGCTTGATTTTTTCTTTATGAGCCACGCCGAACCGCTGTTCTTCGTCGATAATCAGGAGACCCAGATCTTTAAACACCACGTCTTTGGAAAGTACCCGGTGGGTGCCGATTACAATATCCACCATACCTTTCTTCAGGTCTTCCACCGTCTTCTTCATCTGCCCGGCTGTACAGAACCGGCACATCAGATCCACCCGCACCGGAAAATCCTTCATCCGCTGGACAAAGTTATTGTAATGCTGCTGGGCCAGAATCGTGGTGGGCACCAGGTATACCACCTGTTTTCCGTCCTGAATGGCCTTAAAGGCCGCCCGTATGGCAATTTCCGTCTTTCCGTATCCCACATCTCCGCAAATCAGCCGGTCCATAATCTTCCTGCTCTCCATATCCCGCTTGGTGGCTTCAATGGCAAGCTCCTGGTCCTCGGTCTCCTCAAAGGGAAACAGCTCTTCAAATTCATTCTGCCACACGGTGTCTTCCCCGTAGGCAAAGCCTTCCGACTGCTGGCGCACGGCGTACAGTTCCACCAGTTCTTTTGCAATCTCCTGCACAGCCCCTTTCACCCGGCTTCTGGTTTTACTCCATTCCTGCCCGTCCAGACGGTTGATTTTCGGCTTTTTTGCCTCCGCTCCGGCGTATTTCTGAATGGCCTCCAGCTGAGTGGCCAGCACATACAGAGTGCTCCCCTTATCGTACTCGATTTTCACATAATCTTTGGCGGTTTTCTGAATTTCCACCTTTTCAATACCCCGGTAGACCCCTACCCCGTAACGCTCGTGCACCACATAATCTCCGATACTCAAATCCGTAAAGCTCTGGATTTTTTCTCCTTCATATACCCTGCGTTTTTTCCTGCGCTTCTGCTCTCCGCCGAAAATATCGCTTTCAGAAATCACCACAAACTTGATATCCGGATATTCAAAGCCCTTTTTCAGCTTGCCGTATGCCACCATCACCTCGCCCGGCTGCACCGGATGGTCATAATCCTGACTGCAAAAACAGTTCAGCCCTTCCTGCTGCAAATCCTCTGCCAGATGGCCCGCACGGGTTCTGGAACCGGACAGCAGGATTACCTGATATTTGTTTTTCCGATACTGCTGTAAATCCTTAATCAGCAGTTCAAAACTGCGGTTATAGGAATTTACGCTTCGGACGGAAACCGTATACCGATGGGCCGCCTCCAGTTCGCTGATTTTCATGTCAAGGGTGGTAAGGGCCACGCATCTTTTCCGCTGTATTCCTGCAAAAATCTCTTTTCCCGTATACAGCGCTTTCATCTGTCCCGGCAGAATATAGCCTTTTTCCAGCCGATGGCTCATACTTTCAGAAAATTCCTGCTCCACCACCCTGCCTTTTTCCGCCAGGCGGGCCGGCTCATCCAGAAACAGCAGCGTATGCTCCCAGTTGAAATAATCCAGAAAAGATACGGTTTCTTCCATGAAATACATGAGATAGCTGTCCGCTCCCGTTCCCTGCCCCAGTTCTCTGATTTCTTCCGAAAAACCCTCCACCATGGTTTTCAGCCGGTGGGCTTCCTCTGTCTTCATTTCTTTCCGGAATATTTCATACAGCTCCTTTTTTTCTTTTTCCAGAGCTTTCAGGCCCCTCTCTGCCAGTTCCGGAAACAGCACCATTTCACTGGCAGGATAAATGCGCACCTGCTCCAGATTTTCAATAGAGCGCTGGCTCTCCACGTCAAATCTGCGCATGGAGTCAATTTCATCTCCCCACAGTTCAATACGGCAGGGATTTTCCTCCGTCAGAGGAAAAATATCCAGAATTCCGCCCCGCACGGCAAACTGTCCGGCGGCCTCCACCTGATAATTCCGCTCATAGCCCATCTGCACCAGACGTTTTTTCACTTCCTCCATGTCCAGAGTTTCCCCCAGGGAATATTCCAGAATGGCTCTGCGTATATGTGCAAGGGGCACAATTTTATCCATCAGAGCGTCAAAGGTGGTAATTACCGTCACTTTTTCCTGCTCCAGAATGGCTTTTACCGCTGTCAGACGTTCTCCCGTCAGCAGATTGCCCCGGATATCCGACTGGTAAAACAGCACATCTCTGGGGGGATAATACAATACCTGCCGGTCAAAGAACCGGTAACTCTCATACAGCTCCTTTGCCTTCTGCTCCTGAAAAGTCACAATCAGGCAGCTTTCCTGCTCCCGGAGCAGACTGTACATGAAATGAGGCTTCTGGGTATCTATGCACCCGGAAACCTGCACCACCTCTTTTCCTTTCTTCAATTGTGCCTTTAAGTCTTCATACTCTTTCAGCTCTGACAAAGGCTCTGTAAAACTTTTCATAATCGCCTCCATACCACATACTTATGGAACATGAGCACATACATACAGGTTCCCGCACATACCTGTTTCTGCATTCAGTTAAACTGGTTCATGGCCCGGTCTGTCTCTCCCTGCACCATCAACGCCGCCGCGTCGCAGGCTTTTCCAAAGGCTTCTTCCACCTGCCTGCGCTCTTCTCCGGAAAACCGGCTCAGCACATAATCCGCCAGATCCCATCCCCGGGGCTTTTCTCCCACGCCGATTTTAATCCGCAGAAATTCCTGCGTTCCAACATGGCTTATAATATTTTTTATACCGTTGTGCCCTCCGGCACTGCCCTTTTTCCGGATTCTAAGCCTGCCTGGAGGAAGGCTGATATCATCATAGAGCACAATCAGGTTTGTCTCCGGCGGTATTTTATAAAAATTCAGGATTGCCCCGATACTCTCGCCGCTTAAGTTCATAAAGGTCTGAGGCTTCACCAGCAGCACCTTCTGCCCCTCCATGATTCCTGTTCCGCACAAAGCCCTGTGCTTTTTCTCATTTATTCTTATATTATATTTTTCCGCCAGCAAATCAATGACGTCAAATCCTACGTTGTGGCGGGTTTTCTCATATTTTCCGGTGGGATTTCCCAGGCCTGCGATGATAAACATGGGCGTCTCCTTTTCTCTTTGGGATTTCCGTAACGTCTGAAACCATTCTGCTATCATGGTGCAATCACTCCAAAGTACAGAAGTACCACCGCGCCCAGCGCAATCCGGTACCAGCCGAACACCTTAAAGTCATGCTTCTTAATATATCCCATCAGGAAACGGATGACCACAACGGACACGACAAAAGACACAATCATTCCGGTAAGCAGGATTCCCAGTTCCATGGAAGTAAAAGTTAAACCAAATTTTAATAATTTCAGAAGGCTTGCGCCGAACATTACAGGAATGGCGAGATAAAACGTAAATTCTGCCGCCACAGTCCGTGACACTCCAATCATCAGCGCACCGATAATTGTTGCGCCGGAGCGGGAAGTTCCCGGAAATACCGCCGCCACAAGCTGAAACATTCCAATCAGAAGGGCTACCCGGTAGTCCAGTTCATCGGTGGTGCGAATCACAGGCCTTACGCCCCGGTTCCGGTTCTCCACCACAATAAAAATAATTCCCACTGCTATCAGCATAACTGCCACTACCCAGAAATTATACAGATGTTCCTCCAGCCAGTCATCAAACAGTATTCCCACAATACCTGCCGGAATACATGCCACCAGAATCTTACCCCAGAGATTCATAATATTCCAGTCTATCCGAATCTGTCTTCTCCTGTTCCGCTTCAACGGAAAAATCCGGTTCCAGAACAGCAGAACCACAGCCAGAATTGCTCCAAGCTGCACTACCACCAGAAACATGTTCCAGAACTCCTGGGACACCTTCATGGGCATAATTTCTTCCAGCAGAATCATATGTCCGGTACTGCTCACCGGAAGCCATTCCGTAATTCCTTCTACGATTCCGTATACTATTGCTTTTAAAATTTCCAACATGACATTTATTCCTTTCTCAAATCGACTCCATACAGTATATCATATTATTGGAACATTTAGGAATAAATATGGTTAATTTTTTCTTAAAAGCAGAACATAAAAATATGTTATGATAAAAAGGCAACTATTGAAACCCCCATGCCGCAGACATTCCGGCTACGTTGTCACAAATTTCTGACAGAGCTTTTGTCTGTGGCTGACGGGATTACCACCTTTATGGAAACAAAAAGAATGCACACGAGGATATGATTTATGAATTTCACCCATTATGCGGCAACAAAATCTGCCACAATCCCCTACACCGTTGAACTCTGTCTCCGTACGCCGGCCCAATGCGCCGAATACGAGGACAAGACAACTTTTGACGCCCTCTGCAAAAACGGATGTCCAAATTATGCCCGTAAATGGTCATGCCCGCCCTTTGCCCCTTCCTTTGCAGATTTCACCGGCCACTGGAAGAATCTGTACGTTATCTTTATGCACACGGAACTGGCAGAATTCTCCTATATTAAAAACAGCTATCTGAAGGTGAAAGCCGCAAACAGCGTCCTGAAATCCAGAGCAGACCGGTTCACCCGCCGAATGGCAGAGCTGCACGGAAGCTATATATCAACAGGAAGCTGCCGCCTCTGCAAATCCTGCAAATGCAAGGGAGGAGCCCCCTGCGCACATCCGGCTTCCATGTCATACAGCTTTGAGGCTCTGGGCATTGACGTGAATCAGATGGTAACGGACTGTTTTCAGAAACCGCTGTTATGGTACCGGAAATCCTGTGCGCCCCGGTACACTTCCGTGGTCTGCGGCATTCTGACCAATGAGGAACTCTCCCTGGAATATTTGCGGGATGCGTGTCAAATGTATGTAATATCATAAAGTTTCTGCAAAATCAAAATACCGAACGTATAAGCCAGTGCAAAGTCTCCTCTGCACTGGCTTCCATTTTTACATTTCATAATTAATTTCGGTCTATGCTTCGACAGCTTCCATCTCCGTCCGGTACCTGTCAAGTATAATCTGCTGTATGGTCTCTCTGGTCTGGGAATTGATGGGATGGGCAATATCCCGGTATTCACCGTCTGCTGCTTTCCTGCTGGGCATTGCAATGAACAGGCCCTTCTCACCTTCAATCACTTTAATATCATGTACCACAAATTCTTCGTCAATAGTTATGGAAACTACCGCCCGCATCTTTCCTTCCTTCTCTACCTTGCGGATTCTTACATCTGTTATCTGCATAAATCTCCTGCCCCCTTCATATGCCATTCAGACAAAATGTCAAATAACATACCTTTCGTTATGTTCATATACTACCTTGATTCCATCGCCGCCGCTGAAATAGGTGTTGGCGCGCAATGTATCCCGGCTCTCTACAATACAGTTCTCAATATGTGTATTATCTCCGATATATACGTCATTCAGAATAATCGAATTCTTAATAACGCAGTTCTTTCCTACAAAGGCTTTCTTAAACAGGATGGAATTCTCCACCTTGCTGTTGATGATACACCCGCTGGAAATCAGACTGTTGCGCACATCGGAACCCACATTGTACTTCGCCGGCGGAAGGTCGTCAATCTTGGAATAAATCTTGGGTTCATTTCGGAAATATCTCCGTACCTCCGGCTTCAGGAAATCCATATTTGTCCTGTAGTAGGATTCCACCGTAGCAATATTGCTCCAGTATTCCTCCATCTTATAGCCGTAAATACGCTTCATGTTCTTATAGCGGATTAAAATATCTGTTACAAAATCATGACGGTTCTCCTCGGCGCAGCGCTCCAGCATTTCAATCAGCTGTCTTCTGCGGATCACATAAATTCCGGCAGAAATAGTATTGGACTGGGCAACCATGGGCTTCTCCTCAAATTCCACAATTCTGGAATCTTCATTCATGCGTACCACGCCGAAGCGGCTCACATCTTCTCCCACCGGCATGTCCTTGCATACAATGGTAATGTCTGCCTTCTTCTCAATGTGATACTCCAGAATCCTGTTGTAGTCCATTTTGTATACACAGTCTCCGGCTGCAATTATTACATAGGGCTCATGGCTTCTTTTCAGAAAATCCAGGTTCCGGTACATGGCGTCTGCGGTTCCCCGATACCACCATGCATTGTCGGAGGTGACCGTAGGATTGAATACATACAGGCCGCCCTGTTTCCGGCCAAAATCCCACCATTTGGAGGAGCTTAAATGCTCGTTCAGACTTCTGGCATTGTACTGGGTAAGTACAGCCACCTTCTGAATATGGGAATTGCTCATATTACTGAGGGCAAAATCAATACACCGGTAACTTCCGCCTACCGGCATGGCTGCAATGGCTCTCTTATTGGAAAGCTCCTGCATCTTACTGTTATTTCCACCTGCTAATATAATCCCTAATGCCTTCATACTATGTCACCTGCCTTAATGATAGATTCTCCGCTTGCCAGAATGCCATTGGGGTAGTCTTCTGCCGCTGTCTCACCGGATATCGCCGTATTTTTTCCAATCTTAACATCCGGCGGAATCACGGAATTCTCTCCAATTGTCACAAGGCCGAAAGCATACACGCTGCTGTTCAGTTTGTTTTCAACCTCATCTCCTATGCCCAGCTCCACATTATTGCCGATTTTTACATTTTCCGCAATGATGGATTTGGTTACGGTAACATTGTCACCAATCACGGTTCCTTCCATTATAATGGAATCCCGTACCACAGAATTCTTACCGATAATGACACCCGGCCCAATCACCGAGCCGTAAATCTGACCGTTGATTTCACAGCCTTCCCCGATAATACAACGTTCTGTCACAGCCTCCGGTGAAATATACTGAGGCTCTATCACCTCAGTCTTGGTATAAATCTTCCAGTATTCCTCATACAGGTTGAATTCCGGAATCAGGTCAATCAGTTCCATATTGGCCTCCCAGTAAGAACCAAGGGTTCCCACATCCTTCCAGTATCCGTTATACTCATAGGCAAACAGTCGTCTGCCGTTTTCCCTGCAGTAAGGAATGATATGCTTGCCGAAATCACAGTTACTCTGTTCCGACATGGTAATCAGTGCTTCCTTTAACACACTCCAGGTAAAAATATAAATACCCATTGAGGCCAGATTGCTTCTTGGATTCGCCGGTTTCTCTTCAAACTCCTGAATCTGTTTGTTCTCATCGGTAATTACCAGTCCGAATCGGCTTGCCTCCTCCCATGGTACCGGCATGGCAGCAATCGTGACGTCTGCATTATTCTCTTTATGAAAATCAAGCATCACTTCATAATTCATCTTATAAATGTGATCCCCTGAGAGAATCAGTACATATTCCGGATGATAGCTTTCAATATAATTTAAATTCTGATAGATTGCATTGGCAGTACCAGTATACCATTCACTGTTATCGCTCTTTTCATAAGGAGGCAATACGGTGACTCCGCCATGATTGCGGTCCAAATCCCACGGAATACCAATCCCTATATGAGCATTTAACCGCAATGGCTGGTACTGCGTCAATACCCCTACGGTGTCTATCCCGGAGTTCACACAGTTACTCAACGGAAAATCAATAATTCGGTACTTGCCGCCAAATGCTACCGCAGGTTTTGCGACTTCAGAAGTCAGTACTCCCAGACGACTTCCCTGTCCTCCAGCCAGGAGCATGGCAATCATTTCTTTACGAATCATGTCTCTCACCTCTCGTCAATTAATTTCTTGTTTCCTGTAGACCAATTATATCACAAAAGAATCTTTTAGTACACATATTTCACAATTTTTTTCGCAAAAAATAGATATATTTGTCATTTCATACAATATTCATTCCTTTTCTCCCGGAGACTTCCATGATTTTCCTCTGAAACCTCCATATTTTCAATTTGCAAAATGCCTTATATTGGTATAAAATAAAAATGATTAATTAAAAGAGAGCGGCAGGTAAAATAATATGTACAAAATCAACTTCAAAAAACCAATCCATCTTCATTTTATCGGCATCGGGGGCATCAGCATGAGCGGCCTTGCCGAAATCCTGTTAAAAGAAAATTTCCGCATTTCCGGCTCCGACGCCAGAACTTCCGAACTGACAGAGAAACTGGAACGGCTGGGCGCGGAAATTTATCCGGGCCAGCGGGCCTCCAATATAAAAGAAGACATTGACGCAGTGGTATATACTGCGGCCATCCATGCGGACAATCCGGAATTAAAAGCTGCTGTGGACCGGCAGCTCCCCACTCTCACCAGAGCTGAACTTCTGGGCCAGATTATGGACAATTACCAGCAGTCCATCGCCGTATCCGGCACCCACGGCAAAACCACCACCACTTCCATGATTACCCAGATTCTCCTGGAAGCCTGCGCAGACCCCACCGTATCCGTGGGCGGTATCCTGAATTCCATTCAGGGAAATATCCGTGTGGGCGGCTCAGACGTATTTTTAACGGAAGCATGTGAATATACCAACAGTTTTCTGAACTTTTACCCCAGATATGCCCTCATATTAAATATAGAAGAAGATCATCTGGATTTCTTCCAGGATATTGATGATATCCGGCGCTCATTCCGGCGCTTTGCGGAAAATGTGCCTCCGGAAGGCACGCTGATAATCAATGGAGAAATTGAAAATATTCCGGAACTCACCGAAGGGCTTTCCTGCAGCATTGCCACTTATGGACTGGCCCCCTCTGATTCATATTATGCTGACAATATCGTTTTTAATACTCAGGGATGCGCAGACTTTACGTTAATGTACAAAAACAGGGCTCTTGGCCCCGTTTCCCTGAGCGTACCCGGCATTCACAATGTAAGCAACGCTCTGGCAGCCTGCGGCCTGGCTCTGGAACTGGGTATTTCTCTGGAACACATCCAGTCTGCCCTGGCAGGCTTTGAAGGCCCTGAGCGGCGGTTTGAATACAAGGGAAGCCTTGGCGGCATTACCATTATCGACGACTATGCCCACCACCCGGCTGAAATCACCGCTACCCTGACTGCGGCCCAAAATTACGGCAGCCACCGTATCATATGCGTGTTCCAGCCCCATACCTATACCCGCACCAGGGCATTTATGGACGAATTCGCCGCTTCCCTTTCCATGGCGGATGTGGTGGTTCTGGCGGATATTTATGCGGCACGGGAAACGGATACGCTGGGCATCAGTTCCCGCAACCTTCAGGAAAAGTTACAAAACCTCGGAAAGGAATGTTACTATTTTCCCTCTTTTGACGAAATTGAAAACTTTTTATTAAATAAATGTATAAACGGTGATTTGTTGATAACTATGGGTGCCGGAGACATTGTACAGGTGGGAGAACACCTGCTGGGGAAATAGTTATCCACTTTATCCACATTCAAACTGGATAACTTTTTCCAATTTGGATGTGGATTTTTAAGTTTACATAACATATTTTTCCCCGTTGAGAAGATTTCCGCATTTTTCCGGCTTTCCCGGATTTTCTTCTGTTACCATAAGATTTCCCGGTTCGCTTATCCACATTATCCACCCTTTCCACATTTACGCAATCCCTTGATTTTACTGGGTTTTCAGGAAAAATTTTGCTTCTCATTTTGATTTTTATGTGCTATACTTTAATCCACATTAAGAGATTCAGATTATGACAGGAAAGGAAATCATCACGGTCCGCCCTGTGACCAGTAACGGAAATTTACCTGGAGGATATTATGGCAAACATTACATTAGGCAAAGACAACAATCATTCTACAACGGAAATTCCCAACCGCTTCATTGACGAATACATGACCGGCGCCAACGGAGAATTTGTAAAAATATACTTATATCTGCTCCGCTGCATGAACGCGCCGGGATGCAGTTTTTCCATTTCCGCAACTGCGGACAGGTTCGACCACACGGAAAAAGATATTCAGCGGGCATTGAAATACTGGGAAAAAATGAATTTGCTGCGGCTGGAATACGGTGAGGACAAATCTATTTCCGGTATCTATTTCCTGGACTCTGACGCTGCCTCCCCCAAAGACGACGCAGTTCCCCTGAAGAAGGCAGCCACTTCCGCAATACAGAATCCGAAACAGGAAGAATACTTTTCCGAAGGCCAGAAAGCAGAATCTTCACGTCCTGCCCCCGCGCCCCAAAAGCCTTCTTATACCGCGGAGCACATGGCAGCCTTTCAGGAAAAGGAAGAAGTCCGGGAGCTTCTGTTTGTGGCGGAAAGTTATCTGGGCAGACCTCTGACTTCCACCGACATCCAGACGTTGCTTTACTGGTACGACGGCCTGGGCCTTTCTGCGGATTTAATCGTCTATCTTCTGGAGTACTGTATTGCCGGCGGCCATTCCAGCCTGCATTACATGGAGAAAATAGCTTTAAGCTGGAAAGATTCCGGCATTACAACCGTAACCCAGGCCAAGCAGAACATCAACACCCACAGCCAGCTTCACTATGCAGTTCTCAAATCCCTGGGTATTCAGGGACGGAACCTGATTCCTGCGGAATCCGCTTATCTGGATACCTGGAGTAAAGAGCTGGGATTCGGGCAGGATATGATTACCGAGGCCTGCAGCCGTACGATTCTGAATATTCATCAGCCTAATTTTGAATACACGGACCGTATTCTGAGAAACTGGCACAGACAGAACATTCGTACTGCCGCTGACATCCGAAAGGCTGACGCCTCTTTCCAGGCTTCGAAAACTGCGGAAAAAGCAGCCAGGTCCACTCCCATACGGACAGCCGCCGCAAACCGGTTCAACAGTTTTCCCCAGCGCACCTATAATCTGGAGCAGCTGGAAGCGGAGCTGTTAAACAGTGCACAGTGAAAGCCTTAATCATTACATATTACCCAAAAGGAGGCTTCCATGGCTTTAAGCAATACACAGTACAATACTTTAATCCGGCGCTATGAAGACAGACAACTGGAAAACCGTCATATTGTGATGGAACGGATGGACAGGCTCTACCGTCAGTATCCAAGGCTGGCAGAAATTGATAAAACGATTTCTTCTGCTTCTGTGGCCCAGGCACGGAAACTGATGGAAGGGGATGACCAGGCTCTTTCCCGTCTGAAGGAAACCATTGCAGGCCTTACTGCCGAGAAAAAGCAGATACTGACAGACCATGGATATCCCGCTGATTATTTTGACCCTCCGTATCAGTGCCCGGACTGTAAAGACACCGGATATATCGGCAGGGAAAAATGCCACTGTTTCCGGCAGGCTGCCATAGACCTGGTCTATACCCAGTCTAATCTGCGGCAAATCCTGGAGCTGGAAAATTTTCAGAATTTAACTTATGATTATTATTCCGATACACGGAAAAACCCCTCTACCGGACTGACCAGTCTGGCCACTGCAAAGCAGGCGGTGGCTCTCTGTCTGGATTTTATCAGAAATTTTGACGAGGAGTTTCACAACCTGTTTTTCTATGGAGATACCGGTATCGGCAAGACTTTTCTGTCCAATTGTGTTGCAAAAGAACTTCTGGATTCCGGACATTCGGTTATCTACTTTACCGCCTCCTCTCTGTTCCGTATTTTTGAGAAAAATGTGTTTGGCAGAGAAACGGAGTACAGTGAGGACTACCGGAATATTTTTGACTGCGATTTGCTGATTCTGGATGATCTGGGCACGGAGCTTTCCAATGCTTTCACATCGTCTCAGTTATTCCTGTGTCTCAATGAGCGCATTCTGCGGCGGAAATCTACGATTATTTCCACCAACCTGAGTCTGAGTCAGCTTGTTGACACATACTCAGAGCGTACTTTTTCCAGAATTTCCAGCAAATACACCATGATAAAGCTGTTCGGAAATGACATCCGCCTGCAAAAAAAGCTGGGACACACCCGGCAGACAGGAACGTAACCCATCCCAACCGGGCTCACAGGTACACAAAAACATTTTCAATATATATTTATGGAGGACTTACCATGCAGCGTAACGAACGAAACTATGAAACTATCCCTACCGGCTCTCTGGGCGTGATTCCCCTGGAAAGCTGCCGGGAACTTGGCGAAATGGTGAACCGCTACCTTGTACGGTTCCGTGCGGAACGGGAACACGAACATGAAAATGACATTGCGTTCCGGGGTTATCAGAGAGACACCTATCTGATGGAGTGCCACGCCCCCCGTTTCGGCACCGGCGAAGCAAAAGGCACCATCAAACACTCTGTCCGCGGTTACGATTTGTTCCTTATGGTAGATGTGACCAATTACAGCCTTACCTACACCGTATGCGGCCATGAGAACCATATGTCTCCCGACGACCATTATCAGGATCTGAAACGTATTATCGCCGCTGTAGGGGGAAAAGCCAGAAGAATCACCGTCATCATGCCATTTCTCTACGAGAGCCGCCAGCACAGGCGCACCGGCAGAGAATCTCTGGACTGTGCCCTTGCACTTCAGGAATTAATCAGCATGGGTGTGGATAATATTATCACCTTTGACGCCCACGACCCCCGCGTGCAGAATGCCATCCCGCTTCATGGCTTTGAGACGGTACAGCCCGCTTATCAGTTTATCAAAAGCATTCTCCGGGAAACGGATGATCTGCAGATTGACAGCGATCACATGATGGTCATCAGCCCCGACGAAGGCGGAACCAACCGTGCGGTATATCTGGCAAATGTCCTGGGCCTTGATATGGGAATGTTCTACAAACGCCGGGATTACAGCAAGATTGTGGATGGCCGCAATCCTATTGTGGCTCATGAATTCCTTGGTTCTTCCGTTGCAGGCAAGGACGTGCTGATTATCGACGATATGATATCCTCCGGCGACAGCATGATTGACGTTGCCACAGAACTGAAAAAACGCCATGCAAACCGCATTTTCGTTGTGGCCACCTTCGGTCTGTTCACCAACGGGCTGGAGAAATTTGACAAGGCTGTGGAAGAAGGTATCATCTATAAAGTGGTAACCACCAACCTTACTTACCAGACGCCTGAATTATTAAGCAAGCCTTACTATATCGACTGCGATATGAGCAAATACATTGCCTACATTATTGATACCTTAAACCACGATACTTCCATCAGTGATTTGCTGGATCCCTACGAGAGAATTGAATCTCTGGTGAAACGGTATAAGGCGGGAGAAAAAGTCAGATAAAAAAGGGGGCTGCCGCACTAAGTAATTAGTGCGCAGCTCCTTTTTATGTCCGCATCAGTTCCTGTTTTTCTGATAAGAGCTCTTACTGACAGGAGGAAGGTTACTTACCTTTTGCCCCACACAATCTGGTAATAGGACCTGGCTGTCATGGTATACACAATCCCGTAAATCAGCGCGAATACTCCTGTCACAATCAGGGTACAGACTGCAAACAGTCCCGCATTCTGCATACTGAACAGCAGAAGCAGACGGTTTATCATGGGAAACGCCACTGCAAGATGAATACACGCCATCACCAGCGGCAGGAAAAATACTTTCAGAATCTGGCTGCGGATAGCGGATTTGGCCTCTTTGGGGCTCATACCCACCTTCTGCATAATTTCAAATCGGTCTTTGTCCTCATATCCCTCGGAAATCTGCTTGTAATAAATAATCAGCACCGTTGCCATCAGGAATACAAATCCCAGAAACAGTCCCAGAAACAGGAATCCGCCGCTGAGTACCAGAAAATTCTGTCTGGAATCCACCTGATTTTCTACTCTTACCGCAAGAGCATCCTGTTCTCCCTGACTCTGATTATACAGCTCTGCCTGCCCTTTGATATTGACGGCACATTCCCGAATCTGCTGCTCTGTGCCTGCAAGATCCGCATACAGATAATAATTGGGCGTGCTTGCCCGGTCTCCGTATACTTCCTGCTGGAGGGCAAACATTTCATTCATAACGTTCTGGTCCTTTACAATCACCATATAAGTGTCGTAAATCACATTATTATCCAGCCCCTCCAGATTTATTTCATCCAGATACGTTTTAATCCGGAAATTTTTGCCGTTAAAATTATAATTCCTGTCACCGGTTCCTCCCTGTCTGACAAACACCAGAATCTCATCTTCTTCCAGTTCCTCCTGTTTTCCGGTCAGACGCTGATATTCCTCCAGGGTTATAAATTCCACCACACTCAGGGTACCTTCAACCGTTGCATTTTGGGCGCTGTTCCTGATATTCATTTCCTCCCCATTTTTCCAGATGGTCACAGACAGGGCCGTATAGTATTTTTCCTCTTTTATGTCAAGGCCCATCTCCTGTACCGCCTGGTCCAGCATTCCGCTGACCGTATGTTTCTGTTCCTCATCCGTACAGCCATATACGGTGACAGAAATATCTCTGGGACACATATGCTGAACCACATCCTCTATCCCTGCATACAGAGACAGTGTTCCCGCAATCATGACCAGCACCATGGTACTCAGAATACAGATATTGGCAAGCCCCACCGCATTCTGTTTCATCCGGTAAATCATACCGGATACGGAAATAAAGTGGCTGGTCCGGTAATAATAGCTTTTTTTCCGGCGCATCAGCTTTAATACCGCCACACTGCCCGCTGTAAATAGACAGTAAGTTCCCAGAATCACCAGAATCACTGCAAGGAAAAACAACGCCAGCGTATCCACCGGGTTTTCCACCACAATGGCAATTCCGTATCCAATTCCCAATGCCACCAGTCCAACCAGGGTCATCAACCAGCGTGTTTTCGGTTCCGCTTCCCCCTGACTTGTGCTGTGAAGCAGCTCAATGGGTCTGGTTCTGCTCACCTGAAACAGATTATACAGCAATGTCACTGCAAAAATACCCAGAAAACAGCCTGCCATCCCAATCACTGCAGAAATGGAAACCTCAAATCCGAAGGGTATTTCCAGTCCGGTAATCCGAAGGAGCACCAGCATCACCAGCTTATACAGCAAAATTCCTGCTGCCAGACCGCCTCCCACACTGATGAAGGCTACCATGCAGGTTTCCCAGAACATCATTCTGCCGATATGCCGCTTTTCCATACCCAGAATGTGAAAGAGGCCAAATTCCTTTTTCCTGCGCTTCATAAGAAAACTGTTGGTATAAAACAACAGTACCACTGCAAACATGGTAATCACCACACAGCCCAGTCCCAGTATCATTTTCAGTTCCTGAGCGCCCATCATCATCTCGTCAATACCGTCGTCTCCGGTAATTGCCAGCATAATATAATACATGGCGCCGATGCCGACAGCCGCAACAATATAAGGCATATAAAGCCTTCCGTTTTTCTTTAAATTACTGAATGCCAGCCTGCCATAGAAAAACTTACTCATTTTTCCCACCACCTGTCGTAATTACTGTAAGAGTATCGGAAATCTTCTGATACATTTCCTCATCGGTACCGGAACCCTTGTAAAGCTGATGGAACACCTGACCGTCCTTAATAAACAGCACCCGTCTGGCACAGCTTGCTGCTTTGATGGAATGGGTCACCATCAGAATGGTCTGCCCTGCTTCATTGATTTCCTGAAACTGAGCCAGCAGGCTGTCAGCCGCTCTGGAATCCAGCGCCCCGGTAGGCTCATCCGCCAGAATCAGCTGAGGGTTGGTAATCAGCGCCCGCGCCACTGCCGCACGCTGTTTCTGCCCGCCGGAAACTTCATAGGGAAATTTATTTAAAATCTCATTGATTTTCAATTTTTCCGCAATGGGCATCAGGCGCACCCGCATTTCGTTATAATTTTTCCCCGCAAGAACCAGAGGCAGAAAAATATTGTCCTGCAGATTGAAATTATCCAGCAGATTGAAATCCTGAAATACAAACCCCAGGTTCTCTCTTCGGAAAGCAGACACTTCCGCGTCCCGGATGGCGGAAAGATTCTTGCCGTTCAGCAACACCAGACCGGAGGTCGCCTTATCCAGCGCCGCCAGAATATTTAACAGGGTAGTCTTGCCGGAACCTGATTCTCCCATAATCGCCACATATTCTCCTTTTTCCACGGAAAAACTTACATCACTCAATGCCTGCACCTGATTACCGCCAAATCTGGTGGTGTATATTTTTTTCACATTACTTACTTCCAGTATTGCCATTATGTCCTCCTTACTTATAATCTGTTTGCTGTTCTAAGGACAGTATACAGGAACAGACTTCTGTCTGCCTTAACTTTGGCTTACATTTCCGGGGGATTCCTTACAGTTTTGTAAGATTTGCGGTAAGATTTGCGGTAAGGAGGGGCCCACGCAGTGGGAAGATCCCTTATCGCCTTTTCGGAAACAGTTGACCGCTCCCGGCTCCCGTGTTATGATATGCCCTGAACACCCCGGTGACAACACAGCCCCTGAGAGAAAGGAATGAGCCATTATGAAACTGACCATCTGCACATCCGAATCACAGCTTGACCATCTGAAACGCCTTTATCTGGAAGCCTTTCCGGCTCCTGAGCGCAAGCCCTTTCCCCTTCTTCTGGCAAAAAGCCGGGAAGGCCTGGTGGAACTGCTGGCAGTGGAGGGAGAAGACGACAGATTCCTGGGTCTGGCTGTTACCGTCCTGCACAAAGACATGGTGCTGCTGGACTATTTTGCCATCGTTCCCGGTATGCGGGGACAGAATGCGGGCTCGAAAGCCCTTCGTTTGCTGAAAAAACGGTATCCGGACAGAAAACTGATTCTGGAAATTGAAGATCCGGAAGAAGAATCTGATAACAGAGAAGAACGTATGCGGAGAAAAGCATTTTATATAAGAAACAACATGGTAATCATGCCCTGCTCTCTGGAGCTGTTCGGCATAAAAATGCTGCTCCTGACCAGCGGAGACAGAATTACCTTTGGGGAATACCGTGAAATATATGAAGCGGTATTTCCGGGAACCATCGCCGATAACATAAAAGAACGGTGACAAATCCGGAATCAGAACAGCAGTTTTACTGTTGTCCCCGCTCCCGGTTCAGATTCCACCAGAATCTTATGGCCCAGTTTATGCAGTATCTTCTGCACCAGATACAGGCCGATACCGGAAGCCTTTTTATCGCTTCTGCCGTTATAACCGGTGTATCCCTTATCAAAAATCCGGGGCAAATCCTCCGGCAGGATTCCAATCCCCGTATCTTTTACAGTCAGGCAGCCGTTCTCCAGATAAATAAAAATATCTCCGGCAGCAGTATATTTAATGGCATTGCTCAGCACCTGTTCCAGCACAAACACCAGCCATTTTTCATCCGTTACCACTTTTACCTGAAGAGGTTCATAGCGGAGGGCGAGCTTTTTCCGGATAAACATGGGGGCGTATTTACGCACAGCCTGCCGGATGATATCATCCAGATCATACTCCTTCAACACAAAATCATTAATACTGCTGTTTAACCGCAGATACTGCAGCACCATTTCCACATACTGCTCAATCTTAAACAGCTCTGATTCAATTTCCCGTTTCTGCCGGTAATACTGCTCCTGGTCGGGAATCTCCTGTTGCAGCAGAAGTCCCATGGCAGCAATGGGGGTTTTAATCTGATGGCTCCACAGGGTAAAATAATCTGTAATCTCCCCTTTTTCCTTTTTAAGTTCCTCTATCTGACATATCCGTGCAAGCTGAACATTTTCCAGCAGTTCCTGATAGAGCTTCTCAATATCATCTGCCGGGCAGGGCAGTTTTTCCGTACCGTTTTTCACCGCTTCCATCTGCCATTCCAGTTCCGTTTTTTTTCGGCAGTAGCGCCTGCAGTCCACAGCCAGAACCAGAACGCCCACAGCCAGACACAGACTGATGGCATAGACTGCCGGCTCCATGGGCAGCCGGTACAGATATACCACTGCGGCAAACACCAGAGCAAACACCAGATAAAGCAGAATCCCCAGTCGGTGGCGGCGGATATATCCTTTCATTCCGTGCATTGTTATTTTCCTTATTTTCCTTTCCTGCAGTCTGTTTTCCTGCTGAACAATACCCTTCAGTCCAGCGTGTAGCCGATTCCCTTCCTGGTCCGTATCATATCCACAATACCGACCTCCTCCAGCTTTTTCCGCAGCCGGGCCACATTTACCGTGAGGGTATTATCGTCAATAAAATTATCAGACTCCCACAAACGTTCCATCAGTTTTTCTCTTGTAACTATTTTTCCCTTCTGCTCCAGCAGCGTCTTCAGAATTCCAATTTCATTTTTGGTAAGCTCCACCTGAAGGCCTTCGTAGAGCACTGTCCCTTTGCTGCCGTCAAAAATCATACCCCTGTGCTCCAGCAGATGACTTTCTCCGGCAAAATCATAAGTCCGACGCAGCATGGCCTGCACCTTTGCCTGCAGCACGTCCAAATCAAAAGGTTTGGCTACAAAATCGTCTCCGCCCATATTTACTGCCATCACAATGTTCATATTGTCCGAGGCCGAGGAAATGAATATGACCGGTACTCTGGAAATCTTCCGTATTTCATCACACCAGTGATACCCGTTGTAAAAGGGCAGGGAAATATCCATCAGTACAAGCTGCGGGCTCTGCTCCGCAAAAGTCTGCAGCACATCTTTAAAATCTTCCACGCAGACCGCCTCATAGCCCCATCCCTCCATATGTTTCTGAATGGTTTTGGCAATGACCTCGTCGTCTTCCACAATCAGCAGTTTGTACATGATACCATCTCTCCTCCCGCCTTCTTTATCCTCTGGAACTGTCAATTTTGTTGCGTATTTCCTGCATCCGGTAATCCAGCCGCTCAATGGAATCGGCGCATTTCTTTAACTGGCTTACAATCTCATCCGTGTCGTCCACATCTTTCTTGTATTTCAGTTTGTGCTCCAGGCTGGCCCAGAAATCCATGGCGATTGTACGGAACTGCACTTCCACTTTCATGTATACTTTTTTCTCTGACAGAAAAATCGGCACATTCAAAATGTGGTGCAGGCTTCGATATCCGTTGGGTTTGGGATTTTTAATATAGTCTTTCTCTCTTACCAGCGAAATATCGTCCTGCTTTATCAGCAGCTCTGACAGACGGTAAATATCATCCGGGAAAGAACAGATTACCCGGACTCCCGCCACATCCGTCAGATTTTCCCGGATACTTTCCACCGTCACCGGAAATTTTTTCCGCTCCAGTTTCTCATAAATGCTTTTGGGGGACTTGAGCCTGGTCTTAATGGACTCGAAAGGGTTCCTGTTATAGGCCTGGGAAAAATCCTCATTCAGCACTTTCAATTTCGTTTCCACTTCCATAATAGCCGCCCGGTATTCCATCATCAGCCGGTTAAAAGAGCCGGAACCTCTCAGTTCTTCTTCCTGTACTTCTATAATCCGGGACTGCTTTCTCAGGGCTTCCGCCTGTTCCTCCACCTTCTGCTCCAGTTGATTTTTACAGTCAAACAGCTCTATGGCGTTCTGAATTCTTTTGCAAACGATAGAACTCTCAAAAGGCTTGCGTATGAAATCTGACACCCCCAGCTCAAAACATCTGTTTTCCACTTCTACTCTGTGTTCTCCGCTTATAATCAGCACCGGGATTTTCCCCATCCATCCCTGCTGTCTCATTTCTTCCAGAACCTCAAAGCCATCCACCCCCGGCATCTGCAAATCCAGAAGAACCACTGCGGTCTCTTTCTGGTATTTCTGCAGCTTGCAAAGGGCCTGGCCTCCATCCTCCGCCATCTCCACCAGATAATCCGGCTCTAATATGTTGCGCAGCAATTCACGGTTTATTTCCACATCATCTACTACGATTATCCTTTGCATATCCTTCTCCCTTTTAAGGTATATAATGCTTTTTATCTTACAGGAAATTCATACACTTTAGCACTTCACAGTAACACGGTATTTCCTGTAAGATAAAAAACCCACCTGCGCTTAAATAACAGGTGGATTCTGATTTTCGGCCATTATGTCCTGTCATGACATAATGAAATTGTTATAAAATTTTTCTGAAAACTTACAGTGTTACACCGCCTGCAATTTTCTCATTGATTACATAATAAGCCATATTTTCTTCCGGTTTGATATATAAGCGAATAGATTTGATGGACGATTCTCTGTGTCCTTCTGACACGTAAGCCTGTTTTGCTCTTTCCAGAATCTCTTTTGTAAAAATTTCCTGGCCATGGAACTGGAGATAAATTTCTTCTACTTTTTCTGCTTTGGCTTCGCTTTTCTTAGCGGGAGCTTTTTTCACAGTTTTTTTAGCGGGAGCTTCTTTTTTTACTGTCTCTTTTTTGGTTTCTGCGGTCTTCTGAGTCTCTTCTGCTTTTTCTGTCGTCTTTTTTGCCTCTTTCACTTCTGCATCAACAGCACTTTCTTTTACTTCCGCTGCCGGTTTTGCTGTTGTCTTTACCGGAGTTACTTTTGCCTCTTTCTTTTCGATTGCCATCCTGGTTTCCTCCCTGATTTTCTTACTGACAGACTAAAAATTTTTCCATTGCCAACAGAGCTTCCTCTTCATCGCTTCCATCAGCCACTATATTAACAGTCATTCCTTTTGACGGATTAAATGCCATGATTCCCATAATACTTTTTGCATTGATTCGCGCTTCGTTGTTCTCCAGCCTGATCTCGCTGTCAAACTGGCATGCCACCTGCACTAACTCTGCAATTGGATTGCTGTACTCTTTAGCTACATTAGATACAATAATTTTCTTCTCGCTCATCTTATCTCTCTTTCCCATGTAATACTATCATACCAGCCGTTTCCCTGTGCTATATACCTTTATAAATATACTCCATCGGCTTTTCTTTTTCAAGTGCTTTTCTGCAAAACTGGTAATTTCCACTGAACTGATATACTTTATCCGAGAAAAACTGAACAATTTTTCAGAAATTTTTTCCTTGACAATTCTGATTATCTCCCTAAAGTACCAGTTTTATCCCTGTTTGCAGTATGCTTTATCTACCTGTATTACCACATAATGGTTCTCTCCCAACAGAGCGCGGGCTCTTTTCTGTATCTGTTCTGTTAAATCTTCATCACTGATTTTATATTCATAGGGAACTACAACATCAAAAATCAGGTTGGTATGGGTAGGCCCTGTAACCACCCGGAAATCATGCATGGTAATCACATCATCCATATCATGAATCAGCTTTTCCACCGTATGTTTCAGTTCCAGAATATGCACATCTTCCGTAACGACCGGATCCATATGAATGACTGCATCACAGTTCAGATTTCTGCGCAGCTCACCCTCCGCGTTGTCCACCACGTCATGAAGTTCCAGAATATTTCCCTCGGCCGGAACTTCCGCATGAAGGGAGATCATCAGCCGGCCGGGACCGTAATCGTGCACCAGCAGGTCGTGAATTCCGCAGATTTCCGGATGGGACAATACGGTCTCCTCAATCTGGCTAACCAGCGCTTCGTCCGGCGCCTGCCCCAGCAGAGGATTCAGTGTTTCTCTGGCCGCGCTGACTCCTGCACAGAAAATAAAAATGCCCACCAGCACGCCGCAGTATCCGTCAATCTGAATATCCCATATTTCTCCCACAATGGCTGACAGCAGCACCACCGTCGTGGCACAGGTGTCGCTCAGGCTGTCCGTGGCTGTAGCCCGCATGGCCGCAGAATCCAGTTTTCTGCCGATTCTGTAATTATAATATGCCATATATAATTTTACCAGAATGGAAAAAAATAAAATTACTGCTGTCAGTACCTGAAATTCCACCGGTTTGGGATGAATAATCCTGGAAATGGAATTCTGAACCAGTTCAAATGCCATAATGATAATGGCGCCGGACACAATAAGCCCCGCAATATATTCTATTCTGCCATGTCCGAAAGGATGACCCACATCCGGTTTTGCCCCTGCCATTTTAAAGCCTGCCAGCGTCACACAGGAAGAACCGGCGTCAGACAGGTTGTTAAATGCGTCGGCAGTAATGGCAATGGAGCGGCTGAGGGTACCTGCCAGAAATTTCCCCAGAAACAGCAGAAGGTTCAGGAAAATTCCCACCATGCCGCAGAGCATTCCATACTGCTGGCGTACCTTTGGATTTTTTACGTCATCTTTGTTCTTTATGCACAGATTTATCAGTATCGTAACCATGTCTGCCCCCTGCAATTTTTCCAATCTGTCTGCCATCCTGCTTTATGGTTTCCTGTTATTATATGAAAACTTTGCTTATTGTATCATAAATAAATCAAAAGGAAAAGTATTTTTTCATAGTATTTTTGTAAAATACGTGTTATAATTACTTTCATATTTTTGGAAAAGGAGAGTAAATTCTATGTTGGAAAAATTTTTCAAACTGGAACAAAACAACACCACGGTAAAAACTGAAATTATCGCAGGATTTACCACTTTCATGACCATGGCATATATTCTGGCCGTGAATCCCAACATTTTGTCTGTTGCCGGCATGAATCCCAGTGCGGTACTGATTGCAACAGCTCTGGCGTCCTTTGCAGGTACGCTGCTGATGGCTTTGCTTGCCAATTACCCCTTTGCTCTGGCTCCCGGCATGGGACTGAATGCCTATTTTGCCTATACGGTTGTTGTCAGTATGGGATATACCTGGCAGGTAGCGCTGTTCGCTGTATTTGTGGAAGGTATCCTTTTTATTATTTTATCCCTCACCAACGTACGGGAAGCTATTTTCAACGCTATTCCCATGACCTTAAAATCCGCTGTAGGCGTGGGTATCGGCCTGTTTATCGCTTTTATCGGATTACAGGACGCCAAACTGATTGTACACAGCGACGCTACTCTGGTGACCTATCAGACCTTTAAGGGAGAAACTTTTCACTCCGTAGGCGTAGGCGCAATCCTTGCTCTGGTGGGCGTACTGATTACCGCTGTTTTGCTGGTAAAACAGATAAAAGGCGGTATCCTCCTCGGTATCCTGATTACCTGGATGCTCGGTATCCTCTGCGAACTTGCAGGTATTTATGTGCCCTCTCCTGACGCAGGCATGTATTCTGTCATCCCTTCCGGTATCGTAAGTCTTGACTTTTCTTCTTTTAAGGAAACTTTCGGCGCTGTATTTACCATAGATTTCAGCACCCTCGAAATCGGAAACTTTCTCATCGTCATGTTTTCTTTCCTGTTTGTGGATTTGTTTGATACCCTTGGAGCCTTAATCGGTGTTTCTTCCAAAGCGGACATGCTGGATGAAGACGGAAAACTTCCTCAGATTAAACCGGCTCTTCTGTCTGACGCTATCGCTACCTGTGTGGGCGCTCTGTTCGGAACCTCCACAACCACCACTTATGTGGAAAGTGCTTCCGGCGTAACAGCAGGCGGGCGTACCGGGCTGACCTCACTGACCACGGCATTACTGTTCCTGTTATCCGTTATTTTCTCCCCCTTGTTCTTAAGCATTCCGTCTTTTGCCATTGCGCCTGCTCTGATTATTGTGGGATTCTACATGATGGGTTCTGTCATGAAAATTGACTTTGAAGATATAGCCGAAGCGATTCCGGCGTTCCTGTGCATTATTGCAATGCCGCTGGCTTACAGCATTTCAGAGGGAATTTCCATCGGTGTGATTTCCTGGACTGTTATCAACCTGCTGACCGGAAAGGCCAAAGAAAAGAAAATCAGCATTCTGATGTATGTGCTGACGGTTCTGTTTATTCTGAAGTATATCTTCTTATAAGCACCTTTTTAGCACCTGAATCTTTATATGAAATCAAACCCCCGCAGCCTGTCCGCGGGGGTTTTTCATTTTTTCATTCCGCACCATAAATCTCCCAGGCCGGATAAGCCTGGTCAAAATGATACCCCAGCTTTTCTGCCAGCCCCACAGACCAGAGATTCTGAGCATCCCAGCTGGGATACCAGCCCCGGTCCAGACATTCCAGAATCAGCTTCGCGCCGCACACGGAAGCCAGCCCTTTTCTTCGGTGGGACTGCTCCGTTCCGATTTCCACTTCAATACCTCCCTGATACACCGTATAGGAGGAGGCTCCCGCCACCAGGTTCCCCTGCCGCACCACTGCCGCGCCCAGCCCCCGTCTGCGGTACTCCTCATAATCTGCATACTGAGAAGTAAAGTCCAAAGCCCAGGGCAGCTTACGGGTCTGCTCAAAGATTTCCTCATCTATGAGTTTCACTTCATAGCCTGGTTTCAGGCTGCTTACGATTGTTTCCAGCCTCTTCCTGTCGAAGATTCCCGGTTCCTTTTTGATGGCGTACCGTTCCACCTGTTTGCAGCGGCCTTCGTAAGCTGCCTCAATTTCCCTGGCCCAGCCTTCTCCCGTTTCATCCAGCGGCGGCACCATAATCAGAAATGCCCGGCTTTTACTTCCCACTTCCTCTGTTACCAGCTCCCGGTTGGGTCTGCCTGCAAAAAAGCAGAAATCCGCCAGCAGGATTCTGGCGGAAACAGGCTGTTCCGGGGAATCCGCCCAGGCCTCTCCCATGCAGCCCTGCAGACAGGACCAGATGAGAGATTCCTGCCACCCTGCAAATAAGGGGCTGATGCGCTCCATATGGTCTTTTTCTATTTTGTAAATACTCATTTGCATACCCTTCCATATATATCAATTATCCGGCAATTGCTAACCTGTTCCATTATCAAAATTTCATGTACAATTACCACAATTGCTCTTAAATATTTTCATCATACAAAAGGCCGAAATGCCAGACGCACCGAGCATTCCAGCGAGCCTCTGAATACAAAGAATCATGTTCAGCAGAGGCTTCCATGCTTCTTTGAGTCTCGCTTCCATGGTGCTGAAATGCATTTCTCACCTTTTGTATGAGAAAATATCTGCACTCAAACTTTCCAAATTGTACATGAAATTAATATAGTTATTAAATTTCGCAATTACCTGTATCAATTATCCATGCTCTGTGAAACTTTTCACATATTCCAGTACAAAATCGGAAAAATACCCGTCCTTTTTCGGATAAAAAATATGCTCCTGACGAATCTGTTCAGCCGCCAGACTTTTCTCCGCCAGAGCAATGTCTGCTTCTTCCAGCATGGAAATGTCAAATCTGCTGTCTCCTGCTGCGATTGCCTGCCGGGGCTGTATCCGCTTCCGGAAACGTTTTACTGCTTCTCCTTTGCTGAGGCTCCTGGGAATCACATAGATTTTTACGCCATGGGAACAGATTTCCACCCGGCTTTCATCCAGGCGGGACTTCAGATCGGCCATGGTTTCTTCCGGCCGGGCGCTTTTGGTAAATACAAAAAGTCCTTCTATATTCCGGATTTCAAAGGTTACCTGGGTATCCTGCTCCAGAATCTGTTCTGCCAGCTTTAGTTCTTTCCGGCAGTCTGCAGTGAGCGCTCCGGATTCCTCATACCAGTCTTCGTCCTTTTTTCCATGTACCAGAAGAACGCCTCCGTTGCACACCAGTGCATATTCCGGCGGAGGCGTTCCAAATGTAATTCTCTGATACTGTTCTACCGTTCTGGTGGTGGCGGGCACAAACAGCGCCTGTCTGCGCACCTGCTGCAACAGGCTCCAGGACATTTCCGTCATAAAGGAAATGTCCCTGCCCTGATACTGTTCCACCCATGTTACGGGAACATTGATTTCGCGCTTATAAGAATAAATCAGCGTGTTATCCAAATCTGCAAAAAATACTGTTTCAGCCTTCCCCGGCCATGTATGAGAGTTTTTCATCTCATTACCGTTCCACAATGGCTTTCCGCACCAGATCCACAGGAATCATGGTAACTGCCAGAAGGATTACAGCCACCCATCCGGTAATGCCAAAGGGCACGCAGCTGAACATGTTTCCAATCCAGGTAAAGGCTTCAAAAGGTATCAGCGCCGCATTTACAATGACAGCCTGTACCAGAATAATGATAAAAAATACCTTCAGGAACCCGGTATTTTCATTAAGCCCCCGGAAAATGGCAAATTTCTCATCTCTCACGTTAAATCCGTTGAACAGGGCGCTGACAATAAACAGCACAAAATAACCTGTCAGATGCTGTTCTTCCGTTTCAAACAGATTCTGGAAGAAAGGCAGCTTCAGATACAGAAAGCTGAGAATCACAAGCCAGGCCCCCATGGTTACAATCTGGGCCATCATCTTTTTGCTGACAATGCTCTCGTCTCTCCTTCTGGGTTTCTCACTCATATATTTCTTAAGGGCCGGCTCATTGCCAAGCATAATAGCTCCCAGTCCGTCCATGACCAGATTTACAAACAGCAGGTGAGTTACTTTCAGAGGTTCCTCCACCCCAAAGAAAGGCGCGATGGCGCTGACTACCACGGCCGCCACGTTAATCACAAGCTGGAACTTACAGAATTTCAGGATGTTATGGTAAATGGTTCTGCCATACCAGATAGCGTCCTTGATGGATTTAAAGTTATCATCCAGGATTACAATTTTTCCGGCTTCCTTGGCTGCTTCCGTTCCGCTTCCCATGGCAAATCCCACGTCGGCCCGCTTCAGGGCCGGAGAATCGTTGACGCCGTCTCCGGTCATACCCACCACCAGATTCATTTCCTGGCAGAGGCGTACCATTCTGGACTTATCCGTAGGCAGTGCTCTGGCAATGACCCGAATATGAGGAATAATTTTCTTCACTTCCTCATCGGACATTTCATTTAACTGGGCGGAAGAAAGGGCTCTGTCCGAATCTGAGCGCAGCAGTCCCGCGTCTTTTGCAATGGCAACAGCAGTTTCCAGACGGTCTCCGGTTATCATAACCACCTGAATTCCGGCTTTCTGCACTTCCTCGATGGCCTCTCTTGCCTCCGGCCTCACATCGTCCCGGATGCCCACCAGTCCGATAATCACAATATCTTCATTGATTTTATTTTCCACCAGCTCCTGTTCGGAATAACCGAATGCCAGCACACGCATGGCTTTGGAAGCCAGTTCGTCAATCTTCTTATCCAGAACAGCCTTGTCCATATCCCGGAGTGTTCCGTTTCCGTCCAGATATTTTCCGGCGAAGGCCAGCAGACGTTCCGGAGCTCCTTTGTAAAAGGTTTTGCCCACACTGTCAATTCTGGCCTGGCTGAATTTATTGGTGGAATTGAAGCCCTGGGATTTGGATACGGAACGCTCTTTGTCCGCCTCCAGTGTCCGGAAGGTTTCTTCTCCGATAAATTTCATCAGTGCCTGGTCGGTGGCATTTCCTCCGATAACCCGGTGTTCCCCGTCAAACATGGACTGGGTATTTTTTCCGATAGCAAGATTCAGCAAATCTTTCACATTCTGATGGCTGTCCAGCTCCGCAATGGGAATAGACGTTCCGTCGGCGGTAAAGAAATCCACCACTTCCAGCATACCTTTGGTAATGGTTCCTGTCTTGTCGCTGAACAGAATGTTCAGGGAGCCGGCTGTCTCAATACCTTCCGCTTTTCTCACCAGTACGTTATGGTCCAGCATTTTGCTGGTATTCTGCATAAGCACCAGAGAAATCATCAGGGGCAGGCCTTCCGGTACGGCACAGACAATGATTACCACCGCCAGGGAAACCGCGTTGACAATATCTTTGATAATTACTTCAAATCCGGAAGCGAAATATTCAGATACGCCGCCTGCGGATACGATAAAGTAAATAAAATACAGCACTGCTATCACAATGGCGCCGATATAGCCGAAGGTGGAAATCTGTTTCGCCAGTTTGGCCAGCTTTACTTTCAGCGGGGAATCCGGCTCGCTTTCCTGCATTTCCTCCGCCATCTTGCCCATCATGGTTTTCAGGCCCACTTTGCGCACATCCAGTACGCCTTCTCCGTCAAACACCACAGCGCCCCGGAACAGGGAATAAGAATCCACAAAGGTATCTCCTGTGATATCTTCTGCCAGAGCAGTGTCTGCAGAAGTTTCCTTTTTCTTACACTCTTCCGCCTCTCCGTTCAGAGCGGAGTTGTCCACGCTTAAGGCTCCTGAAACGAGAATTCCGTCTGCGGGAATCTTGTCTCCGGACTGAAGCAGTACCTTGTCGCCAACCACCACGTCGTCCACGTCAATCACTGTAATTATGTCGTTCCGGTGTACTTTACACTTGTCCTTTTTGGTACTGTCTTTTAATTCCCGGTATTTGGTATCGCTGGCAACTCCGGTTTTGGCTGACACTACAGCCACAATCAATACGGCCACAATCGTTCCCAGGGGTTCATAAATTTCCGCATATCCAAAGAAAAACATCACAATCATAAGTGCTGCAATGGCCAGCAGTATCTTAATCATGGGGTCTCCGAAGGTTTCCTTAAACTCCTCCCAGAAGGTGGTGGGTTCGGAATCCGGAATCTCATTGGAACCGTGCTGCTCTCTGGAAAGTTCCACTTCCTTATCTGTAAGTCCTTTAAACTTCATTCTGTATCTCCATTTTCTTTTTTAATATTTTCATTAAAAGAATGCGTTTGCACATTCTCCGCGCGCAAGCGGATTGCATGACAATAAATTTCAGCTCCGCAGGCTGCGTATATTTGTTTTTCTCTCATAGGAAGTCCATATAATTTAACACTTCACAGTAACATAGTGTCCCCTGCAAGAGAAGAAACAGTCATGGGCCCCTTTTACCTCAGGCTCCATGACTGCATGGTTCATATCATGTTTACATATACCGGTTGGCCAGTTCTCCGATTCCTGTATCGCCGGTTCCCTGTCCGATGGCGTTGAATTTCCACTCGCCGTTATGGCGGTAAACTTCCCCGAAAATCATGGCGGTCATTCCGGAATAGTCCTCAGTCAGATTGTACCGGCACATTTCCTTATTATTTCTTCCGTCCACCAGGCGGCAGAACGCATTCTGAATCATGCCGAAATGCTGTTTTCTCTGTACTGCCTGATAAATGTTGACCACAATCACAATTCTGTCGTACTGCTGAGGCACGCGGGACAAATCCACCACAATCTGCTCGTCGTCCCCGTCTCCGGCCCCGGTGAGATTATCGCCCATATGGAGCACCCCACCGGATTTGTGCTGAAGATTGCCGAAGAATACCACATCTTCTTTGCCCGCCAGTTTTCCGTTGCTTAACAGCAGTGCGGAGGCATCGCAGTCTATTTCCTGCGGCTTGGGCGCAAACAGTCCCTTCTTTTTGCGCTGCACCTCATCCCAGCCCAATCCTATCAGTATTTTGGAAAGTCCTGCATTCTCTTTCGACAGGCTGACTTTCTGTCCTTTCTGTAAACTAATCGACATCTGTTTTCCTCCTTGTCCCGGATCTGTCGCCGGTTTTATGCAACTTCAATACCATAATGGCCGCACAGTGCGGCAAGCCCGCCCTGGAATCCGCTTCCGATGGCATTGAATTTCCACTCGCCGCCATGGCGGTACAGTTCTCCTACCACCACTGCTGTCTCAATGGAGAAATCCTCCCCCAAATCATAGCGAATCAGTTCCTGACCCGTGGCGTCGTCCACAATCCGGATAAAGGAATTGGATACCTGTCCGAAGTTCTGGCGTCTCGTCTCGGAATCATAAATGGTTACGGTAAACGCAATTTTGTCGATTCCCATGGGCACCTGAGACAAATCAATTAAAATTTCCTCGTCGTCTCCATCACCCTCTCCGGTCAGGTTATCACCCATATGTTTTACGGAACCGCTGGAGTGTTCCAGATTACTGTAGAAAATAAATTCTTTCTCGCTGGGACATTTTCCGTTGGGCCCTAACAGAAACGCCGCTGCGTCCAGATCAAAATCCGCACCGGAATCGAACGCGTTCACATCCCATCCCAGTCCTACCATAATGCTCTTTAATCCGGGATTTCCTTTGGTTAAATCAACTTTCTGTCCTTTTGTCAAATTAATTGGCATGGTACAAATCCTCCTTTACTCTGTTCAGTTTTTCTTGTCCGGCATATGATACATCCTGTGGAACTCCGTTTTGATACCTTCAAGCCTTATCTGATCCTGCTGCCGCTGCTTTCTGGCATTTTCCTGAATCTGTCTGGTCTCGTCAATACCGTTCACAATGGTCTTCCAGGTTGTTTCCAGTGTTTCAATTTTGATGGAGCTTCCGGAAGCAAGCTGTGCTGTCATTTTAGACTGCTCCACCGTATTTCTGGCGTTTTTCACCAGCATTTCATTGGTCTTTTCATCCAGCGCGGACATGGCGTCTGCCTGAATTCTCTGTCTCTTCAGCATAATTGCCTGTGCCAGCGCCTGTTTAAACACCGGAAGGGTAATAATAAATGCTGAATTAATTTTTCTTACCAGGTTCATATTGCTGAATTCCATGGTTCTTATCATGGGAATGGACTGCATGGCCACGCTTTCCGCAGTCCGCAGGTCCTGGGTTCTCTGCTCTAACATCATCAGCGCCTGCTGCAGACTCTGGAGCTCAAACTGAATGGAATTGTCTCCGGTGGCCTCAAAATCTGCCTGCCGGCTGGCAATGTATTCCTCCAGCTCCCGGCAGCCCTGCTCGCCCGCCAGAATATATTTTACCAGATCATGATAATAATTTACATTGGCCTCAAACATCTGCTCCAGTTTCCGATTGGACTGTTTAATTTCCGATTCATACTGTTTTAACTGCACATAGATTTTATCTACTTCATCTCCCATAGTATGATACTTGGCCAGAATTTTATCCAGCTGCTTTCTCAGATTTCCAAACATTTTGCCGAACAGCCCCGGATTCTCCTTCAGCTCTTCAATATCGAATTTGTCCATCACTTTTGCCAGGGTATTCAGCATTTCGCTGGAATCATCAAGCTGCGACATGTTCATGCTGTTTAACACCACATCGGAAGCCTTGGAAATTTCCTCTGCCGCTTCCGCACCGAAGGAAACAATGGTCTCCAGATTATGCACCTCAATGGTGCTGACCAGGGCGTCCACCTCCACAGAATTGGTCAGGGTATCATTCATCTGCTGACGGTCCGCCGCAATGTCGTACTGCTCCACCACTTCAATTTCATTTCTGGTGCCCGGTACGGTTACAGGCTGCTGCACTGCAGGTTTACTAAAATCAAGTCCCATATTCAACTACCTCTCTTAAATATTCTGTCGCGCCAGGACTGACGCGGGTTAGATGGAAGCCTTCCAAAATCCGGTATCTGCAAATCGTACATATACTCGCCTGTCTGGTGTTCTTCCATGAGTTTCCTGTTAAAATACTTCTCGATACACTGATAGCCTGTGGGAATAAAAAATATCACATCGAATCCCGTCAGGTTCAGAAAGGATACCAGAATGGAATCCTCCAGGGAAATCATTTCCTCCGTTGTATTGATATATATAAATTTCGGATTTTTCCGGGTAAAATCAAATTTCTGTATCAGCCGGAGTATCTCTTTGTTCAGATTGAGAATGGTGGAAATAATAGTGTACTCCATTCCGTTCTCAAAGGTTCCTTTTATAATTCTCTGCTCAATCAGAAGCTGCAGCTTGTCCAGCATGTGTTCCTGAATCTCTTCCCGCAGAAACCCGTAAGGATAATGGGGATGATTTTTGATTTTCTCTCTCCGGAGTTTCCCGTTCTTAAAGAACTCCGTCACATAAGGTTTCATGGGATTCAGATCTGTGGGGCTGATATAAGGCGCTTTCTTCACCACAAAGGCGTTGTCTGTGGCCAGCCTGCGGATGCTGCTCCAGTATGCGGAAGTTCCGTTTTTCACTCCGGATACTTTTGCATAAATGACCGGAAGGCTGACCACCCCTTCTGTGACGCCGAAATTAGGCCTGTATTTCAGTTCCTGGTCCCACAGCAGCTCAATTTCCTCATACATGGTCTGCAGCGTCACCGCATTTGCCTTGCCATACTGCTGATTCCGGTAAAGTCCTGAATCCTGATACATGACGGTATCCAGTTCCCGCTCCGCATGATAGGCGGCAGTTCCCATCTGAACCTGAGAACTGTCCTGAGGAAACCGTTCCACTTTGAGGGACTCCGTATAGTGCACCTCACAGAGCCAGGAATCCTCCAGGCAGCATGTTGTGCTTAAATCAGGTTGTAAAATTAATACATCCAGGGGAAGTTCTGCCAGAAACCTCAGAAACATGGCTTCCTGTTCCGTTTTGCAGCCGCCCAGATAAATCACACAGCCAACCTCCGGCATGTGCCAGCGGGAAAATAACTGAGACTGGTATCTCTGAAGCCAGCACAGAAGATAAACCGCCTGCCCGGTCAGTTTATTCAGATTCCGGCCCGCCTGCCCGGTCTGACTGTTCCGGTTCTTCTCCTCCTGTCCGGTCTGATTCCCGGCCCCGTTCATCTGACGGGAGTTTCCCAGCATCACATTAAGAAATGCCCGGTGCATCAGCTTCTGAAGTTCCGGCTCTTTGCCGTATTTTATATTATGCAAAGACAAATCCAGCAGCATCTGCTCCTCATCTCTGTAAGTGTTTCTGCGTATCCCGCTGATTTCCTCCGGGGTGGGGGCGGGAATCCCATGTTCCAGAATCAGAAGGTTTCTGCCTCTGTTCTTTGCTTCCTGTCCGAACTGATACCACTCATTCAGATACGTCAGTTTGTCCTCAACTCCGGTAATCCGGCAGAAACAGTTGTAAAACAGCCCGGAATCCTTCCCCCGGCTCCCGGTATCCTTTCGGATATTCTCCGGTATCTCTCCTTCCATCCAGGCATTGGTACAGGGCAGAACCTGCGGAGGCGGCCCGTAAAGCCTCTGCATGTTCCTTTCCTGTTCCATCTGCCGGCGAAGATAACGAAGGGAAAAATCCTCCGGAAAGGGCCCCAGGTTCTGTGCCTGCCAGGCACGGGAGAATCTGGAAGCCGGATCCAGTTTCAGATAGTTCTCATCGCCCCGGTACTGCAGGAGCACAATATCGCAGCCTGCATGGGACAGTATATTCAGCAGTTTTAACTCGTAATTGCTGACTTCTCCCTCATAGAGTATTTTGGGAAGGCTGTTTTCTCCCAGACTGTTGACAATGCGTTCAAACTTATAGTAAAGCCAGCACATGAATTTGATATATGCATTTTTCAGCATATTTTCATTCTTGCCTTCCCTGCGCATGTCCTCCAGGGTATCATAGATGGACAGAGCCACCTGATTCCTCTGATAATCTCTCATCCTGGGAAGCCACTTCTTCAGGCTTGCGGAAATAAACCCCGTGCTCATCTGAAATTCCATTCCCATGATTTCCTCATAGTAATCCAGATTCCGCTCATCCGGATTCGGAATTCTCCCCTCAATTACCACACCTGCAATTCTTGCCGCCTCGTAGTATTTCTGAATAAACGCCTGTATCTCACTGCTGTATCCGCTGATACGGCAGAAAAATACTGCCTGTGCTCCCCGGCTGTCCAGATTCAGAAAATAATCCTGTAAATCCTGAAGTTCTTTTTGTTCAAACATATATTTTCACAATCGCTTTCCGCTTCTCTTATCTGCTCTGCCTTTTACTGTAATTTGTCATTTTATTTTTATTCATCACATATCCCAGGGACGCTCCCACAATACCACCCAGAATATGGGTCAGATTTGACACATTATCCTGTATAAAAATTCCCTGATATACCTGCTGACCGATATAGATAACCGCCACCAGCAGAAAGGTAATGGGAATGGCTCCGTCTTCCACACAGGTGATGGAGGACAGCAGAATCAGGGCAAACACCACGCCGCTGGCTCCCAGAAGCCCCACGCGGGGAAAGAAGATGAAATGTACCAGTCCGGTAGTCAGGGCAGTAGCCAGCATCACAAACAGCAGATTGGCCGAACCGTATTTTTCTTCCAGCAGCGGCCCTACCACCAGAATCAGCGTGATATTCCCAAAGAAATGCTCCCATCCTGCATGGCCCAGCACATGTCCGAAGAAACGCAGGTACGTCAGGGGACTCAGCAGAGAGGAGCGGTACACGCTGAATAACATGCGGTTGGTAATTCCCCCGGTCACATCATTCAGGAGCATGGCCAGAAAACAGATGATGGTAAAGCTCAGAATCACCGGGGAATTAAAAGACAGTCTCAGTTTTTTATGTTCTGACATGGATTTGTCTCCTTTTCAGATTACAATTGAAGTATAAGTACTTTTATGCTATGATACATGCACGGAAAGTCAGAAAGCGTCCGGCGGCTTACCCTCTTCCAAAATGGAGGGATACCCCTTCCAGATTCCATCCTGTTATCGGGATAAGAAGAAAGGAGGGTGAACTTATGATTACATACACGGAGCTCATTCAGTTCGGTATTTTCATTGTTGCCCTTGTGGGACTGTGCCACACAGTCCCACAAGGGAAAAAATAGCCGCCACTACTGGGAATAGTGACGGCTAACCTTATAAAAGGTTTCATGCTGTTCTAGCTGTTCAGGGCAGGCCGCTGTTCTGGCTTTCCTTCTCTTCCCAATATAGCATATTATCTGTATCATTTCAGGTCTGCTTTTTATTATATATTTTTTCTACCGTTTTTTCAATGAATTTTGCAAATATTACAGAATAGTTCAGCCATAGCCTGTATTCTGTGTACGAGATTTTTACAGAAGGAACCATCAGGGCTCTTCCCACTTCGTGGGTCCCTCCTCATGGTAAATACATGAATGAACACGTCTTACAGGCTATGAGCGGAGCGCCCCTTAAGCCTCAGACAGGAGCTGCGTCAGCAGCGGAGCCTGCCTGGCAGGCGGTCTGTGGCTTGTTGAAAGGGCGCGGGCTGAACTGTTACAATATTACAGAAACCCCTGCACAAAATTCCGTATGTATTCATATCCCACCGCCAGATTGATATTCTGACCGTCATCAAATCCTGCCGTACTGATTCCGATTACCTCACCGTACATGTTAAGCACCGCTCCCCCGGAACTCCCGTGAGAAATGGGTGCTGTAAACTGAATCATATCCACCCCGTCGATTACCCGGAATCCGGAAATAATCCCGTCTGACACGGAATTAAACAGTCCCAGGGGGCTTCCAATGGCCACCACCTTCTGGCCTCTGGCCAGTTTTTTCTCCCCTTTGTACAGGGGAATGGGCTCCAGCCTCCGCTGAATCCGCAGGACTGCCAGATCCAGTACGGAATGATATTTCACAAGTTCGTCTGTCCGGTATACCTGTTCGTCGTCCTCAATGCGTACGGAATAATACTTTCCCCGGCAGGCCACATGGTTATTGGTGAGAATGTACCCGTCCCGGCCAATCATAATGCCGGAACCGCCGCCTATCACATCGCCTCTGTCATTGTGTATCATAATCTGCACCACCGAAGAAGCCAGCATGGCCAGTTCTTCATAGGACAGTTCTGCGGGCTGTGTATGTTCTGTATGAACTTTTTGCAAAACGCCTGCGGGCTGCCGGGAAACTGCCTGTTCTCTCCGGGCTCCTGTCACTGTCTGTTCCTGTCCAAAGTTCAGCATTTCCCTGGTTCTTCTGTCCCGTTCGGGCACTCTGGTATTCACCGTGACACGAACCATTCTGTATGTTTCCGGTACATATTCGGGAAGGGACAGGTCTGCCCTGGGCTCTGTCCTGCACGAAACAGACAGGCCTTCTTTCTCCAGTTCCCCGTCAATATCCTGAGAACTCTGGATGAGCAGCACATCAAAGCCCAGCAACGTCAGCAGATAGCAAAACAGATATTCCTGCTGCCTGCAGATATTTTCAAATACAGCCTTCCTGGTATCTCCCGGTCTCCAGTTCTCCAAAGCTGCCGGCACGGTATGGTCCAGCCAGTACAGAAGTTTTACCACAAAATTTTTCTCCATGGAAATGCTCAGGCCGGATTTGTGTTTTCGCAGCAAATTCAGTGCTTCTTCACATGCATGACTCAGAACAGAAGACAGCTCCGGATGATGTTCCGTGGATTTTATGGAAATTTTCTGCCACTCGTTCCTTTTCCACTCTTCATAACAGCCTCCATAATAATCCGCATCTTCCGGGGCTGCCAGCCCAGGCAGACTGCTCCGTCTGTAATAATACCCGTTTCCCGCCTGCATATGTTCTGTCAGAATTCTGTCCATGGCGGCTATTTCCTGAAGTACCTGCTGATTCAGCCCCACAATCCGTAAAAAACAAACATCTCTGCAGTTCTGGCTGCAGCTTCCTTTCGCATTCTGAAATTCCTCCACGGAGGACAATCTTATCATGTTTCTTCTGGTTTTGAAATTCTCCGTATGCATTTTCGTTCACCTTTTGTAAATTCCATCAGAAATTTGCAGTTACATTTTTAACCCCATAAGAATATATTCCGCTTCGTTAATCGTAACAAAATGATTTTTCGTCCAGAAAGCATAACTTTGCGGATTTCCCCTGTCAACGCCCAGCCGGATTTCTTTATAGCCCAGGGATTTCAGGTATACAGTAACTTCACCGATTATTTCCGAGCCGACGCCTTTATTCTGATATTGGGTATTCACCATAAGCAGGCCGATAAAAGCAGTTTCCTTTTCCGGATAGCCGAGAATCAAATCCAAAACTCCTGCCAGAGATTCCTTATCAAAATATCCAACATAACATTTATCATCCTCGCTCTTTCCCGGCGGTAAAGCAGCCATGTCTTCCAGTATACTTTCTCTGGTAACAAAAGGCGGGTGATACTGATAAAATATATGGTTTTTGCAACTCATGTCATATATCATATCCACATCATTTTTATCCAATTTGCGTACATGATACTTTTTTGATAAAGAATTTATCTCCACATCGGTTATCCTCCTCCCTGATATAGCTAAATTATACCATAATCACTTCGTGATATGGTATGGCACCTTTGCCCATTCGGGCGGTATAATATCTGTCGATATTATACCATAATCACTTCGTGATATGGTATGGCACCTTTGCCCATTCGGGCGGTATAATATCTGTCGATATTATACCATAATCACTTCGTGATATGGTATGGCACCTTTGCCCATTCGGGCGGTATAATATCTGTCGATATTATACCATAATCACTTCGTGATATGGTATGGCACCTTTGCCCATTCGGGCGGTATAATATCTGTCGATATTATACCATGATTATCCTCCGTTTCTCAATCGGTATGTGAATAAAATTGTTTTGTATGTTATAATCTTCCTGAAGGAGGAACTTCATATGAATCAATCCATAAACCCTTATCAGGTTGGCCCGCTGCTCTATTGCCCTGCCAACAACGAAACCATTGTTCATTCACTGACCCATGAGAAATTCGGCAGACAGTTTTCCCTGGCTCTCTGCCTGGAAGACACCATACGGGACGACCGGGTGGCCGAAGCCGAGGAAACTCTGATTGCTTCCGTAAAAGTTCTGGCACAGGCCCAGTCCCGCCAGTCGTTTTTTATGCCAAAACTTTTTATCCGTGTTCGGAATTATGGACAAATCAAAAGCCTGCTGCAGCGGCTGGGAGACTTAAGAACGCTTATCACAGGATTTAATATACCGAAATTTTCTCCGGAAAATGCAGACGCATATATCCGGGCTGTCTGCGATATCAATGAAAATACAAATCAGACTTTTTACATGATGCCCATTCTGGAAAGCCCTGACCTCATTGATTTGCAAAACAGATACCGGATTCTGTATGAATTAAAGGACAAACTGGATTCTGTTTCTCAGTATGTGCTGAATATCCGGGTGGGAGGAAATGATTTATGCCATCGGTTCGGATTCCGCAGGCACAGCACGGAATCCATTCACAAAATCCGCCCCATTGGCAGTATTTTCTCTGATATTGTTACGGTGTTTGGTATGGACTATGTGATTTCCGGCCCTGTCTGGGAATATTACAATGGGAAAAACTGGGAAACGGGACTCATCCAGGAACTGAATGACGACAGGCTGTGCGGATTTATCGGTAAAACCGTCATTCATCCCCGGCAGATTCCGCTGGTAAATGAGGCTTACAAAGTACGGCTCAAAGACTACAATGACGCGAAAGCCATTCTGGACTGGGATACGGACTCCCCTTCTCTGGTTTCCGGCAGCATTGTGAAAGAACGTATGAATGAATACAAAACCCACAGCAACTGGGCTCTGCGGACCCTTCTGCTGGCAGAAGCCTACGGCCTGAAATAACATCAGGTATCTGCCAGCTTCTTTATGATTCCGCAGGCTTTATAATGTTCCAGGGGATAATATTCCACCGGAACCTGCTTTTCCTGGGCAAGTTTCAGAATATGGGCCAGGGAACGGTCTTCTCTGCAGCAGCTGCTGATTAATATTTTCCAGGGAATCCGCCGGAGAAGTACTCTGGTGGTTTCCCCGATTCCCGGTTTTATCAGGTTTATATCTGAAATGCCAAATTTTCGGCCGATGGCCCTGACTTCCTGAAGTCCGGCATTTTCCGCCCTTTTTCCTTCTGTGCTGCCATTGGGGCACAGTTTCCGGCTTACAGGTGCAGAATACTTCCAGTCCTCAGGAAAATTCTCTGTCTTCCCTTTTGCGGCCGAAGGATAACAGTCAAATTCCCTCTCTATGGCTTCGATAAAGTCATAGGACAGGTCTTCCCGCTCCATTTCTTCATAATAAACCGCTCCGTGAAAATCATGCGCTCCAATAATATCATCCCGCAGAAAAGTTCGGCTTACCAGTCCGGAAACGGTACCGTTCAGACAGGAACTGGGAATCAGAATATCTTCGTGGGTGCCGCACAGGTCTGTGACGCCGGCCGGGTCTGCCAGCACCGCAATCTCATCGGAGACACCGGGATATGCTGCCAGCTCCTTCTTAAGCTCTCCCAGTATGGCCCCTTTTCCAATCCATCCGTCCACAAACAGGAGACGCTTTGCCTCATATATTTCCAGCAGAAACTTCATGGCATTATGGTCAATACCTCTGCCCCGGATAATGGAAATGGAATAATGTTTTACCTCAGCCTGATATTTTCTTAAGATATAACGTTTCAGCAGGATTCCAACCGGCGTGCCTGCCCGCGCCAGGGAAACCAGCACCGCCTGGCTGCCTTTTTTCTCCATGATTTTATCCGCCAGAACTCCCACTGCCTGGGCGGTGGCCCCGGCATAGTGCGCAAGGCCTTCCCGGTACGCCTCCATATAAGCCGGAGTGGGAACGTATTCCAGGGGCAGCATTTCACAGTAATGGCGCCCCGCCTGGATTTCCCGTTCCCGCTCCTGGGCCGGCTGGGGCTTCACCATTCCGGTAATATCTTTCAGCAGAAATATCACGTCGTCTTCTCTGTAGGAACTTCTCATTTCAGCACCACCTGATTACCTGTATATTGTCGTTGCCTGCAAGGTGCAACGCCTGCCGCAGAGAGCGCAGCCCTTCTTCCGTTACCGCCGCGTCCGTGAGTACCAGTACCCGGTGGCAGGGAGATAAATCATAAATATATGTCACCCGCTCCGAATCGTAGAAACTGGCAAGCTGATACCGCTCATGGAGGGGATATTCCGGAGCGCTGCTGACTGCAATGGGGCTGCGGGTAGTAGCATGAAATCTTACCTGACGCCCCTGTTCCTGGAGTTTCCGGCCAAGGTAAAGACCTGGATACATAAATTCCTCGGTGCCCAGTACAAGAATATGTTCCTCGGCCCCGGTGGGAATTTCCCGGAAAATCTGCTCACACATCTCTTCACAGGCTGCCCGGTAAGTTTTTCCGTGATGGAGTTTTCTGGTATTCATATAACCGGAAATCTCCGTAATATGACAGAGGTTCCCGGCATGGCTCTCCTCAGAAAGTCCCTGGGAGCCTGAAGTCATACAGACAGAATCAACAGAATCAGAACCGGCGGCTTCCGTTTTGGAGCGGCAGTCATAATAAGTACCGTCGCCTCTGCAGGACTCTGCCCGCTCCGGGTAGCCGCTGTAATCTGCTTTCACAAGATAAACCAAATCTATTCCCTCTGCCTGATAAACACTTCGGGAATTTTCATCCATACCGTTTAACAGGGACGCCGCGGAAAACCTGAGGTGTTCCCCATAAGTTTCCCGCAGCAGCCTGATAATTTTCCTTATGGTATTTCCGGTGGTCACCTCGTCCTCTGCGAATATCACCCGGTCTGTGTGCTCCAGAATTTTATCCAGTTCATTTTTTACCAGCTTCTGCTCTGTGGCATGGCTGTGGGACTCGGAAAAATACAGATATTCCCCATGGGGAACCTTTTCTCTGGTGGTATGTATCCCATACGTATCCAGTTCTGCCGCCAGCGTTTCCCCGATGGCTGTGGCTGTCTCCGCAAATCCCACCACCAGCAGGCGTTCGTTCGGGTAACGCCGGCGCACCAGCTCCGCCAGTGCGGAAAACATGTCCAGCGCTTTTCCCGGAGATACGGGAATATGCTTTCCCTGATATTTATTTATCACCAGATAATTCCGTTTTGTATTATTTTCCCGTTTTGCCAGAGAAGCAATTTCTGCTGTATACATAACTTCCTCCCGTCCGGCTGATCACCACAATCTGCCAGCTCCCCGGACGCCCTGATTTCAATTGAATCTGTCACACAAATTTTTTTACTTTTTCGTAGATTCCCTGACCGTCCAGTCCGTATTTTTCCAGCAGTTTTGCTGCAGGTCCGGACTCTCCGAATACGTCGTTGATACCGATTTTGCATACAGGTGTGGGGGCCTTTTCACACAGACAGTCGCAGACTGCGCTTCCCAGGCCGCCAATCACGGAATGTTCCTCTACGGTAATCACTTTTCCGGTTTTTTTCGCAGAACGGACAATCAGTTCCTCGTCCAGAGGCTTGATGGTATGAATATTGATGACTTCCGCCTGAATGCCTTCGGAAGCAAGTTTCTCCGCCGCTTCCAGAGAGGCTGCCACGCACAGGCCTGTTGCCGCAATGGTCACATCTGTTCCTTCCCGCAGCACTACCCCTTTTCCAATTTCAAATTTATAATCTTCCCGGTCGTTAATCACAGGCACTGCCAGACGCCCGAACCTCAGATATACCGGGCCCTCCATCTCATAGGCTGCCTTTACGGCTGCTCTGGCTTCCACATCATCGGCCGGATTGATAATGGTCATACCGGGAATGGTACGCATTAAGGCAATATCCTCGTTGCACTGATGGGTTGCACCGTCTTCCCCCACGGAAATTCCCGCGTGGGTGGCTCCTATTTTCACATTCAGATGGGGATAGCCGATAGAATTGCGCACCTGCTCAAAGGCTCTCCCTGCTGCAAACATGGCAAAAGAGCTTACAAAAGGCACTTTTCCCGTTGTGGCAATGCCTGCCGCAATGCCTGTCATATTACATTCTGCAATTCCGCAGTCCAGATGGCGCTCCGGAAATTCTTTCTGAAACAGTCCTGTTTTGGTGGCGGCGGCAAGATCCGCATCCAGCACTACCAGATTCTCATGCTCTCTGCCCAGTTCCACCAGCGCTTTCCCGTAACTTTCTCTGGTTGCAATTTTCTTTACTTCCGGCATAATGCTTCACCTGCTTTCTCCAGTTCTTTCATGGCAATTTCGTATTCTTCGTCGTTGGGAGCCTTACCATGCCATCCGGCCTGATTTTCCATATAGGAAACGCCTTTGCCTTTCAGTGTCTTCAACACAATGGCTGTGGGCTGCCCTTTCGTTGCCCGCGCTTCCTGAAAAGCTGCCCGCAGGGAATCAAAGTCATTTCCGTCCGCCACGTTAATCACATGGAACTGGAAAGCTCTGAATTTCTCATCAATGGGATAAGGGGAACATACGTCTTCGATTTTACCGTCAATCTGCAGGCCATTGTTGTCCACAATCACCACCAGATTGTCCAGCTTCCGGTGCCCTGCAAACATGGCCGCTTCCCACACCTGGCCTTCCTGCAGTTCCCCGTCGCCCAAAAGGGTGTACACCCGGTAACTGTCATTGCTTATCTGAGCGGACACCGCCATGCCCACTGCTGCGGAAATCCCCTGCCCCAGAGAGCCGCTGGACATATCAATACCCGGCGTATGCTGCAGGCAGGGATGCCCCTGTAAATGGGAACCGATATGACGCAGTGTTTTCAGATCTTCCACCGGAAAATAGCCTCTGTTGGCGAGAGCCGCATACAGTCCCGGAGCCGTATGGCCCTTGGAGAGTACAAACCGGTCCCGGTCCGGCTTTTTCGGGTTCTGAGGGTCAATATTCATTTCTTCAAAATACAGATACGTAAACACCTCTGCAGCGGAAAGGGAGCCGCCGGGATGGCCGGCTTTCGCCGCATGTACGGAAGTCAGAATTCCTTTGCGGACTTCATTGGCTGCTTTCTGAAGTTCTAAATTTTCCATATAATTTCTCCTTGTTGTGTAAAAAGAATGCGCTGTCTGTCTCTGCTCCGGAAACCGGAAAATTCCTGCACCGGAGACATTTTTCTGTCTGTTTCCCCTCATTCACCCCTTTTACTCCCCGAAAACTGCTCTGTAATCTTTCTGGAATTTCTCAATTCCCTGGTCTGTCAGAGGATGTTTCGTCATCTGCTCAATCACGCTCCAGGGAATGGTTGCAATATCTGCTCCGGCCAGCGCACAGTCATGGACATGGATGGTATTGCGGATGCTGGCCGCAATGATTTCCGTTTCCAGTCCGTAATTATCGAAAATGGTAACAATATCTTCAATTAACTGAATGCCGGGCTGGCTGATGTCGTCCAGCCGCCCCAGGAAAGGCGATACATAGGTGGCCCCTGCTCTGGCCGCCAGCAATGCCTGATTTGCTGTGAAAATCAGCGTCACATTGGTTTTAATCCCTTCTCCTGAAAGTACCTTAACGGCTTTCAGCCCTTCCACAGTCATGGGAATCTTCACAATCATATTGGGATGAATCGCCGCAATCTCCCGTCCCTCTTTTATCATGCCCTCTGCATCTGTTGTGGTTGCCTTTACTTCCCCGCTGATGGGTCCGTCCACGATAGCTGCAATCTCTCTGATTACTTCATTAAAATCTCTGCCCTCTTTTGCAATCAGAGAGGGGTTGGTGGTCACTCCGCAGATTACCCCCATATCATTTGCTTTGCGAATGTCATCCACATTGGCTGTGTCAATAAATAATTTCATTACCTTTCCTCCTTTTGTTTTCCGGACAAAACACTTCCTCCCTCATTCTACAGGAAATTTTCATTTCCTACAAGGTCTAACTGAATTTCCTTACAAGAATATCGCTTTTTTCCAGAAATTCTTCAATGGTATGAAATCCCAGCCTTCTTAAAAGTTCCGGTACGAAAGGATTTTCCAGCGGCGTCCGGTATTCCGCCGCCTCTCCGTAACGCTCCACATTTTTTCTGCCTTCTTCTTTGTCTATGATGATTTTCGGCCCTCCCACGCAGCCGCCCCGGCATCCCATCCCCTCAAAAAAATTGGCTTTCGTCTTTCCCCGTTTCAGCCGCTCTATCATTTCCCGGCAGGCCGGCACACCGTCTGCCTGTTCTGCCCGGACTTCAATGCTACGCTCCGGCCTGAGCTGTTCCACCGTGGTCTTCACAGCCTCACTGACCCCTCCTGTTCTGGCATAAATCCGCCCTGCTCTGGAAGAATGCTCTTTATCGTCTTCTCCAAGCTGTTCCGGATGAATATCCGCCGCCTCAAACATGTCCTGCACTTCCTGAAAGGTCAGCACATAGTCCACTGCGTCGGCAATATCTCCTTCTCTGGCTTCCTGCTTCTTGGCCATGCAGGGACCGATAAATACGGTAACCGCATCCGGGTGGAGCTTTTTCACTACCCGTCCTGCCGCAATCATGGGAGATACGGCTCCCGGCACATGGGGCATCAGCTCCTGATATACTTTCCGTATCATGGCAATCCACACAGGACAGCAGCAGCTTGTAAGCTGATAATCCTGTTCTTCCCGGATATTAGCGTCAAACTCCAGCGCTTCCTTCAATGTTAAAATATCTGCAAATACAGCCACCTCTATCAGCCCCTGAAATCCCATGGCTTTAAAGGCCGCCCGCAGCTTTCCGGTGGTAACCTCCGGCCCGAACTGCCCCAGAAATGCCGGAGCCACCAGGGCATACACCTCCCGCTGTTTTCCTCTGACTGCCCGCAGCACCGGAACCACATCTTTATTGGCCGCCAGTTTTTCCAGCCTGCACGCCTCCACACAGGCGCCGCAGCCCGTACATTTTTCTTTGTTAATATAGACCTTCCCGTTTTCGTCCTGCTCAAAGGCGTCAAAAATGCAGCTTCTCTCACAGGCTTTCTCATAGGCGCACTGCTGGCATTCTTCTGCAAATATCACAGGGGCGTGTTTCTCCGGATGAAGAAGGCAATCCATGTGATATGGATTATATTCTTCCTCCAGTACACGCCCCTTTCCTGCTTCCTGCTCTAAAATATCCAGATATAACTGATGAAATGTTTTCATGGTTTTTCCTCGTTTCTGTTTTTCCATTAGTATTGACAGAAACAGGAAAGGGCATACGCAGTATGCTGAACGTATCCCATTTAAACGCACTTGTGAAACAATATTTACCTTCTCTGCAGGCTGTGTATCCTGCCTGAAAGACTTTTATGTCAGGAAAGAGCACTTTTACGCATTAAGGCAACAAGTTCTTTCTCACAGGATAAAAAGCCCACGGTCACCACAAGAGCCAGCAGCTCCGCCGCCACAATGGCCAGCCAGATTCCGTCCATGCCAAAAAATACCGGCAGAATTGCCACCATCGCAATCTGGAACACATTCTGCAGCACAAAGGCAGTAAGCCCAAACGCCAGAATCCGGCTGTAGAGCACTGCTGATTCCAGCAATTCCCCTTCTGCTCCCAGTGCGGCGGCAATGGGCCTGGCAAACACAAATCCTGTCACGGACAGCAGCAGACTTAACCCGGTTGCAAAATACACCAGCATGGAAAAATACTGGTTTGCCTCTCCGGATTTTCCCTCGCCCAGAGTTTTGGAAATCACCGCACTGCCTCCCGTACCAATCATAATGCCCGTGGTACCAAAGGCCATGCAGACCAGCATAATCAGATTTACCGCTGCAAAGGGTGTCTTTCCCACATAATTGGACACAAAAAATCCGTCCACAATCTCGTACAGAGATGTGCAGATCATCATCAGTATCGGTGATATCACAAAACGCAGTAATTTTTTATAAGTAAAATGATCGGATAACTGTATTCTCATTTTGTCTTCTCCTGAAAAATACGGACATATTTCCTGGTGAGCCTTAACAGCTCTCTGCTTTCCTGTTCAGGCATTTCCTGAAAGGCGGCCTTTTCCATTTCCATCACCGGATATATATTTTTCTCCGCAAGCTGCTGCCCTGCAGGAGTCAGGTAAATATGCCTGTCCCGCCCGTTTCCCGGCTCCATGTCAATATAGCCTCTGGCTTTTAAATTCTGAATGGAAGAATTTACGGTCTGCCTGCTGATGGAATAGCGCTCTGCAATGTCTTTCTGCAGATATCCGTTTCCCATCTCCACAATGGCATACAGAATAAAAAAAGCGCTGTCGGACATTCCTGCCTTCACCGCAAGTTCGTGATAGATTCGGTCCATCTCCCGGTACAGACGGTTAAATTCCTCCAGATGTTCTCCCATATTAAATTTCATGGTTTCACCTCCCTGAATCCGAAATCGGATTATAAGATATTATAGTCCGATTTCGGATTCGAGTCAAGAGTTTTCTGCATAAAACAAACAAATGATCACTTCCATGTAAATATCAGCCCCGGCTTATCTGCAGGATCATTTCATGGGCAGGAGCAAGGATCAGAGATGCCCTTGCGCCTATATACTTTTTGTAAAACGCTTTCTGCAGGTCACTGATATAGGGGGTATCTTTTATAAAATGATTAATTTCCTCCATATCCAGTCTGCCGTAAATTCTTACTGCCGCCCTTCATATTCCACTGCGATCTTTTTTCCATTCGCACCATTGTAAGCCTTGCTAAATATTCGCCTGCAGTTCGCAAAATCTATACTTCCGTTCATACATACGCCCCTTTCCAAAGATATTTCTGCCGCAGGTAGTCCGCATGTTCCGGAGTAATTACGCCCTCACTGATTTCCGCCATGTTGATACTGCCATACAGTTCCCCCACAGGCAATCCAGGATGTCAGATTTTGTTCTCATCCCCTCCTTGTATGCATCCAGGTCATGCTGCAGATATTCTGGCAGGCCGCACTCAAAACTCCGTTCCCTTTTTGTTTCCCGCAGCCCGCTTTCCATCAGCATTTCCATAGAAACGTCGAGTGCATTTGCTATTTTATATACCGTTTCCGCAGAACATTTTTCCAGCTTTGTTTTTCCGCTGCAAATGTCATTCAGCGTTTCATGCGGTACCCCTGCCGCAATTGCAAGCCGGTATTTTGTCATGTTCCTTTTATCCAGCAAATCTTCTATGATCACCTTCCTTCACCTCGCTTATCCTTATTATATCGACATACCGAAATAATTGCAGACTGATTTGCTTCCATTCACAGAAAAACTGATTGAAGTCATCCTGAAAACAAGCCATCACCTCCTATTTAATCTGTCCAGATAACACCGGACAGCTCCGGCACAGGGACACTCCTTTTCCTTAAGCCATTCCAAATATCCGACGTCTTTGATATAAACAGATTCCACTGTTTCCCCTTTATATTTGCCAATCTGTAAAATTATTTTTCCAATATCCTCCGTACTTTTATGAGAATAGATATCTTTCATTAACTCCCGCTTTTCAGACAGACATTCTCTGTTTAGCTTTTTAAACCATTCTGCAAATTTCTCACGTGTATATTCTGTCTTTTTTTCACGAACAATTCCTGTCTCATCGACATCCAGCACCTCTATCAGCAACACTTCATTTTCCCATTTTGTCCCCTTCTTCGCATAATTAACCAGATATAATGTTGCATTAAAATCCAGTTTTGCTCGCCACAATGACAAAAATTTAGAAGCATTTTTATGCCAGTATCTGTTTGGATGACTGGAATATGGCGTAACAGTCTGAGTTTCTCTGCATAGCAGGTATTCAATGATAATATATCCCAGTTGAGGATGCTTTTGCAATCTGTCAAAATTAATAGCTGCAGTATAATCTTCCCCCAGTAATTCTTTTGAAAACTCAAATCCACTCTGATCATCATGTTCTAACTTCTTGCTTAACGGTAATATCATAACCTCTCACCTCATAATTCCTGTCCATTATAATACTGGGTTTCTTTCACTATGCAATCTTCATACCATTCTCTCGGTGATCCGATGCCATTATATGCCTTATCCAGCATACTATAAATCTGCGGATATCTCATATCAAAACGCAGAAATTCCTTTAATTCCGAAGTCTGTATGGGCAATATTTTCATCCCGGTAATAAACTCTGAACTGTTATTGCTGTAATATGCCATAGACTTCCTGCCTCTGAAATCAGAAATGACATTCATATTAAGGAACGTGGTCACAAATACGCAATATGCTTCATCCTCAGGATTCACTAACAGATATTCTCCCAGATGTCTTGAAACCGGCTCCATTTCCATTCTGCGCTGATTAGAACCATCCGCAAGAGTAGCTTCCAGCAGCAACGTATGTTTCGGATACCATTCTGTTTCATCATAATTCCATACAATATCTGCTTCCCCGCCGCCGGCATGTGTTTTAGGCAGTAAATCTGCTTCCAGAGACAGGTTCATGTATTCAAGTACATTTCCTTCTCTGTTACTGATCATGTACCATGCAATTCCAAGGACATACTCAAATATTGTAGGTATATCAGCATTATCTGTAACCAGTGCTCTTATTTCCTCATCATTTCTGGTCTCAAAATCCTGAAACAGAGTAATAAGGGTACTTTTATCAAACTTTTCATCAATAAGCCTGTTAAATCTGGCATATCGCTCATCTCTGATCATTTTATGAGCAGATTGTTTATCCGTAATTTCTTTTCCAAGAACGATTCCAAGTCTCTGATACAGCTTATCTGCATCAATAGCCAGAGAGGCATTAATTTCTTCAAGTGTAACATTCTCCGGCAGCAATTCTGTCTTTTCAAATGCAAACCGGGATAAGTCTTCCGCAATACTTTCTATATAACATCCGGGAAGTATATCAGGTCTCACTTTATTATCTTCAAATAAAACCGTATCTGTAATTTTAAAATATCTCCTGTTCAAATCAAAATAATCTGACAATGTAGCCTTTGCTTTAAACAGATGCATTATTTTGAAAAATTCTTCATTGAATTCTTCCTGCGTTTTCACCTCCAGAATTGGAACCGCATTTAATACAGATATCCCCTGGCGTATTATAACACTTCGAGCATTACTGCTAAATAAATATTTCCTCCATGCGCTTCTGACTTTTCCATTTGTCAGTTTTTTTATTGCTTCTGATAATTCCAGCGTCTGTTCCGCTTTATGCAGGGAAATTTCTCTTAAACAACAATATATCTGATAGTAAGGCTTATCGTATTTTGCACTTTTCCGGTTAAGCCCCGCACAGCATATGACTTCTTCGCTGACTGTTACCTGAGACTGCAGAAGTTCCAGTGCCTGCCGGTAATTATCCATATCCATAAGCACAGATAAAATAATATCCTCATAATTCAGATGATGATTTCTGGATGAAAGCATATCGTCAATAATTTTATCCGTTGTTCCTTTATCAATGCACAATGGCAATAAATAGGTAAACTCATCATATGTCAGATATTTCACTTTATTAATGACATACAGAAATACAACAAAAGGCCTGACATTTTTTCCATTCACCTCACTGGAAGTCTTTAATAACTGCTTAAAATACAGATAACTGTCTTTTGGTATCTCAAGCAGATTATCCGACGAAAAATCTTTCGATTCCGCAATTCTGAGCAAGGCTTTACCTGCTGCCGTTAAATTTCGTTCATCATCCAGTAATCCAATGTCTCTCAGACCGGATGTCTTTTCTCTTGCATCCTTTTCCGGCCTTGGCGCATCACCTTTCACAAACCCTCTTTTTTTCAAAAATTCATAATATTCTGCCTGAAAAGCACTGTTGCCTGTCCATGATTTATTCTCATGTTCCGGAAGCTCTCTGAATTCTTTCAATAATGCCAGCTGAGCTTCAATACTCATATTAAAGTTATCTGTTCTGTAGCTGGTTGTTCCGATTGCCCAACAATAACTTTTAAAACTGATTTTCTTTGCCATACCCCTTACCCTTCCGTTTCGTAATTTACTATCAGCACTTCTTTCGTAATACCAGTTTTTTGCCCATGATAGCTGGAATTAGAGTAATCATAATTCAGCAATATGCTTCTGTATTCTTTATGTGCTTTTAGCCAGTGAATCAGGATATCATTTTTCCTGCCTTTATTTTCCAGCACATTGGACAATGCAAAACGAATGCCTCTTGTATGCAGCCTGTCCAGATATTCCAGCAAATCTTTCTCGTCGTCCTCCGTCCATCCATTCTGTTCATTATAGGTTGCGCAGGCAATCAGATACGGCGGATCTGCATAAAAGAAACTTTGAGCTGTAAATTTGTCCGGGTTTATATCCCTGAAATCACCGGTGGTAAAATCATAATCACCGCTTTTTATCCTGTAAATGAAATCTGACAGTTTTTTCTGCATTCTGGAATTAAAATCCCTTTTTCCAACGGGCAGGTTAAATTCGCCTTTTCGGTTAAACCTTAACTGATTGTTAAAAGAATAAACAATCAGCAAATATAACATAAGATAATATTCGTCATCCTTTTCAGATCTGCTGTTAAAATCCTGTCTGAGCCTGTGATATCCCTCCCTGTTATATTTACCTAATCCTTTTGAACTGTCACACCCATAATATTGATAGCCGTTTTTGCCTGACAGGGAAAGATGATATTTATCAATGGTTTCAAACATCCATGCGAAAATATCTTTCACAGACATTTTTTTTAATGTGTCTAATATCCCCATCACATATCCATTGGAATCATTAAACTGGACTTTGCTGCAGTTTACATTAATGCCAACATTACAACCACCGCAAAACAAATCTACCACCTGGTCTGCATCCTGGGGAAACAGGGGTAAAATCTGGGGAAGTAATTTATACTTACCTCCGGTATAATTCAGAGCAGAGGGAATCATCACGTTTTTGCTTTCATAACAGGTACATAAAAATAACCGTTCCTGATTTTCTTTAATATCCGATTTGCCTGTGGAAAACGCCTTATAATTTTCGGAAAAGACTTTTACGTTTCCTTTCTTCTGCAATATACGCATAATATCCTCATCACTGATTTTCGCATTGGAGCGCTCATTTCCTTTTTCTGCCATATTGTTGTATGACAGAATAATATATTTCGCATGAACGGAATCAATAAGTTTTTCAAAGGCTGCGGCAGCATTTCTGGTACAATATACACTTTTCAGGGCTGTTCTGTCCATTTTTCCGGCAATGCCAAAAACTTCCGGCTTCTCCCATCGGGCTACGTTTTCCAGTAAATGATAAGCATCACAATACTGTCT